>RCMY010000062.1_pt1 | contig 93756 bp, 99 predicted proteins | sample 2041341 | NCBI WGS metagenome assembly RCMY01 (sample SAMN09708234, study PRJNA481090) | Marine sediment metagenome, whole genome shotgun sequencing project. | reverse complement strand
AACCGGGTCGTTGTTAAACGACCTCATAAAGCGCCCTTACTCTCTGCTGTCCAGCCTTCCCATGTTATTGCAATGAAGAACAGCCGCTTTGACGTCTATTTGACCTTCAAATCATGATGGTGTCGTAAAAACTCTCCCTCTTCTTCGTTGTTGTTAATTTCACTATCATTACGACGTACCTTAGTACGCCGAAATAATAGTAAAATTCACACGCCTCGAACATGAATATTTTTACTTAACCATCTCAAATTTGAGGTTTTCACGAGTTTATCAAATCATGATGGTGTCGTAAAAGTTTGCTATACGCCCAAAGGAAGTGCCCTCGGGGTACAACGAAGGAGATCATAATTTTTTACGACGCCATTCACTTATGATATTGCTCCCCGGCCTTGATGGTATGGGCCCTGTACAGTTGTTCAACCAGCAGCATACGTGCCATATCATGGGTAAAAGTCATTTTTGACAATGATATGAGCAGATCCGCCGCGGCGATTACTGCAGGTCCATGACCGTCAGGCCCACCGATCAGATAACATATCTGTTTTTTCCCCTGCATTTCCCATTGATCAATTTTCTCGGAGAAAGCTTCCGAAGAGAACTGTTTTCCCCGCGAATCGAGGACGACAACCGTCGCACCGGATGGTATCGCCTGCAAGAGGATTTTTCCCTGCTCTTCAGTAGTAAGTACCTTGCCTCTCCCGCGCCCTTTTTCCTTGAGAATGGTGATTGAAAAAGAGGTGTAGTGTTTCAGGCGAGAAGAGTATTCCGCCACACCGTCTTCAATAAATTTATCTTTTATTTTCCCGAGAAAGAGAAGCTGGTGTTTCATTGTCACATATCAACATAGTATGACAGACTCATCCATCAGGATTCTGAGAATTTGACAAAATTTCTCGTAACCGATATCTTTTTTTATCCCGGGGCAGGAGTCGGCAATAGTGTGAAAATTATTTTCGTCGGACAGAATAGATGGATGAAGAGGCCATTGACCGCATCGCCATGGCCGACCTTTATGAACGGTACATCCGTCCTTGTAAAAAATACAATGACCATCGACTGTCTTCATCTGCACAGTATTGCCGGTCAGTCGCCAATATTTTTGTTGCACATCTTCTTGCGGCATGCCGAGCGCTTCAACCATCCGCGTTTGGTCGCTTTCATCCAGTGAAACCGTGGTCTCGCCATGACAACAATGCCCACATCGTGTGCAGGAAAATATTTCTGTTGCTAAAGTCATTACCTACCTTTTTCTTTATTTACCTTGTATGCTGAACAAGCAAAACAACTGCTATAAGTCGCTGTCCCTTCAACATACCTCTCTCGGGCATGAGATTCACCCAAAACTAACAGATGTATAAAAAAATTGCTGAATTTGACTGAAAAGAGTAGCTTAGCGGCGCCTCAACCAAAAGCTTTTTCTGGGGGAAGTCAGATTGAACCATATGCTGCCTGATGTACAATCAGAAAAGCTCTTGATCAAATAATTTTCCTGCTTTATGTAGTCATCGATCAATGATCGAATACATCACTTTAAGTGGTTTGTATGTTGCGAGATATTTTCTTTTATATAAATCGAACGTCTAAGTTCTGTCGAGAAACACTCCATTTTCTTTTAGTGGTAATCAGAAATTGGCAGGAGAAGAGAGGTCACACTGCCGATATTCGTGTAGCCTACAATGGATATTCGTCCGGACCGAAGAAGGACTGGTTCTATATTTTTATCAAAGAGCTTACCGGCAAGAAGGTTGCTGTTTCCTGGTACAAACCCTCGCTTATTATATGTTCATCTTTTGGAAGTTACTGGCTGCTGAAGATTTTACTTTGGACAGTGAAGGTGCCGAGTCTCTTTTTTACCGAAGAAAACCTGGCTACGTTAAAGAAATACCGGGAATACAGAACTTATTTATCAGGTCAACCTTCTCTCGCCATGGGTTTTGACTATTGCTCCACAACAAACTACAGACGATTTCCTCTATGGTTGATGTATCTTTTCCCTGCTGAATTAGCAGCAACAGCCTCTGTTGCTGTGATTCAACAGCGACTCGATCAGATAGAGAAACAACGCTTATATCCAAAAACCAAGTTTGCCGCCATGATTGCCAGCCATGATGGCTATGCTTCAGGTAACAAAGTTTTTGGATGTTTACAGAATACATCGAGATCGGCTATTACAGAACAGCTGGCAACGATTGATTTTGTGCATTGTCCCGGGAAGTTACTCCACAATGACGACTCCTTGGCGGATGCATACAACGATGACAAAATTTCTTATCTAAAACAGTTTCTCTTTAATATCTGTGCGGAAAATGCCGCGGTTAAAGGGTATGTGACTGAGAAGATATTTGAAGCAATAGAGGGGGGGACAATCCCAATTTATTGGGGTGCTGCAGACCCTGAACCGGCCATACTCAACCAGCAAAGGATAATTTTCTGGAACGAATCGCAGGCAGAGCAGATATTGGCAAAAGTGGAAAAATTATATGTCGATGCGGACACGAGAGTAAGCTATCTTCAGCAACCAGTATTTAGTGATGGTGCGGCAGAAGAAATACACCGCTATTTTGAACAATTACGAAAAGACCTGAGGAAGATGCTTCAGAGCTAACAAGAGACAATGACAACGAATACTATTACGCTATCACAACGATGGCAAGATTACGGCATTTATGCCCTGTATCTCACCTGTTTTTCCTGCCTTCTTTCATCATCGTTCACGGCTTTTTTCTCTGCCGTCATGTTTATTTGCTGGCTTGCCTCAGGTACATTTAAAAATATCCCCAATATAATCAAGGAGAATCCGATCACAGTTTTTGGCATAACCTTCTGTTGCTTACTGTTGATAGGCATATTGTACTCTCCCGCCCCTCTTTTCGAGTCGCTCGGCTTTTTCAAAAAATACCGTCCGCTGCTGTTTATACCCATTGTCTTGTCACTCACCAAGGGGCGTGGCAATGTACCGAAAAACATTGTCAATGCTTTGCTTTTTGGCTACCTGGTCGTTCTTATTAACGCCTACCTGGTACATTTTAATCTGCTTGCACCTAACATATACTCGGTCAAGAGAAGTGGAGGTGGTTTTCTGGTGATTTTTGCCTATCTCGTTCTTCAAAGGGTTGTGCAGGAAAAATCGCACAGATTTTTATGGACAATTTTTTTTCTTGTGCTCTGTTATGATATCTTTTTTATCCTCAATACCAGAACAGGCTGGCTGATTTTTATCGGCCTGACGCTGTTGTTTGTTGTGCAGCATTTCCCCCTGAAAAAGCAAGGGATAGTTCTCGCTCTGATTGTCTGTCTGGGACTGGGAATATTTTACACTTCGAAATCTGTGGAACAACGAGTCAAGCTCACAATCGATAATTTGAAAATATATAACCCGGTAAAAAAAGATTCTCGCACAAGTGTAGGTCTCCGGCTGGATTGGTATCAAAACAGCATTGACTTAATAAAAGAAAAACCACTCTTCGGTTATGGGACTGGTAGTTATCAGTTGGTTCAGAAGAAACTTATAACGGGCACATCTACCGTGGCGGCAAGCGACCCGCACAATGAATTTCTTTTAACAGTGGTGCAGATTGGATTCGTTGGATGTACCGTTTTGTTATTATTTTTGTTTGAGCCAATGATACGGTCGCGCAAATTGCTTTTGCTGAAACAACGACAACAGGCTTTTGCGCTCCAGGCAACGGTACTGTTCTTAGTGATAGGCTGCTTTTTTAATTCGTGGTTGCTCTCCATGATACCAAGTCATATTTTTTCCTTTTTGGTAGTTGCTTTTTATCCAATCAGGACAAACCAGGAACATATCGACGCCAGTTAAACAGGAACCAAATAACCATAAACTGGCAGCAATCGACACCATTCAGGCGTTACCGATAACATCTTCAAAGGTGGCTATATCTATCCCATATTGCATTGCGGCAGCCTTCCATTTCTGCTCATCGGGCAGATCGAAAATAATGTTATCACTGGCAGGCAAAGTCAGCCAACCGTTATTTAACAGTTCATTTTCCAGTTGGCCCGGTCCCCATCCAGTATAACCTAAAATAAATAAATAGGTGGCAGGCCCACCTCCTCTGGCAATATCTTCCAGAACTTTTATTTCTCTCGTCAGGGAAACCGTCTGGCTGATATCCAGCTTATTCTCCGCAGTATAATCGGATCGATACAAAATGAAGGCCGACTCTAAATCTACCGGTCCGCCGATATGGACCGGTGCCAGCTTCTTTTTCGGAACAGGTAAATTAGCACCTTGCAGTATTTCAGCCAGCGAGAACAAGTGATTGGGCCTGTTGACGGAAACACCCATCGCTCCTTCAGCATTATGGGCACACATATAAATGACATGCTCCTCAAAGCGAGGATCGGGCATTTGTGGAGTGGAAACGAGAAAACTTCCAGCCAGAGAATAACTTCCAGAGTTCGCTTGTTCGTTCATATACGTATTTCCTGAGGAAACGGGATGTCTGGAAAATAAATCAACCTTGATTCTCCCTGTAGTTTTATCAAACCATGGCTCGCTGCGTCAAGATTCGAATGCAAAAAGGACATTTCCACCCCGAGGGGAGATTGACCATGACAAATCGCTGATTATACCATAGTATTAACAACTGGCAGTAGAGTATACAACCCTATTGCCGACAACTGCCCGAAAAACCTGGTCAAGCCTTGGTGAACATATCATGAAAAGCGATGTAGAAAGAATTCTGAACTGTTGTCACCATGACCCATTTCACTATCTGGGTGCGCATTTTTCTGGTCCCGATAACGAATCGGTGACGCTGAGGACATTCCAACCCCACGCTTCTGCGGTCAAACTCGTCTTGGATTCAAATGTGTTTGACATGAAACGCATACATCAGGACGGTATTTTTGCAATTACTCTGGATACAGACCAGTTAAAAAATCCGTTTCTAGAGCCAGATACATACCAATACCAAATACACTTTCACAGCGGAACTGTATGGACAACAACAGATCCCTACAGATTCACGGTACAACTGGGAGAACAGGATCGTTTTCTTTTTAATTCCGGGAGAAATTACAAGTTATACAAACACTTAGGTGCTCACCCTGCCGATATAAACACGATACAGGGCACGATTTTTCGGGTATGGGCGCCAAATGCGCAAGCAGTCTCCGTGGTCGGCAACTTCAACAGTTGGGATGGACGCGTCAATCAGATGCGAAGCCTTGGCGCCTCCGGAATATGGGAACTTTTCATCCCCCATTTACAGCAAAGTGAAATTTATAAATTTTCGATAAAGAGTCAGCAAGGACACATCCTGGAAAAATCCGATCCTTTTCAGTTTTATGGCGAGTTGAGACCAAGAACCGGGTCGATTGTGCAATCACTGGATACGTTTACGTGGCACGACGAGCAATGGCAGGAATCCAAAAAAAACACGTCCCCCTATGACAGACCACTGTCTATCTATGAAGTGCATCCCGGCTCCTGGCAACGAGATCCAGATGATCCAGATCGTTTTCTTACCTATCGAGAACTTGCCGACAAATTAATTCCATATGTGCAAAAGCTCGGTTTTACCCACATTGAGCTGTTACCCGTAATGGAACACCCTCTTGACGAGTCATGGGGATATCAGGTCACCGCTCCATTTAGTATTAGCAGCCGATATGGAACTCCAGATGAATTTATGTATTTTGTCGATTGCTGTCATAAAAACAATATCGGGGTAATCCTGGACTGGGTGCCGGCTCATTTCCCCAAGGACGCTCACAGTCTGGGCCAGTTTGACGGCACAGCACTCTATGAACACGAAGATTATCGGCGAGGCTCTCATCCGGAGTGGGGCACTTATATCTATAATTACGGAAGAAATGAGGTAAGCAACTACCTCATTGCCAATGCTCTTTTCTGGTTGGATCTCTACCACATTGACGGACTGCGGGTCGATGCCGTGGCATCGATGATCTATCTCGATTATGCCAGAGAAGAAGGCGAATGGCTCCCCAACAGCTTTGGCGGCAAGGAAAATATCGAGGCAATCGAGTTCCTCCGCCATCTGAATTCCATCGTCTATGATGTCTTTCCCGATACCTTGCTGATTGCCGAGGAATCAACAAATTTTTACGGCGTATCCAAGCCGACAGACCAGGGCGGCCTTGGCTTTGGTTTCAAATGGAACATGGGCTGGATGAACGATATTTTAGCATATTTTGCCAAAGATCCGCTCTATCGAAAATTTCATCATAACAGTCTTACCTTTTCGATCATGTATGCGTTTTCGGAAAACTTCATTCTGCCCCTCTCCCATGATGAGGTTGTCCACGGTAAAAAATCGCTCATCGATAAAATGCCGGGAGACATATGGCAAAAATTTGCCAATCTCCGCCTGCTTATCCTGACAATGTGGATGCATCCAGGTAAAAAACTGCTCTTCATGGGTGGAGAATTCGGCCAATGGTCGGAATGGTATTGTAAGCGGAGCCTCGACTGGCATCTCTTGCAGGAAGCTGATTATCATAGCCGGATGCAGCAGTTTGTCGCCGAGCTCAATATGATGTATAAAGCGCACCCTGCTCTCTGGCAGCTTGATTTTTCAGAGGAAGGCTTTTCATGGCTTGATCTGGAAGATAGAAACAATTCCATCATATCCTTTGCCAGATACGGTAAAGAACGGGACCATCATCTGGTCGCTGTGTTGAATTATACGCCACAGACATTTACCTCATACCAGGTGGGTTTACCGGAGAATTGCCGATACCGAGAAGTGTTTTGTTCCGATGACTCCAGATTTGGTGGCTCAGATGCCAGCGATAAAAGGGACTATACTCCGATCCTCAGCCCTTTTGCCCAGGCGCCATATCATACAACTATGACAATTCCCCCTCTGGCTGGCATTATCCTCGAACCGATTAGAGAATAGATTAAACTCACAAATGACCGTCGTGTAAAAGGTACCTAACATGCCAAAAAAAACGATCTATCCCCCAGGGGATAAGATGCAGAAAGCGATTAAGGAATTTTCTCAAATTTTAGAGGAAAAGCCGGAAATTGAACGATGGCGACTGCTTGAAAAAATTGTTAAAAATTTCGACTTATCGCCCAAAGAGTGTGATTTTCTCGAACGCCATTTTAAAAATGAGTAACTGTCAGACTCTGGAACTCTAGATATTATTATCTCTTCATATTTTTTTCTTGCAGGGCCTCATTATAGAGAGCGAGCGTCTTTTCACACATGATTTGTGCGGTGAAATGCGCACCAACCCATGCTCGCCCTTGTCGACCCATTTTTTCGGCGTTTTGCTGATCGGACAAAGCCTCAAGAATAGCCACCGACATCGCCTGTGCATCAAGTGGCGGTACCAGCCAGCCGGTCTTTCCCGGCACGACTGTTTCCAGACTTCCTCCATGGGCCGTGGCGATAATCGCCTTGCCCATCGCCATCGCTTCGATGGCCACCTTGCCGAAGGCTTCCGGCTTGGTGGAAGATGCCGAAACAACTATATTCGCCAGAAGCAACGCCGCAGGCATATCGCTGCAGTGGCCAATGAGCAGGATTTTTTCGTCGAGTCCGTGCTCCTTTATTTGGTCCCGTAACTTCTGGGTAAATGCCGGGTGCTCTTCAGTATCACCGAGGAGCAGACAGACAAACGCACTTTTTTTTATCAGAGCGAGACTTTCAATCAAAACATCTTGCCCTTTCAACTGGGTGAACCTGCCGGGTAGGATTATAACGGCTTGGCCTTCGTGGCCGCTAAGCCACTTTTTTTGTAATTGCCGGACACGTTCAGCTGAAACAGCTTCAGGTGAGAATGCTTTACTATCAAAACCGCCATATATCAAACTGATTTTCTGAGCATCAACCTGGTAGTTATCGAGTATATGTTTTTTTATGATTGCCGATACAGCAACAACCCGTTCCCCCTTGGCCATGATTGCCGAATAGCAATTTATGGAATGGAATCCATGAAATGTGGTGACGAGCAACGGTCTCTGCAAAGCAGGCAGAAGTTTCCAGGCCAGATAGCCAACCCAAGCTGGTAAGCGTGAGCGCAGATGCAGCACGTCAACCTGCTCAGCAATCATTAAGGTGCGCAATTTTGGAATATATTGCAAACAACGCACACTCTTTTCTCCGACGTAGGGCCATTTGATATGCACGCACCCGGCTTGCTCCAGTTGCGCAACCAGTCGTCCCCCGCCGGAAATGACTATGGATCGATGCCCGTGGGCTGCCAGATAGAGCGCAAGATCATAGGTCTCTCCTTCTACCCCGCCCTCATTGAGCTCCGGTAGAATTTGCACTATTGTAAGTTTTCTGGCCACCATTTCAGTAATATCCGCTCAGCACACCGTTGTGCTTCATTAAGTGTTTGGCTGTCACCCTGGATCATATTGCCCTGCTCCCATGCAGAAAAGGGTGTCACCAGTTTTCTATTGATCAGAAGATGTTCGTTTCTTTTGAATTTGCTATTTTCACAGAGCCATTGCATCGGGAAGATGCCCACCCGACAACCCGCAGTGACCGCTTCATAGATCATGGAAATCGAATCGGCGGTGACCCACACAATACTGTTTTTATCATATTGCTCTTCTATCCATCCGGGAGGAGTGTCCTTATAATCAAAAAATTGCATATTGTCGTTTGTCTCCAAAAGCTTGGTGACCAGCGCCACTGTATCGTTCGGGGTCCGGGGAGAAGAAGAAACCGTCCAGAGTTTATCGGCATCAGTACTCACTATTTTCCCAACCATCGCGACAATTTGTCGACTATCCCAACGATGGCTTTTGGTATCCACACCGCCCAGCAAGATCAAGCCACATTCTGTCTGGTGTTGCCTTTTATTGATCGAACAATTAGGAGCGCCAAGAGTAAGCACAATATTGCCACCCTCACGCTTTCCGTCATGTTCCGGGACAAAACACAGATCGAAACGATGTTGCAGATACCCAGGTGGAGTCATACAGGTAACAGCAGGAATGGCGTATTTTTTCTGGTAAAAAAGCATCGGCAAATGCGTACGGCTACCGGTACCAACCAACAGATCAGCGTCGCCGATTTTTGGATAAGGCAAACCGCTCCCGACTCCAGGCAGGAAAAGACGGCACGTCTGCACTACTTCAGCAAAGAGGGAAAAGCGTCCGACCTTTATCGGGATAATCTCGACCGGGCATGTCCGCTCTAGAGCATGGATGATACCCATAGTCTGTTTTTCATGGCCTGGCCGCCCGTCAAGCACTGCAACTACGCACAGCTCTTTTGCAGAATTAACGCTTGCCACTGAATAAGAATGAGTCAAAACTACCAATCCCGACGCCGACTACTGTCTGTCAGGTTGCGGAGGTGAACCGGAGGGCGGTCGACGTCCCCCACCGGCAAGCTTGACGATGATCTGGTTGGATTTTTGTAAACGTCTGGTCATGGTTTTAAAGAGATAATTGGAAACATCGGGATATTTTGCAATTATCTCCTCAAGCTTGTTGCCGGGAAATCGTTTCACCGTTGACCTTCCCTGAGATATAATCGATGCGGTTCGCTGCTCTCCGGTAATTGATGCCATTTCCCCGAAATATTCCCCGGGTTCGGTCAGTTCGGCAATTTTCTTGCCACCTTTAATGACCGTGAGACCACCACGAATCAGTTTGAAAAAATCTATATCTTTATTCCCCTCCCTGATAATGACATCGCCGTCTTCATACCGCTCCTCATCCGGATTGACCATATACGCGGGAAGGCTCTCCTTGTGTGCGACCGTTCGTCGCAGAGCTTCCTCAATACTGGTAATTCCCATTCTGACTTTCTGCAGGGCAGCCTCACGCAGCGGCGTCATCCCCTCCTGGACCGCTATTTTTCTCAGCTGGTCTTCGGGAACTTCTGCACTGATCGCTTTACCAACCTCTTCAGTGATCTCCATCAACTCGAAAAATCCGACCCGGCCTTTATAACCGAGGTTATTGCACTCCTGGCAGCCGTTCGGCCCGTATATTTTCAGATCAGCCACCTCATCTTCATGGAAGCCAACCTTAATCAATTCCTCGGCTGGATATTCGACAATTTTTTTACATTTTGTACACAATTTTCGGCCCAACCTTTGAGAAAGCACCATGCTCACCGAAGAAGCAAGCATATAGGGTGGAATGCCGATATCGACCAGACGACCGATAGTCGCGGGGCTATCGTTGGTATGCAGCGTGGAGAAAACGAGGTGACCGGTCATGGCTGCCTTGATTGCTATTTCAGCAGTCTCAATATCCCGTATCTCACCGACCATGATGATATCAGGATCCTGTCTGAGAAATGCCTTCAGTGCGGCAGCAAAGGTCATCCCTACCTCTTGATGGACATTCACCTGGTTAATACCTTTAAAGTTAAACTCAACCGGATCTTCGGCTGTGAGAATTTTGATGTCCTCACTATTCATCGAGTTAAGGGCCGAATAAAGGGTTACCGTCTTACCGGATCCAGTAGGACCAGTTACCAGAAGTAATCCCTGGGGGTTGCTGAGACATCTTTTCAGTATCTCAAAGGTCTCTACCTCAAAACCCAGCTTGGTGAGATCGACATTCAATGATGCTTTATCCAGAATACGTAAAACAACCGATTCTCCATATAAAGTGGGCAGTGACGAAACCCGGAAATCCACAGATCGATTTTTGCCCATGCGCATCTTTATACGCCCATCCTGGGGAACTCTTCTTTCGGTAATATCCAGGCCGGACAGAATCTTCATCCTGGCGACCAGGGCATTTTTAATGGTCAGAGGCAGGTTCATCGTTTTAAACAGGGCACCATCCTTACGATATCTGACCTGCATACTTTTTTCATAGGGTTCGATATGAATATCGGACACCCCATCCTGCACGGCCTTGATCAGAATACCGTTTACCAGTTTGATAATTGGTGCATCCGATGCGGCGAACTGTTCGCCTGTTTCGTCGATATCGTCGACTTCCAGTTCAAAATCATCGGCGGCTTCAGCAACGATCGAACCAAAATCATCGACATTGGTTATATCGAGGTCCTCTTCGGCTTCTTCTTTGACACCTAAAAAAGCATCCGCTTCAGCGTCATCAATGCCGTAATATTTCTGATAGGCCTCAACAATATCCTTCTCTGTCGAAACACAGACGGATAACTCCATATTCACCAGATTCTGAATCTCCTCCACAGCTGCCGAGTTGGAGGGTTCAGCCATGGTAATCTGCAGTGTGTTGCCGGCCATGCGCAAAGGAAAAGCCAGGTACTCTTTGACCTGCTCATATGGCAGTAGTTTGAGGGCTTCTTTTGAGGGCGGTTCGTTTTTGACAACAACTGCGGGATAATTATGCTGACGACTGAGAAAGGTAAAAACAGTGTTCTCGTCTATATATTCCAACTGCCGTAAAATGGTACTGAGCCGACCGCCACTTTTCTGCAGAATTTTTTTGGCAGCTTCCAGCTGAGTTGGGGTTATATAGCCTGCCTTGCTTAACAGCTCGCCAATCTTAGTTTTTCCTGCACCCGATTGATCCTTGACGGTCTGTTTCATTGAGGATCTACGCTGTGCCACAGTACTTCTTGTTGCCATAACCGATAACCATTAAAAACATAGAATTGTGAACCACAACCAAAAACGGTTCAAAAACGATCACACTCCTAAAATAAACCACACAATCCGTCTACATAAAAGTTTTTCCTGTAAATAAGGAGGAATAACACAAAAAAAAATCTTCCTATCTCGATCTTGTCGGGAGATAGGAAGATTAAATTAAAACTTATTAAAAATTATTAGAATGTAAATTTGATTATTCCCCCTCTCAACCCTCCCAGAAGGGTGACATTTTCCTCAAAGACTCAATAATAGCCGGCATTTTTTCCACAACAAAATCAACTTCTTCTTCCGTGTTATAGACACTCAGGGAAAACCGAATCGAGCCATGCGCAGCAGTAAAAGGGATTCCCATAGCCCGAAGGACATGGGAAGGTTCAAGAGACCCGGAAGTACAGGCAGATCCGGACGATGCACAGATTCGGTGTTGATTCATGTGCAGAAGAATTGCTTCCCCTTCGACATATTCAAAACTGATATTAGCGGTATTAGGCAGGCGTGCAGTTTTGTGCCCGTTCAGCATGGACTTCGGAACTTTTGCCAATAAACCTTCTTCGAGCTTATCGCGGAGCTGTTTGACGCGTCCATTCTCTTCAACCATTTTCTCGCCGGCAAGCTCGCAGGCACGACCAAGAGCAACGATTGAGGCAACATTCTCGGTACCTCCGCGGCGACCACTCTCCTGATGTCCCCCGGTTAAAAAAGGCACGAAGAGCGTTCCTCTTTTAACATAGAGGACCCCTACGCCTTTGGGCGCGTGGAGTTTGTGGCCCGACAGTGACAGAAAATCAATATCGAGGGTTTTAAGATCTATAGCTATTTTACCAACGGCCTGCACGGCATCGGTGTGAAAAAGAATTCCTCTCTGCCGGGCCATCGAGGCCATCTCTTCGACTGGAAAAATGACACCGGTCTCGTTATTAGCCCACATCACACTGACAATGGCTGTATCGTCGGTGAGGGCTGCTTCGTATTCGGCCATATCCAGCATACCTTCCGAATCGACTTTCAGCCGAGTTACTTTGTATTTATGACCAGTGACCGTTTGCAGAGTGTCGCAGAGGCTTTTTACCGCTGGATGTTCCACCCTGGTAGTGACCACATGTCTCTTTTCAGGAAAGGTGCGAATCGCTGAAAGGATAGCAGTAGAATCACTCTCGGTACCACAACTGGTAAAGGTTATTTCTTCGGGTTCAGCCCCCAGCAGAGTTGCTACTTTTTTCCGTGCCGTCTTGACTGCATCCCCAACCTGACCACCGAAGGTATGCATGCTTGACGGATTACCGTATAAATCCGTCAAATAGGGCATCATTGCCGTAACCACTTCAGGTGCGACCTGAGAAGTTGCATTGTTATCCATATAGACGATTTTTTCGGTTTCCGAGGCCATTAATTCTCTTCCTCCACGATCAAACTTTCCAAGACAAGTTCGCGTAATTTCTTTTCTACATATTCTTTAATGGTGGTTTGCGATTTGTGACAGCTTTTACAGGCTCCGCGCAAGGAAACGATAACAAAATCACCATCTACATCAATCAACTCAATATCACCGCCATCTTTTCTAAGACCCGGCCGAATCTCTCGTTCCAGGACGTCTTCTATCTTCTTAATCTTCTGAAGCGAGGTCATTCTCTTCGGCTTTTCCTGCAAATTTAATGGCGTTGCCGATGCCTTGCCGCTTACGGTGTTTTGCAGGATCTCCCTGAGCTTATCCTCACATTTACCGCATCCTCCACCGGCCTTGGTAAAATTGGTAATTTCTTCAACGGAACGAAGGCTCGATTCTTGTATGGCCCTAATTATTTCAATATCGGTGACTCCGAAACATTCGCAGACGATTTCCCCTTGCGCCATAGGTAAAACCAGCCCTCGATAATCAGCAATAGCAGCCTCCAGCGCTTCACGGCCCATTACGGAACAATGCATTTTTTCCTTAGGCAACCCGCCCAGCGCACTCGCTATATCTTCATTGGTAATTTTTGCCGCTTCATCCACAGACATTCCGGTTACCATTTCCGTTAAAACAGACGATGATGCTATGGCACTTGCACACCCGAATGTCTTAAATTTAGCCTCTGTAATGATATCGTCTTCATTTATTTTAAGCGTCAGTTTCAACGCATCACCGCAGGCCAGCGAGCCAACATCACCGGTTCCACTTGGCTTTGCAACCTCTCCCACATTCTGCGGGTGAAGAAAATGCTGTTGCACTTTGTCAGTATATTCCCACATACACAACTCCTGAATTTGATAAAATATTATATTTTTTTTTTGCTACAGTCTGACAATAATACCTGAACAACAAAAGGCAACCAGCTTGGCGAGGTGCTTTACAAAATTCCGATCTCAGTCAGCATTGCTTTCGCGGCGGCAACAAGCTCTACGGTTCCGCTTGACGTTCTGGATTCAACATAAAAACGGACTTTGGGTTCTGTCCCGGAAGCGCGTATCATCAACCAAGAGCCATCGTCAAAGACCATTTTTCGACCATCGAGGGTAATGACCTGTTTGATGCGCCGGGAGGTCGCGCCTACCGCCACCATGCTGCCTTCGCCATATTTTTCAAGACCGGCCAGAAGCGATTGCAATTCTTCGCCCTTAACACGCACCTCGACCCCGTCACGATCCGGATAAAAAGCACCAAATTCGCTTTCAATCCTACGCAGATAATCGCCGAGGTTCATGCCGGTCATAAGCAGCATTTCCAGAGCAAGGAGTAGACCAATGTACGCATCTTTTTCAGGAGTATGGCCGATAATCGATATCCCGTCAGATTCCTCAAAATAAACCAGAGCCCGGCCGATTACCGGTTTGAAATTTTTAAACCCAACACTCGGTTCAAACAGTTCTTCATGGAACTTCTCTGCGATACTGTTGGCCAGATTTGAGGTGGCAACGGTTTTGGCCACCATGCCCTTTTTCTTTTTATATTCATGCAGAAAATGATAGGCCATGGCGCCAAACTGGTTCATGCTTACTTCCGTTTCTCCGTCGGTAAAACGTATCCTGTCACCGTCTGGATCAATTATCGCGCCAAGCTTCAACGGTTCTTTTCTTTCCTGCAAAATACGCACAACTTCCCGCATGTTGGCAGTTGATGGTTCGGGGGCCACCCCGCCAAACGTTACATCGGCACTATTTCGGAGCAGTATCAACCTGGAACTTGCACAATCATTGAAAAGAGCATGAATATGCAACCGACTGGCGCCATGCACGCAATCAACGGCGACAACAATATCCTTTCGGCTAAGGAATGCACCAATTGAAGCATCAAGATCCAGGCCGTGGGCGTGGTGGTTCTGTTTAACCAGATTTCTCCAGGCATCAAGGGATTGAAATTTTTGTACTTGACCAAGGGACTCGATATCTCCCGCTGTGACGCATGGTATTGTGGTATAGGAAAAATGCCCATCGGCAAGGGCTTGAGCGTTGGCGGTAATTCTCCCGGTAATTTCCGATGCGGCAGGCCCGGCATCGGCTGCGTTGAATTTGTATCCACCATATTCCAATGGGTTGTGTGAAGGAGTGAGGTTAATCGAAAAGGCAGCATGCCTCTCCAGAACCGCCGCAGATAACACTCCGGTCGTCGACTCTCCTGCATAATGCACGGTAAAACCGGCACTGGTAAGAACAGAAGCCACCTGGCAGGCCAAAAGCTCGCCGGCAAACCTGTTATCAAAACCGAGCACGCACCCTCGCGTTTTCGCTTCAGCCAGTTTTTTTACCCCGAGCAGAGAACGGAGTTCAGGTTCCCTGTCGACGGCCTGATACATTTGCACAATTGCCGTTGTGACCAGTGCAACGGAGTGACAAAAAATATCTTTACCCAGTTTTCCCCGCCAACCGGAAGTGCCAAAAGCAATCAGCTGAGTTGGTTTGCTGCTGTTTTCCTCTATTTCCTGGCGTACCAACTCGTATGCCGAATCAAGTGGTAGTTGCCACGCCTCACCTTCAGTTCGTTTATGAGCCACCAGTTCTTTTATCAAACCAAAATAATCACTGCTAGCATGGTCTCCTTTAACTGTGAAGCGTTCGAACAACTGATGAGATTTTTTAGCAATGGACATACTCTTCCTCCATTTCAGATGTGCGACCAGTCTTACCTGCTCTTAAAAGCTAAACGCCTTATATGTCTAATAAATATGAAACATATTATTCAATTTTTTTGGCCTTATCAATGAGCATAATAGGAATGTCATCTCTAATTTCATATAACAGCATGCATTTTTCACACACCAACCCTTTTTCTTCTTTGAGCTTGACCGGACCTTTACACTGGGGACATGCCAAAATTTCTAATAAATCTTTATGGATCATTCGTTCCTCTCGTTATGTTTTTGTTATTATCAGATTTTAGACAAATCTTGCATTTGCTTATCCCATCATCATCGTAAATGATTGAATAAATATATCGAATTTGATATTTACTTGAAACCGATTATGATTGCATAGAAATTTTTTCTTCTTTTTCCATAAAGATACTTCTCTCAACCTAGGAAAATTATGAAACAGCATATAGGTTTTATTGGCGGAGGCCAGATGGCTGAAGCACTGATCAGAGGAATTATTGCTTCAGGTCTGTACCGGGAAAACAACATCCTCGTGGCCGAGCCCAATGACTTCCGACGCGAACATCTGGAACAGACCTACTCGGTCAAGACCTACGAGAGTAATGTGCCGATTTTTGAAAACTGCCGGATCGTCATCCTTGCTGTGAAACCGCAGACTATGAAAGCCCTGCTTCTGGACTGTCGAGAACGCATCCAGTCACATCATATTATGATAAGCATTGCTGCCGGCCTGCCGATTTCTTTTTATCTGAAAATAATAGGTCAAGACGATACGAAAATAATCAGGGTTATGCCCAATACTCCCGCATTAGTCCTGGAAGGGGCATCCGCTCTCAGCAGAAACAACAATGTCAGCGACGAAGAATTGCGCGCAGCAGAAGAAATCTTTCTCGCCGTAGGCGAAGTCGTTATCCTGGACGAGGTACATCTTGATGCGGTAACCGGCCTCAGCGGCTCAGGACCCGCCTATGTCTTTTCGTTCGTGGAGGCCCTCATTGACGCTGGAGTTAAATCTGGTCTTACCCGGGTTATTTCCGAAAAATTGGCACTGCAGACTGTTTCCGGCTCGGTAAAACTACTTAAAGAAAGCGGCGAACACCCGGCAGCGCTGCGGGGCAAGGTTACTTCTCCCGGCGGAACGGCCATTACCGCCATGCATGTTCTTGAAAAAGTCGGTTTTCATGGCATTATTATGGACATTGTCGAAGCTGCGGTGATACGCTCGAAAGAGCTGGGTAAAGTAGAATGACCGGCAAAAAAACCCCCTTTAGAACAGAGACGAGCCTTGTTATTGGTACAGTCGGCATCATTACCAAAATCGATGACGCCAGATCTGATAGTTACGCAAAAACCCTGTCAAAATGGTTACAGGAGCGAGATATCAGTGTCTTTGTCAATGAGATTACCGCACATCTCGATATGATTATTGTCCTCGGTGGGGATGGGACACTTTTGCATATAGCCGAAGAAGCAGCCCGACACGCTATTCCTGTTCTGGGCATTAATCTCGGCAACCTTGGTTTTCTGACCGAACTCACAGAAAAAGAAACATTCCATGCTCTTGAGCGCATCCTGGCGGGAAAACTGACTATTGAAAACAGGCTGATGCTCAAGACGCGACTAATCGCCAAGGAGCAGACAACCGACTATCGCTACGCACTCAATGACGTGGTCATCACCAAAAATGTTCTCGATCGACTGCTCCAGCTCTCAACCAAAGCCGATGACGAATATATCACCACCTATAAAGCGGACGGCTTGATATTTTCTTCCCCAACCGGATCAACGGCCTACAACCTGTCTGCCGGCGGACCGCTGGTGTATCCGGGGCTTGCTACCATCACAGTTACACCAATTTGCCCCTTTATGCTGAGCAGCAGGCCAATTATTTTGCCGGCGGATAAGCGGATAATGACCCGTTTTCATGCTGGTTCTGGCACAGAAAAGGCCCAAATCATCATTGACGGGCAGGCCTTCTGGGAAATGCGCGACGGCGACGAACTGGAAATCGAAACGGCAGGGCAAACTCTGCAGCTTATCGTCTCCTCTACCCGTGATTACTTCACCATCCTGCGCAACAAACTGCACTGGGGGGTTTCCGGAGAAAAAGCATGATCCTCCTTATTTTTTCTTTTGAATCTGGTATTTCTTCATCTTGTACTGGAGCAGGCTCTTGGTTACCCCCAGTTTTTCGGCTGCTCTAGCCTGCACATAATCGGTGTCATCCAGCGCCTGCGTCAGCATTTTTTTCTCAATCTCATAGAGCACCTCGTTCAGTCCGGCATTTTCGGGAATTATCTGCCGCAGATCCATCTCCTGTCCCCATGCCGCCCGCTCCTCACTATACAGGGTGTCCGGCTGAACATCTTCGGCTTCAATAACATCTCCCGTGCACAAAATTGCCGCCCGCTCGATGGTGTTTTCCAGCTCTCTGATATTACCCTCCCAGGGCAGTTTCATCAGCAGTTTCATGGCATCTCCTGAAATTCTCAGTGCCAGCTTATCAAGTTCTTTCTGGTATTTGGCGATAAAAAAATCAGCCAGAAGTCGCATATCGTCCATCCGTTCTCGCAGGGCGGGCAAATTTACCGGAATAACGTTGAGCCGGTAAAAAAGATCTTCTCTGAAACGACCTCCGGCAACTTCCTCCCGCAAATCCTTATTAGAGGCGCTGATGATACGGACATCTACTTCAATGGTTTTTCCGCCGCCAACACGCTCAAAGGTCTTCTCCTGGAGAACCCGCAACAATTTGGACTGCAGTGCAAGAGGGATTTCCCCGACTTCATCGAGGAATATCGTGCCTTGGTCAGCGAGCTCGAAGCGCCCTTTGCGCATACTGATCGCCCCGGTGAAAGCACCCTTCTCATGGCCGAACAGCTCGCTCTCCAGCAAATTATCCGAGAGCGCCGCACAATTGACGGCAATGAATGGTTGAGATTCTCGTGGGCTATTCATATGAATTGCTTTGGCGACAAGCTCCTTACCCGTTCCACTCTCACCGGTTACCAGTACCGAGGCGTGGGTGGGAGAGACTTTTTCTATAAGCTGATATACCTGGAGCATCTTCGGATTTTTGCCGACCATGCCGCTGAAGCCGCTTTTGCCTTTAATTTCATCTCGTAATCGGGTGTTTTCTCGAATGAGAGAGTAGTGCTGGGCACCTTTTTTCAAGGTAATAATCAGCTCATCATTGGAAAACGGCTTGGCAAGATAGTTATACGCCCCGGCCTGCATTGCCGTGACAGCCTTGTCGACTTCAGCAAAAGCGGTAATGACAATAACCGGTAGATCCGGGTGTTTGGCCTTTATTTTATCTAAAAACTGCAACCCATTCATACCGGGCATCTGCATATCAGTAATGACAATATCGAGATCTACATCGTCGATAATTTTCAGTCCCTGCTCCCCATCAGAGGCTGTGAAAACTTCGAAACCTTCATCTTTTAATAGCTCCGACAGGACGATGAGATAGTTCGGTTCATCATCTACTACCAGGATCGAATACATCGTCATGTTTATCCTTTTTTCCCCTTGTTATTTCTGTTATTCCGGTTTTCCTTAGCGCGTTGTTTCATGGCGACGAGCAGCTGTGCCGGAACGGACACATTTTTCCCCCCGGCCAGGGTTGTTCCGGGTCTGATACTGCCGTGATAGTCACTGCCCCCAGTCATCACTAAGCTATGTTTGTCAGCAAGAACAATAAGCCGTTTTCTGAATGATCGGGAGTGGTTGGGGTAGTACACCTCAATTCCATCCAGTCCCATCTCGCACAGTTGCTGCAACGCATGATCGAGGTTGTCGACCGATTTATCGAGTTGAAGAGGATGCGCCAGGACAGCAATTCCCCCGGCGTCTTGGATAATGCCAATGGCCTCTTTGGCCTCATAGATGAACCTGGAGGTATAGGCAAGTCCCCCATGACCAAGATATTTTTCAAAAGCCTCATCCATTGATTGGACAAAACCTTTTTCCACCATAAGTCTCGCTATATGCGGTCGACCGGTCTGTCCAGAGCCAGCGGATTTTTCCAGTTCATGCAATTGGAGCTTCAAACCAAGCTGGTTGAGCTTAACAAGAATTTTTTTGTTTCGCTCAATTCTGCCAGCCTGAAGTTGGCCCAAGGCAACATGTAATTCCTTATGTCGACAGTCGAGGAGATACCCAAGTAAATGAACGTTATAACTACAATATTTGGCACTTAATTCAATACCCGGCACGACTTCCAGGTCAATACTTTGGCCTGCAGCCAAGGCTTCATCAACACCATCAATAGTATCGTGATCGGTAATCGCAATTGCCGACAACCCCTTTTTCTGAGCATAATGAACAAGTTCGCCAGGACTCATGGTCCCGTCAGAAGTAGTCGAATGGATATGAAGATCAATGGACATTATTTTAACTGGCTGTGAAAATGTGGAGAGAGAGTCGGCTCTAGTCGATCTGGATAAAGCATAAAACCGGAAGAACTACCCGTAGAGCATAACAATTGCCATCTACGTTATTGTCCGACTGCAGCAAGCGCCCTTGGCGTAATGTTTTTTTTACGAGATTATCATGTATTAAGGTAACAATTTCCTACCTCTCCTGATAGTATAATATCTCTTGAGTGAGAGTCCCGTGTTTTTTACAAGATCACTCTCGGGGGAGATCTTTAAAATCACAGAATTCTCTTTACTTTTTTGCCGAGCGTCCGATAGAGTTTCTATGCACTACTATACAGTTCAAAGTCAGCGGAGATTCTCTATGCGGTCGTCTTATATCTGCGTTCTGGTCACTTTCTTGCTCTGCAGTTGCAGCAGCCGAATCCCGGAACCGATCAGTTACCCCTATGCGCAACAAAAAAAAATGCAGGCTGCTTCCCATTGGGACTTGCTGGCAGCAGATCTGGCCAATCGCATTAATAACCAGCTTATCCTGACCGAGAACCACGACAAGGCCGTCTTTGTCAAGGAAACCTGCGGGGATGAGAATTCGTCCTGTCAGGCCAATGAAACCAGCACTTTCAGGGAAGCCTTCCACGATTTACTCATCACCAATATTTTTGGCTATGGCGTACCAACCAAAAGTCGTGTCAGCCAGGAAGCAATCGAGGTTTTTTATAAGGTGCAGGTTGTTTATCACAACAGTGATAGGGTCCGCACCCTGCAGCCAGGCCTGCTGACCGGGCTGTCTGCAGCGGTAATGGTATTACGTAATGCACCCGTCGATGTAATACTCCTTGCTGCAGGTATTGCTGCCGATGTCGCCAATACCAGCCTGGTAACCAATGGCCATTACGAGGTAATTATAACGACATCAATGATAACCAATAGTCAATATCTTTTCAGGGCGTCCGATATCTATTATATTAATGATAAAGATTTCTACCAATATCAAGAGAGTATGCCCCAGGCAAAAACCATCAAACTTTCCAGTAAAAAAACGACGAAGCAACCGGAGAACCTTGCTCAGCTATCATCTATCATCGCCGCGCCAGGCAAAAATGATACTGGGGAAAAAACCGTTTCTGGAGCAGCACTGTAGAGAACCATCGAGCCATGCAAAGAAAAAACCTTTCATTCTTAGTATCGAAGCATTTTTTAGTCGCGCGACTCATTACCCTCGCAGCGCTGAGCAGTATGCTTTTATTTTTCAGCAGCTGCGCGTCCCTTAACTGCACCCGACTGGAAACACTTTTCGGAGGCGATACCGACTTGATCCGGTTCTCCTATAACATTGCTGATCATCTGGCCCAAAGAGCCATGCCACCGCTCATACCGCGACAGCCGAATATGCCAGTTCTGGTTACCACCTTTGTTGACAATAACGATCTGGAACAAACTTCGCAGTTTGGCCGTGTCCTCCAGGAACACATCGCGTCCAGGCTGGTCCAACTAGGTTATACGGTCAGAGAGATGAAACTTGCCAACACTCTTCGCATCGAACCAAAATCCGGCGAAACAATATTGACCAGAGACCTGAGCCAGCTCAGTTCAGGACAGCAGGCTCAGGCTATATTGGTCGGAACAATCTCCAGGACCGACCGGATACTGTATATTTCGGCCCGGCTGATAAATCCGCTCAACAATAATATCCTTGCCACCGACGACTATCGGCTGTGTATGGACAATAACATTCAGGCAATGTTCGGCTTACAACGCCAAAATGATATCGATACACCGATTGCTGAACCTAGGCAACCATTCCTTAACTCGATTTTCTAAATATCCAGATGACGCACCTGCAAGGAAAAACAGTTATCATCCCAGGGGCTTCGCGACCAATAGGCCGGGCTATTGCCCGCAAATTTGCTGGCAAGGGTGCGACTCTTATCCTGCCGGTATATGACTGGCCAGAGTCTATCTCCGAAATGGAAGAGGAGTTTACTGCCGCCGGTTACAATTTTCGTATTTTCCCGACCGATCTGCGTAAAAAAAATGCAGTACAACAACTCAGCGAATTTATTGACAGCCAGACAGGATCGATACGTTTTCTTATTAATAATATCGAACGTGGTGGCATGCCGGTGGTCCATGGTAGCTATGATCTTCCCCATAACGCTGACCAGTGGGACATAGAGTTTGAGACAACGGTGAAGGCCAAATGGCTCCTTTTTCATCACCTCTTCCCACTTCTCCAAAAAGAGACAGGTGGGGCCGTCGTAAATATATCGTCGATCGCCGGTATCACCGGGCGAAGCGGGCCGGCATCAGTCTTCTTCAATGACGGCTACAGCGCCGCCAACAGGGCCATAGAATCGTTTACCGAAACCTGGGCCCGACAGGCAGCACCTGCTGTTCGAGTCAACGAACTGGTGCTTGGCCTCATACAAGGCAGGCATGGTGAAGGCACACGAGGATGGGCAAACCTCTCCGGACACGAAAAACAGGCGATTTATGACAACATTCTCCTTGGCCGTACCGGTTTTGCAGAAGAAGTCGCCAATACCGTCTATTTTCTAGCGGTCGAAGCCACCTATATTACTGGTGCAAGTCTGCGCATGGACGGGGGATTTATTCTCGGTGGCAGCAAAGTTCCACCGATGCCGACAGGGATTCTTTAACAGGATGGAAACTATTTAACACTGAGTACTCGCAGGGCAATTTCTGCCACTGAAATTTCTGTTATTTCATTATCCAAAAAGAGATGTAGTTTTTCGTTATATTCCTGGAATCGCTGCATGTCATCAACCTCGGCGGCAACACCGAGCAGGCCTAGACACCTGAGCGCTAAGCCAATCACATGCATATCAGAAGACCAGAGGTAGGCACGCAGATCATCAACGACCCCTCGTTCGATCATCTCCTTTTGGTGATCCTGGCTCAGTCTGCCGATGCCCCACAGCAGTCCCCGCTGAAGCAAAGGCAATTCAAGGTAGTTTCCGTCTTCTAAGAGATTTTCGCCATCCTCGCGCATATACGAAATAAGCATATGCAGGTATTCATGACGAAGCACAGGGCTATGACACATTATTTCCGCCATCGCTTCAGGCGCCCCCCAGCCAATCCCTCCCGACTCGTCATTGAGTGACCAGAGAAAACGGCGCATCACAATCCGACCTGCTTCCAGTTCTTTTTCAGCAATGGCCGGGACCAGCCACCCGAAACAAAGCACCGCATTCCATCGCACTCTCTCAACGGGGTGGCAAAGCGCAATAAACAGGGGATTGAGCAGACTATGCGCCGGATAGTTTTTCAAGGGAGGCACTATTTCTGCAAGGCTCATTTTATGCAAGAGAGCCATGACATCTTTTTTCAGTTGTCTTCTGCTCATTATCAATGTACCTAGGCGAAAAAAATATCGTTAGTCTTTCTATACATTACTGCAGGGTGTGAGCACCTTACAGATTATTTTTTTGGTTTTAGCAAGAAAACAATCTGCTTCAAGATCCTTATCTTCATCAAGGAGCATTGAACAGAGTGCTGGATTTACAATGGTATTGTATACTGGGTTTACATCATCAAAAGGTATCATCAAGCCGCTTCATTCCTTCCATGAGCATGCCCATAAACCCACCAAGAACGTCAAACGATTTTTCCCTGACTGATAAGCCCTGACTGAAATTAAACCGCCCGGTGTCAATTGTGAGGAGCAGGTAGAAGGCTTCTTTGCCCACCAGGTCATCCAGTTCGACATAGACCAGTTCTCCCTCATTGAACATAATCACAGCCTTTTTTTCATCGCTCTCAAGAGTGAGTTTACCAGTTTTTTGATTAGCATTAATCATCTGGCAGAGCTCTACAGGCGATATATCCGAGAGCTGGCCAACCATCCCGGAAGCCAACTCTTCTGCCCGCTGCATGTTCATTTTTGTTATCCTGCTGACAAGAAGCTTATAGAAAAATATTTGGAGAACAGGAAAGCGATTCAGTACATGCCGGAAGTTCTTCTGATTCATTACAGCAACGTGACATGTTTCAGCCGTCATGATGGTCGCGGACACGCGGTCCCCGGAAAGCAGACTCATCTCACCGAAAACCTCACCTTTTTTCAATTCGGCAATAGCTATCCCATGGTCATCAATAACTTCCGCCTTGCCGGATAAAAGGATAAACAGCCGATCTCCCGGATCACCTTTTTGAGCAATAGGAAACTGCCATGGAAACTCACTGAGTTCAAGAAGAGTGGCAAGATCAAGCAGATCTTCGGGAGAAAGTGTGGAAAAAATCTCCACGGAACTTAAAAGCCCAGCGAAAGCACTTGTTCCTTTTATCTTATCCCTCCGCTCGGCGGCAGCCAGTAGTTTCATCTGCAGCGTTGCAAAGCCCTTATCTTTTTTGTATTCAAAGCGAATAAGTCCCGCACAGCCGCCACATTCGAATTTGGCCTTTTGGTTCATCCCCTGGGAATAATTTTCATAACTGCCCCCGGCAGACGCAATCTCAATCAGCTCCTTGGCGAGGGTCAAACATGACGGTTTACCCGCAGGTAAGGACAGTATGCCCTCACTTAACTTCAATTCTTCGCGGACATTGTACAGAGGACAACGATTTTCCTCTGTTATGATGAATATTCCATTTCTAAACTGCATAAGTATCCTGATTAATCTGATCTGCCAAACAACAGATAAATAACAAAACCTAAAACTGTAGCTCCGCCAAAAATGACAGGTAGAATTTTATCCATCTGTATCTCCCCGTTTACCAGAAGAGAATTCATATAGTCCGTACCGGACACCCACCATACGGCGACAAATATGGTTATAATAATAAGATCTTTCCATTTTTGCCTAAAAAGCATATAGCAAAGCATCAGACCAAAGGGAATAATAAACCACGGGTTGGTAAAGAGTCCCACTAAATCGACATCTTGAACCTGCTCTTGTAGATGCGTTGCCACAAACCATTCTTTGAGGTTTGTAAAAAATTGCATATCTTCTATCTCCAATGTAAAGAGAGCGTTGCTTTTTGTTGTCTTGATAATGATTGGTCGTTTTCATCAGAAGAAGTATAGCATAAGTACCCTACATATCCCCTAAACTAAAATTGCAATCTCGCACCGAAAATACTAATCGCCAGATAAACTGTTGCGATAAAAAACGCCTGTTTTACTGTGTGTCAAAGCAGACCTTAATGACAATGCCCCGGAGACCCAGATGACCCCACAAAAATCGAATATCATATTAATCGGAATGCCTGGTTCCGGAAAAAGTACTGTTGGAGTAATCCTAGCAAAAATGCTTGCCAAAAGATATGTCGATACCGATATTTTACTCCAGAATATCGAAAAAAGGAGCCTGCAGGACATCGTCGATAAAGAAGGTCATATGTCACTGCGGGGAATTGAACAAAGGGTGCTCCTCGGTGTACACTGCCACGATCATATCGTCGCAACAGGCGGAAGCGCCGCATATAGCGAACCGGCGATGATGCATCTTAAAAAAAATGGAATTATTGTTTTTCTCCATGCAGACCTACCAGCTCTGGACCAGCGTATCCACAATTACCAGACCAGAGGCCTGGCGAAACGACCCGACCAGAGCTTTCAGGATCTTTTTGAAGAGAGGTTGGTGCTCTATGAGAAATATGCCGACATAACCGTAGAGAGTTCGACGCTGACCCAAGACCAGGTTTGCGATGTAATCGTCGATCAACTCCAGCTAAATCATCCCAATTTTTCCGGCATAAAATAGCTCGTCGCTTGATAAAAACAGCCATTTATAATCCGTGCAGGACTATTCTAATCAATGAAATGAGCCATGCCCTCTTCTAATCGTATTAATCGAGAATTGAAAACAATAACGGCCATGGTGGGAATCTATTGCCGCAAGCACCATGATTATCCGGAAACGCACGCCGGTGCGCTTTGCGAAGATTGTACCCAATTTCTCGAGTATGCCGGGCAAAGGCTCGCCCGTTGTCCATTTGCCGAACAAAAGCTGACTTGTGGCAAGTGTCCCATTCATTGTTATAAGAAAGAAATGCAGGCCAAAGCAAAAAAAATAATGCGCTATGCCGGTCCAAGAATGATATGGAAGCATCCGATAATGGCCTTCTACCATCTTTTCGATGGCATGAAGAAACTACCACCTTCAAGTTTTTCCCGCCAAAAAGTGAAAAAATAAGCACATCTGAGGGTAGTATCGGCAAGCAGATTTCGCGATCACCGACAGCGGGCTCAAAATAGACTTCGCTAGGCACCGAGACCGGCCGGCAATTCTCAGGATGCGGTGGATATTATCCACCGCATCTTCTTTTGGAAGGCCGACGAGACACTAGAGAAGGCTCTGGCAGGTAAGGCCTCGCATCCTGCAGGAATCCAGTTACGAGTGTAAAGAACAGTATCTTGAGGGCGTGCTGCACTCCTGCATCAATAAAGAGACAATGACATTGCAAAGATGAGACGTATACAATTTACTGTTTACCAGTAATCCTCTGCATTGCTTCCTGGTACCTCAACCTTGTCTTTTCGGTAATCTCTTCAGGCAGAGGCGGCGGAGGTGGATTTTTTGCCCAGCTTAAGGAAGAGAGATAATCTCTCAGAAACTGTTTATCGAAACTCGGCTGGGACCGACCCGGCTGATAACTATCTATCGGCCAAAAACGAGATGAGTCGGGGGTGAGAACCTCATCTATTAAAATAAGCCTGCCATCAATTTCGCCTAATTCAAATTTTGTATCAGCGATGATAATACCCCTGGAAAGGGCATAGTCAGCAGCTTTTTTATACAGTGCCAGACAAATATCGGCTATCTCTTGCGCTCTGCCCGGACCGACAATTGCTTCCATTTGGCTCAAGGAGATGTTTTCATCGTGATCGCCAAGCTCCGCTTTGGTCGATGGGGTAAAAAGTGGCTCAACAAATTTATCCGACTCCTGCATTCCCTTGGCCAGCTGAAAACCACAGACCAGCGGATCCTTTTTATAGGCACTCCAGAAAGATCCGGAAATATAGCCGCGGACGATGCATTCTATGGATAGCGGTTTGGTCTTTTTTACCAGCATCGACCGGCCTTGCAGCTGTTCTGCATAAGCCTTGCATACCTCGGGATAATTGTTGACATCAGCGGTAATAAGATGATTTTCAACGATATCACCCAGCAGATCAAACCAAAAAAGGGAAAGCTCTGTTAAAATGGCCCCTTTTCCGGGAATGGCGTCGTTCATAATAACATCGTAAGCTGAAATACGATCTGTTGCGACCATGAGTAATTTGTCGTCATGACCGGGTATGCCATACATATCTCGGACTTTTCCTCTGTGCTTGAGGATCAGTGCTGGGAAATCGGTGGTGAGTACCGGTGTTGTCATGTTGCTACTCCTTAAAATCAGTTCTTTTTGTTTTTTTATTGTTTTTATCTGCTCACTTCATGATACCGCGTACAGGCAGGATTATCGTATTCTTTCAATTCAGCCGTCAAAGAGCCTATAATGATTTTGGAATTGATACGAACTGGAACCCGGCATTCATCATCAGTATACCAGATCACGGTGTCACCCTGCTTATCATATAAGCCCTTAAAGGACAGAACCGGCATGATCGCAACTGTCATCACCGGGCCAATAATGGTCTGCTCGATTTTTTTTTTCGTTACGGCATGAACAACAACGTTTACCCTTTTTTTATCAGCAAAGGTCGGCACTACAAATCGGCCACCGACGATAAAAGGCATTAACCGACTGTTGAAAAAGGACGAAAATTCATTGTTCGTTTGTCCATCAACATGATACTCCCCCTCCAGCCTGTCATTTTTCATATATCGAATATATCCCTTTTGCTGATCGTATTCGATCACTCGGTGCGCTCGATATTTATAACCTTCTCTCTGCCATACCTCGTAATGATAGGGCAATCTCTCTGGGCCTTTTACCTTGGTTACATGGAGATCTTCAATGGGATAAATAAGATTCATGGCCCCATTTACTGTAGAGACGGCGGCCCTGATTTCGTAACCGTCTTCAATTCCCGGCGTGGCATTGACATTAAGGCGAAGCTCACCGATCTTTATTCCTCCGGTCCAGGAGACATCGTAGACAAGCTTCTCATGTCCGGAATAGCCGATTGGCAGCAGTTGCGACTCGATAACCCCTGATGGCGGAACAGGCGCAGCAATTACCGACGAAGCAGTATCAGCCGACCAGGAAATTGACGCCTGCAGGAACAGACCAGCCAGTATAATACCGGTGTGCAGAATCGGCCGAGCCATCTCAATTGTCGATAGTGGCCAAAGAAAGCCAGGTGGCAAAAAACAGGATAATACTAATAAAACCGTTCATTGAAAAAAATGACGCATTAATACGCGATAAATCTTCGGGCTGAACCAGCATATGCTGATAGAGCAATGCCGCTGCAGCCAAAACGAGCCCTAAGTAATAAAAAATATTCAAGCTGGCTTGATAGCCAGTCAAGGTAAAAAAAACAAATGCCAGAACGTGAAAGACGCCGGCCAGACGAAACGCATTTTTTTTACCCATGCGCGAAGGCAGCGAATGGAGCCCCTCTCGCCGATCGAAATCGGCGTCAAGGCAGGCATAAATGGTATCAAAACCAGCCACCCAGAAGATGACCCCTACTGAGAGGACAAAGGGATAACCAGCCAAACTGCCCTGTACGGCGACCCAGCCGCCTAAAGGGGCAAAGGCTAAAGCCACGCCAAGAATCAGGTGGCAAAAAAGGGTAAATCGTTTAGTAAGAGAATAAAACAGTGTCAGGCCAAGGGCAAAAGGAGACAGAATCAGGGTCAGCTGATTTAAGTTCCAACAGGCATACAGAAACAGCGCACCCGAAAAAACAATCATCGCCCAGGCCTCAAGGAGCCGTACCTCACCTGCAGGTAGAGCTCGGGTTGCTGTTCGGGGGTTGGCTTTGTCAAACTTGCGATCAACGACTCTGTTAAATCCCATGGCACACGTTCTGGCTCCAACCATGGCGATAAGGACCCACAACAATACGCTGGCCGCAGGAACGCCACGCGTGGCAAGAAATGCACCGGTAAATGCAAACGGGAGGGCAAAGACGGTCAGTTTGAACTGGATCATTTCCAGCAAAATCACCATTTTTTTGCCAATAACAGCTAATTTTTCCATCACTTTCAATTGGGTATATGCAGACCGGTATCTTTTACTTTTTCAAACAATGGATTCTCGGCCCTGGTCAAAGAATATGCCTCTCGTCCTTATTGAAGATTGGCATAAATTTTTAATGGTAAAGCTGCCTTGTCAATATCGCCACGTTTGATCAAAAAACCAAAAAAGGTCTCCAATGCTTTACGTTTCTGTTCACCAAGATCATATTCTATTGCGTTGAGGTATTGGTAACATTTTTTTTTGGACATGGGTATCCGTAGAGCAGCAAGTACACATATTTCTTCGAGATCTCTTTTTCCTTCGTCTCGACATCTCAGCAGTTCGCGATGGATTTCAGCCAACATCTCGGGGTGTGCAACACAAAACTCATCACGAACAACACAGAGGGCAAAAACAAAAGGCAGTCCGGTTTTATGTTTCCAGATATCCGCGAGATCATACTCATACAGAAACGTCGATTTCTCGGCCAACCGCAGCGCATCGTCGCCAATTGCCAACACTGCTTTAAACTTTTCGTCTATTGGATGCTGTAGATCACCGGTCGAATAGGATGGCTGTACCCCTTGAAATTCTTCAAGAAGGACCTTGACCAGATTAACTGAGGTTTCCGACTGGGCGCTGAACAGAACAGGTGCGTCGTCAAGCTGGTTCATGGGCACATGGGAGAAAAGCAAGACTGATCCAACCGGGCCATTGGCACTTATAGAAAGCCCTGAAAGTATTTTATATTTTTCAGGATGACGGGCATATTCATAGCTGGACACAAAACCCATGTCAATATCTCCGTCAGCCAGTTTTTTATTTAAAGTAGCTGGAGGAGCCTCTACGAGTTGCCATTTTTCAGAATGTACCGTGTTTTTCCACTTTTCATGGATGGGCGCAGTGTTGAGGTAATTGACCATGCCTATCCGGGCAATAGCTTTTTCTGAATCTTTCATATGCAGCACCTCTGTTTTTCTACAAATTCAATCATAAACGGTTGAGACCCACTCAATTTCGGCTGGTTTGCCATGTAAAACCAATGTGTCGACAATTTGTGAACTATCTGCGCAATTGTGGAGAACCGTTGAAGAAACATGGATAAATTTCGCTTTCTGCCCAACGGCAAGGCAACCAAACTCTGCTTCAGATAACAGTGCAGCGGCCCCACCCATTGTCCCCATGGCCAGGATATCTGCTGACGCAATAGTTGTGTGCTGTGTTGCCAGGAGCTGCATTTCACGCCAGATATCGAGGGTCTGATTCGAGGCAGCGGAATCACTGCCCAGCGCAGGCAACAGACCAAGAGCTACCATTTGCTCCACCGGCGCATGCCCGCATCCCAGGAACTGGTTACTGCCTGGACAAAGGCAGATCTTGGCGTCACTCTCCTTGATCACCTGCAATTCTTGTTCAGAAACATGAACACAATGCACAAGCAGGGTCTTGTCATCCAACAGACCAAGATGAGCAAAATATTGAATGGTACCTGAAAAATCAGTTTCAGAAAAAGGAAATACGCCATCCCAGCTGTTTTTCTTTTCCAGAAAATCGCGGAAACTTCCGGTAGCGGCTGAAACAAATTCACGTTCATGAACACTTTCGCAGGCATGGATAGAAAAAATATGCTGCAGTCGGTTGCATCTCTTTTTTATTTTTACAAGGAGATCAGGTGCGGTTGAATACGGAGCGTGGCCGGTTGCGGCTCGTTGATCGTCGAGTTGCTTGAGGTTCTCCATCGCCATTTGGCAAGCACCCTTGTTTGGCCCGAGTAATTCAAGCATCCTGACAACTTTTGGTCGCAGGTTGTCACCATCACAATGTAACGCATCATAATACTCGTTGCCGATGTCGCCAATCAGTGCAACCCCTGAGTTATATTGTCCCTTGAGGGCTTCGGTAAAAGCGGCAACGATTTCTTCTCGGCATTCTTTCTTGCTCGCTCTCCGTACAATCAGCTCGTCTATCCATTCGGTAAAATTCGGCAGAGGCATCGATTGGCAGCTCGTTGCCAGATGCGTGAGTTCCAGGTGCATGTGTGCATTGACCAGCCCCGGCATGAGCACACAGGGGTATGTTATTTCATGGGATTGCGGATATTTTTCAATAATATCGGCTCTGTTGCCGATATCGACTATACGGTCCCTGGCAACAACGACGCTACCATCCCGGATAACCGGATCGGCCACAGGGACAACCCACGGGGCGGAAATAATTACCATGTTTTTTGTTACGGTCCGATGGTATACATTAACGCTCTGCTACAAGTGTATAATCCATCAGTCGTTGCCTCGGCAGAAAACCTGCATCAATGACAAGCCGCCTGATTTCCTGCTCGGATAATTTAAAACTAACACCTGCTGCCGCTACCACATTTTCTTCAATCATCGTGCTGCCAAAATCATTGGCCCCAAATGAGAGTGAAAGTTGCGCAACTTTCGGTCCTTGCGTAACCCAGGAGGCCTGAATATTGGTAAAATTATCGAGATAGATTCTGGACAGCGCCAGCATACGAAGATAAGCAAAAGCAGTCGTTTTTTCGAGCTCGGCAAGCACCGTATGGCCTGGCTGAAACGGCCAGGGGATAAAAGCCGTAAAACCTTGGGTTCGGTCCTGCAGCTGGCGCAGTCGGTGTAGATGCTCCAGCCGCTCGCCTGTCGTTTCCACATGACCAAACATCATTGTTGCCGTGGTTCGCAGGCCTTGGTTATGGGCCTCTTCCATCACCCCAAGCCACTGATCTGCTGTGCACTTTCTAGGTGCAGTCAGCTGCCGCACTCGATCGCTGAGAATCTCTGCACCGCCACCGGGAATAGAACCAAGACCAGCCGCTATGAGTCTCTCGATAACTGTTTTTATGGGTAAGCCTGAAAGAGTGGCAAAATGATAAATTTCCGGAGGGGAAAATCCGTGAACGTGTATTCCGGTAGCCTTGATGAAGCTGAGCATCTCTTCATAATATTCCAGTGGTTGTCCCGGGTGCAGACCACCCTGCAAGAGTATCTGGGTACCACCGAGTGCCTGTGTTTCGCTGATTTTTTCGGCAAGTTCCTCGAAGGTGATCAGATATCCCTGTTTGTCCTCCGGAGGCTTGAAAAAAGCACAGAATTTACAAGCAGAAATACATATATCGGTATAATTGATATTTCGGTCAACGACATAAGTAACAATCTTTTCCGGGTGTTTTCGCTGCCTGATGGAGTTGGCGAGAATGCCGAGCTGCAAAAAATCAGCCTCTTTTTCCAGCACCAGATATTCATCGTCACTGATACGCAGACCTGCAGAAACATTATAAACTATTTCTTCTAATTGCATATTTATCCGCTCTTTCTGACTATTGGCGATGTACTTCAATGACATTATACAGCGTATCGCGCTCCACAGGAACGCGGCCAGCTTCTCGAATCAGCCGTACTAGAGTCGCGCTGCCTATGGTCTGGTCCGTATCAGCACCAGCCATATGGGTAATAACCTCCTCTTTAACCGTGCCATCCATGTCGTCGGCCCCGAAAGAGAGGGCGACCTGGGCCATTTGTGGGCCAATCATCACCCAATAGGCCTTGATATGTGGGAAATTATCAAGGAAGAGACGAGCAACCGCGACACTTTTAAGATCATCAATCCCTGTTGCTTTTGAAATATCAGCCATTGCCGTATTTTTCGGATGAAAAGCGAGGGGAATAAAAGCCAGGAATCCATTTGTTTCATCCTGCGCTTCGCGTAGCGCCTGAAGATGCTCAAGACGTTCATCAATGGTCTCTATATGGCCATACAACATGGTGGCATTCGTGTTCAAACCGAGGCGGTGGGCTATTTTTGCAATATCGAGCCACAGGCTGCCAGATATTTTTTTTTCACAGGTCAGCTTACGGATGCGCGGGTTAAATACCTCTGCCCCACCACCCGGGAGAGAACCAAGTCCGGCATCAATCAACATGCCGAGTGTCTTTTCTACCGATATTCCAGCCAGTTCTGCAAAATGAGCTATCTCTACACAGGTGAACGCCTGGATATGCAAAGCAGGTCGCACATCCTTAATCCCCCGTAACAGTTCCAGGTAATATGTAAAAGGGAGATCAGGATGAATGCCGCCAACCATATGCACTTCGGTAATCGGTTCGTCAAGCCGGTCTCTGACCTTCTGCTTCACCTGCTCAACACTCATCTCATATGCGAGATCGGAATCTTTTTCGCGACCGAAAGCGCAGAATTTACAAAGGTTAGTGCAGATGTTGGAGTAATTAATATGCTGATTATAGATGAAGTAGGCGTTATCACCATTCAACCTGTTACGAACGATATTGGCAAGGTAGCCAAGAGCAAGGATATCATTGCTGTTATACAGCGCTCGACCCTCGGCAAAACTGAGTCTTTCCGATGCTTTGACCTTGTCCAGAATTCTTCCAAATCCGGCCCTGTTAATATAATTTTCCACAATCAAATAAAAAGCCGGGCTCTAACCCGGCTTTTTCCGTTATGTAAAGATGATCAGTCTATGAAAAACTTTAGTTTCTCACGGCGGCTGGAGTGACGCAACCTGTTCAGGGCTTTTTTCTCAATCTGCCGGATGCGTTCTCTGGACACATTGAAAAGTTTGCCGATTTCCTCGAGAGTATACTCCGCCTTCTCTCCAATACCAAAACGCAGGCGAATAATTTTTTCTTCTCTTTCACTGAGAGTTTCGAGAATATCATTCACCCGCCCGGACAGTTCTCTGGTCTGGACCGCATCGTAGGGAGATTGAGATTCCTGATTTTCAAGAAAATCGCCCAAGGTCGAATCATCATCGCCCACAGGTGTCTCTAGAGAAATAGGTTCACGTGACGCTTCCAGAATCGAGAGGATTTTATCCATCGGTAAATTTGTCGCATTGGATATCTCCAAAGGAGTCGGCTCTCGACCGAGTTCCTTGAACAGTGCATAAAAAGCCTTGAAAAACTGGCTTCTCAGCTCAAGAAAATGCACAGGCAGCCGAATCGTTCGGGTTTTGTCAAGAATTGCCCGAGTAATGGCTTGGCGTATCCACCAGCTCGCATAGGTCGAAAACTTGTTGCCTTTGGTATAATCGAAACGAAAAACAGCCCGCATCAGACCAAGATTACCTTCCTGAATCAAATCGGCCAGGGTGAGGCCCTGATGCATATATCGTTTGGCGATGGACACCACCAGTCTCAGGTTAGCCCTGATCATGGTGTCTTTCGCTACTTCAATCGACCGACTGTACGCTTCAAGCTTGGCCTGAAGTTCAAACAGATCCCTGATATCATTGTATTTCTTCGCAGCACTAATAACATTGTACCGCATAAAATTGAGCTGTTGCTTTTTCGGCTTGAGGGTCGGATCTCGTTTTTCCCAGAGATCTATCCTTTCACAAAGCAGTTGCATCTCTTTGGTACCGGAAGTATCTTCACGAATCGCCGCTATAATCGCCTCAAAACCTTGACGAATAGTCTTGCTGTACTTTGCCTCTTCTTCCGGTGTCAACAGATCGAATCGGCCCATCTCCCGAAGATAGGTGGTGGTCGTTTCTTCCGCTTCATGGGTTTCCTCATCGGGTAGAGACATCTCATCCTCTGGATTACCACTAGAGGTCGATGCATCATCTCGTTCCCAGATTTCTCCGGACAAAGTACGCTTCTCACCATTTTCCTCAACGGTGACAATTTCTATTGAATGTGCACCAAGAAAGTTGAAGATAGACTCAATTTCATTAGGATCTTTTATCTCATCCGGTAAAAGTTCATTTAGATCATCAAAGCTAATACAGCCTTCTTCTTTCCCTGCTTTTATAAGGTTTTCTTTAAGTTCAGGCAGCACCAGACAACCACTCCATTTCTTGAATTAATAAAACTATCTATTGTACCCTCGCACGAAGCGTATAGTCACAATAGTCTCGAGAGGACAACAAGGCGATCTTTAAAGATTTTATTGGGCAAAAAAAAAGCCGACGAGACAGACCTCGCTAGCGTGTAGTAGTTTTCAAAAGACTACACTATTACAGTATTTGAACGTAAAAATCAATTTTTAAATATACGCCTTTCCGGCAACTCGGTAAATATATCCCAATTTTTCTTATGTGCAGTTATAATATAGCATCGATCATATGAGATACAAGGAACGACATTCGTTTTATTTTCCAGTAACTTTTTCCTTTTGAGACATAACAATGATAGACCGACGATCCAGCGGAATTCTTGCCCATATAACATCTTTGCCATCCTCTTACGGGATTGGCGACATTGGCGTTTCCAGTTACAATTTTATCGATTTCCTGGTAGCCTGCGACCAAAGTTACTGGCAGTTTTTGCCTACGGGTCCGATACATCCGCCTTTCGACTACTCCCCCTATATGAGTAGTTCCGCCTTTGCGGGATCTTGTTTACTGATATCCCCGGAGCTTCTTTTTGCAGCAGGTCTTATTTCTCAATCAACTCTTGCTAATTTTCCCGACTTTTCACCGTATCTGACCGACTATCATCAGGTCGAAGAATTCAAGAAAACGCTGTTGCAAGAAGCATTCAGCTCGTTTCATCCAGACAATTTTCCCGGATATGCAGATTTTCTGGCGGCAAATTTCTGGCTTGATGACTACGCACTTTTTATGACCGCCAAAGAGCTATACAATAATGCTGGCTGGTTTTCCTGGCCCCAAAAGCTCTCAACCAGGTCAGAGACCGAGCTTGAGCAATTCTTAAACCAGCACACCAAACGGATTAACTACTATCGTTTTGAACAATATGAATTTTTCCGGCAATGGAGTCTCCTCCGCAATTATGCTGAGGAAAAAGGCATACAATTGTTCGGGGATATCCCTATCTATGTCAGTTACGACAGTGTCGACGTCTGGGCACATCAGGACATTTTCACTTTAAACAGGGAAACCCTTCGTCCAACTCATGTTTCCGGTGTCCCGCCAGACTATTTCAGTGAGACGGGGCAACGCTGGGGAACGCCTCTCTACAATTGGCAGAGCGACGATAAGCGGGTACATGAGGAATTGCTGCAATGGTGGACGGATAGACTGGCCCACCAGTTTACTTTGGTCGATATTGCCCGCATCGATCATTTCCGGGGATTCGAGTCGTATTGGTCGATTCCGGAAGAATGTCCAACCGCGGTTGATGGTCAGTGGTTGAAAGGTCCGGGTAAGAATTTCTTCACCCGGATAATTGGCAAACTCGGTCCTGTTAATATTATCGCAGAAGACCTGGGCATAATAACACCCGAGGTGGAAACGCTGCGAGATGAGCTTGGCTTTCCCGGGATGAAGGTTCTGCAGTTTGCCTTTGACGGTAATCTCGACAACACCTTCCTCCCCCATAATTTCACCTCAACGCAGAATGTAGTGTATACCGGAACCCATGACAATGACACGACCGTTGGTTGGTTTCTCAGCGACAGGCTCGATGACCAACAACGGGAAAATATTAGACTGATTGCCAACAGAGATCCTCACGATCAACGGGAAAGTCACCACGATTTAATTTTTCTGGCTCAATCATCCATCAGCATATTATGCGTCTTCCCTCTTCAGGATATTTTAGGCTTTGGTGGTGACTGTAGAATGAACACTCCGGGTGTTGCCGAAGGAAACTGGAGATGGCGCTGCAGTGGCGATTTTTTAACCTCAGCCGTAGCGGAACAGCTGCAAACCATTACGCGACGCTTTAATCGCGGCAATATAAAGCGAATGCAGCAAACACCACAGTCACCATGAGACGCAGTACAGGCAGAAAAACGAATCTAATACCACCAACAAAGTATTGACAAGCTCTGCAGTCTCAGTTATAAGACAGCACAATTTGGCCCCATCGTCTAGTGGCCTAGGACACTGGCCTCTCACGCCGGTAACAGGGGTTCGAGTCCCCTTGGGGTCACCAAGTAATAAAATCAAGGGTTTACGAGTCATTTCGTGAACCCTTTTTTAATTTTTGGATCAAATATCCCCAACCTTTGGGCTGCATTTCAGGGTAACTCCAGGGAAATTGTTCAACAAGGTGTACCAGTACAATACCAACCCATTGGCTATTCTAGGGGACTGCAGGCATCAACGAAGATCTCCATCGTTATGCGCTCCTCTCTTTCTTCATTGAGTTCAGTTTTCATTTTTTTTAGGATTACTTCTGCTAAAGTCACTGGCAATAAGCATCGGAATTCATGAGTCTAACAACCTCGTTGCAAACATAGTATTCAAATCATCTACTGTGGCTTGAGATAGCATTTTTTACCTCCAGACTGTGACCTTTGTAACTCCCAGGGTTTTGAACTTCTTTAGTTACATGTATAGTCATTTCAGGTTAGAGGCACCATCATCTCTCCAAAACTCATTTCGCAGCATCCAAATGCCAGTACTTGCACTATGAAGATTCAGACGTTTCTGAAACGCCCAGACGAACTTTTCTCAGCTATCATTCGAAGAAAATCGTTTTACAATGCGGGCAGCAGCAGGACAATTTTTGCGATATCAATACAATCAGAACGTTATCTATTCTTTTGTCCATCTCACTTCGAGAAATATAATATATTTTTGCCACCTCAAACCAATAAAAAAGAGTCATAATTTCACTGGAACATAGTCGAAATTACAAGTAAGTTAAGGAAACAGGAGATGTCACTTTCGCCTTGAATAATAGTGTAAACAGATGGTTGTCCTAGCGTGAGTTGGTCGTAATTAAACAAATTTTCTCTGTTTGTTTACAATTGGTTATCACTTTTTTAGTATAAATAATAATGGCTGCGACAAAAAACAGTAACGAAAATCAATGGGTTTACCTGACAGGAAAGGAAATTTACAATTTTCTGAGTAGAGTCAAAGGCCGGCTTAAGGGTATTACTGTCTATGCCCTTGTTGGTAAAAGTGGTACTGGCAAAAGCTTTCGAGCTAAGCTTCTCGCTGAGAAACTAGATATTCCCTACATTATTGATGATGGCTTGCTTATCTTTGGAGACACTATCTTAGCTGGTAGGTCTGCCAAGCAGGAAAAACTCTATGTAAGCGCAATCAAAACAGCGCTCTTTCTTGACCCAATACATCAGGAAAACGTCTCCAAAGTCTTACGCGAGAAAAAAGTAAAAAAAATCCTTATATTGGGAACATCCAGCAAAATGGTTGAGAAACTTGCCAGCCAATTAGATTTACCACCAATCAGCCAGATTATTCAAATCGAAGAGATTGCAAGTCAGGAAGATATCGAAGCTGCAATCAAATCGAGGTTTGAAGAGGGCAAACACGTCATTCCTGTTCCTGCAATTGCTGTGGAAAGGGACTATGCGCAGATCCTCTCTGAATCGATCCGTATTTTTTTTAGTGGCGATAAACGACAAGATGGTAAAAAAAAATCAAAGTTTTTTGAAAAATCGATAGTCCAACCGGATTTCCACAAAGATGCCATATCCGGTGGCAGGGTTACCATTACCGAGGCTGCTCTTACCCAGATGATTTTTCATTGTATTGATGAATATGATGATGAAATTAAGGTTAAAAAGGTGAAGATTAAGGTTCTAAGATCTGGATACTCAATAACATTGCACATTATTGTTTCCTATGGCAAAACTCTGACAGGAGGTCTTGATAAGCTCAGCAGGTATATCTGTGACAAAATCCAGCGTTATACAGGAATCATTATTGAGAACCTGGAAATTACAGTGGATGAAATCGTTGTCAAGAAAGAGAAGAACTAACCGATCGATTTTTCTGCCCCTCCTTTTTCTTCACATTTCTATTTGGCACGCGGCTTTTAATAGAGAGCATATACCTGAGGAGGACTCAGATATATGCACATTCCTCGAAGACGTAAGTGCAGGCACTGCCTGGAGTTATTCAAGCTGGAGCCCCACAATGCCGCGGAGCAGCAGTACTGCTCAAAGCCGGAATGCCGACGTGAAAGCAATATTACCTGTCAGAGAAAATGGCTCACCAAACCGGAGAACCACAGCTACTTCCGGGGCCCTGAAAATGTTCAACGGGTCCAAGAGTGGCGCAAGCGTAATCCCTGCTATTAGCGGAAAACCAGGCCGGACTCAACACAACCACAAGACAACTCAATCTGGAAAACGATGGAATAGCCCTCACTTACCATGACAAAGGGGATGGCACCGGCTATCCTCATGGCCAGCAACAAGAAGACATATTACCAAGCGGGATTGATAGCACTCGCCGATGTCTATGACACACTGACATCAAAACACACCTACAAAAATGCGATAAGAGGCTGGAGCAAAAAGCCTTGCTTCCCATCGTCGTGCACATACTTAAAGATTAATTACGGACAGAGTAGAGGCTCAATCCGCCATTTTTTTGGGGCCGTTCATTGTTTTCTTGCTGCCTCCCTTTCTAGAAGCTAAATCCGCATCAGTTGCCTATAAGCGGTAAAAGAAAATGGCGTCGACCTGCTGACAGGTTCGGCGCCATCTCTTCCCTCAATTCGTACCAACCCTTGCTTTAGCCCGAATTTCTCATCAGTTCAGGCGGTGTCAGGTTCAAAGTTTTTGGCTATGAATCATAGTCGTCTCTATTCATAGCCAACATACTGAAGAAAATGACGCCGGATGGACTGACCTTTGGTAAACATTGTGAAAATTTGTAACTTTATACAACTTTTCCCAACATATAGGAATTGTGTGCAATTGGACAATTTGTCACAATGTTCATGAGAAATCCGGGTTAGCTCTGTTGGTTCTTCATCTCTCTTGGCCAGTAGCGTAAGTCAGTACACAACTTGATAAATTTATCAACTGCGCTCCCATCTCCCAGCGAGAGGCAGCCATCATCGAGCATCTGGGCTATCCCGGCAGCTTCCAGCAGGGGCTGAGCTGATGCACAATAGCCGATAAACTTGCAATGGGCAAAGGCGTCGCTGACAAAGTCCCTTGCCGGGGGCTGTTTGCTCAGCATCTTCGCGCCCTTTTCGGACGGCAGAAGGACGACCGCGTCATACAGCACCGAAGGGCCGCCGTCGACTTTCTGCTGCGCCTTGATCAGTTGCCCCTTGCTGTTGCGCACGCCACCGATGCGCGGGGCGACAACTTCCAGCAGAGCCCCCTCTTTTTCTACCGCCTTCTGCAGCGCCGAGAAAATCTCCCCGTCGGCTTCATCGGTCATTAATACGCCAAACTTCCGACCTTTAAGAAGACCTGGACTGTTTTTCAAAATACTCAAGGAATCTAATTCTGGTAGATTCTTCAGGGTCGGTTTCGCCGCCCCGGCTGGTTTTGGCATCTTTTCCAGGCCCAGTTTTTTTGCCGTTTTTTCGGCGAGCTCTTCGTCGATATTCAGCAGATGGGCGACCACTCGTTCTCTGATCTGTTCTTTTTCGCATTTGCTGAGTTCAAAGACCAAAGCATCGCAGAGATGCTTTTGCTCCACCTCGGTCTGACTTATATAAAACTGCCGCGCCTGGCTATAATGATCCGCAAAACTTTCCGCGCGAACCCTCAGTTTTTCTCCTTCTATTGGCAGAGGGTGACTGGTAAATCCTGTTTCGTGGTTTTCCCGCGGTCCACCTTTATCACCCCAGCTGTTCGGTTCATAATTGGCCCGCCCCTTGGGATTATGCATAGCCATATGGCCATCTTGCTGGAAATGGTGCATCGGACACTTCGGGGCATTAATCGGGATATGGGTAAAATTTGGTCCCCCTAACCGCTTGACCTGGGTATCAAGATAGGAAAAATTTCGACCCTGCAGCAGCGGATCTTCACTCTGTTCTATCCCCTTGACAATATTCTGGGTACAAAATGCTACCTGTTCGGTTTCAGCAAAGAAGTTGTCGACCACCCGGTCAAGCACCATTCGCCCTATAATTCGCACCGGCACCTGTTCTTCTGGAATCAGTTTGGTGGCATCAAGGACATCAAAGTCGAATTTTTCGGCAAAATCATTATCGAACAGCTGGACGCCCAATTCCCACTCGGGAAAATCTCCGGAACGAATTGCATCCCAGAGATCACGCCGGTGGAAGTCGGGATCGGCACCATTGATCTTGACCGCCTCGTTCCACATAACCGACTGCATTCCCAGCTTGGGTTTCCAGTGGAACTTGACGAAAGTCGCCTTCCCCGCTGCGTTGACAAACCGGAAGGAATGCACCCCAAAACCCTCCATAAATCTAAAAGAACGCGGAATGGCTCGATCGGACATGATCCACATGATCATATGCATGCTCTCCGGTGTGAGCGAAATAAAATCCCAAAAATTATCATGCGCGCTCTGGGCCTGCGGAAATCCGCGATCCGGGGCCTCTTTGACGGAATGAACCAGATCCGGGAACTTCATTGCATCCTGGATAAAGAAAACTGGCATATTATTGCCGACCAAATCCCAGTTGCCCTGGGCCGTATAAAACTTCACCGCGAAACCGCGCACATCGCGGGCCAGATCGAAGGATCCTTTATTGCCAGCAACCGTTGAAAAACGCACAAAGAGCGGTGTTTTTTCGCCTTTACGCTGAAAGATATCGGCGCAGGTTATATCGCTTAAGGATTCATAGCTTTCAAAGTAGCCATGGGCGCCATAGCCACGGGCATGCACTACCCGTTCCGGGATACGTTCATGATCGAAGTGGAAGATTTTTTCGCGAAGGATATGATCTTCCAGAAGAGTTGGTCCCCGGGCACCGGCCCGGAGGGAATTTTGATCATCGGCAATAGGAAGCCCCTGCTGTGTCGTCAAGGTCGGCACATCACCCCCGGCCAGCTGATGAAGCTCTCCGCCCTTTCCTCTTTCGATGCCGAAGGTTTCATTGTCCGCCTTATGAGATTTTTTCTGTGTCATAATCGCTCCTGCACACTGTATTTTTTATCTAAAAAACACGATGTCCCATGCAAACAGGACGACTGGAAAATGCATCCAGCCGCCCCGTCATTACCCTAAGCAAGGGAGGATTTATTAATTCTTCACTGCGAACTAATCAGCCAATTCCTACCGATTGATATTATAGCGGGTATCAAGATCCCTTCTATAGGTCTCATCATCGAGATTTGGCCAATTTTTGTTATCAAAGCCTTTTTCATCCTTCAGTTGTTCCTGGGTGACGTTCAGCACCAGGGTGACATCATCAAAGAACATATCTTTATCGCGCTTGAAGGTGAATGCGTCCATCGGTACCGCATACAATTGATCTCCCATGCCCATAAAGCCTCCATAAGAAACGGCTGCATAGCGAACCTTCCCTGTGGAATCGATCATGATGTCTTTTACCTCGCCAAGGTTTTCACCCTGGGGATTCTCTACTTCCATCCCGATGAATTTGCTGCCGAGAATGGAATAGCCACCCTTCATGGTGGTTACCTCGCTGTTATGCATGCCTGCAGCATTTTTGTCCATGGCCAAGGTATCGGTTGCAAAAAACGGTGCGGTCGTTATCGTCAGTGCCATGGCCATTATGGCAATACCGGAATACAATTTAGATTGCTTTTTCATAATTGTTCTCCTCTATAATTTGTTCAATTTATTTATAGTTGGTTTCCCACTCAGAGACCTGTTTTTCCGCCTCTTCTTTCGCTATGCCGTAACGCTCCTGAACCTTGCCAACCAGTTCTTCACGTTTGCCATCAACGACATCCATATCGTCATCAGTGAGTTTACCCCATTTTTGCTGCGCCTGACCTTTGGCTTGCTTCCATTTACCTTTAACTTGATCCCAGTTCATTTTTAACTCCTTTTAGTTGTGTTAAAATCTTGAAATGTAAAATTTAATGCTCAGCAACTTCTTCAGTATTCGTTCGTTAGCAGAATTTTCAGTTCAGCCTTTGAATAGACGAATAGGCGTAGTGTGATATTATTTAAGTTGCCAACCATTATGAAAAGTAAATTAATGACCGTGCGTTACCCGGACAATGGGGGAATATATGTATTTACTTACAATAAAGACCTGAGAACTAGGTCAAAAGATGGGTCATGGAGTAGCTTGAAGCTCCTGTAGCGTTTAGATTTACGCTATTAAAGCAACGAGGTTAAAGACAATGCTCATGGCGACCAGAGTCAATTGTGTTGAGACGGAACACTAAGTCCTCTTATTTGTAGTTTACAGGCATTTTTTCCTTGTTGAGACAGTCAAACTGGAAATTGAGAGGCCCGAGATGTCCGGAGATGGGTTTTAGCTCTCAATAAACGCCCCCATCAGTTCAGTGGAAATAAAGTGCGGGTTCGGTATAGGTGGCTGATTCTTCCTTTTTTGTAATGGTGGGTCAAGGTGATGCTGTTTGGCACCTTAATGAAGAAAATGAAATTATCCGGAATAGTCTCAGCATATTCCTTGACGACAGACGGCTTGGGCTGTACTGGTTTATCACTGTTGAATAGCGACCCAAACTATTGATCCACTATAACTGTATGGTATCGGCGGCTGTACCCCTGCAGATAATTGAACGGCTTGGCGTCAGGGTAAACAATGTAAGGTGCCGAGTATCAAGCAATCCAGATTTTGATTTTTTATCAAAGAAAAGAATAATAGGGGGTAGAATATGAATAAATCAATAATTGCCACACTTTCTGTCGGTGTGTTGTTTGCGGGAATTAATATCGCCTCTGCTGCTGAAATAGGTTGTCTTGATACGACCTTTAAATTCTTAAGTCCAGATGATTCTGTCTGTGTCTCGGCTTTCGAAGACCAAAAAGTGCAAGGCGTAACCTGTCACATCAGCCAGGCACGAAAAGGTGGGTGGAGTAGTGTTGTTGGTCTTGCCGAAGACCCTTCGCGCTTTTCCATTGCCTGCCGGCAGACTGGACCAATTAGTCTGCCTAAAAAATTACCAAAGCAAGAAAGTGTTTTCAGCGAGAGAACAAGTGCTATTTTCAAGAATACCAGAGTAATTCGTATGTTCGACACAGAGCATAATACATTAATTTACTTGGCTATCAGCAAGAAGATCGTTGAAGGAAGTCCGCAGAATGCGATATCGACGGTTCCCATCATGCCATGGGGAGGCAATTGATGTTGGAATCTTACCTTAGCCAGGGTGGACTGTCATCTTCATTGTCAATCTCCTGGATTTGAGAGTGGTCATTTCAGTAGAAAAAGAGACCAGCCTCACGCTTATTGTTGCCCTATTCCGTTCTTTAAAATATTCTTTTACCTTCTCTGTAGAGAGATTATACAGAATTGACCGTATTGCTTTTTCCAGGCCTGCTTCGTAAAGTTTTACGACCAATTGACAGGGATGGAATATTCCTCTAAGAGTAATAACCGGTTGCATAATTCTGTGCTACGAAAGTTGTACACAATGAGTGAGGGGACACAATGGAAAACAATAACGACACCTCGCAAAATCGCCCCCCTGCAGCATTGCTCCTGTTAAATCCTCACAGCCGGAGGGGTGACGATGATGATGTCCACGTGGCCATTGCAACCTTGGAGAAAACTGGCTTGCGTCTTATTACGGTAGCACCTGATGGCCGAGACGAAGTAGCACAGGCGATTGCAGCCCACCGTAACCAGATAGACAGGGTTATCGTGGCCGGTGGTGATGGAACTATCAATTTAGTCATCGATACATTGTATAAAAATCGGCTTGCTCTAGCGATCCTCCCTTTAGGTACTGCCAATGATCTGGCCCGGACCCTTGGTATTTCGGAGAATCTTGCAGAAGCGTGCGCTACTATTATCGAAGATCACCGATGTCGGGTGGACTTAGGAACGGTCAACGACTGTTATTTTATTAACGTGGCCAATATCGGTCTAGGCACCCGGATTACCAACGAGCTGACCCCAGAGGTAAAAAAACAGTGGGGTGTTTTGAGTTATTTGAAGGCACTCTTTACCGCCTTTGCCAGAACCCGTGAGTTTCGGGTCACTCTGACCATCGACGACCACGAGTACCGCATGCGCTCCATCCAAATAGCAGTGGGTAACGGCCGCTATTACGGTGGAGGCAATGTTATTGATGAAAATGCCCGCATCGACGATGGCCTGTTGTCTCTCTATTGCCTCAAACCCCTGACTTTCAGAGAGTTGCTCTTTCTAGCACCGCTACTGCGCAACGGTACATATAACCAAGAGAAGCGAATCTTTAACAAATCAGGAAAAAAGATTGAGATACGCACCTCACACTCCATGCAGGTCCATGCCGACGGTGAACCCCTGACCCGGACCCCGGCAACATTCAAAGTAGTAAAAAATGGTTTGGAAGTAGTTGCTCCAAAGCATCCGGGTACACAACAGCCATGAAACTGCTTCGCACCGACCAACAGGTAGCTATGAATGCTTTCTATGCGGCAATACGGAAAAGTGCCGCTCACTATCAGGATGCAGCAATGTTTCTCGACAATGCACAATTATCGGCAACCTTTAAAGAGCTAGCTGAACAACGGCAAGCCTTGAGCCGGAAAGTGAAAGCTGCCATTCGTACGTTAGATGACCTCCCGGCGGAACCCGATCCGGATCGTGAGAGCCTGGAACAGCTCGCCCACCATATCAGCGCCAGGGTGTCTGCCGACCAAGCCGCCGGGATACTGCAACAACGTATGGCCAACGAACAGGAAGTACATGATCTTGCATCAGACGCCCGAGAAACAGCGTTGGATGCCAACTGTGCCGCTCTGGTTGATGAGGTGGAAAAGCATGTCCAGACGATAAGCAAGCGCCTCCAGTCTCTGATAGATACTCACCCAGCGTGAAGCTTTTCACCTAATGGTCCCGGCAGGATACCTTCTGCAATCATTTTTTGTTGCAGGGAGTATCCATCATCGAACTCAAAATAGGCTACCCCCAGACGTTCATAGTCAGTCGAAAAAGGTTTTGCTTTAGCCCGAGCCACCCGGATACATACCGCCGCTATCCGTTCCGGATAACGGGTGGCGATATCAAAATAGATCTCCCGGTCTGCCTGACCATTATCGCCAAAGAGAAAGAACCGTTGATCTTTAGTCACCCGCAAAACGTTTTCTATTTCTTGGGTCTTGTGATTATGTCCCTTGCGGATCAGTTTATTATTGGTCATGCCTATCTTCTGCATGAGCAGCGGTCCCCTGGGGAACCCTTGTAGCTTTAAAAAATCACCCAGCAGATTATAGAGACTCCAGCTTGAACTGGTGACATAGAAAACCGGGGTAAGCACCGATGTCAATTGAACGATATAGTTGTACAGCTCGGCCATTCCTGCAATAGCCAAACGGGTCGTGTAATTATGAACAAAGGTCATCCGGGCGCTCATCAACAGATCCGTGGCATAGGACTCCACAATGGTATCGTCTATATCGCTGATAATTCCAGTTGAAGACCAGGCTGCCGAAGGGATATTGAACACGGCACCACGCTGGATACTGATTTGACGATATCCCCTTATGGAATCTAAAACGAAATCGACATCAATCCAACCTGGTTGTTCTAATTTTTCCAACAAATAAACTTCAGCCTGATAATAGCCGATATCATCGGTTACTATCGGGACTGACTGGCCATTTATGGTAACTGTTAGAGATACTTTCTCAGCTCGGGCACGGAGGAAAACCCGCAGCATATTCATCAGGTTTCGCCACCAGCGATCTTCTTTTTGCGGTGAGCCAATATCTAGTTTCTCGATGACTCTGCCAAAAATCACGACTGTCTTATCGCAACCATAACTGTAAAAAGGCAGAATAGTAAACGGCTGCAGCAAACCAAAAAAATGCTTCAGCTTACGGATTATCCTTGCCACGACCACATCCAGCAGTGGTGGTCCCTGCCGGACATCCAAGTCAACTTCTCTTTGGGGTTTTGTTGTCAATGAATACCTTTTTTATCCCTATCTTCTCTATAAAAATCATTTAAAAGACCATAGAGCAAATAACAACCCAATGTTGCCCTCTCTGCAAGCGAAAAAGCAATTTTTTGCTTATATGCCAAAGTGCCCATAGATACATTTCATCCTTGTGGTACAAAGAAAAAGATGAGAGATTTATTTTTGTGAGTCAAGCCCAAAGCTAGAAGATCGGGCATTCGTCGGGAGGATATGATTGGGAAAACAGACTTTGATTTTCTGCCCCAAGAGGAGGCACGGAAATGTCGAGATGATCAAATAGCCAGATCCGCAGCAATCATTGCCGATAAGGTTAATGAAATGAAATCGATAGAGCTGAGCCCTCAAGAAAGAGACTCGTTTGCTGAATCTGCGCACAGTATCTGTTATGGCAGGAAACCTGAAAAGGACATCCCGATCTTGCCCCATCAGCTGCTCGAAGAGCGCCGTTATGATGATAATTGCGGCACCATCCGCACCTAAACTGGACAAGAGGCTTCTTGGCTTTTGTCCAATAAAACTAAAGAAGAGCGGCAAGCGCGGCATACAAGCTCATTGGAGGTTCATATGTTCTTTAGCGATTCGAAGAAATGGCATTGCGACTATTGACCATATAGAAACCGTGGTGTTGGAAACGGATGGAAGTTTTAGCGTGACGAAAAGATCAGACCTTAAAGAAGCTTTCACCGCTTTCACCAACATTGAGCTTCCTCGAGCTCAAGCCCAAGAAGTTGGGTCGTGACAAAGGGGTTCTCTTAATGACATTTGCAAAACCCATGGTAAAGCGGGGCCCATCCTCGTTTACAAACTCGATCTCGGCCCATAGCTGGTGAGCAAGGGTTCTGACAATCCGCAAACCAAGCCAAGCGGTTGGTGCCAATCCAGCTCCGACGGCAACCCTCCGCAGTTGTCACCAGATGGACCTTTGCCGTTCTGCCATTGCCAAAGTTTATACACCTGAAATAAAGCAAACAGTGTAGCGATTAAGAAAATACAAAACGATACCGGCCATGCCGCCTTTTGAGACTCCTCTACCAACTGAGTAAAAACATGCTGGCCTTCGCCCGTGGCAGGAACATACCAGCGGAGCAAAGCTCGGACATCGGGAGCACAAACGGCTATAAGCAGTGGCCAGATGAAAAGGTACCAGGCAGTGTCAATGGACGCTATCAATAGACCAGCTGGAAATTGCCTTCAACTGCTAGGAATTTTTTCCAGAACATTTTCGTTCTGGAATACACCTTGGAGGGCGTTGTATCAAAACCAATTCGTTTGACGATGACGGGGACGTGATCTTTATCTTCTTCATTTCGTTCTTTTTCTCGTTTTGTATACATAGGTGGTTAAGTTGTCTGTAAAAGCATATACGCAAGAGCTATTCCTAAATGAAGGAAAGAGTGACATGTACTCCCGCGAAAACAATTTGACGGCAATTTTCGGATAATCGACAGACCCTCAAAAATAGCAGGTTTCCCTTATTATTAAAATTTCTCGACTCCTAATAGGCGCAATTGCGACAGAAGGTAGGTTGATGTAGATTGATAATGTCGTAAAGAACGAAGAGAAGAGATGGCTTTCCCCTACCGGAGGCTGCCGTTTCATCACTCCTGCAAAGAAAGTGTCCTGCTGGACAGGACAACAACATGGACCGTCTGTAGAGGAAAAGATCAAAGATTCAAAAGCAGATTCCCCGGCATCCTCTCTCTACTGCACTGCAGGTAAGGCACATACTAGACCTCTGGCCTCTGTCCGTCATGTTTTTTTGTAAGCTGGCACGGTGTATGCTAACTCATAGTAAGTCTCATGCATGATTACGGTGTCCAGATACAGCTAAACAGCAGTGCAGCCAAACAAAGGCCAACCCGATTGACCCGGGTTGCTGCTCTTTATAGACACAGGAGCAAATCATGGAATTAAAGGATGTATATCTAGATAGAGCCGAACAAATGACGGTGTGGCAACTGGAGATAGACAGCCTGGAAAAAAGAGCTCAAGGAGCTGAAGCGCAGGCACGAATTGAATATCTCTCAAAGATGGATGAACTGAAGGCAAAGCACAATGCGGCCCAGGTCAATTTAAAAGATCTGCAAGAGGCAGGTGCAGAGAACAGAAAATTTCTCAGCCAAAAAGCTCATTGGCCATCACCCATTTCCCATAAAGAGCAATAGAGCGGGTCAATGTGAAAAACAAGCTAAAGCGTCATTCCAAACTACAACAGCAAAGGAGCACGAACATGAAAAAATTATCGGTTGTATCAATTGTTATTGCCGTTCTGAGCCTGTCGGCTACGGCTTTTGCCGCAACAGCGAAAGATTATTCTTCAACGATCAATGTGTTTAAGGACTCTCCGGTTGTGCAGACGTTTTTCGATAACTCCTACGGCTACGCGGTCTTTCCGATAATTGGCAAAGCAGGCTTTGTGGTCGGTGGTTCCTACGGAGAAGGGCAGGTCTACCGGGGCAACAGAGTCACCGGTTCATCTACGGTGATAGAAGGGTCGATCGGCTTCCAGGCCGGGGCTGAAGCTTTCAGCGAAATAGTCTTCTTCAAAGATAAGCGGTCCTACGATGAGTTTACCAGTGGAAATTTTGAATTCGGCGCAACTGCCCAGGCGGTCGTGATAACCGCCGGCGCGGAAGCTGAGGCAGGTACCAGTGGTGCTAATGCCGGCGCATCCGCCGGCCCAAAGACCGGAACCCAGATTAAAACCGACTATTATAAAGGCATGGCATCTTTTGTTCACGCAAAAGGAGGCTTGATGTATGAGCTCTCTATCGGCGGCCAGAAGTTTACCTTCCAGCCCCTGTAAAACCTGCTTGACCAACACGCATCTTCCGGGGGTTTACCACAAGAATACCGACCAAGGCGGGAAAGAGCATGATCGCCGGAAGATGCTTCAAAAATAGAGACAGGCAGGCAATTCGATGGCTACCGTAAGAGTTAACTCGCTGCACATTCCCATCTGGGGAGGCTTTATAGTTGTTGTTTTTGTGGTTCTCTATTTTGCCAATGCCGTCTTCATCCCGATATTTCTAGCTATCTTGAGCACCTTCCTGCTGAATCCGGTGGTTGATTTCATCGGAAAAAAATTGCGGATACCCCGGGCGATAGGCGCAGGACTCGTCCTCATATCGCTTATTGCCGGTATAGCCTTTGCCGCCAATTTTCTCATCGAACCCGCAACCATGTGGGTTAAACGGCTTCCTGTTGAACTAAGACAGACGGAGATGAAGCTGTCTTTATTAAAAAAATCAATCAAAAACGTCCAGGAGACCACCAACAAATTCGGCAAGATAGCCACTGTAGACCGCGCGCCTAATGAAAAAGAGACAGTGGTTGTGCGCGGCCCTAATTTATTCAACCGGATATTGGACAGCACCCAGTCCGTTTTCATCGGACTGGGCTCCTATATCGTCCTGCTCTACTTTCTCCTGACCTTCAGCATAACCATCATCCGTGATGCAGGACATTTTCTCCAGAACAAACAACACAGTCTGGCCGTCGTCAGGATCGCCAGAGAATCTCAGGCCCGAATCAGTTACTACCTGCTGGTTATCTCGCTCATAAATGTCGTCCTTGGTAGCTGCATTTTCCTGGTCGCCTGGGCGACCAATTTACCCAATCCGGTGGTGTGGGGCGTTTCCGGGGCACTCCTCAACTACATCCCCTATTTCGGGCCAGCAGTTAACATAGGAATAGTCGCCATGGTATCTCTGCTCAGTTTTGACTCCGTATCGCAAATTCTTTTACCGCCGCTCCTTATCCTCGGCTTGAATGTCATTGAAGGACAGGTGGTGCAACCTCTGACCGTCGGCCGCGTTTTTACCATCAATCCGGCGATCGTGTTTTTGGCGATTCTTCTCTGGGGCTGGTTATGGGGGATTGCCGGGGTATTTATGGCGGTACCGATCCTGATGATCAGCACCGTGACCCTGGAACAGATTCGTAAATTCAAATTGGAAGCAGCAGCGTCTACCGGCAGAAATCCAGAACCTGCGCCAGAGGCGAAGCAGAGCCCCGGTTAACTTCAAAAAATATGGGAGTAATACGATTATGACGAAAAAACGATTAGTCGTGGCCGAAGACCACGTCATTATGCGTGAAGGATTATGTTCAATGCTCGAATCGACTGGTCTGTATGAAATAGTCGGCCAGGCGGCAAATGGATTGGAGGCCATTCAACTCGGCAAAAAAGAAGTCCCGGATTTAATGCTTCTGGATATCTCCATGCCTCAAATGACCGGGCTTTCCGTCATCCATGAGCTGAAAGGCAAATACCCGACAATAAAATTTATCGTGCTAACGGTGCATGACACCGAAGAATTTCTGCGTGAAATATTCGCTGCCGGTGCCAATGGGTATTGCGTGAAAAAAGGTGATTTCAGCGAACTGTTGACGGCGGTTGATCATGTTTTGCAAGGAAAATCTTACGTAACCTCGCATATCACCCAATCGCTGCTCGATAATTTTATGGTCGGCGCCAAAGGTAAAAAAAGTGCATCCTCTGCTGGGAATGTACTGTCCCAAAGAGAAAAAGAGGTTCTCAAACTTGTTGGTGAGGGTTATAAAAACAAGCAGATTGCCAAGCTGCTTTTTATCAGTGTGAAAACGGTCGAAAAGCACCGGTCTAATCTGATGGCAAAACTGGACCTTCACAATGCCGCAGGTTTGGCCACCCATGCCGTAAAGATGGGGCTGGTACTGGAGCCCACTTGACCTAAACCACCTTTTTCCATCCTCCTTTTTGCAAGGGGTTTCAATCCATTCAGACAGGACTATCCTATGAAATCGGACAAATTTTCCCGCTTTGTTCTTTTTTTTTCGACCAAAGAGCTCACCCCTTCAGCCGGTCCCAGCCTGTATATTGTGTATAAGCCCGAATCATGTGCATCTGAACAATTTTTTTTATTAAAAGAGCGGCCTTGGCGGGCTTATTGCTGAACAAATTAACAGCGACATCTCTTGGCTTTTGAGAGCTTTCTTGATCAAGACGAACCACTGGGTAAATTTATGCGCATTGTGATTGAAATTACCGCAAGTGAAGATTAAAATTTTTGAAGATATTTACAGGCTGTGACGATTTATAATAGCTTCTCTCATCTGGGAACCATATGCATGAAATAGTCAAACACCCAGCTTCAGCTGAAGAGAGACTGGCCCAATTGGAGGCGGAAAACGCACGCCTTACGGGAGAGATTACCCTCTTAAAGCAACTCTATATCAGGGCACCCTTTGCCTATCAATCCCTTGATGATGCTGGTTGCCTTCTGGAGGTCAATGAGGAATGGCTGGACACCCTAGGTTTTACAAAAGAAGAGGTGATCGGCAAAAATTTCGGCGAATTTCTCCATCCGAGCTGGCAACAGCATTTCAAAGAAAATTTTCCGAGATTCAAGGCAGTAGGAGAGATTCTCGGTGTCGAGTTCGAGATGATCGCCAAAAATGGATCGACTGTCCATGTCACCTTTGACGGGAAAGTCGCCAAAAATCTGGCGGGCCAATTCCAGCAGACTCATTGTGTTTTCCAAAATATAACCAGACAAACCCAGATCGAAGAGACCAGGGCAGCTTTAGGTGAAAGTAATGCTCGCCTGCGCTTGACTGAGGAGGGCGGTAATATCGGGCTGTGGGAATTGAATATCGAGACCGACGTCCTGGATTTCTCTCCGCAGCTCAATAGACTATATGGATTGCCGCCCGGCAGCATCAAGACGTATCAGGACTGGCGGGAGCGGATTCATCCCAAAGACATCCAACGGGTCGAAGGCGAACGTAATAATGCCCTTGGTAAGCATGAAACGTATGAGGTTGAATATCGTATCTATCACGCCTCCGGAGAATATCGGTGGATTTCTTCCAAAGCGGACCCGATATATAACACGGCAGGCAAAGCCGTTCGCCTGGTAGGGGTGAATATTGACATCACCGAGCGTAAAAAAGCGGAAGAGGCCCTACTCGAGAGCGAGGAACGTTTTAGGACCATGATCAATACCATACCGCAACTGGCATTCATGGCCCGACCGGATGGTTATTTATTCTGGTACAACAATCGTTGGTATGACTACACCGGCACAACGCCGGAACAGATGGAGGGCTGGGGCTGGCAAAGCGTCCATGACCCGGAAGTTTTACCGAGGGTAATGGACAGCTGGCAAGCGGCGATAACCGCAGCAGATCCTTTTGAGATGACCTTTCCCCTGCGCGGTGCAGAGGGCGTTTTCCGTCTCTTCCTGACCCGCATCATCCCGCTTAAAGACAGCGACGGCAAAGTCGAGCGATGGGTCGGCACCTGCACCGATATCAGCGATATAAAGCGTCTCGAGGCAGAACTTCAGGCCAGCGAAGCACTTTACCGCGGCATCGGTGAGGCCATCGAATACGGCGTCTGGACCTGCACTGCCGACGGCCGGTACACCTACGCCAGTGACAGCTTTCTCCGGCTGGTCGGCATCAGTCATGAAGAGTGCCTGAATACCGGTTGGGCAAATATTCTCCATCCCGATGACCTCAAGGTGACCATTGCACAATGGCAGAAATGTGTCAAAGCCGGCGGTAAATGGAGCCGGGAACATCGCTTACGCGGCATAGACAACAAGTGGCACCATATCCTGGCCCGCGGCGTACCCATCAAAAATGAACAAGGCCAGGTTACCGGCTGGGCCGGGATCCATCTCGATATTACCGATCTGAAACAGGCCATGGAACAGGTCCAGACCTCCCTGGCGGAAAAAGAAGTCATGCTCCGTGAGATCCATCACCGGGTAAAAAACAACCTCCAGGTCATTTCCAGCCTGGTCAGCCTGCAAGTAGACAATGTAACCGATGAACGGGTAAAAGCGGAATTAAACGACATGCGCCACCGGATCCACTCGATGGCGCTGGTCCACGATAAGCTTTATCAGACCGGCGACCTGGCCCAGTTGAATTTTGCCGACTATATCAGCAGCCTGCTGCACTACCTCTGGCGCTCACACAGCACCGCAACCGATACGGTGCAGCTCCACCAGTCGCTTAGCGCCGTACCGATGACAATCGAGGTCGCGGTTCCCTGCGGTCTGATACTCAACGAATTAGTCGTCAATTCTCTCAAACACGCCTTTAAGGATGGTCGCGCAGGAGAAGTATGGGTCGGACTGGCGCAGGATCCCGAGGCCGGAACAATTTCCCTGTCGGTTAAGGACAACGGCGTCGGCCTGCTAAAAGAGTTTGACTGGACACGATCTTCCACCCTTGGCCTGCGTCTGGTGCAGATACTCTCCAGGCAAATAGGCGGCACCATCAAAAAAGGTGATGGCCCAGGCACGGAATATACAATCATCTTTAGTGAGAAAGCAGAAGGAAGAGCGCCATGAGTGATACATCTATTTTAATCGTCGAAGACGAAGGCATTGTTGCTGAAGATCTTGCCTGCAGGATTCGCCAGTTTGGCTATGATGTGGTCGGCCCCACCAACACCGGCGAAGAGGCGGTGCAGCTCGCCCGTCTACAGCAGCCGGATCTGGTACTGATGGATATTTACCTGGCCGGGGCGATGGACGGTATCGAGGCGGCCCACCAGATCCACCAGGAAAACAACGTGCCGATCCTCTTTCTGACCGCCCACTCCGACAACGGCACCACCCTTCGCGCCCAGGAGGCAAACCCAACCGGATATATTCTCAAGCCGTTTGATGACCGTGACCTGCGCATCCAGATTGAAATGACCCTGCATAAATTCCGGGCCGAAAAGAAACTGCGCGAGAGTGAGGAACGCTACCGTTTGCTGGCCGAAACGATGCGGCAGGGTGTCGTTCATCAAGATGCCACCGGCAAAATCATCGCCATGAATCCGGCGGCGAGAAATATCCTGGGCAAGACGGACCAGGACTTCTTAGGCCGCCTTTCAATCGAGGTGGATAAACACACCATCCGTGAAAACGGGGAGTTTTTCCCAGGGCTGGAACACCCTTCGATGGTCGCCCTGCAGACCGGGCAACATGTCCGCGACGTTATCATGGGGGTGTTTAATCCGGAAATTGGCGAATACCGATGGATCAATATAGATGCAACACCGGTTTTCAGGATGGAGAAGACGGAGCCCTCCGAAGTGTATGCAATATTTGAGGACATCACCGAATGGAAAAGCTCTGAAGCGATACGAGCGCGGCTGGCGGCTATTGTCATGAGTGCCGATGATGCGATTATCGGCTTGGATCTGAAGAATATCGTGCAGGCATGGAACGTAGGAGCCGAAAAGATCTTCGGCTATAGGGCAGACGAGATTTTAGGCAAAAATATCGATCTTCTTCTTCCCCCCGGCCATGAAAACGAAGTTGTCGATGTCCTGCACAAGCTCGAGAACAGCAAGGAGATCAAGAAATTCGAATCCCTTAACCGCAGGAAAGACGGCTCTATTTTCCCTGTTGCGGTGACGATCTCTCTTATCAGGGATGCGAGCGACAAAGTCATCGGCTTTTCCAAGATAGCCCATAATATCAGCGAGCGTAAACGATCCGAGGCGGAGCGGGAGGCAACAATTGAATGCCTCCGTTTAATCAATGGGAGCCGTGGGGCAAATGAATTGATCCAAGCGGCCATCACTTTTTTCCAGCAGCTTTCCGGATGCGAAGCGATAGGCATCCGGTTAGAAAAAGACAACCAATATCCCTATATCGCAACCATCGGTTTTCCCGAAGATTTCTTCACCGCAGCAGGTGATCAATGTATCTCTAGGACCTCAGGAGCAGGGACCCAGAGCAAGACCGGCAACCCAATGTTCGATTGCCTGTGCAGTGATTTTATTGCTTCCAGCACCTCAACGGGAAAAGCCTTTTTAAGCAGTAAAGGCAGTTTCTGGTGTAACAACGCTAGAGAATTGTCCGCATCCATGCCTGAAGCCAACAAGGAGAACAGCGCCTGCATATCCTGCATCAAGGCGGGATATGAATCAATAGCCCTGATTCCTTTTGGTCACGGAAAAAAGAATCTGGGACTCCTCCAACTCAACGACCGGCAAAAGGAAAAATTTACGCTTCAGACAATTACTCTGTGGGAAAGGCTGACCAACCATCTGGCCGTAGCCCTGGCTAAATTTCAAGCCGACGAGGCACTCGCTGCCCTTCTTGCCGATCTTGAACAGAAGGTGCAGCAGCGGACCTTTGAACTGCAGGAGATGCAGCAACTCTATCTACACACGGAAAAACTGGCGGCAATAGGCAAGTTGTCGGCGTCTATCGCCCATGAATTTAACAACCCCCTGCAGGGAATTATGTCCATCCTGAACGGCGTGAAAAAACGGGCAGTCATGGATCAGGAGGATACAGAGCTGGTCGACATCGCGCTTGGCGAAGGGAAGCGGATTAAAAACCTTATCCGTAGCCTGCAGGACTTTAATCGGCCTTCCTCGGGGGTGATGGCGATAATGGAGGTGCACCAGGCCCTTGACTCCATCCTGCTGCTCAATAAACATGATTTCAACAGGCAACAGATTGTTGTCGAAACCGACTTTGCCGAAGGGTTGCCGCATATCACCGCCATGTCGGACCAGATCAAACAGGTCTTTCTTAATCTGTTGACCAATGCAGCGGATGCTTGCCGGAACCGCGGCGGCGTCATAAAGGTGGCCACCCGACAGGAAGGAGACAGGGTGGCTGTGGCGATTGAGGATAACGGTATCGGCATTCAACCGGAAAATATAGACCAACTCTTCAGGCCGTTTTACACCACCAAACCCGAAGTCAAGGGAACCGGTCTAGGCCTATCGGTCAGCTATGGTATTGTCAAAAAACATCGAGGAGAAATCCGGATAGAGAGCACACCCGGAAAAGGTTCAATCTTCACCGTCTTGCTGCCGATTAAAAATAACCAGGCTTAGCTTTCCAATGTCCTAGCTGAACAAGACTTGAAATACGCCCGCCAAACCTCATCGCGTTGTCGGCTTTTTTCAAAACCGAGTTTCGTTGACAGTTCATTTCCGGCGAAGAGTTACGGTCCCTCAGCCAAGCCGGTCGGATCCCATTCTGCATGAATTATCGTACCGTGATCGGCTCGACTCCAAAGAGTCAATTTTCCATCGGCCAGCTCGGTCCGAGATTGCATATTACGCAAGCCTAATCCTCTATCCGCCGAACAGAAGCCGACAATCTCAGGATTAAAACCTATCCCGTTGTCAGCTATTCTGAGCAGCAGCTTACCTTCTGAGTTACTGAGCGATACCTCGATAAGAGTCGCATGACTGTGCTTGGCTGCATTATTGAGTGCTTCCTGGGCGACCCGAAACAGTACAATTTTAATGTCGGCCGGAATATCAGCCTCCTCAATCAGACAGTCCAGGGTGGTGGTACTCTCTGTATAAATTTCATTGTGTTTCCGGACAAGCCATTTGAAGGCAGCGAGAATCCCCATATCATCAAGGCCGGGCGGACGAAGAGAGGTCGACAGCCGCTGCACCTCATTCATGGTATCGACAATGAGATTGTCAAGTTTATTGATGAGGATTTCCGAGCTCTCCATGGTGGTAATACGATCCAATTTCATCTTTTCCAGCAGATATTTGGCAGCACCAAGGTTGCCGCCAATAACGTCGTGCAACTCCAGGACCACGCTCCTCCGTTCAGATTCCTGGGCAAAGAGAACATCCCTGGCTAGCAGACGATGCATTTGTTCGGAATTTTTCAACATCGATTGGGCATATTTTCTTTGGGTGATATCCTCGAGAAGAGCTATAACGTGTCGTGCTTCATTCTCGGCATTCGGCAAGAGAGAGAGGTTCCACTGGAGTACCAGCCATTTGCCGTTTTTCTTTTTCAAACGACTCTGTAGCCGGACGGAAGGGTGCGTCCCGTTGACGAGAAGACTGATTTGTCTGCGAAGAAAAACAGCATCTTCAGGCGGCAGAAGCTCAGCCGGTATGTCTATTCCCCTGAGCTCTTCAATACTGTAGCCGACCGCATCGCTCGCAGACGGATTTGCTTCAACAAGACGCAGATCAGTATCAAAAATGGCGATGCCGATAGAGGAACCCATAAAAATATCCGCCATAAACTTGTCGTTTTTTTCTATTGTGGCAGGCGCCTTAAAAATGGCAGGATCCATACGCTTACTCCTGTGCTCTATGCAGATGGAATACTTTTTTATCGATCCTCAATACAGATTTTTCGGTATGTTACTCATTCAATGAATCACTGTAATACCAGTGTTGATGTTGCACAACAGTTTGAATAATAATGCACCGTGACTGGTATTTCGCAACGGAAGAAGAAATTCCTGCCGGGCATCTGAGCATCCCCGAAAAACAGCAGAGTGCGACCAAGTTATTCGGCGATCCACTCTATATGTCATCAGGGGTTTCATAGGGGCCTTCCCGGTCGTCAAATGTATTCAGCACCTCCAGCAACAGCCGGTAGCCCTGCAGAACATCCTCCTTGTCGTTTTCTCCGGAAGAGCCGTGCGGCTGGAACGTAAAATCATGTTTGCCTGCCGATGAAGAGTTTTTCGCTGCGTGGGACGACGGGTCTGACCGGCGATAATTGTCAGCATATCGAGCAGTCGTATGGTCACCGCCACACTCTGCCAGCCGTACTGACGAATTTGATCAAAAGAGGCATTCAACATGCCGGCAAAAGTAAAAGGCTTTATTATCAGCCGAAGCCGCCCCTTGTCATCAAAGCGGTTTTCCCCCGGGATCTTTCTTCCGGCCAGCAGGCACAGGGCAGAGCCAAGCTGGTCAATGCAGTCTATCGCGGTGTAGGGATCATTATTGCCCGGAGAAAGCGCGCGAACGGCAATTTTAACCAGCTGATGGATAGAATATTATGGGTCCTGTTTTGGGGTTCGTCTGTCCCCAATTATATAAGCCCTGGTAATTTGGTTGGAGATGTCCTCGGGGAGTTCTTTTTGGCCGTCTTTACAAGGCTCTCTATGTTAATTACCTGAATATAGCCATCATCGCCGGCGTAAAGATTCTGCGTATTAAGATAGTAATGGAGAAGGTAACGCCAGCAACCGTCATCATCGAACCGGCAATGGTCGATAACACGGAGCGTGCCCCATCCGGGCTCACCGCGTACATAAAACCGTAAAATCTCAAAGTATCTCCCTGCAATCTCCTGTCAAGAATGACCATATAAAACGACATGATCATTGCCCCACTGATCATCAGTACAGGAATAAGCCAGAAACTGGCCTTGAGAGACTCCAGAAAGAGGAAGAATTTCGTTTTCATCTACTTCGCCAGCCAGCTATCGGGCGGATTTTGGTCCGAGGAAAAACCAAAGGAGGAGACCCAAGACAGGGAGCAACAAGACAATAACCGTCCACAACACCTTCATACCGGTGGTCGCACTGCTTTGAAAAATGTTCACGATAGCCCAGATATCTGCAATGAGAATGATAAAGCTAAAGACTCCGTTGACATGAACGCCCATATGTGTCCCCTTTTGTTAAGAAAAGAAAGATAAGTTTTAAATACCAAACTGCTGATCATCCTTGTACGGCCGATATATCGCACAGAAATTTTTAGTGGACTTACACCACAGGCGACACCGGCCCCGCCTCCGCCGAGTGGTTCAGGCGAATCTGCAGAGTTATCCCCATCCTGATGAAGCATCAGGGCATGTCCTTTGATGTTAAAGAGGTATTGCAAGAGGTGTGCCTGGAAAAAACCGGAAAGCAGACGAGAATTCAAGTAAAAAGTCCGATTTCGCAGGAATGGTCCTGCCTAAATGGACTGATTGGCCTCAGGCGATTCAGAAAATAACACGGTCAAAATCGCGCTGAGATATGACTCAGTGTATCTCTGCCGGGTTCTTCTCACCGGCGGCGAAGAGAGTGAGCAGGCTGGACCGGGGAAGTCCGAAACTACTTTCTCACGAGTCAATATGTTTTTCGGCGTCTCCCCGTTTCTGCAGCAGAAAAGCTATCAGCAGACAGAAGAGAGCCCAGGAAGAGCCCGCCATCCAGCCAGCCAACACATCGCTTGGCCAATGTACACCGAGATAGACCCGGCTGATGCCAACCAGCACGGTCGCAAGAATAGCCAGGGACAGGATGTAAACTTTTAACCGTTTTTGTTTAGTGTAGCGAGCCAGCAGGCCGCCAAGGGTGAGAAATACCACGGCAGACAGCATGGAATGTCCACTGGGAAAACCAGAAGACATTACATAAGCTTCATGGGATACAAGGTCCGGCCGAGGCCGGTTAAAAAAATGCTTCATGACGTTACTAAGCAAGAGACCCCCTGTAACCGCGACCGTCGTGAACACAGCCATGTCTCTCTTTTTCTGTAACAGCAGGAATCCCACCACAGCCAAACTGAGCGTCGTCAAAAAAAAGATACCTCCAAGGGCGGTAATGTCGCGCATCATCCCTGCGAACCATGCCGGCCCCAAAGGAGAGAGGTCGACAGGATTGCGGAACGTGAGAATAATCCATTCATCAATATCGCGGGTTTCTCCCTCCAGTACCTCTTCTGCGAGTTCAATAAAAATGAGGATGCCTCCAGTAACAAGAAGAGAGACCAGCAGCATACCCGCGTCAATAAATGTCATTTGCGAAAAGCGACGTCTGCAATTCCTGTAGGATGTCCTAAGCCGACTCATGCTTATGTGCATGTGGATACTCGAGCGCAAAATTTCCCATTAACTGACGAAAATTTATCATGCAGACCAAGAACATCTAACACCTTTTTCCGACTGTGCAGAGTCTTCAACATAGACATATCCTCCTATCGCATCCCGTACCTAAATATGGCGACGGCAACACCACCAATAAAAAACAGATGACGACTATCCAACTACTGAGAACGAGCTGCAAGGTGCCACTGAAACCGTTACCACTGGTACAGCGGCCTCCCCAACGGGCGCCAAAACCGACGCAAATGCCACCGAAAAGGGCAACAGCCAACCGGAGAATCGTCTGTAGTAGAGTCACATCACCTTACCCTTCTTTTATATCACAGCCGATGTTCTTGCACGCCTCCATCGACCCAAGACTCTCTTCGACCTGCTTAAAACCGTGCCGTTTCAAAATAGAGGCAGCTATAATCGCCCATTGTCCACTGCCACAGAAAGTGACCACCGGTTTGTCGGGATCGATTTCATCGACACGGCCCTGAAGTTCGCCGAGGAAAATATGGACAGCGCCGATCTGATCGTACTGGCGACCACTCACCTCCCAGCTGTGCATTCCCCCTTTGAGGTAACCCCGGATAGGATCATAGCCGATGCTGGAAAATTCACGTGCGGCCAGGCCGCCGCCACAGACTGAACCGGTACCGTGTGCCGGATAGAGAAGCGTCTGATCCCCGAGCGGCAGGATTTTATTAAAATTTCGATGGGTTTCGAATATCCGGGTGATTTGTGCACCCTGCCTGGCTGTTATTGCGACATACACCTCACAATCACGCCGGGGATCGATAACTACAGTTTCGCTTCCATCACCAAGAATGTCGAACAGATGGGCAATGCCTTCAGATTTGATTCTTTCAAGAAAAATTTTTAATCTCCTCGTATTTAAGGAAAAGGAAATGAAGATACGAGCGACGATGTATTCCTTCTAGCAAAAAATACTGCATGGCCCACTGGGTTCCGGTTGCAAAAGCGGCTAATTTTACCCGGCCCAGATGCCAATTTATTCATTAAATTTTTTCACTACCTTCTTGGCTCTGTTTGAAAAGTAAAGCGTCAGAAAAATTCTCAGACTTAATAATACGGCGATTTCATAACGTTTCCAGGCAACCGCCATGCCGATTGCTCCGGTGACCCAGATGCTGGTTGCCGTGGCCAAACCGCTGACATGGTCACCTGTTTTTAAAATTGCCCCCCCGCCGATAAAACCAACGCCAGTGATAAGACCTTGCATCATCCTTGCCTGTGAATCGGCTGTCGGGAAAATAACAATTGCCATCAACGTATACCCGCAGCAAGCGACACTCACCAGGGGAAAGGTGCGTATCCCCGCACTCTGCGAGCCGATTTCGCGGTTAAAACCTACCGGCAAAGAGAGCAGATAGGCAATACCAGTACTTCGGGTATGCTCCCAAAACAATTGCAGATTGATTTGGGGCAGGACTGCCGTAAGGTCTATCATGCGCTACTGACGCCTCGTTTAATAGTTTCGATAAGAGATTATCTGCACTTTTGTGGATATTGTGCTGTTTATTTGCACCAGGATAGTCTCCTTGAATGGTTTATTATCCCGTTGACTCAGGTTGTTCATTGGTTACGCCTGTCTCTTTACGGAATTTATTGCTGTATTGTATGGCAATGATAACCACCATTAAAATCGGTACGGCCATAAATATTCCGGCCACCCCCCAGAGCCACCCCCAGAGAAGAATGGAAAGAAAAATGGCAACGGGATTAATAGTAAAAACTTTGCCAACCGTCAGGGGCTGCAATATCTGCCCTTCAATAAAGTAAACGCCAAGCAGGATCAGTGGCGGCAAAATAATACTCGATGGAGTACTAAAAGTGAGCAAAGACACCAGTGAAATTATGCCGATGTTAAGTGAGGCGCCAAGATAAGGAATATAGTTCAGCACCGCTCCGACTGCTCCCCATACGAATGGATTGGGCAGACCGGTGACCCAGGCGATCAGAGCTATGGAAACACCGAGGAAAATATTAATTATGGTTATAACCAGCAGGTAATAACTAATCTGGGCCTGCGCTTCTCTGGCTATTCTGATCAAGGCCAGGCTGTAGGTTTTGTTTTGTAAAAAACTACCGACATCTCGTGCCAGGGCTTTGCTGAAGCCCAACAAAAAATAGAGCAGGACAATGTAGGACGATATCCCTATCAAAAAAGACTGGGTACTGTCCAAGACCCGGTTGAAGAGGCTGGGACCGCGCACTACCACTGTCGGCGTCTGGTTCGGGCTTGCTTTTACTTTGGCAATTTTGTTTAGATTATCCGTCGTTTCCTGGACATTTTCGATAGTTTTTTTAAAAAAGGACAATTTCTTCTCTGTCTGTTTCAATTCCCGGGGCAGCCTATCGAGCCATATTCCAGCTGGTTCCGCCAGGTAATTAGCGGCAAGGACAAAAGCGCTAAATAAAAATAAAAGGAGAAGGCCGGCTCCTATAGGTCGGGGAATTAAAAATCTCTTTTTAATGAAAGCGACCATTGGATTTAGCAGAAAGGCTGTAAATATCGCCAAAAAGATGGGAATGATGATTGCTTTGGCAAAATAGAAAACAGCAAGCAACGTTAAAAAAAACATACCCCAGACCGGAGTGGTCAGACGGGCGTATTTCAAGGCAGACATCATTCTTTGCTCCTTAGATAACTCTACATTTCACTGCCCGGCTGGAGCTAAACGGAGGGCATCCTTAAACATACTCCAATCGCCAAAAGCATAACTTTTTTTTCTTCATGCAGGAACCTCCACAGGACCGAGATCCAGTAACTTACCTGGCAATCAGCACTAATTGTGCCAGAAAATAACTTATTGGTTTAAAGTTTTTGAGAGAACGAGCGTCACTTGACATAAAATTATCTTCTTAAGATAAAACCATACCCCAGAGCTCATGACCATCGCCAGTGTTATCAGTGTCATATAAAGGACATGGGCCCTTAACAGCGAACAGGAAATCGTCGACCCCGCGGGTATATCTTAGCAGGGACGGAAGATACTGGTCAACTACAGGAACCCGACCATCAATAGCCTTTGCTGCCCTTCTGCCGCTTTCCACGGCGCCCTCGATACTCCAGACGTGGGCCTGTGTCCTGGTATGGGCACCGGCCAGAAACAAATTTTCTACCGGTGTTGTCTGGGGCGGCATTTTGGTGTGACACTGCCGTGAACTCCGAAAAAATCCACCGGGCTGGTCTAGAGCTTCATACACCTTCACCTGATGTCCCAGCTCTATCAGCTCGTGCGCCGCACTCAACCCGGCTATCCCGGCACCAAATATTATAATTGATGTCATTTTCTGGTAATCAGGACTTTTCTTCCGCCTCTTCATATTTTGTGAAGAGGTGGTCCAGCTTTGCGGTATCGCACAGCTTGTTCAAATGGCCGAATACAACGCTTTCTTCCTCTTCTATATGATGTCTGTTCAGCTCATCGAGAACCGAGGCCTTGGCTTTGAATATGTCACTATCGAGTTCGAGGTCCATGAGTTCTCTCAGGACAAGCTTTGCGACATGATGTTCCTGCAACCCTTCCAAACCGTCATCTCTGGCCTCTGTATTGTCACATTTCTTCAGTATCGCAAAGATTGACGCCTCTTCGCCCACCATGTGCGGCAGGAGGGCTTCATGAAATTGCCGGCGGAGCTTCTCTCTTTCTTCCGGTTGCGTAGCATCGATCAGTTTTTTGCCGATACTCTTCTGCTCATTGTGATCCTTACGTAAATGCTTGAGAAATTTGTGTTCACTCATTGTCATTCTCCCTATTGTAAAGGTTTATTCATTTCCGTCCGTGCAACAAGGCAACCGGCCAGCTCTGCAACAGGCCGCCAACCTTCAGTGACGATGTTTTTCTGTCCGATTGTGCCGGACCACTGGCGTTGTATCTCCGGCAAAGATTTTGCGCAGCTGCACCGGGCCGAAGTGCTCATTTTTTTCACCGACCACCTGTAGCGGCAGATAATCGCCGTCGGCAAAAAGTTCTTGGTGCATCATTCTCATTTGCAAAACTTGTACCATGGAATACATTTTTGCCCTCCCATCAGGAGGGTCGGCAAGCGTGCTTTACTGGATGTTTTCTTGCTCATTCCAGACCGGTGTCGCTTTGCTCCAAAAAAGCCGATAACATGGCCTGTCGCCGGGCGGAATCGAAGGGACGCCGGTTATCCGAACCAACCAGGCAAAGCCCACTCGATACATCGTGCGTCCTGAGCGGCTATTTTATCCTGATAGGTATACGTTTTGTATACCGGAAAAAAAAAGATGACTTCAATCAGCGCATCTCGCAGACTATTAAAGCTGAATTCCCTAGTCCGGCGGTTTGCTTTGGCCAGACGAGAGAGCAGGCTGGTCAGAACATTTAATTCTCCAGCCATTGAAAAGCGGATCATAGAGCCCGTCCGGGTGATCAATTCTCAAACCATCGAGTCGGCGGGCAGCCACCAGATCGAGAATCAGGGCGTGGGTCTGACGAAAAACTTCGTTATCTGCCAATCCGCAGACCAGCCAGATCATTGATATCGAAGAAACGGCGGTAGTTTATTTCGTCGGCGGTGACGCGCCAGAAGGCGAAGTGACACGGCTGCTTTCCTACAAACAGATGTAGCAGATGAAAACTTTCCGCCTGACCAGGTAGAAAAAGCGACAGGATGCCGCAAGGCACAATTAGAATTGAATCATTTAATCCTGGCAAACAGGATTTGTCCATTATGACAGGACGGATACTGCAAATATGCCCAATTTTATTGAGCTATCATTTAAGACCGAGCTGGTACTTCTTGAGCAGATCATACAATCTGGACCGAGAGAGACCGGAAATTTCGCAACTCTTCTGAATATTCCCTTCGGATACGTTCAACAACCTGCGAAGATATTTTTCTTCCTGATCGGCGATGGCCTTGTCCCGGGCCCCTTTCAGCGTAGGCATTTCCCCGGCTCCAAACCCTGCCGGATCATGCAATTGACCTGCCGAATCGCCTGCAGTCATCGCAGAAATCTTCTTTTTGGTAGTCTCGATCCTGATGTTGAGCGGCAGGTGTTTGGCGTACAGAATGGCGCTGTCCTGGGCGCCGGCAATGGCACATTCCATGGCCTGGAAGAGTTCCCGTACATTGCCCGGCCAATCGTGATGGGCCAGAAGCATGGCAAAATCGGGGGATATATTCTTTTTCGGCAACTTGTGGTGGCGGCAGTAATTATCACGAAAATGATAGACAAGTTCGGAGATATCCGAGACTCTGTCCCGCAACGGTGGCAGATCAAGATGGAAGGTCTTGAGGCGGAAGAACAGATCCTCTCGAAAGGTTCCGGCCGCAACCATCGCCTCGAGATCTTTATTGGTCGCAGCGATCAACCTGAAATCGCTGGTTGTCTCGACAATTCCACCGACGGGGAGATATTTTCGCTCCTGAATGACGCGGAGGAATTTTTTTTGGGTCTCAAGGGGCATTTCGGCCACTTCGTCGAGGAACAGAGTTGAGCCATCCGCCTGTTTCACCAGCCCCGGCTGTTTTTTATCCGCCCCGGTAAAGGAGCCTTTGGCATGACCGAACAGAATACTCTCCACCAGGGAGGAGGGCAGAGCGGCACAATCAACAACAGTCATTTTTTGGGCACCGCGCGGGCTCAACTGGTGAATGAGCGAGGCGAAAAGCTCCTTCCCGGTACCAGTCTCCCCCGTTATCAGAACATTGGCATCGGATGGTGCTACCTTGGCCGTGAAATTAATGCATTTCTGGATAAGATTCGACCGACCGATGATACCGAGATTATTTAACCGTTTGCGAAATTCATTCTGATTCCGAAGGCGATCATCGGTTCTGCTCTGATGATAGTGCAGGGCGCGTTGGAGCAGCTCCGGCAGCGCCTGCTCTGGAGCCGGATCGATGAGATATTCCCAGACGCCGCTTTTTAAAGCAATTTCCGCCTGCTCCATATCACCGGAAGTGGTAAAGATGATAATTTCCGCAGGGAGTTTTTTGTCTACCTGAAAATCTTCAACTGCATAGCAGGCATCTCCGTCCGGCAGGGAGGCCTGCATGAGGATTACCTGATAGCTTCCGCACAGGTTTTTTTCCCGCCCTTCAGACAGACTCGCCGCATAATGAAAACGCATAGTGCTCTGGTCGGTGCAGTGCGACAAAGAATCAAATACTTTTGGATCTCGATCAATTATCAGAACTGAGGCTGCAGAATCGGGCATGTTGTCATCTCAAGGGATGGAGGTATTTTCTGGTAGGTTCTTTTTACTGAATTCGACAGTTTGCCGTCGCCAGATTTGTTTGCAATTGACAGATTGACTTGCAATTATCGGGCTAAAGATGATATCAGGACAGTAATCTTTTATTGAAAAAAGGATAGGAATAAAAAATAAGCGATGCAAGGCTGTTTTATTTTCCTTTTACGCGCCGCTCGGTATGCTAATTGCATCATAATTTTATGAAAGAAAAAGTTTATCCAATCCGACGGACAATTGATGTAAAGGAAGCATAATGAACGACATTTCGATACTCCTCGTTGAGGGCAGTGCAGAAGAGAGAACTCTTATCCATAAATACCTTTCGTCCGCTCCGCCCTTTCATTACAGCCTGTCAGAAGCGGAAACTCTGGAAGCTGCCCTGTCTCTACTCGCAGATAACGATTTTGATGTAGTCCTGCTCAATCTCGATTTGCCGGATTCTTCCGGGCTTGACACCGCCCGCAGGATAATAACCGAGCTGCACGAGACCGCCGTTATTGTCCTGGCCAATCCGCAAGACGAGGAACTTGCCGAACAATCGCTCCGCTACGGGACCGAAGATTTTATTCAAAAAAGATTTCTCTCCTCGCCCATGCTTATCAAGTCTATCCGGTATGCCATCGAACGAAAGATAATTGTTCAGGAAAAATACGATGTGTTGAGCGATCTTATGCTCGCCCTGGAAAAAATCGATTATCTGGAAAGCTTTCTGCCCATTTGCATCGGCTGCAAAAAAATATTTCATGAAGAGCACGGCTGGCTGGATCTTGAAGAATTTTCCAGGCAGGCCTCCTCCCCCGATGCTGACTGTCTCATCTGCCCGAATTGCCGGGAAGAACTGACAAAAAATTAAGTTCTTTATGCGAGATGTTATTCCCTCCGCCTGAAATCTCATTTATGTCGGCTAATCCTCCGTAGTGTTTTGCCTCTTTTTGTCGCCCTTCAGCTCTCCCCAACCGTAAAAATAAGTATTGCATCTGCACCAACAACCTTGTTATCAAAGAAGATTACGGTGTATGACTACGTAGTCATACAGGGTTTAATGTCCGACCATCTATGGGGGAATAGTGTGGATTCGACAAAAAAAACGACCAAATACCCAGGCAAATCAGATTCCTTTGAAAACGATCAAAGACCACGCCACCTTGAGAGACGAACTCCCACTCCCCTGGAAAAAGTCCAGGCCAGGGAGCGTCGCCTGACGAATGAAAGACTCGCCGCAATCAGCCGAGTATCCGCCGCTATCGCCCAGAAATTTAACGACCCGCTACAAGCGATCACCAATGTCCTCGGTGGCATACGACGGCGGGGAGGTCTGGAACAGGAGGATATGCCATTGATCGATCTGGCGTACCAGGAGGTCGATAAACTCAACCAGCTGACCCGGGAACTACGCGAATTTTATCAGCCGACACTTGGCAAAACAGACCTTATCGACCTGAGAACTGCGCTTGAAAAAATTATCGACAAAAACAGGCAGATGTTGTCGGAAAAAGGCGTCACCATCACCACTACATTCGGTGAGAATATTCCGCCTATTCATGCGGTAGCTGGCCAGATAAACAAGGTATTCGAGGAATTGCTGGACAATGCCGTTCAAGCCTGCGATAAGGATGACACCATCCATCTTTCCACCTCGCGGCGGGAGGATATGGTTGTTGTCCGTATTAAGGACAGCGGCTGCGGCATCGACCCGGGGATTATATCGCAACTGTTTGAACCCTTCAGCCCGGCATATTCGAAAAAATCGACCCGGGATCTAGGCCTTGCTGTCAGCTACGCCTACATATCTTTGCACGGCGGCACTATAGAGGCGGAAATCGAAGACGACAGGGTAACCATTTTCAAGGTCATCCTGCCCATTGACCTTAAAGCAAGCACCAGCAGCCCCAATTTTCCCGGAGAAGTGGCATTCTAATGGACCGCAAGCGAAAGATACTCCTGGTCGATGATGAGGAAATTATCCGGCTCTCGTTCAAAAGAGAACTGCAGCGCTTCTATGATGTTTCCACCGCTTCCTGTTACGATGAAGCCTTGAGCATATTGGCAAATGAGCACGTTGACATGCTCATTACCGACCTGGTCATGCCCGGACCGAATGGGTTGCAGTTGCTCAAGAAAATTAAAAGCCTCTACCCAGAAATGTGTGTCATAGTCATCACCGGGTACGGAGAAACCAATACGGTAATCGAAACCATGCGCGGGGGGGCGGACGACCTGCTGCTCAAACCCTTTGACTTTGAGACACTTCTGCACCATATCAGCATCACCTTTGCCCGGCAGGAACATATGACTGTCGCCCGGCTCTGTGAAAAAATCTTCTCGACGACAACCGACATTGTCGCCCTGGTCGATAAAAACGGCATTTTTTTAGCCGCCAACCAGGCTTACCTGCGCGCCTTCGGCACAAACCGCGAGACACTGATTGGCGTTTCCCTTGCCGAAGTTCTGGGCAGCGTTCAGTTCGATACCAAGGTTGCCGATCAGCTGGATCAATGTTTCGAAGGAGCCGTTATTCGCCACATGGAGTTGTTCCATCTAGGCGAACTGGGTTTGCGCAATATGGTTGTCTCGTATTGTCCGCATTATGCCAAACAAACAACGACAATTACCGGAGCGGTCATCAGCATGACCGATGTCACCGAGCTGTTGCCGGACAGCCTCGGTCTGCAGCAAAAAGAGGAGAGACTGCGTCTGGTACACCTGGTTTCGCCCAACGGTTTTATGGATTGCGACCTTGCCACCGGCACATCCTACTATTGCAGTAACTGGACAACATTGCTTGGCTATAAGCCGGGCATTTTGGCAGAAAACGGTTGGAGTTGGCAGCAGCTGCTGCACCCGGACGATAAAGAATCGGCTCTGCAGGCATTCGAGGACTGTCTCGGTGGTCGCAGAGAAAACTATGACATGGAATTGCGGCTGCAGCACAGCGACGGCCACTGGATATGGCTCCATGCCAGAGGCAGGGTTGTTGAGCAGGATGGCAACGGCAAGGCACTCCGGTTTATCGGCCTGATAAGCGATATCGACCAACAGAAACAGCTCGAGGAGGGGTTTGTCCGGCGCAACGAATTTCTGCTTGAAAGAGCGGCCGAGCAGACGAAGGAACTCAGCAATCAGAACAAAGAACTCCAACAGGTCAATGCCGCCCTGAACATTGTCTTAAAGCAGCGAGAACAGGATAAAGAAGCACTGGAACGACGAATGAGTGAAAATATCCTCCAGCTTGTCGAGCCGCTTATCAAGAGACTGGAGCGAACCGACCTGGATGACAATCAGTATCATTTTGTCAGGGAGATCGAGGACAAACTCCATGATCTCACTTCCTCTTTCATTACCAGGCTTTCCGGGCAGGCAAGCGGCCTGACACCGATGGAGATCCAGGTAGCGACCCATGTCAAACAGGGTAAGGCGACCAAAGAAATTGCCGAAATACTCTGCCTGGCTCCGGACACAGTCAATGTCCATCGCAAAAAAATCCGCAAAAAACTGGGACTTAGCAACAAAGCCATCAATCTGCAAGCCTTTCTCGCCTCTCTTGCCGAGGAGTGATTTATCATTGCACTTCGCCTGTCATAGTAGGTATTTCTACTAACCACTCTCCCCCCAATCATATGACCTTGGCAAACATCCTTCTCAATGCCATGATATATAAATATTACAAGAACAATATTTGTCTGTTAAAAAAATTCGGATTTACAGATCTTAAAAGGATCGAAGTTCGAGAGTTTTGGGGAGCAGTATTAGTTCGTTAGCAATGAGGGGGAACATTTCTATGCAAACAGATGCCCAGTCAATACTCAATCACACTGTACCAAGAGCTCCTCTTTGTTATGCAGGTGAGAAGAGCATACAGACTTTTGATCTGGCCCCGGTAGTTAATGATTTCTGCAAATGGTACAGCCGGTCTCTGGCCGACAAAAACCTGCGGATGATCACCAAGATCAGCCCGAGTCTTCCCAGATACGTCCAGGGAAATCAAATCCTGCTACAGAAAATGCTTATGGATCCTGCCAAAAACAGTCTACTCTATGCAGGAAATGGTGCCGTCGCCGTGGAGATCGATGCAAAACAGCACACCAGACGGCGTTACAGCCTGCGTATCACTCTAACGCTAAGCCGCGACACAATTTCTTCTATCCGGCAGGAAGCGCTTTTACAGGCAGGCGCCGGCCTGTCGCCAAGAGACGGCTTCCGCTTACGTTCAGCAAATCTCTATTATGCCCGCATGATAGCAGAACGTTTTGGCGGTGATATTCGCATCGACAGCTCCAGCGAATTCGGATTACGTTATCTGATAGAGGTGAATCTGTTCAGCCCCCTCACCTGACCGATCTGGACACGCATTCCTCCTCCGGTCCACTATGGATTACGTTCGCCCTGCCTTAATATAATTGTAGTATACTCTCATATAATATATTACTTTCCTCTACTATACTTAGCCATTTTTGTGCCGACACCAGGAGTGGCTTACTGCCGGGAGAGGATATGACGAATCAGGAACAGTCTGAGGCGGAACAAAAGAAATCGACGGGCTCCCTGCCGCAGGCAATAGTCGGCATAGGATCATCCGCCGGCGGACTGGAAGCGCTTTGTCAATTCTTTTCGGCAATGTCCACCGATTCAGGAATGGCTTTCATTCTGGTTTGTCATCTTGACCCGCACCACGACAGCATGATGCCGGATCTGCTCAGCAAGCAGACCCGGATGACAGTCAAGCAGATCATTGACAATCAGATGATTGCCGCCAACCATGTCTCTATCATTCCGCCAAACAAAGAGCTGGCAATTTTCAACAATCGTCTCCAGTTGCTGCCCAGAAAAAAAGGTGACGGCAATTACTGGCCGATCGATGCCTTTTTGCGGTCTCTGGCCAGAGACCAAGGCGCAAAGGCGGTCGGCATCATTTTATCCGGCACTGGCAGCGATGGAACCCTCGGCATAAAAGCGATCAAGGAGGCGGGAGGACTGGTTATCGTCCAGGACAAGGACTCGGCTAAATTCAGCGGTATGCCGGACAACGCCCGAAAAACCGGCATGGTTGACATGATCCTCCCCCCGGAAAAAATGGCGCCGTACCTGCTCAACTACCTCAAACACAATAGCAGATGCGCTCAAAAAGCCGAGCCGGACCAGGATGACAAGATCAATCAGTCCCTGCAAAAAATTTTTGGCATGATTCGCGCCGCAACCGGCCATGACTTCTCGCTGTACAAGACGAACACCATCTTTCGACGAATCGAGCGAAGGATGTATGTCCGCCAGATGGACACCTTGAAGATTATATCAATTACCTCCATGATTCCGAGCAGGAAGTCAATATCTTGTTCAAGGAACTGCTGATCGGCGTGACCGGCTTTTATAGAGACCCTGAAGCCTTTGAATTACTGAAGGAGCAATATCTTTTCAAGCTGCTGCACAGCAAACCTGACGGCTATCATTTTCGCATCTGGATACCCGGCTGCAGCAGCGGGGAAGAGGTCTATTCCATTGCGATGATCTTCCAGGAATATCTGCAGACGATCGGACGGGACATCACTGTCCAGCTTTTCGGCACCGACCTCGACCATGAAGCGATCGGCGTTGCCAGGGCCGGCATCTATCCAAACACTATCGCCGGTGACGTCAGCCCGGAACGGCTGGACCATTTTTTTACCAAGGTCGATGATTGCTTCCAGATCAAAAAGAATATCCGTGAACTGGTGATTTTTGCCGAACACAACGTCATCAAGGATCCACCGTTTACCAAACTGGACATGCTCTGCTGCCGCAACCTGCTCATTTATTTTGGCTCCGAGCTCCAGGCAAAACTCCTGCCGATTTTCCACTACAGTTTACAGCCGGAGGGGCTCCTGCTTTTAGGCAGCTCGGAAAACATCGGTCGATCAACCGACCAGTTCACCCTGCTTGATAAAAAATGGAAGATCTTCGAACGTCGGCGAGACCGCACTGGAATACCCTCGACCTTACAGCTGTCCAGGTCTGATTACTTCCACCGCCGGCCGGGCAAACATGTCGAGGAAGAGGCCAAAGCGATAAAAGATACCGGAACCGCCAATTTATTAAAGGCTATCCTCAACCTGACCAATGTACCGGTTTGTGTAGTCGTTGACGACAAGGCCGAGCTGATCTATGCTCATGGGCGGACCGGGCACTTTCTCGAACCCGCTGAAGGGGAGGTCAGCAACAGTATCCTGCGCATGGCCAGGCCCGGCTTAAAAGCGGCGCTGATCAAGGCTATTAAAAAAATGGCCGACGATCGGAGCGAAGTCATATGTGAAAATCTCCGGGTCAGGAACAACGGGAGCAGCCGGCTGATCAACCTGATTGTCAAACCAATGCAGCAATCACTTCGTGGAGCGCGAGGGCTGATGCTGATTATCTTCGAGGAGATATCCGGGCAAGGCGGTAAAAAAGTCGAAAGCGGCCGCGAAGGAGCCAAACCGGTTAAAACGGCTGACTATTTAAAGATTGAAGATGAGCTGCTCTATGCCAGAGAAAACCTGCAGATAACGGTTGAGGAACTGGAGACCTCAAACGAGGAGTTGACATCGACCAACGAGGAACTGCAATCGGCCAACGAAGAGCTGCAAAGCACCAATGAAGAACTCGAGACATCAAAAGAAGAACTGCAATCTCTCAACGAAGAGGCCTCCACGGTGAACTCCGAACTGCAGCTCAGAATCGATGAGCTGACTTCGGCCAATGATGACATTCAAAACCTGCTCGATGCCGTCAATATTGCGACTATTTTTCTTGATAATCAACTAAAAATCAGGCGTTTTACCCCTTCCATTACCAATTTTTTCCATCTAACCCCTACCGATATAGGTAGGTCCATCGAGCATTTTGCCTCAAGCCTGGTCGACGTCAATATCAAAGAATTGTCCAGGCTGGTTCTGCGGACACTGGACAAGCACGAGTCGGTTATAGAGGATACGACAGGGCAAAAATATCGGCTGCGGATCCATCCTTTCCGAACCGCAAATAATGCCATCGAGGGAATCGTCATCACCTTCGATGACATTAGCGAATACGTGAGAATGGTGGACACCCTGGCCGAAAATGAAAAGACATGGCAGGAGCTGGTACACTAATCGCCGAGCGGTATCTTCACTCTCGAGGATATGTTGTTTCGTTATATCAACCCCGCCTGTCAACAGCTGCTCGGCACCTCCTCACCTGAGGAACTGCTGGGCACTTCGATTGGCCACCGGGTCGCTGATGCCTGTCGCGATGAGTTTATGGCGTGGTTGACCCGCTCTCATTCGAGCAGGAATACGACCTTGACCTTCACGCCAGTATTTTTGCGGATGGATGGCAGTGAAATTGCTTGCACTGTCTCCGCGGCACTTATTGAGCATAAGAAAAAAGCAAGCATGATCATGTATTTACGCGAAACGATACACAACATTAAAAGCTAACCGGAAAGGAATTGCAGAGGTGGAGAAAAAGGCGGACAAAACAAGATTTCTGGAATTACGCAAGCGCGCTCTGGATCTTCTCGGTAAATCCCAGCCGGAGCAATCCGATGCAGAAGTAAGAAAGCTGATTATTGAACTCGATACCAACAGGCTCGAGCTGGAGCTGCAGAATGAAGATCTGCGTCAGGCCGAAGCGGCACTGGCGTTATTGCTTCTTAAGTATAACGAGCTCTATGAGTTTGCCCCGGTAAGCTATCTGACTCTCGACCCCACCGGCCGTATTGTCGAGAGTAATAAAAGAGCTGCTTTTCTGCTCAATCGGGACAAGGCTCTCCTTCTCGGCCAAAAATTATCCAATTTTGTAGAAAGCGAGGACCAGGACATCCTTCATCTCCATCTGCTCGACATACAGGAAACTGACCGACGGCTGTCCTGCAACCTGCGCCTGCATGCAAGCTGCGGCAACGACTCCAGTGAAAAGTCAGCCGATTGGAACGCAAGTCGATACGTGCAACTGGAGAGTATTGCAGCTACAGGGAGGGATGCTACAAAAGGGCAGATTCTGATGACCATGTCCGATGTAACACCACTCCACCTGGCAAAAACAGCATTGACCGTCCTGAACAATGAATTGGCAGAAAGGGTCATGCGCCGAACCGCAAAATTGGAACAGACACAGAACCAGTTGCTCCATAAAGAAAAACTTGCGGCCATCGGCACCCTTGCCGCCTCTATTGCCCATGAATTGAGCAATCCCCTACAGGGAGTGCTCAATGTCATCAAGGGCATTCACCGACGGGTAATCCTTGAACCCGAAGATGCCGAACTGGTGGACATAGCCGTGACTGAATGTGAGCGGATGCGCACCCTGCTCAGTGCACTGCGCGACTTCAACCGGCCGACTACCGGAATTCGCGCGCCCCTTCCTCTACAGAGCACGGTGGACAGCGTGCTCTTGCTCTTTAAGAAAGAATGTGCTACCAAAAAAATTATCATCGATGTCCACCACGACGAACACCCGGCTCAACTGTACGGCGTCGCCGACCAGATCAAACAGGTAATTATGAACCTGTTGCGCAACAGTGTCGATGCCTGCCCCGAAGGAGGAAGCATATCCATCCGCACTGAATCGCGGCAATCCTGCGCTATTCTCGAAATCGTCGATAACGGAAGAGGCATTGAGCCGCAGATCAGGGATAAAATTTTTGAGCCGTTTTTTTCCACCAAATCCGAGGACAGCGGTACCGGCTTGGGCTTGTCGGTCAGCTACAGCATAATCAACAAGCATAACGGGATCATTGAGGTGGACAGCAATCCGAGCACATTGACCCGCTTTCGCATTAAGCTGCCGGTTCGCGCACCCACTCGCCGGGTGGATCAACAGCTGCATTAAGCATATTTCCGCCTTCTCGACTCGCTTTCAACCCCGTCAGCCCTTCAACTATTGGCTGTGCCGTACGCCTTGCCTAAGGTCCAGCTATCCTGCCACATATCCTCTTCCCTTTTTCAGAGCCCTCAAACAATGGGTAGTATAGCTCACCATTTTGTTCCTGATTTGATCACCTAGCCAAAGACCGACATCCGTGGCACTGTATAATTACAGGCAGGGTTAAATGGTAAAATAGTAAGGAGGTCGCCGATGAACAATAAAAGCTTACTGCTGGTAGATGATGAAATAAGTATTTTGCGCTCCTATGCCAGAGACCTCAGTGCGGAACACTATGATGTAACCACTGCTTCGAATGCAGAAACTGCAATCGACACCATTCACTCAGCTAACTTCAACATGGTGGTGACCGACCTGGTCATGCCCGGCTCGAGCGGCATCCAGGTCTTACTAGAGGCCAAGAAGCACAATCCTGAGGTTTGCGTCATTGTTCTCACCGGCTACGGCGACATGGAATCGGCCGTGGAGGCTCTGCGCCTTGGAGCCGATGATTATCTACTCAAGCCCCTTGATTCTGACGCACTTCTGCTGCGCATGCAGGAGCTGCTGGAGAGACAGCAAAATCGCCAAAAAATCAAGCTGGCTAAAAAAATTCTAACCATCTGCTCCTATTGCCGCGACATAAAAGACGATAATGCATCGAGTGACAATTGGAGCTGGTTGAACTGGGAAAATTACCTGACGCGGAAGACCGGGATCAATCTGTCCCATGGCTGTTGTCCGCAATGTTTTGAAAAAATGAAGAAAGAATGGCAACTTTAGGCCGATGACCGGGAGGTAAATATTGTCAGTTACCGAAAAAAACTGAATGCGATTAGCAACAATATTGTTGGCATGTCAATTCTCTGCCAATGTAAACACCGTCTTGCCGTTAAAGACGGTGTTTACGCAATATCCATAAAAATAAGGAGAGACAAGATGGCCGAAGGAAAAGTGAAATGGTTTAATCAGGCAAAAGGTTATGGATTTATCGAACGCGAAAGAGACAGGGATATTTTTGTCCACCACACGTCCATCCAGACCCAAGAGTTCCGCACCCTCAATGAAGGAGTTACTTCGGAAACTGCCGGCACCGGCAGTTTCCGGCACCGTCCCAGTTTCCGACAATTCTGCCCGCTGATCTTCAGGCCTATGCACTTGCCGCCTCTTTTTCCACTATAACCGGAAAATCTGTCCTGCCGCAGAGGACAGTCAACAATCCGGCCTATTCAGGCAGCTTTTTTTTCAATGACCGGAGAATGGTCCATGACCGACTTTCGATGTTGATCGTCTCGCCGGCAGCAAACTCTTTGTCCTCTACTTCCCAGCCTGTGACCGTATCAAAGACCAGCTGCCATTTTTCCCCCCACTGCGCATCGGGAAGGGTACAATCAAACGGTTCATGCCAGGCATTGATCAGAATGAAAAAATCATCATCGATCGCCGCCTCTCTCTGCCGGTTGGGTGTTTTAATATCACCGTTAAGAAAAACTCCCAGGGATTTGGTATCTTCACGATGCCAGTCTTCTTCGGTCATCTCCTCACCTTTTATGGTAAACCAGGCAATATCTCGTGTTTCACTGCCCCGGATCGGTTTCCCCTGGAACCAGCCGCGCCGGCGAAAGGTCGGATGATCCTTGCGGAACCGGATCAGCGTACGACAAAACTCCAGCAGCTCCTCATCAACCGCATCCCAGTCGTACCAGGCAAGAGCATTGTCCTGACAATAGGTGTTGTTGTTACCCTGCTGAGTCCGTCCTATCTCATCGCCGCCCAGCAGCATTGGTACTCCCTGGGACAACATCAACGTAACCAGGAAATTTCGCACCTGACGCCGACGCAAAGCGAGTATCGCCGGATCTTCGGTCACCCCTTCGGCGCCACAGTTCCAGGAACGATTGTTGCTCTCGCCGTCTTTATTATCTTCGCCGTTGGCCTGATTGTTTTTTTCGTTGTAGGAGACCAGGTCGTTCAGGGTAAAGCCGTCGTGGGCGGTGACAAAGTTGATGCTGGCAAAAGGCAGACGGGAGGAATTTGCGTAGAGATCAGAACTACCGGTGAAGCGAGAGGCGAACTCCTGCACTACCCACCCTTCTCCCTTGACAAAGTCACGGATAGAGTCGCGATACTTACCGTTCCATTCAGTCCAGACCGGCGGAAAATTACCGACCTGATAGCCGCCTTCGCCGACATCCCAGGGTTCGGCAATGAGCTTCACCTGGTTAATGACCGGATCCTGCTGGATAATATCGAAAAATGCCGACAGCTTGTCGACATCATGCAGCTCGCGGGCAAGTGTTGCCGCGAGGTCAAAGCGAAATCCATCGACATGCATCTCGAGAATCCAGTAGCGCAGCGAATCCATAATCAGCTGCAGGACGTGGGGGTTGCGCATATTAAGGCTATTGCCGCAGCCGGTATAGTCCATATAGTAATTCTTGTCTTCAGTCAGGCGATAATAGTAGGAGTTATCAATGCCTTTGTAACAGAGCATCGGCCCAAAATGATTGCCTTCGGCTGTGTGGTTGTAGACTACATCGAGAATGACCTCGATACCGGCCTTGTGCAGGGTCTTGACCATCTGTTTAAACTCGGCAATCGCGCCTCCGGGGCGGGGGTCGGCAACGTATTCATCATGGGGGGCAAAGTAGCTGATGCTATTGTATCCCCAATAATTCCGCCGTTCCTGTTCAATCAGGTGTTTATCATGGATAAACTGATGAATCGGCATCAGTTCCACGGCGGTTATGCCGAGCTGCGTCAGATAATCGATGATTGCCGGATGGGCCAACCCGGCGTAGGTGCCCCGCAGTTCAGGGGGTACATCCGGATGGGTCATGGTCAGGCCCTTGACATGGGTTTCATAAATTATGGTATCCGGCCACGGGATACGGAGCAACCGATCACCGTTCCAGTCAAAATAGGGCTGATGCACCATACAGCGGGGAACAAAAGGGCCGCTGTCGGTTTCGCTGCGCACTTCCGGTCCTTGCGCTAAGTCGTAGGGAAAAAGGGCTTCGGTCCACTCGATACGGCCGGTTAATGCTTTGGCATACGGATCGAGCAGCAGTTTTGCCGGATTGCACCGATGTCCGGCGGCAGGCTCCCATGGCCCGTGAATCCGATAGCCATAACGCTGGCCCGGCTCGACTTCCGGCAAATAGCCATGCCAGCAGTAGCCGGTGACCTCTTCAAGTTCAATGCATACCTCCTTATTATCTTTGTCAAAGAGACACAATTCAACCCGCTCGGCAATTTCGGAAAAAATGGAAAAATTGGTGCCGATACCATCAAATGTCGCGCCCAGTGGATAGGGATATCCTGCTAAAAGTTTCATAATAGTTTATTCCTCAGCGTAAAGTTGAAAAAAATATTTACTGGCCAAAAATATCTTATGCAATAAACATGCTATGAACACTCGAAATGTTTTTTACACTTTAGGCCTCCATTGATTTCTTCAAAAGCGGTTATATAACCTAAATAAATTAGAGGTTATTCATCGATACAAAAGGATAGTGGCACAATTATTTTCTAAGAGAGGAAATTGTATGCTTTTCGAAATCCATTGTCATACCAGCGAGAAATCTCCATGCAGCTTTGTCAGCGCCCGTGATTTAATCACCCGGGCTTTTGAGGTCGGCATGGACGGCATTGTCATCACCGATCACCATTATTTGTGGTCCACTGAAGAACTGGCCACTGTAAAGGCGCAAGCGGGTGTTCCCGATCATTTTGTGGTCCTGTCCGGACAGGAAACCACTACGGCGGAAAATCGCGACGTATTGGTCTATGGTGCCGATCAGCTCTTTCAAAGAGGAACCCCAGTGGCGGAAATCCGTAAGGCCTGCCCGCATGCCGCCATCGTCTGGGCTCATCCGTATCGTCAGGGGGGAAAGCCGGACCAGGAGCAGCTCACCGATACGGTCTATGATGCCATAGAGATATTGAATTCCAATCACACCTTTACCGAACAGCATCGGGCGGTAAATGATTGGCATAGCTACAAATTCACGGCAACTGCCGGAACCGATGCCCATGCGCTCTCCTATGTAGGTACCTACCCGACTATCGTCGAACATCCCGTCGAGACCGCTGAACAGTTTGCCGAGGAAATTAAGGCAGGCCGCTGTCGACCGGATCTCAGGGAGGTGCGGCGTGCAGGCACCACCGGCACCAGGATCCGAGAACTGGCGGTTGGCCCCGAACCGTCGAAACATAAGACTCCTAATAAAATAATTAATAAGATAATTATCATCAAAGAGTACGAGATGAGTGAGGAATGGCAAAGCGGCGATCGTGCCTACCGGATTATGACGGTTCTTCGAAACAACGGTTTTGACCGTGGAGAATGCCAGGTTCCCGAACCATTGGCCGGAGATTCACAGCACAAGATTCTTATCGAAGAGAAAGCCAGAGGCAAAGAACTGTATACGGTCCTTGTGGAAGATGACCGGCAACAAGCTGAAAAGGCCCTGAAGACGGCGGCGAAATGGCTGGCCAAGCTGCACAACCTGCGACTCCAGGTGACCACGGCTGAGGAATTTTGCGCCACTGAACCACAACGCCTCAACGGGTATGTTAATGGCCTGCACGAAAGGGACAATCCCCATCGTCATCGGGTACAGGGAATTAGCGACTTCGTTCTCGACACTGAACTCCAGCTGGTGCGCAACCAACCGCAATGGCTGGTGCAATGTCACGGGGATTTTCATCTAAAAAATATCTTCTATGACAATGCAGATGGCAACTCCTGTGTCTTTGCCATAGATTTCGACAGCTCCCACGTTGTCCATCAGGCTTTTGATGTCGGCACCTTCCTCGCCCAATATGACAATATGTTCTACCACAACCGTAGTATCTTTAAAAAAGCCCCGGCAGAGCTCTTTTTCGAGACCTATCTACACGAGGTGGACGATGTGCCGAAGGAATTTCGGCAGCAGGTCCATCTCTTTCGCACCCGAGCCTATTTAAGCATCCTCTATTATTTAGCCAAGGTCAATATGGGCGACTCGGAAAACTTCTGGAACATTCTGCTCGATGCCGAGAAATCCCTCGCCTTTTTCAGTCATGCCATAAACGAATGAGGTCTGTATCTTGCTAAGTGATGCCAATAACGATCCTCTGTCGGCTTATATCGTCTCATTTTTACAAAAGGATGGAGTGTGCAGCCGCAAAGAACCTCACATAAAGATTTTTCCCGAAGACGAAGATGGAAGAGAATCAAAACAAACGGTGTTGTCGCCCTGACAAGATCTGAGAGCCCAATTGTATTCCTGTCCTACGATCTGTCGGAGGGTGGGGTTTCTTTCTTATACACCGGTCAAGCGGAGATAAACGTCAATGAATTATACATGGATATACTTGTCTTCGACATTCTCATGGATTTTGAATATTACTTCAGCCATATTAAGGGACGGGTAAAAGACCAGCAGTTGGTGGCCGATTCGAGAAGCATTGCGCCGGTCTGGCGTTACCATGTGGAATTTTTGGAGTTGGACAAATCAAAAATTTCTTTCCTGCAATCCTTCTGCAATGCAACCGAACATCCCCACTTTTTCAAAGATTGATCTCTTTCTTCTCTCTAGCAGGATATTCTTAAAAAAGTCTGTATCCGGAATGAAATTTGTCCTTTTGACATATAAGCAAATAAAAAGTGCATTAGACACAGGAAGAGCAGAATGCATGGTCTCTCTGCTGCCAATTCTCAATAAGAGAGAGATAAAGTCGGTAATTATACAGGATGGACCCTATTCCTTTCGAGCAAGATCAGTTTAGTGTTGTTTTCAATAGAAATTGACAAGCTCAACAAAGACAACAGGAGCGGAAATCAGTGCTCCCGAGGAAAAGCAGGAAAATTGGTTGAATGACATACAATACCCCAGGAGGTTTTATGATGGATAATTACAATCGAGTTGTCGACAGGAATGGCCGTATATTCGAGCAGGCAGACCAGCCGGGAAAAGAGAGCAAATCGTGCTGTGGCGCACTGGAAGATGCTAAGGTGATGATGGCGGATAAGCTGGACGGTATGGCTATTACCATCGAGGAAAAAACGGCAGGGCTCAGGGAACATTCCGACCTGGCTTCCTACGGCAATCATGCTTCCGAAATTCTTCATCAGTCGGCAGGCTATGTACGCGAATTTGATTACGATAAAACCGAGGCGGAGGTTCGCGGCTATATCCGGCAAAAACCGGGACAAAGCCTCATGATTGCCGGCGGGATCGGTTTGCTGCTCGGCCTCTTTCTACGGCATCGTTAACCTGGAGGATCGAATCAGTGAACAGCAATGGGGTGGATAACGGCCTTGGATCGGAACGAGGTTCAATGAAAAAACTATTCGGCAACCTCGCCTCGCAGATCAGCACTATTATTCGCGGCGAGATTTCCCTTGCAGCTCAAAGTCTCCGGGAAAAAATAAGCGATATACGCAGCGGCCTGATCCTTCTGGCAGCCGCTCTTTTTATCGGCTCTATCGCCTGTATTTGTCTCTCCGCCGCACTTATCATTAAGCTTGCAGAGGTTATGTCCTTCTCAGGAGCGGCCCTACTGGTCGGCGGAGTTTTAATTGTTATAAGCTTTCTCCTGGCGTACTTCGGCTATATGAAAATTAATTCACCGGGAGAAAAATGACCGTGAGTTCAATTATATAATGACTAAATATCGAGTGATCAACATAGAAAGGAGATAAGACCATGACGGGGATAAATGATATTCGGCCATCACTTAAAAACGACGGCTCGCACAACACAGAGGAAATAAAGCGGGACATTGCCCAGGCCGAGCAGGAAATGTCGCAGACGGTTGAAAAAATCGGCGATCGGATCAAGGAAAAACTTGACTGGCAGGAATATGTCAAGGATACCCCCTACCTGGCTGTAGGCATCGCCGCCGGTCTAGGATATTTAGCGGCGGGTATGTTTGTCAAAAAGAAATCGTCAGTGGATCGACTTCTCGATACGCTTGCCGGTGAGGTGCGGGGAGCCGCAGGTGGCATGGTCGCCCGCACGGCCGGACCGGGCATTATTAAAGTGACCCTACTCGGCATAGCATCCAAAGCTGCAGTTAACTGGCTGCAAAATGCTGCCGAGAAAAAGCACGCTTCATCCGGGAGAAATGATGCGGATTGCTGTACAACTCCACTGCCTGGAGTAAAAGAGACATCCAGTCGCTAAGTATATAACATACAATCTCACCTAATAATTAAAAATAATTATGGAGAATCTCATGACAGAAACTACCCAGAACAACAACACCACAACGGATTATAACCAAGACACCAATCAGCAAGGTTCATACGGTCAGCCTGATGGGACAACAGAGCAGGCAAAAGCAACCTTGGATAAAGCTGCCAGAGGGGTCGAAGAAGTCTATAGCAAGACCGCCGAAAAAGTGGGTGAAGTGTACGAAAACATAGCTCCCGCCGCGCAACAGGCTTACGACAAAACAGCCAATGCGGTAAATGAAACGTATATGCAAACCAAGCAATATGGTCAGGAAAATCCTGGCAAGAGCCTCCTTGTCGCCCTGGGCATCGGGATAGGAATAGGATTTATCTGGGGACAGAACTCCCACCATTCCCGTGGAGGGCGCTACGCCAGACCGATTGTCAATGCGGTATCTGATGTAGCAATGGCATTTTTCCGTTAACAGTCCAGTTCGAAAAAACAGAGCAGTCCAGTCCACCTGTCGGGAATGGACTGCTTGATCGACGGACAAAAATCTAGTGCATACTACATGGAGGTTGCCTGTCGTTCCTGTCAGGCCGATGCTTATGAACTCCTTTGATACCCTCATTTTTCCAGATACGGATGTCTTTAAAGAGCAATACTATCCCTTGTTGCTATTTTGTGCGCCGTTGCATTTTTTGCAACCCGTGGAACCTGAACCCGGCAGGGCAGCAGAAGGCGAGACGGCTCATTTCTATCAGCATGGTCTGTGGCTACCCCATACACCAGCGCCCCTCGGCGACAACCGCACCAGGTATGAACGCTTAATCGACGATATAAAAAGCCGTAAGGAATATTATAAAGATACGCTCAAGGCGCTAGCTATCGATGGGGGGGCCGCTCTGCCGGGCAGTGACCAAACGGGACAGAAACACGACCTGATCTCCTCGCTTTTAACCAAACAAGGGATTCCAGTCGAAGATATCGAGGATAAAGTCGAGTTATGGAAGGCCCGCCTTTTTTTGAACATGGCCGAGATACTCGACCTCGAGGAGGACGATCTAGCAGAGGAAATATCCTATTTTAACGAGGATGAAATTGCCATTCTCCATGCGTTGGAAAAGAAGTCCCAATCTGCCGAGGGCTATCTGGTCCAAGAGGTAGAAAAAGTTAACAAACAACTCGAGAAGCCTCGATTCGGCAATATTGTAAAACGTTTCGGTGCCTGGCTCTACCTCATGCAGCAGGAGCCGTTGCCTGCGGTACGACTCTGGTTGGCGACCTCGCGCCCTGCCGCTGAGCAGATCCTCCAGAGATATAAGGCTGGGTCCGGAATTTCGGCTGTGCCTCTCCTCAAACTCGCCCTGCCGGCGACTCTATCGGCAAGCGGGAAATATGTCGTCGAGCAAATCGAGGCCTTCCACCAGGCGACGACCCGTATCCATCGGGGATTGGCCAGCGATTTTACCAGAATCGCCAGCACAGTGCCGTATGTGGCTGACTCAACTGACTCCCTGCTGCCCTATGGCACCGATTGGGCGGATCAATGGGAGACCTTGCTCTACGATGCTTTTCCTGCCGCACAGGACGGTAGAACCCATATCACCTTTTATCTGTTGCCCGATCAGCCGGTTGGCGGCCTGCTCGTTCCACAAGATACTATTCAGAAAGAAGAACCCGGCACAGGAATGCGAGCGAGCCATGGGCTCCTCGGTATACTCGGTTCCGACTAGGCCCACTTCGACTCTTTGCCGTTTTGTATTGATTTTTTCCACCCGTTGCTGCACCTCGTGGCCCTACGCCCTTCTTATCTTCCGTGTAAATGTATTACTTGTCTCTCTTTCACAGATTACTGGATTGTTTCTTGCATCTTTACATGAAATACTTTAGGTACCTTTATGGGCAACATGCCTAGAAAAGCACCTAGAGGATCATAGCCTCAAAAGGCAATAAGGATGGTATACAGAAAATTAATTGAGATATATCCCTCTATGAAAGCAGAACAAAACACCCTACTACGCCCATCTCACATCTTCCTGAAAAAAAATGGTCAGAGGGAGAGTGGCGATCCACTGAGTACGGCAAACATTTTCAACCAGGCTCCAGTCGGTTACTGCATTCTCAATGAAAAAGGGACGTTTCTACAAATCAACGCTTCGGGGCTTGCTTTGCTGAAAACTGACTGGGACCAGTTGCAAAGTAAATCAATGAGTCGGTTTATTTTCCCCGAGGATCAGGATATCTACTATCGCCACCGCGAGAAGCTGCTTGAAACGAGCCGGCCGCAAACCTATGAACTGCGGATGGTAACAACAGCCGGTACGACCATCTGGACGATGCTGACGGTGTCCCTTGTCCTTGAGGCAGACAGTGCCCTGAGGTATCATTTTGTTATAACGGACATATCCGAACATAAACAACAGCAGGATGCCCAGGCCGGGAATGTTCTGGACAGCCGTGCCCAAACAGCTACACGAACCCACTCAGTTGCCCGATTAGCCGGCGGAGTAGCCCATAGTTTCAACAATATGCTGGGGGTGATCAGCGGCTATACCGAAATGGCTTTGCAACAGATTGCAGCTGATAAGCCGCTTCACGCTGATTTGTTTGCCGTTAAACAGGCCGCCGACCGTTGTGCTGAGCTTACCAGTCAGTTGCTTGCCTTTGCCGGCAGACAGAGCGTGGCCCCACAGATCATAGATGTGAACGTGGTAATCGAATCCAAAGTGAAACTATTGCGACAAATGCTGCCGTCTGCTATCCGGTTGAACCGGAAGCTCGGAGAAGATATCTGGCCAGTAAAAATCGATCCGGTACAGTTTGAACAGATTATCAGTCATCTTTGCGAAAATGCCGGAGAGGCAATTGCTGATACCGGCACGATAACGCTTCAAACCGAAAATCGTCTGGTAGACCCAACATCGACCAGTGGTCGCAAGGGGTCGGCTTTCGGCGAGTACGTCCAGATTACGGTGAGCGATAATGGCTGCGGTATCGCACCGCAAATTCTGGACCATGTGTTTGAGCCGTTTTTCACAACCAAGAAGAACGGCTCAGGGCTGGGCCTGGGTCTGGCAACAGCAGATGAAGTGGTTAAACAGAATGGTGGATATATCAATGTCAGCAGCACCCTGGGACAGAAAACACAGTTCAAGATATTTTTGCCGCGGTACAGAGAAAGCAAGCGAGAAGATCTCCATACCTCCGACCAGGGGCCGACAGCTATGACAGCCGGATCTTCAAGAGAAACGATCTTGCTGGTTGATGACGAGCCCATTATCCTGGATATGGTTACAAGACTGCTCGAGCATCGAGGATACTCCGTCCTGAAAGCAAATAGCGCTGAGGAAGCTCTACTTGTCAGCGACGATTTTATCGGCAATATCGATCTGTTGCTCACGGATGTGGTCATGCCCGGCATGAACGGTGATGACCTGGCGACACAGTTGCTCCCCAAATATCCCGCTCTCAAGTGTCTCTTTATGTCCGGCTATGCCATCGACGTTGTGACAGCAAGAGGTCTTTTCAGCAAGGGTATCCACTTTATTCAGAAGCCCTTCGGCATAAACGATGTTCTTGAGAGCATTCAGCAGGTATTAAACGGTCAGTAGCTCTACTATTCAGCCGAGTGACCTATGCAGTCTTGTCCTTTGGTAGGTTTTTAGGTTTGGATGAAAAGTACTTTGCCATTCCCATGAAGGCAATGGCGCTGGATCCTGAGGACCAGGTCTTCATTCTTAATGTCCCCAAGGAAAAACTTGATGAAGCCCATGGCTTTGATAAAGACAACTGGCCGAATATGACCGATCGTCAGTGGGAAACCGGCATCTATCATCATCATAACATGAGACCATATTGGGACGAACCTCTCTAGTCCGGCCAACTCATTCTGTAATGGCAAAAAACCGACCAGCCTGGAGCCGCATGTTTGCGGCAACCATTCTGATCGATTCTTTGTTCAAATAGGAGATTCAGAACAACCTGTTTCGCTCCCCTTCTCTTTGTTTACCGGTAAGTAACCGACGTCCCTTTATACTTTAACATCTTGCCACTACCGGGGCTTAATCGTATCGCTGGTATCCTTCTTGTTGTCCATATTCAGATGATCCTCTTTGCCGATATTCATATTGCTATAAGAACCATTCGATTTATTCATATTCGAGGCAGGATCATTATCTATTATCCTGCCAGCCAGAAGATTTTGAGACAGAAAAACAACTCAGGAAAAAGCTGAAATCACTTTTCTCATCACAATGACTATACAGGATTCGCCCCATTGCCCATGTTAAAATGGTTATTAAATTTTTCTTTTATGGCTACTCTAGAGATTAGAGGAGTCAATAACTTTGTGTTGAGCACAGTTCTGCCATCAAAGGAGTGCATATGTCCACCATCAACAGCAACCGCGATCACGGCGACCATTATGACCAAGCACAGACTCGGGAAATAGCATTTACCGATCCGGTCTGCGGCATGTCAACCAACAACAAGGATACCTTTATCTCTTATGGACATGAGAATATCACCCATATTTCTGCAGCGAACGCTGTCTGGGGAAGTTCAAGGACAATCCTGAAAAATATCTGGTGGATGTAGACGATACGAAAAAGAGCCGGGAGGAGAAAGAACCGATTCCTGGCGCACAGTACACCTGTCCGATGCACCCGGAAATTATCAGAGATGCGCCGGGTTCCTGTCCCAAATGCGGCATGGCCCTCGAACCGGTCACCGTCAGTCTCGAGGATGACGAACCGAATCCCGAATACGAATTCATGCGCAACCGTTTTATCGTTGCCGCCCTCTTGTCGGTACCTCTCGTCATTATCGCCATGCGCGATATGCTGCCGGGAGCCGGGATCATCGAGCAATGGGCCTCCTCCCGAACCCTCAACTGGATAGAGCTGTTCCTGGCGACCCCGGTGGTGCTCTGGGCCGGCTGGGTGTTTTTCGTCCGGGCCGTGCAGTCCCTGCGCAACACGAGCCTCAACATGTTCACGCTCATCGGGCTGGGTGTGTCGGTGGCTTATGTATACAGCCTGATTGCCGTCCTCTTTCCCGCCATCTTTCCAGCAGTGATGCGCGGGCCCGATGGCGCCGTCGGCGTCTACTTCGAGGCGGCCGCCGTCATCGTCACCCTCATTCTCTTGGGACAGGTCATGGAACTGCGGGCGCGAAGTCAAACCGGCGCCGCCATCAAGGCCCTTCTCGGGCTGGCTCCCAAAACCGCCAGAAAAATAACAGACAATGGCGAAGAGATTGATATTCCCCTGGAAGATGTTCAGGTCGGCGATACGCTCAGGATCAGGCCGGGCGAGAAGATTCCCGTGGATGGCGTGGTCGTCGATGGGGCCAGTTCGATCGATGAATCGATGATCTCCGGCGAACCGATCCCTGTCAAAAAAGAACAGGGCGACAAGGTCATCGGTGCCACGATCAACAGCACCGGCAGCCTCACCATACAAGCTGAGAAGGTAGGCAGCGACACCCTTTTGTCACAGATCGTCCAGATGGTGGCTCAGGCCCAGCGGTCGCGGGCACCCATCCAGAAGCTTGCCGATACCGTTGCGAGATACTTTGTGCCGATCGTTATCGGAGTTGCCCTTATTGCCTTCGTTGTCTGGTATATCTTTGGCCCGGCCCCGCAACTGGCCCATGCACTCGTCGTCGCGGTATCGGTTCTGATCATTGCCTGTCCCTGTGCCCTTGGTCTGGCCACCCCCATGTCCATCATGGTGGCGACCGGGAAAGGGGCGACCATGGGCGTGCTCTTTAAAAACGCCGAGGCCATCGAAACCCTGCGCCGCATCGATACCCTGGTGGTCGACAAAACCGGCACTCTGACCCTGGGTAAACCCAAACTGACCGAAGTGGTTGCCACCGAAGGCGTCACCGAAGAGAAGGTTCTGCGGCTCGCCGCCAGTTTGGAGAAAACGAGCGAACATCCCCTGGCCGCGGCCATCGTAGCGGGCTCTAAAGAACGCGATATCACTTTCCCTGAAGCAGCCGACTTCAATTCCCATACCGGCAAAGGGGTATCCGGCACGGTCGAGGGAACGAAGGTGCTGCTCGGCAACTTGCGACTGATGCAGGATTTTAGCGTGGAGACAGCCTCCCTTGCTGATCGTGCGGAATCTATGCGGAGCGAAGGCCAAACAGTGATGTTTGTCGCCGCCGACACTACCCTTGTCGGCCTGCTGGCTGTCGCCGATCCCATCAAGGAGAGCACGCCGATTGCCATCCAACAGCTGCACGATGAAGGCATGGAGGTGGTGATGCTGACCGGTGACAACCGGGCGACCGCCGAGGCTGTCGCCGCCAGGTTAAACATCGACAAGGTGGTCGCGGAGGTCTTGCCCGATGAAAAGGCAGCTGCGGTAAAGGAATTCCAGGACAAAGGCCGCATGGTGGCCATGGCCGGGGACGGCATCAACGATGCCCCTGCCCTTGCCCAGGCTCATGTCGGCATCGCCATGGGCACCGGCACCGACGTGGCCATGGAGTCGGCTGGCGTCACCCTGGTCAAGGGGGATCTCACCGGCATTGTCCGTGCTCGTAAACTGTCTCGCGCCACTATGGCCAATATCAAGCAGAACCTGTTCTTTGCCTTTGTCTACAACTCGCTGGGCATTCCCCTGGCCGCAGGGGTCCTTTATCCTTTCTTCGGTATCCTGCTTTCGCCCATTATTGCCGCGGCGGCAATGAGTCTGTCCTCGGTCTCGGTCATCGGCAACGCCCTGCGTCTGCGAGCTGCCAAAATTTCTGAAAGCAGCTGATCAGAGCAGCAGAGCTCCGAAGCGGCAGTTTCAGAGCCGACATCGACACCCGAAAAACCAACAGCACAGGCGGATTCCATGGACATGAACACCATGATGCAGAACATGCAGCAGATACAGCAAAAAATGGCGGCGGCAAAGAGCCCGGCAGAGCGTAAGAAGCTCATGCATCAACACATGCAGATAATGCGTGCGAATTTGGGCAAAATGGGGATGATGGAAAAAAAAATGGATAGGATGCAGAACATGATGGGCGGCAAGTGCAAGATGATGGCCGGGCCTCAGAATCAATCCTTGGCTGAACAGGTGGATATGCTGAGTAAAAAAATGGAAGTAATGCAGGAGATGATGCAACCTGATTCTCACTAAACACTGGGGGATCAAAGCCGGACCAACACCACAACAGAGGAAAATTGCCTATGAATAAATACCTCAAATTCTTCATCATGATAACGACATCGGTCCTCGCCATGTTTGTACAATAGAATTATCGAGGCTCAACGCAGCGAAATTGTCGAAATGAAAACCCTCATTGAAGATCTCGAGCGCAAAGAACATTGATGTCGTGAACGTAATTCTGTTCGGATCTGCACAATAGTCAGTGAAGTGGTATAGGCAGCAATAGAATGTCCGCTGGCACAGCCGCCGAGATATGGGCGTTTTCCACATTGTCAATAATCGTGGTTATCCACTTGAAAGCATGCATTTTAACGCTTTTGGGTTATGATCGCTCTCCTGAAAAGCAGTGAACCTGCTGCTATTCATGCTGAACATGTATGAAAGTAGAGCCAAGAATTGGGCTGTGTTAATTGGGAGCACCTTGGTCTTTATCATTTCTCTGTATTGGGTGCGCTCGCAAGACACGATTGCAGACACTGCGTGGATGAAAGCAATGATCCCTCACCACTCTATTGCAATCCTAACGAGTGAGAGAGCAAACATTGAGGACAAGCGAGTGCGTGATCTAGCAAATGCGATTATAAGAGCGCAGGAACGAGAAATCAAAGAGATGAAATGGCTGTTAAAAGATATAGAAGCGAACGGCATAGCAAGCTCACAAACCCACGCATCTGAACGAGCTGTGCCCGATTTTAGCAAGCCCTGAGCATCGTTAAATAAATCAGCTTTGTAGGTAGGAGATAAATATAAAACAACAGCCAAACTATTTCAAATGGATACCAACGAACACATCTATAGATGATCTGTGCTCTAAGGGTCTACTTGAATGGAGAGATAACTTGTGAGTAACGATGAATCAAGTAACTATGAGAAAGGCAGCTTAAGCCTAACAGGGGCGGTGTCGATGGGCACCGGTGTGATGATTGGCGCAGGCATTTTTGCGCTGACCGGGCAAATTGCCGACTTGGCAGGTACGTGGTTTCCCTTGGCGTTTGTTGTGGCTGCCATCGTGGCAGGCTTCAGTGCGTATTCATATGTAAAGCTCGCCAACGCGTACCCTTCCGCAGGCGGCATCGCCATGTTTTTGAAGAAAGCCTATGGCCGTTCGTTAATGACAGGTGCGCTCGCACTGCTGATGTATTTCTCCATGATTATAAATCAAAGTCTGGTCGCCCGGACTTTTGGCACCTACACCCTGCAATTGTTTAATGCTGAAAACATGCAATGGTTGATACCGGCGCTTGGTGTAGGGCTTTTGATCTCTGCCTTTTTCATCAATGTGCTGAGTAACAAATTCATTCAATCGCTCTCTTTTGTTACTGCATTTATAAAGATTGCGGGTCTCGCTATGCTGGCAACTGGTGGACTCTGGGCCTCGGGGTTAAGCTTCGAAGGCATTTCGGCCACGCCGCAAGAAACCGGTGTAGGGAGTTTTCTCGGTGCCGTTGCCTTGGGCATTTTAGGCTATAAGGGTTTTACCACCATCACAAACAGTGGAGGTGAGATTAAAGAACCCCATAAAAATGTAGGGCGAGCAATTATCATCTCTATCTCAATCTGCACTGTACTCTACGTGTTGGTATCGCTGGCAGTTGGTGCCAATCTGTCGATTGACGAGATTGTGAAAGCAAAAGACTACTCTTTAGCCGAGGCCTCACGCCCCGCCTTCGGGCAGTATGGCCTCTGGTTTACGGTCGGTTTTGCCATCATCGCAACGGTTTCAGGGGTGATTGCCAGTGTGTTCGCCGTGTCACGTATGTTAGCCATGCTGACGAAAATGCAGATTGTTCCCCATCGTCATTTTAAACTGCCCGGCGATATTCAAATGCATACGCTGATTTACACAGTGACGATCGCGATTGTGCTCACCATCTTTTTCGATTTAAGCCGCATCGCCTCACTAGGTGCGATTTTCTATATTATAATGGACATCGGGATCCACTGGGGCGTTTTAAAACATTTGCGCAAAGATGTCGGTGCGAATGCGGCCATACTCATCACGGCTATTGTTCTAGATGTGATTGTTTTGGGTGCGTTTCTTTGGGTCAAAGTACAATTCGATATGCTGGTGATTTGGGCGTCGCTGATTAGCCTCGCCGCCATTTTCATCGGGGAGAAATATTTTCTTAAAGCGCATGAAAACGACGATGAAGATCCGAATTATAACTAATTCTTATTTTGGATTTTCGTAGCGTATTTCTGCTAATTTTGGGAAGCGCCGAACACGAGGGCGTTCACTTGCCCCCACTGTGACTCAGTTGGCGCTGTTTCGACGTACATTCAAAGAGCTGCGCGTAAGTCTAGCGCGCCTTGGGCGCTGAATACTAACCAGTTTTGTAGGTTTCATTAGCAACGGCGTCAGGTCGAACGCTTGCGAGACGCAAATACCAGTCGACCAAGATGAAACTACAACCAACGAACTCTGGCGCAGTGCCCTTGGTCATCGTGCAGCCATTTCTCCCCGAATTACGATGATGTGCTGCGGTATACGGTTGAAAGTTGGTCTGTCATGACACGCGCATATTACCCCTCTATTCTAATATGCTCATAGACCTGCACAAGAATTTTCTCAAAACCACCCCCGCACGCCAATGACCAGGGAGGTGACGTTGGTATCTTCACCTTCGGCCTCGGCCAGATCCGCTGTCTCACCTATCTTCTGGGTCCAGGAGACACCGATGTAAGGGGCAAATTTCCGGCTGATTTCGTAGCGTAGCCGAAGGCCCAGTCCAATATCGTTGATGCCCTGGCCGACCCCGTATTCTTCCACCTCCTGTACGGCGATGGAGGTCTCGAACCGCGGCTGCAGGACCAGCCTCTGGCTGAGAAGAAGATCATATTCGGCTTCGAGTGACGCCGAGATATCACCGTCTTCACTCACGTAAGCGGTCGCCTCCACCTCGAACCACAGAGGCGCGAGGCCCTGTACACCAAAGGCGGCGAAGGTCCGCGTCGGCTCCGGTCTGAAGTCGTGGCGAATACCGGCCTGGACATCCCAGAACGTGGTTATGTTGCGGCTGTAGAGCAGCTCGGTCGTTATCTCCTCCGCCTTATCGCCATCGAGCAGATAGCTCCCCTCACTCTTGAAGTAGACTTTATTGTAGTCGCTGCCTACCCAGGCCTGGATGTCCCAGAGCAGGATTTCATTCCCCTCCCTGGTCTGATACTCCAGGCGGTCAGCAAGAAAAGTGGCAAAAATTTCATTATCCGGAATGGTTTGGATACCGAAATTCTCCTGCGGACCCTCTTGCCCATCCTGAGCATGTTTTTTGATTTTTTCGCCTACTTCGGGACTGGTTTTAACCTCGTGGTAGTCGGCGGGAAAGCCTCGTTCCTGCGCGTCTCCCATGGGTTTTTCCAGGGCGGATACAGCAACCGGGACGAGCAGTGAGGCACACAGCAGCAGCAATTTTTTCATGATCTCTCCTTTATTCAGGCAACCCTGACGACCTGGAACATACCCGCTTCCATATGGTAGAGCAAATGGCAGTGAAACGCCCAATCTCCTTTTTCAATTGGCGTGATCAGGGCGGAGAGCACCTCTCCGGGTTTGGTCAGAATGGTATGTTTAAAGGGCAGCTTATCTGCGCCGTTCTCGAGCTGCATCCACATGCCGTGCAGGTGAATGGGGTGCTCCATCATGGTATGGTTGACTAAAAACAGCCGCAGTCGTTCATGGTGACGAAAGAGATAGGGGCCGGGATGTTCGCTGAATTTTTTGCCGTCAAAAGAGAACATATAGCGCTCCATATTGGCGGTGATGTTGATGGTCATCTCCCGATCAACCGTCTCTTTGTAGGGTTGCGGTTCGATGGAGACGAGGTCCTGGTAGGTCAGCACTCGCCGGCCGTCTTTACCAAGACCGATACCCGGCTGATCCAGGCG
>RCMY010000078.1_pt1 | contig 93760 bp, 89 predicted proteins | sample 2041341 | NCBI WGS metagenome assembly RCMY01 (sample SAMN09708234, study PRJNA481090) | Marine sediment metagenome, whole genome shotgun sequencing project. | reverse complement strand
ATTATCAATTTTCAATACTGGAAATATGAAAATCAAATACACTAAAAAAATATATATTACTGTTTTCCATTCAGCTTTGAACTTTTTTATCTTCAAATATAACAACAATTTATAGACTATAAAATATAGCAATATAAAAAATGAAAAAGTTTGTAAAATATCAAAGCTTCTTCTACTTTCATTTAATCCATTTTCTTCTATTAAAACCAGAAAAGGATCTGAACCTTTTCCATCTAAAACTATATACTTGTCAGCTTTTTCTTTTATTTCTATTTGTGAGAAAAAAGCTTTGCTTATATCATCAGGAGTTACTGTTACTTTCTTTTTCCCATTTACTTCTATTTTTTGTATTGAAAACTCTGCTGGAAATGTATCAAAATCAATTCTTAGTTTTTTTATAGATTTCGTTTTCAAATTTAACTTTATTTTTCTATATTCATCATCTTTACTCCCAACCGAAAATGTCTTGACAGAATCATCTTCACTTGCATTTTTTTCTACAGCATCTGTGTAATATGTCTGAATTTCCATATCTTTATTATGCTTCATAAATATTACTATATCTATTCCATTGTCTACCACCATCAGTATATTTTTTATTAAAAACATCATTACTAACACTATTAACAAAGAAAAAAATTTATACTTTAAAGTTCTCATACCTTCCCTCACTTGATTTCAGTTATGTCTTAATAATAACACAAAATTTATAAAAAAAAACCTAATTACCTAAATCCTTAAAATAACTTTTTAGGAATTATCATAGTACTTTCTTCAAACTGCGCTATTTCTGATATTTTCACTTTTCTTTTCCATTGATTTTTTGTGAAGTTTTTTCATGGTAAAGTGCTATCCCCTCCTGTTATCATCAAACTTTAAATTATACTTTTGATATTATTATAATTACATACTAAAGTTATATCCTTTATTTTTTATCTAATTCTTTGAATTGAAATTTTCATAGATTTTATTTCATCTCATATTTTACAATTCTTATTTTTTTCATCCTTAAGACTAGTATCAAAAATAAGTTCTAAAACTTTCATAAGAAAGCTGCCAAGTGAAATTTTCTCCAAAAAAGAATCATAAAAATTCTTAACCAAGCCTTTAAAGTTGATTTTGAAAATGGTATACTTATTATAAACAGGTTTTGAAAAGTAAGCAGGTCTGCCGTTAGAGCTGTAATATTCTCTGCTGATTCAGAAATCATAAGAGCTGCTATACTTAAATTAACGGAGGTGTAACATATGGAAATTATAATTAAACCACTCACGGAGGAACTTGCAGCAGACTACTTTGACTTCCTTGACAACCGTGCATTTACTGATAATTCTCCATGGGGCGGGTGTTATTGTACCGGCTGGCAAATGACAAAGGAACAGGAAAAGACCGAATTATTGGACAAAATGGAAGAAGGTTTTTCATACGGCGATGAAAATTTTGTACGTGTACTTCGCGAAATTGTTATACGGCAAATTACATCAAAAGCTTTACAGGGTTATTTGGCATATGTTGATGGTATATCAATCGGCTGGTGTAATGCGAACAGTAAAGCAAATTTCCCCCTTGAATCTTCAAACGGATTTCGGCTCTACGCTCCTGCTGAAAAAAAGGAAAAAGCAGTAGTTTGCTTTGAAATCTCCCCGGAATATCGTGGAAAAGGCGTTGCCACCGCTTTGTTAAACAGAGCCGTTGCAGATGCGAAAGCTGAGGGATATGTTGCTGTTGAAGGTTTTCCTCAAATACACACTGAAAGATTCGAATGGGACTATACCGGACCTGTCAGCTTGTTTGAAAAAGCAGGATTTACTGCCATTACAAAACAAGACGGCAGTATTATTATGAGAAAAGAGTTAAAATAACAGTCTATATTCTTAATCAGGGGAATACACTCTTTTTATTTTTGGAGTTTTTCCAGAGCATTTTAGACGGTTAAATTTTTATTCTATACAATTTTTCTTACAAAGTGACTAATAATAAATATACTAAAGATATTTTTAATGCATATTATTAAAAAAAAGAGATACCTAAAAATTAATTTAAGAAGAGTATTTATTTATTAATATTCTAAAACTTAAATGTAGTCAATATTCCCCTGATATTTAAAAGAGAGCAGAATAATCTGCTCTCTTTTATTTTCACATCTGTAAATTAGTGTACTTATCTGAATCTTGGCGGTCTTGAATTATTATGTCTATGATAAGGTATTCTCCTGTACTCATATCTTAAACATCTTCCCCGCCTGTCTCGTCTTATACATATTTTTTTATAAGCAGGTCTTCCGTTATTTGGTCTGTTATGTCTGTATGATCTTCCAAATCCTGCAGATGATATTGACATTAATAAAATCAATATTGCTAAAAATACTTTTTTCATATTATCCTCCAAATCATAATATACCTAAATCCTAACATTTCTGTGTGAAGATAATGTGAATTGTTACATTAATAGAAATTTTATTGTATATATTCTTTTCCAATAATAAATCCATGAGTTCCTTAGTATTTGTTTTGAATAGATTTTATTAATACTGCCTTACTGTTTTTCTCATTTTTGCATAACCGGAACCTGAATTTCAGTCAGCCAGTCATTTTCTGATTCCTTATTCCAAATTCCGTCAATATAACTCTCTCTTGCATTATCTGCAACAATGTATCCGTTTTCTTCTACCCATTTAAATATAAATGCATAGGCTGAACCGAAATCTTTATATGGACCCTTATGCATAACTGATGCTACAGTAACTGCCGGAATTTTCTTAAAAATTATCCCGTCGCTTTCTATTCCAAATTCGACCACAGCCTCACATACTTCAACATCAATATCCTTTTCTTTGTATTCACCGTCATGATAAATATTAAAGCAATATTCCGGCTGAGCACATTTAAGTGTAGGATTTGCTGCTTTTACTTTTTTGCCTATAGACGGCACAAGCTCCATCAGTGTATTATAATTTTCGATAATTTGTCGCTTTGAAAATACTATACACTCAGGAATTTCTTTGATAACTGCTTGATAATTCATGTTTCTACCTTCTTTCTTTTCTTTAATATAGTAATTTAAACGAAAGAGGCGGTTGGTAATAATCCTGTATTCTGATTCAAGCTCTGCTTTTCGCTGTTCCAGAATTTTTTCAACATTGAAATTATTAAAAATACTTAAAATTTCAGGTATCGAAAAACCCATCTGCCTTAATGCAATAATTTCATGAAGATGAGAAAGCTGTTCTGTCGTATAATAGCGATATCCTGTTTCTTCATCAATATAAACTGGTCTGAGAAGCCCTACCTCATCATAATGACGTAATGTTTTTATTGTGACTTTACCATGCTTTGAAAACATACCAATTTTATACATAATATACTATCCTTTCTTTCGTTAAGTTAAGTTTATATTCTCCCCTAACAGGAGAGTCAAGAATTATTTTCAATACTTTAATATTTTCCATTGATTTTATTTACTCAATAAATTATAATTTATAGAGTATAATATTATAAAAATTGTTAAAAGGAAAGTATTTATGAAAAAACTATTATCGTTCATATATCGTTCATAGCAGTATTTTGGGGAAATATAAAAAATTATCACTGCATAGAGTTCAGCTTTTTCTTTTTAATTTAAGAATACGCATTTCTTTTAATTATATGTTATAATTGCTTTAGATTTTATAATTTTTTTAGGAGAGTCAAATTATGAAAGCAATATTTTCTTTAATATTTACATTATTAACTTCATTTTCTTTCGGTGAGCCCAAAGATATTATTTCAAGTACAGGTAAAATTAATTTTGAGCTGTATAGCTGCTGTTATACCGAAAAAAAAACAGAAATCTGCACTACTTGTGAAGATACATATATTATTTTAGATAATCCCGTTACATATAATAAACAGACATATACAAAGCTAAAAATTGAAAATGATGATTACCAAAATAAAATATATGATTTATATGATAAAAAAGTGAAAATTAGCGGAGAAATCCTCTCCTCTCAGAATGATGTTTTAATTATTAAATTAATAAGCTTATCTTCTGACTAATTTTCATCTATTATGTTTACAAGCAGGCTGCCTGTTTTTATTATTCTCTATTTCTTTGATCTCAGAATTTCTGCACTATAAATGCTGCGACCAAATTCACAAAGTGTCTTGACCTGAAAATAAGGTCTTTTTTTATTGGAATAAATAAATTTTTCATGATATAATTTTTTTAAAAAGGAGAATACAATGCCAATAAAAGCAAAATATGACAAGGATAAAAATTCTTTTGATTCTTTGGATATGAATATTGAAAAACAGCTCAAGCAGCAGTTAGATGAAAAATTTCATCCTGATACTCCGGTTAAAAATAATATAATCAGAATTGATTTTAATATCCTTTTCCCGCCTAAATTCATCCAGATGCATACTAATGAAAAATTCACAAACATAGATGATTTCTTTAGTGCTGTTAATATTTTTACACATGATGATTTAGAAAATATTCCTCAGGAAACAATTGATAATCATATAAAGAAATATACAAATTTCAATGACCTTCAGGACTTTTTAAACAATGCTCTGTCTTTTAAAGGTTGATAAAATCCCCAGCCTGAATAACTGGGGATTTATTCTTTTATTATCTATTTTCTTATATATTTATTTCTCTTTAAGTAAAAAATCATTATTTATAACTTTAAATGAAAGAAATTTCCCATCTTCCATATTTTCCTGACTTCTTATTACAATCCCTTCCTTATCCAGTCCGCTCGGATACTTCCCATTAGCTTTTTCAAGCAGTTCATCCAGTGAATAATTAAAGTTTTCTCCCTCTTCCTCCACCGGAACTGTTTCTAAGCCAAGATGTGCAATAATATCTCTGAAATCCCTATAATTATAATAAGTTGCTGTATCGATATCATAAACATTAAATATAAAAAATTTAGGTTTTTGTAATTTTAACCGGTTTTTCTGAATTTTTTCCCCGCAGTATTCGCCCTGCAGTGCAATATTTTTCCCGAGTCCTGTTAATTTTTCAGGTATTTTATACAAATGAGCAAGTTTCCAATAACCGCTTGCTGTCGTTTCTTTATATTCTTTATTTCTCCCGCAAACACCGACCTGTCCGTTGTTAAAATATATTGTACAGCTTGTCCCGTCCATTTTTGTTGCTATATAATATGGTTTGCCTGTCAGATCATCTATTAATTCCTGACTTGATTGAATACGAACCTCATCTGTTGTCGGAATACCATACGGCTTATCTCCTATTTCTATTCCAGCGGCTCCTTCTACTTCAGGCATCTGCCATTTTTTCACATTAAGCAGCTCTGTTATCTCAGTTCCTTCAGCTAAATTTTTGTATTCCGGAAAATCTTTAAGCGGCAGAAAAAGGCCCTGAGATATCTTTCCGCGTAATTTTGCAGTTTTTATCCGAAAACCCTCACCCATAATATCGTTTTTAGCATAACTGCTTTTCCTTAAAAATTCAAATTTTTCCATTATTGGTAAAAACTGTCAACTTCAAAATAGATACCAAAATCTCCTATCTTAAATTCTCCTTTTTTAACAACACATTTCCACCCCATAATTTCAACTAACTCTATAAAATCAGAATTCTCGATCGGTAAAATATTTCTGACTTTTTGAATTGTTACAAGCTTTCTCATAGCATACTCCTCCTTGAAGTTTAATTATATACTAATCAAAGCATTTCCACAAGGCTGAATATTTAATTCTTCCAAAAAGAAAAAGAGCCTTCGGCTCCTTTCTAATTTTTTATATTTTTACAGTATTCTCTTTTCAAAATCTCAAGTTCTGTTGCCAGTTCACCTAATCCATCAGGATTCTCCAACAAAACATCTATTAATATACAACTATAGTATAAATAATCCATCTCTAAGTTTTCCATAGTCCTACCTACCTTTTCTATAATAATATTACTATCAAAACTTAGAACAAGTTATTTATAGCATATTTTTTTTAAAAAGAAAAGAAAAATTTATTTTATTAAAAATTTTGCTTCAATTTCACAACAATACAATTGAATGATATTATAAATAAAAAATTATTCAGCACAAAAATATAGAAAAATTATTTCGGATAAAAATTATTTTTCTCTTTTGCTTTTCCGTCTTTCAGAATTAAAAATGAAACCGGAACTGTCTTCTGTATTTTTGCTCTGAAATAATATACTGAATTTTTATCCATTGAAGAATCATCATTTTGTAAGATTTCAAAACTATCCAGTTCCTTACTGGTCACACAGTAATTAAAATATATCCTGGATTTATCTTTAGCATATTCCCAGCACAAAACCATAAAACTATTCATATCAGCCCTATTTAACTTTACATCTTTATAATATAAATTTTTCTCATCTTTTGAATAATAACAACCTAAAATTACAAAAATTTTTGGATATTCTATATTCTACTTTTTTCTGTCAAGATATACAGCTTTTTTAAAGCTCGCATAATTCATGTCCCATTCTTATATATTTCGCAATATAACTTCCTCTCCCGAAGTTTCCGCTTTATATCTCCAGAAAAAGTTTCCTTTAAAATTCCCTAATCCGTTTCTATTTTTTATTTTTCAATAATCTGATTACAGAAACAGCTGTTATACCGGCTCCAAAACCTAAAAGAGCCATTCCCAGTGTATTTTGACCGACTTCACTTCTGTTATTCTTTGAAATCATTTCTGCTGCTTCCTGTGCATTTGTAGCATTCATAGCAATATCCAGATTATCCTGACTTCTGTTTTTGCTGCTAAATGTTAAAAATCCTCCTATTACAAGAGAAAGTATTCCAATTCCCAATAAAATTTTTATTTTGCCCATTATAATTACCTCCTAATTTTTAGTAATCTATTATTACTTTATAACTATTTATATTTTGATTACCCTCCATGTATTTATTGCCCGCACTTCTCTTCAATTATTATTTCATTTAAATTGAGATTTTTTTAAATGATACTTCTGTTATTATAATTTTTAAAATTATAACATATTTTTCAAAAATGAAAAAGTAACAAAAAACACATTTTTTCTTTCTAAATTATCTAAAAATTTAATACTTCTATATTTCTTCATGAATATATTCCTTTTTAAAATTACCTTATGTTAATATAACAGTGAAATTTTATATATTAACTGTTTTTTATTTTATATATACAACAAGAAAGTCTGGTAAAAACCAGACTTTCTTATTTTCAAAATATATTTAATTTTTCCATCTGTTATGCTGCCACATATACTCTCCCGGATTTTGCCGAATGACTTTTTCATATTCATAAAATAAATTCTGAACATTATGTTTTACAGTTTCTCTCAGATTACCCATCTTTTCAATTTCTATATTCTTAAGATAATTCAATTTTATCTTATATCCGTCATAATTCGAATAGGCAAAAAGAAGAGGTACCTTATATTTTATTGCCAATAAGATATTTCCTGCATTTGCTTTTGTCTTTTTTCCAAAAAATTCTATTTCCACATCATTTGAATACTGATCTGCTGCCAGTACAAGTATCCCTTTATTCTTAAATACATTTTGTATTTTTTCGTTAGAACCGTTTTCAATGTTTTTCATTATTGAATTTGTCCCTGCTTTAGCTCTGCATTTTTCCATCATATCATTAATATACGGATTTTTCTGCTTTTTGAAAACAACATTAGTATCGTAATCTTTTCCCATAAAAAAACCTGCTTCAAAACCGGCCATATGTATTGTAGTTATGATCATTCCTCTGCCTTGAGCCATTAATTCTTTTACCAGTCCATAGTTTTCTGCTTCTATATATCCTTTAGACACTAATTCTGTCAAAAATAAAGGAATGATAGTATTTTTAGCAGTACTTTTATATGACTCTATTGCTAATTTCTTTATTTCTTTCTCATCTTTTTCAGGAAAAGCTATTCTTAAATTTTTATTTGTTATATCTCTGCGTTTTTTTATTGCATAATATGTTAAGACTCCCAGAAACTCCAAAATTTTAAACCTTAATTTTACCGGTAAAATTCGTAATCCTGATTTTACTCCCACTACTAAAAAATATTCAACTTTATACTTCAACATTTAGCACTTCCTTAAATTTTATATATTATTATACAACATTTTATTGAATAAATAAAGGAATGTATAAAAAAATATCACTGGATTTTTCATTCGTTAACACTGATTTTTCTCGAATCAGTAAATTATTGTCTCATATTTTTCAAGTGTCAGCTTATCTTTTGTTTTTTAAAAAAAGAGCCCTATCTTTTAGGCCCTTATTCTTTCATATTTCAGTTTCTGCCTGATCAAGCCGTTCCCCTCTTGCCATACCTGCTGCTTTTAGTCTCTATAAAATCATACATCGAAACTCTCATTATTTCTTCTGAATTTTCCATTACATATTCTGCCAGCTCTTTTTCATGCTTGTTAATAATTTTATATGATTCTGCATTATTGAATAATATAAAAGAATATTTCAGAATATATATTTCCTCTTCCACGAGCTGTTTAGTCCTGTTATATTTATGTTTTCTCAGCAGTTCCTTTATTCTCATGCTTCTATGATCATTTGGATAACGCGAACACCCTATTTTATTCAGCGTTTCTTCCAGCTCTTTTTTTGTAAAAAAACTAACATAAGCATTCTCTGCCTCACTCTTCATTTCATCTCTCATGATGAACACCTCCTGCTTTTTTTATGTAATGATTCTAACATTTAAATATAAATTTTTCTAAGCAGAATACAGCTGAATAGGACTGTTTATAAAAATCCTCTATTAGGGTTTTTCAGTCATTTAAAACAATATTCTTTATTTTTCTCCGTTTTTCATTTTTTGAGCAAAAAAAGAACCTCATTGCAGAGGCTCTTAAAATACTTTTTCTTGGATTATTTTCTTAATATTTCTTTCTCTTTCCCGGATCATTTTACTGCAGAATACTGCTTTGTATTCTCATTATTATCTGATTTTAACCAGATATTTTAAAGATAACAGCAGCTCGTTACACCTCACTCTTTATTCCATATCTTTTAATACATTCAGAAATTTTTCAATCCTTTTTCTTACAGTTTTGTGATATGACCTTATATCACAGTCATTACCGTAAAGCTTTATGGTATATATCAAGTTTTCCTCTTCTGTATATCTCACTGTATATGTAACTTTATCTATCGTAAATGTAACAGGAGCTGTATGTTCCAAATACACAATTTCATGAAAAGATCTTTTAAACCACTTTTCAATTTCAAATATCTTCTTTACACCATTAAAAAAATAATATTCTGACATAAATTAACACCTCTGATTCTCAAAAATATATTTCGATTCTAACACTAATATATATTTTTTTCTAAGGTGAATACACATGAATAACAGTGTTCTTAAAAATTGTTTTACTGCTTTTATCACATTTAAAACAATATTTTAGTTTTTTCGTTATTTTTCTAATTTATTTAAGATATAAGCTTATCTTTTATTATCTGTTTTTCTGTGTTTTTTTATATCCTGTAACCCTTCCCCGGTTTTCGCAGCTCTATTTCACATAAAAAAAGACTTTCTATCTCCGGATAATTTTATAATTCCGAATAGAAAAGTCTTTTGCTCATCCTATTATTATTAAAGGCGGTCTTCTTACCCTTACTCTTGTTCCTCTGTAACCGTCCTCCACTACTATACACGATGTTACTGCCAAAGACAGTATTAATAACAGAAATAATCTTTTCATTCATTCCCCCCTTTTTTATCTTGCTTTATTTATATTCTGTGGCTTATTTTTTATATTATTCTTTTTATTATTTACTACTTTCCTTGTTTCATATTTCAGACACTTTCCTGTCTTTCTGCTTTTTTGTACACAGACTTTTTGTGTTACAGCCTTCTTTGCCGGTGCCGGCTTTGAAAAGCCCACTACTGACAGTCCCATTAGTAACATTGATATTATTATTATTAATAAATTCTTTTTCATTATTATCACCTCATATTTATTTTATACACTTATATTAACAGCTTTTTGTGGCATAATAGTGAACTGGGAGTGAATTTTATGTGAACACCTTCAATTATTTTTCACTGTTTTTCAGATCAAAAAATGAGAGCTGCATAAAAATGTTTATATTTTTATACATCTCTCATTTTATAAATAAAAAGGCTGTAAATAAATTAAAGCCTTTTTACATCATATTATTTCATTATTTCTTTAGAAAGTTTTTTATTTTCAATTACGAGCAATACTCCTACAATAAATGTAAATATAACATCTGTAACAGGCTGTGCATACCATACTCCGTCCAGTCCCCAGATTCTGGTAAAAATAAGCATTACTATCATAAAAATGAATACCTGTCTCATAATATTAAGAATAATAGCTTCACGTGCATTTCCTATAGACTGGAAATAATTTGGCACTATTGTACCCACAGAAGCCGGAATAATCAGCATAAAGTATATTCTCATTGCTTTTATACCATCATGAATAACATTGGAATTACTGTCCTTGTTAAATAATAAAATTAATTCTCTTGGAATCAGCATTATTACCAAAAAAAATACTGCTGACATTATCAGCCCCCAAATTATAGACATATTAAATGAAGCCTTAACTCTGTCAAATCTCTTGGCACCGTAATTATAACCTATGATAGGCTGGGCACCCTGAGCTATAGAGTACACTGACATTACAATAAGTGTCAGATATGTATTAATAATAGTCATTATTGCCACTCCGGTAGTTCCTCCCGTAGAGCTGATTACATTATTTATAACGACACCCACCGCTGCATTCACTGATTGCAGCAAAAATGACGACATTCCTATTTTCAAAATATCATAAGAAATCTTATAAGAAAGAGGAAGATGTTTTTTTCTTAATCTTAGTATGCTTGCCTCGTCAATAGAACGTCCGAACATATTTAGTCTGAATAACGGCTTGCCTCTGATAAAGAAGTACATTACATAAACTGCTGATAATACATTTCCTATAAGTGTAGCATAAGCTGTTCCTTCTATCCCCATATGAAAAAGAACTACAAATATATAATCAAGCACAAGATTCACTACACCGCCTATTATCATTGCAAACATCGCAGTTTTCGGAGCATTGGCAGCTCTCATCACATTGCTCAGCCCATAAGAATAAAAATTAGCCAGTGAAATTGGTATCAAAATCCTCATATATGCTCTTGCATAAGGAAGTGTTTCACTATTTGCCCCGGATTTCAGAAGTATAAAATCAAGATTAAACCATAATATTACAGTAAGAATAATACTTACCACAAAAAACAAGGTTACAGAATTTCCCAGTATTTTTTCCGAGTCTTCTATATTTCTCTGCCCAAGCCGTATGGATATTATTGTCCCGGCTCCTATTCCTATAAGCATACTAAAAGCTATAAAAACCATGAGCAGATAAAAAGTTATTCCCGATGCAGCCAGAGCTTCTTCTCCAATAAACTGTCCAATAAACCATCTGTCGACAAAATTGTACACTACTATTACAATATTCCCTATTAAAGCAGGAATAGTATATTTCCTCAAAAGTTTTCCTACTGATTCTGTTTCCAGTTCACTTTGCTTTCTCCTCATATCGCTATCCTATCTATATTAGTCTTCGAAATTTCTCTCATATAATGATTTATATATTCCGTTTTTGGCAATTAATTCATGATGAGTTCCCATTTCTTTGATTTCACCCTTTTGCAGTACTACTATTTTATCACTGTTTATTACTGTAGATAATCTGTGAGCTATTATAAAAGTAGTTTTTTCCAGCATTAACTTCTCCAAAGCCTCCTGAACCAGCTTTTCTGATTCATTATCCAGTGCACTTGTTGCTTCGTCCAGAATCAGTATCTGCGGATTTTCTAAAATCGCTCTTGCTATAGCAATTCTCTGCTTCTGCCCGCCCGATAAAAGTACCCCTCTTTCACCAATCTCTGTTTCATAACTGTCACTAAGTTTCACGATGAATTCATGGGCATTTGCCATCTTAGCTGCTCTGATTATTTCATCATCTGTAGCATGTCTGTTTCCATATCTTATATTTTCTTTTATTGATCCGCCGAACAGAAAAGTTTCCTGCGGAACTATTCCTATATTTCTTCTGAGTGATTTTATCTCATAATCTCTTACATCTATACCGTCTACTTTTATACTCCCCTTACTTACATCATAGAATCTTGGTATCAGATTGGCTATTGTAGTTTTCCCTCCTCCGGAATTCCCTACCAGAGCCACAGTTTCTCCTTTTTTCACATAAAGATTTATATCTTTTAATACGTAATCTTCATCATCATTATAGGAAAAAAAGACGTTAGATAATTCTATATCCTGCTTAAATGTATCGAATTTCACCGGATTTTCGCCGTTTATTATTTCCGGCTCCAGCTTCATTATCTCAAATACTCTTTCTATAGCAGACGAATTATTATTAATGTTATTAATTGTTCCCACCGATCTTTTGGCAGGAGTATACATGGCAGAAATAGCCCCTATTACAGTAATAAAATGTCCGGTTGTGAAGCCATGTCCTCTTATTACCCTGTATCCGCCAAACATCAGAAGTAAAGCTACTATAATATAGTTCAGTCCTTCAGTAATGGAATTCGATTTTGCATCATATCTGATGCTGTTCATACTATGCACTCTCAGTTTGTTTGTAAGATTTTTAAACTTTGATTTCTCATAACTTTCAGTAGCAAAAGCCTTAATTACTTTAATACCTGATATAGTTTCCTGAAGTGTGCTGTTTAGGTCTCCTGTTGCTTCCTGTCTGTCTTTTCCGGCTTTTTTTAATTTTTTAGCATATTTTTTTACTATTTGGATCAAAATCGGAGTTATTACAACAATGGACAAAGTCAGTTTCCAGTCTGTGTACATTGCTATACTAAATAAGACTACCGCCTGCACTACATATGAAAGCAGATTAAAAAGATTCAGTATCATAGTATTTATATTTTGTGCATCATTGGTAAATCTTACCATTAATTCCCCTACTTTTATTTCAGTAAAAAATTTCAGATCCAGACTCTGTATCTTCACATACATATCATTTATAACATCTCTGTATATTCCGGTAGATATACGCCCAGAAAAAATAGTAGATAAATATATTAAAAAACCGCCCATTACTGCCAGTCCTATCATTGAACACGCCGCATATAATATATCCTTTTCACTGCCTCCGGAAATCCCCTTGTCAAACAGTCTGTTTACCAGTGCAAGAGGAGCTGCCGCAGTTACTCCTGCCAGAATTGTCATAAGAAAATTAACCCCTATGAGAATTCCGTATCTTTTTATATATTTGTTTAACTGTAAATATAATTTCTTTAATTCATTCATTTATAAAGCCCTTTCCAAAATAAATTGAGATATTCTGTCTGTTACCCCTTTTTCCCCCATCAGAACCCTGCTCTCCAAAAGAGATTCTACCACGGCTTTCTTAGAATTATCTATATAATTCATTTTCTTTTTTATATTTTTTATATTAAAATCATTTTGTATAAGCTCTGGAAGTATTTCTTTTCCAGCTCCTATATTAGTAAGTGAAATATAAGCTATTTTCAATATATTTCTTGCAATAAATACGTTTAAGGAAGACGTTTTATATCCTACTATTACAGGCAGACCCATAAGTGCCATCTCAAACGTTACGGTTCCAGATGTAGCCACAGCCATTCTCAGCTCTTTTCTGATGTCTTCCAGTTTTGAAAAGCTTATTTCCATGTTCGGATAATCAGCCTGATCAAACGGAATATAATTCAGATGAGATTCATCAGCAAGCCTTAATATGAACTTTTCATATTTTTCAGCTTTCACGAGCTCCAGCATTACCGGAAGCATTTTCACTATTTCCTGTCTTCTGCTTCCAGGCAGCAGAAGTACCTTTTCCCCGTAACTATCTGAAAATTCATATTTATCTATAAACGGATTTCCAAAATATGACACATTCATATTTTTTTTATCATAATACTCTTTTTCCCAAGGAAAAATAACTATTATTTCATCTAGCTTTTTCAGCTTCTCTATTCTTTTTTCACCCCATGCCCATACTTTCGGCGGAATATAATAAAAAGTTTTTATATCGGTTATTTCTTTTTTCAGCATTTCAAAAAATCTCAGGTTAAAACCGCCGTAATCCACAAAAATAACATTCTTTATATCATTTTTTTTAATGAATTTTATATATTCTCCGGCCTTTTTCTTGAAATATTTATACTTTTTTACTGCTTCTGTAAAACCCATTATATCATTATCTTTAATATGCTGAATCAATACAGCACCTTCAGAAGCTGATTTATCCCCGGCCATTCCGAAAAATTCCGCACCTGCATCAGCTTTTTTTACAGCTTTGATTATATATGATAAATGCAGATCTCCGGACATCTCACCGCATGAAACAAAAAATTTATTATTCATATTTTATTCCTTTTATAAATATTTTATTTTTATCAGCAAAATTTATTACTTCTTCCTGATCTATAAATAACATATGCTCTGATTCTATTACTACACCTTTTGCTTTTATTTCTGCTGCTTTTTTTACTGTATCTATCCCGATTGTAGGTATATCAATTCTGTAATCCTGATTCGGACGTGCCATCTTCACTACTATACAGTCTTTCCCTGCATACTCGCCGGCACGCTCTATTGTTTTATCAGTTCCTTCTACTCCTTCCAGAGCGACCACTGATTCATTCTTTACCACCACAGTTTGCCCCGCGTCAATTGCAGTAAGCATTCTTGCAGCCTCTATTCCTATTTCTATAGTTTTCATATCATCAGGAAGTGCTTTTCTCTTAGTGTACTCCAATTCCCTTGCCATATATCTGTCCATAAGAAAATTCTGGGGTAATACTTCTATCCCTTCTTTTTCAAGATGGTTTATAATTGCCATCAGTATATTTTTATCTTTTTTATTTCTGGTACTCATCAATATTTTTGTTGCAACCAAATCAAATTTTAAATTGGAAAATATAAGATTTTTCTCCACTTTCCCAAGCATAATTAATTTACTTATTTCCTTTGATTTTAAATACTTTATTATTTTCCCCACCTGGGCAATACTGTATTTTACAGAGTTCGCATATTCTTTTATTTTGTTATCCACTCCGTCAAAAAGATAAATAGGATATACCTCATACCCTTTATCTACAGCCTCTTCCAAAAATAAAGTCGGGAGCTTTCCAGCTCCTGTAATAATTGCAATTTTATTCATTATCTTGTAATACCTCTTTTACTTTTTTTGATAAAAGCTATTATATGGTCTATATTTTTATCGTCAGGAAATTTTTCTTTCAGCTGAACAAGAGCTTCTTCCAGCTTCAGTCCTCTTTTGAATATTATCTTATAGCTTTCTCTCAGATTTTTTATTTCTTCTTCTGTAAAGCCTCGTCTTTTAAGACCGGTAATATTTATATAAGCTGCTCTCGCTTTATTTCCTTCAGCAAGAGTATAAGGAACCACGTCCTGATTTACTGCAGAAGCACCGCCTACCATAGCATGACGTCCTACTCTTACAAACTGGTGTATAGGTGTCAGTCCGCCGATTACAGCATACTCTTCTACATATACATGTCCTGCCAGTGTAGCCCCGTTCGCAAGAATACAATTATCCTCTACCATACAGTCGTGTGCAATATGAACATAAGCCATTATCAGACAGTTATTGCCTACTGTTGTCTCGAATCTATCCTCAGTTCCTCTGTGAATTGTAACAAATTCTCTGATTTTATTATTGTCTCCAATAACAACTCTTGTTTCTTCACCGTGAAATTTCAGATCCTGAGGTACTTTTCCTATAGAAACAAATGAAAAAATATAATTTTTCTTACCTATTATTGTTTCACCCTCTACCACAACATGAGATTCCAGCACTGTTCCGGAATCTATCGATACCTGTGGTCCGATTATACAATACGGTCCTATCTTTACATCATCTGCAATTTTGGCTCCAGCGGCAATAATTGCAGTTTCATGTATATTTTTATTCATAAAATTACCATCCTATTTTTTATTTGTTCTTATCTTGCTATTCCCCTTTTGCTTTCCCTGATAAACTGTATCATATGCTTGATATTTTTATCATCGGGAAATTTTTCCTGCATCTGTCTTATTGCTTCTTCGAGTTTATTCCCTCTTTTAAAAATTATTTTATATGCCTCTTTCAGATTTCTTATTTCATCTTCGCTAAAACCACGCCGTCTCAGACCTACCATATTTATGAAAGCCGAGTTGGCCTTAACACCTTCTGCCAGAGTAAAGGGAAGTATATCCTGAAATACATACGAGGCACCGCCTACCATAGCATGACATCCTATACGTACATTTTCATAAACAGGAGTCAGAGCGCTTATAATAGCATTAGATTCCACATATACATGTCCGGTTAATGTCACATTATTTCCCAGAATACAGTTGCTTTCTATTGTACAGTCATTTCCTATATGAACATAGGCCATTATCAGACAGTTATTCTCTATTTTTGTTTCGAATTTATCTTCGGTTCCTCTGTGTATGGTTACAAATTCCCTGATTTTATTGTTATTCCCTATTGTTATTTTCGTGTGTTCGTTTAAATAGTCGATATCCTGCGGCATCTTTCCTATTGAAACAAATGAATATATATAATTATTTTCACCGATGGTCGTATCTCCGTCCAAGGTTACGTGTGACTCCAGAACAGTTCCGGCACCTATACTTACCTGAGGCCCTATAATACAAAACGGACCTATTTTTACATCATCAGCTATTATGGCTTTATCTGACACAATAGCTGTTTCATGTATATGAATACTCATATTTTCCTCCAAATAGTAATACTTCCTTAATATTATTATCTGTCATGTATTGCAAACATTAGTTCTGCTTCGCTGACAACTGCCCCGTCAACAAGACATCTTCCTTTTGCCTGTATAATTCTGCTTTTTACTTTCAGCTTTTCTACTTCTATTCTAAGCTGATCTCCCGGAACTACCTGTTTTCTGAATTTACATTTATCTACAGACATAAACAAAGGTATTTTCCCCGGTTCAAGCATAAGAAGTCCTACTGCCTGTGCCATAGCTTCCACCTGTAAAACTCCCGGCATTACTGGCAGACCCGGAAAATGACCGTTAAAAAATTCCTCGTTTATTGTAATATTTTTAATAGCAACAAGACTTTCCGTTCCGTTTTTTTCGATTACTCTGTCTACTAATAAAAAAGGATATCTGTGTGGTAAAATATTCATAATATCTTCTATTTTCATTACTGGTTCCATAATTTTTCCTCCTAAAATTTCTTATATTAAACTTTTCAGTTTTTCTGATAATTTTGAATTTATAAAATGTCCTGCTTTCACAGCTATCAGGTGTCCTTTTACAGGTCTGTTCAATATGTATATATCTCCTATCAGATCCAGAATTTTATGTCTTACGAACTCGGTTTCATATCTGAGACCTTCAGGATTAATTACACCGTCTTTTTTTATAACAATTGCATTCTCGAGACTTCCGCCCAAAGCAAGATTATGACTCTGCATATATTCTATTTCATAATCAAAGCAAAATGTTCTTGCAGGGGCTATCTCTTTCGTATAATTTTCCTGATTCAGATCTATTTCATAATACTGTGCTTTCAGAAAAGTATGACCAAAATCTATCGTATACGATATTTTGAATCCGTCATACGGCAGGGCAATTATGTATTTCCCGTCTTTCTCCTCTGAAAAATAAACAGGCTCTGTTATTACAACAGGTTCTATGTCTCTTTCCAGCTCTATAAGTCCTGTTTCATTTATTTTTTCTATAAATATAACAGAGCTTCCGTCCATAATAGGCAGTTCATTACCGTTTATTTCCACTAACAGATCTGTTATCCCTGTTATGTGAAATACTGACATTATATGTTCTATGGTATAAACCATCGCACCGCTGGAATTTCTTATATTTGTCCCTCTTTCCAGCTCAAAAAGATTATCAGGAGAAACTTTTATTTCGTTATCTCCCGGAAGATCGACCCTTTTGAATGTAATTCCGCTGTAATCAGTTACCGGTCTTAATTTTATTTCTATTTTTTCACCCTTATGAAGCCCTATTCCATTATAAGTAATTTCATCTTTTATAGTCTTTCTTTTCATAACACTATCCTTTCAAGAATCTGTCGGCCAATGCTAAGGCTATTTTCTTTTCCCCTGTCATAAAATCCACTGTTACGCTTTTATTATCTATACCTGTTACCTTGCCTTTTCCGAATTTTATGTGGTTTACATATTCCCCGATCTTATATCTGGCATCTACAGCTGCTTTTTTATAAGGATTAAAATTTTCTATATCTGTCATAGGTTTAAAGTTTTCTGACTTTAGCGGCTCGGTATTTCTAAATAATTCTGATTTTCTCTCTTTTTTATTCAAAAATTCCAGTTCATCCTGTGATAATTCACCAATAAATCTCGAAGCAGGACGCCCGTAACTCGACTGCCCCCAAAGCATTCTTTCGGAAGCATGTGACAGTCTCAATTCTTTTTTTGCTCTTGTTATTGCTACATAGCAAAGTCTTCTTTCCTCTTCCAGATCTTCATCATTCAGAATAGATGCTTCCCCGGGAAAAAGCCCCTCTTCCATTCCCGCTATGAATACAAAATCAAATTCAAGTCCTTTTGAACTGTGTATTGTCATGAGCTTCACAAAATTTTCCTCATCGTCCATGCTGTCTGTAGCAGATGTAAGAGAAATAAATTCCAGATATTCACTTAATGTAATCCCCGGATATTCTCTTTCTATTTCACGTATACTGTTCATTAATTCTTCTATATTCTTTACTCTGTCTTCTTTATTATCCTCTATGGAATCAATATATTTTGTTCTGTTTAATATCTCCTGAAATATCTCACTTACTGTCATATGCTCAAGATTTCCCAGAACATCTGTCAGCAGTCTGTAAAAATCTTTTAGTTTTTCTTTCGCAGCGGCACGCAATCCTGATACTTCGTCTATATATTTTAACGACTCAAATAATGATATTCCCTTTTGTGCTGCTATTTCCGCAAATTTTGCCACTGACTTATCCCCGATAGATCTTTTCGGTACATTAATTATTCTTACAAAATTCAGATTATCCTGTATGTTATTTATTACACTCAGGTAAGCCAAAAGATCTTTTACTTCTCTTCTCTGGAAAAACTGCATTCCTCCATAAACTCTGTATTTTATATTATTCAGAAGCATTTTTTCCTCAAGTACTCTTGACTGGGCATTAGTTCTGTAAAGAACCGCCATATCTTTGAAGGGAATACCCTCTCTGTTTTTTCTGACGATTTCTTCTGCTATGAAGTTAGCTTCATCAAATGTATTTGCTGCATTAAAAACCTGAATTTTTTCACCCTTTCCTGCATCTGTCCAGAGCTTTTTCCCTCTTGAGGATTTATTATTTCTGATCAGTTCATTTGCTGCGTTAAGTATTCTCTCAGTGGATCTGTAATTTTTTTCAAGTTTTATTACCAAAGCATTTTTGTAATCACGTTCAAAGTTCAGTATATTATTTATATTTGCCCCTCTAAAAGCATAAATACTCTGGTCTTCATCACCGACTACACAGATATTGTTATACTTGGATGCTATCTTATTTATTATTTCATACTGAAGATCATTAGTATCCTGATACTCATCCACTATTATATATCTATATCTTTCCTGTACTCTTTCCAATACTTCCGAATTATCCAAAAGCTTATTCGCATTCAGTATCAAATCCGAAAAATCCATTGCATTACTGGACCTCAGAGTTTTATCATATTTATCGTATATATCGAAAAATACTCTGTTTGAAGGTACACGCAGGTCTACTTCTCTTTCTATTGTCTTTATATCTATTCCTTTTTCCTTCAGCTTGCTTATTCTGTTGGCTATTTTACCGGGAGTGCTGTCATCCTGTACATTCAATTCCTTCATTATTTTACTTATTAATGATTTTTGATCATCTGTATCATAAATATTGAAATTTTTTCCATAACCCAGTTTCTCGCCGTATATTCTTAAAAGTCTTACAGAAAATGAGTGAAATGTAGAAATCTGCAGGTTATGAATATCATTTCCTACCAGTGCTTCTGCTCTTTCTTTCATTTCTTTTGCTGCTTTGTTGGTAAATGTAAGAGCCAGTATATTCAAAGGTGACACTCCCTTTTCCCTTACCATGTGAGCTATTCTGTATGTTACTGTTCTTGTCTTTCCGCTTCCTGCACCCGCCAGTATCAGCACAGGACCGTCTATATGTTCTGCTGCTTCTCTTTGTTCTTTATTCAGACCGTCTAATATACTCATTTGTTTCCTCTTCTATTATAAAATTTTATTAATTATACCATACATTATGCACAATAGCAATGTCCGCACCATAATTCCAAAAGATTTTCCAGTTAAATCTAAGCTCAAAAACAGGTACCTTAATTTGTTATTTTTACTGCATAAAAAATAATGTCAACCCAAAATTATCTTTAAAATATTTTATTAATACACAGGTTCTACATGTATTATTACATCTTTAAGATTTTTGTATTTCAGCTTGAGCTTGTTTGAAATTTCATGTGACAAATCATGGGCTTCTATTACCAGCATATTTTTATTCACCCTTATATCCATAAAAAGATAGATATTCTCCCCTGATTTAGACATATGAAAATCATGGGCATTCTCCACGCCTTTTTCTCTTATTACTTCATTATAGACTTTCTCGAGAAATTCCTTATCCTGTGTATCCAGAAGCTCCAGCGAATTATCTCTTATTATGCCGTATCCTTCTTTTATAATATATAAAATTACTGCTATACCAAGAACAGAATCCACCATAGGACTTACCTGTCTTGATAAAAATATTCCTATAACAACCGATGTACTTATTATAAAATCAGATTTATAATCTTTTGAAAGAGCAAGTAAAAGTGTATTATTAAGTCTCTCTCCGTTTCTCTTTATAAAAATAAACTGCCCGGCTTTTATTATCAGGGAAATAATTGAAACTCCTATAAGTAACGCCGGCGGCTGTGTACTTACTTCTCCCCTGAACAGCTTCATTACATTTTCATACAGTATATTTGAAGCTGCCACTATAATAAGTGTTCCTATTATGATACTCATAATAGACTCCATTTTTCCGTGCCCGAAAGGATGATGCTCGTCTTCCGGTTTACTTCCTGCCTTCAGACCTACCACTGCTATAGTATTGCTTACACAGTCAGTAAGTGAATTCACTCCGTCTGCGATCAGTGCGGTACTGTTTCCCATATAACCAAAAACTATTCTTAAAGAAGCCAGAATTATATTTATAAATAAATTAAATATAATCACCAGCATTGCTTTTTTTTCTTTTTTCCTTTTGATGCTCAGGCCGTTTCTTATATAAGCATCCCCGTTTCTCACAAATTTCAGTCTTTCAAGAAATTTATTGGAATTCTTATGGTCTAAAACAATCAGCTCGTCATAATCTTTGCTTCTCAGCCAGTTTATTATATATTTTAGCAGTTTAGTCCCATAACCGGTATTTCTGTAACCTTCTCTTATAAATATTCTTTTTAAAACAGGTATTTCATTCATTTCCAAAACTGCATAACCCATTTCCATGTCTCTGTCATTTATTATAAAATACTCTTCTTCCGTTTTTGGAATTTCAAATTCATCATCAAGTTTTTTTAACTCATCAAGTTTTTCTATTTCGTCCTCTTTTAATTTTATTATATCCAATTTTCCTCCTGGAATTAAAATAATTTATTAATAAAAAAAGCCAGAAAAATCCAGCTAATATCTTTTCTGGTATGGCAACCTGTTTATTCTTGGTTAAATGGTGCTGAATATTTATCACTCTGCAATGCAGAAAAATTCTGACTGACTGCACCAAATGATACAGACAGTAAAATAAACAGTGGCATTTAGCTAAAAGTAAACAAATTACTATACTAGCCATACACCGAACTCTCGAAATAACTCAATATATGTTTCGACAGACAAAGGCTCAAAAAAAGCTACCCTACAAACCCAGAAACTTTCGACTTAGTGCTGCTTCGTTCCCGACCTGACACGATTCACCGACATCCTGCAATATAGGACTTTTTTCTCAACGCCACTGCCTGAAGGCTTTATACCAAATTACCCCTCAAGCTCAGATTCACCTCCACTAGAGCGGGTTGTGGATACAGGGCACCGCTAATTCCCCGGCTAGTATGGCAAGTGATATTCTATCATTTTTGCTTATAATTGTCAACTTCTTTAGTACTTTTTATATTCAAAAATGTTGAATTTACTTATATAAAAAGAATAGCTTTATATTGCAGGAGCTAGTGCCTTTTCTCGGAAGTAATAATAACTGCAAATGGATAATTCTGTTCAGGTATTTTCTTTTCATCTGCAAAATACATTTTAGAGATAGTTCCGTCCAAAAAAAGCAGATCTTTACAATTCAGCTTATCCAATGCATATTTTGAAAAATCATAAAAATTGATCTTTTCACTGCTCATAAGAAAAAACACCTTATTCTCTCTGTCTATTCCTACAGCACTTCGTATTTTAAATGATTCAGAATTTTTTCCTATTTTTTTATTTATTACTCCGTTTTCTATAAGCAGAGGTCCTGACTGTGTCGCATAACTAATGTTTTCATTATATTCAAAAGCTTTGGATTCGGATATTTTGGGCTGGTTATTTTGAATATAAAATACTCCGTTCGGCTGCATATAGAAGTTTCCTTCTCCGTCAGCAAGATTTATTTTTGATATTATCTTGTGATTTTCTATGTATAATCCGTTTGGCTCATATTCTTCACTGTATATTCCTCCATTTGTAGCAAAATTAATTTTATCCCCTGTATTCTCCTGAATAAATTTTGACAACTCCGAGTATGCTTTATTATTTTCATCTTTCCAGTACATTTTTATTATTTCTTTATTTAAATCAGGTTTGTATACTGTAAAACCCCTGTCCTCAATTTTTTTCCCGTAAACAACTCCTTTTTCTTCTGCATTATCTGAGAAAGTATCTGTTATTTCTGAAGTCTCTTTAGTCTTTTTTGAAAATTTCATAAAAAATATTCCGGTAATTCCTAACACTAATACTAAAATTAATAAATAAATTTTTTTCATGTTTTCTCCCCATTCGGCACAGTTTTCTGTTTACTCCGGTGTATTCCTTATATTTTCCATCTGTTATGCTGCCACATATACTGTTCAGGATATTTTTTTATTAATTCCTCAAAATCATAGAACAGTTTTTGCGTATTATACTGCAGTGTTTCTCTTAGCTTTCCTATTTTTTCTATATCGAGTTCTTTTACAAAAGTTATATTTATTCTGTCCTTCTTAAAGACCGAATATGCTAAAACTACAGGTACTTTATACTTCATTGCCAAAAGTATATTTCCCTCGTTTGCTTTGGTAGACCTTCCAAAAAATTCTATATCTACCCCGTTTGAATACTGATCTGAAGCAAGTATCAAAAGTCCTTTATTTCTGAAACATTCCGAAATTTTCTCATTTGATCCGTTTTCCACATTTTTCAATATAGTTTTAGCTCCAGTTTTCTCCCTGTAGCTTGTCATCAGATTATTTAAATATGGATTTTTCTGTTTCTTAAAAACAGTATATACATCAAACCATTTTGCAAGTGAAAATCCTGCTTCAAATCCTCCCATATGAAGTGTAGTCAGGATCAGACCTTTCCCTCTTCCGTAGAGTTCTTTTGCCAGTTGGATATTATCTGTTTCTATAGCTTTTTTTTCTATTAATTCTGTTAAAAATAAAGGTATAAAAGTATTCTTTGCCACAGTCTTATAAGACTCTTTTGCTATTTTTTTCAATTCCTTCATGCTTTTCTCCGGAAATGCTATCTTTAAGTTTTCATATGTCAGACTTCTTCTTTTCTTTATAACATAGTAAGTTAACATACCTAAAAATTCAGCAAACTTAAATCGAAGTGCCAAAGGAAAAAATTCCAGAATTTTTTTCAGTCCTTTTATTAATACAACTTCCATTTTAAACTTATTCATTTGTTTTTCTCCCAGATATATTAAATATTTTCGCTGAATAACTTTAAAAGACATAAGTGAATTTAAAATTACAGCTACACCAATAATTCTATCATATTCAGCTTAAAGCTACAAATTTTTTTGTATACATGTCTTATAATTTTTTTAATAAAAAAGGCAGTTATAGCTAAAAACTATAACTGCTTATATATTTTTATTATTATGACATTAATTTTTAAAATACAGCTTTCAAACTGATACCGACCCTGTAATCTTCCTGACTATTGTCTCCTGTTACATATTCTCCTGTCATGAATATGCCGTATTTCTCTTCTACCTCCACACCTACAGAAGCTTTACTTCTAAAAGCCCCTTTTTCTTCCTCGGGTTTTGATAAATTATGATATCCGTCTTCTATTGCCACAAGTCTTGCTTTTTCTCTTTCATTAAGGTTAGCAAGTTCATATTCGTAGGCAAGGTCAAGCGTTGCTTTTGCTTTCCACCCTCTCGGTCCTAAAGGCATCTCTCCTTTGACTTCCACACCTGCTCTTGGTTTTACGCTCCATGCATCATTACCGTCTACTTCCAGAGCTTCCAGTCCTGATTCGGTAAATGACGGTCTTACAGCATACATTGCCCGTAATCCTCCGTAAGGTGTTACAGATGAATTTTTCCCTATTTTGAATTCTTTCCCTAATGAATTATCAAAAGTAAGCGAATATGTTTCAAATGTACCGTCCATTTCTGATCTTCCATTTACAGGCCAGTCTATATTTCTATCCACATTGTGAATACTTGCTCTTCCGGTAAGATCATTTTTCATGACCCAGTCATTGGCTTTATATTTATTATGTATTCCCAGCTGAACTGTATCTACCCATTCTTCACTGTTATTTCCGTCATTAAATTCAAAGCCTGTGTGCATATAGCCCAGCGAGTAACCGAAAGTATGTCTGTAGGTTCTCTCTACTTCCCTCAAAGCCTGAATTCCTGTAGCCTTATAATCATATCCGACTACTCCGTCTGTATCTTCTTTCCTTTTTCCATCACCGACTATAACATTAATTTTCACATTTTCTTTAGTGTTATTCTTAGAATTTTGCAGTAAATCCAGTGAATTTTCAAATATTCTTGCTATATCTTCTTCACGCTGATTTAAGTTAGCATATACATTTCCAGCCAGACCTGCCATTATATGCCTAAAGTCTGCCTCATTGCTTATATAATCTATTTTGTTAAAGATATTTAAAGCTTCTGATGATATTCCGTCTACACCGTACTTTTTATCAAGATTTTTACCAAAATCCTCATACCACAGACCGCCTGTGAATTTATCATACGGAATTTTTTTCATCCATATATCTACATTACCATTACTGTTTATCTGAGGTATTGCTTCCCATGTAAGCGACTTACTTACTACAGGTACAGTTCCGGTATTTGGTCCTCCGCCCGGAGTTGTAGGATTAAATACATCTTTTAATTTATATACAGTGGCATTTGTCCCCTGTGTAAAATCCGGTGTTACTATAACAGGATTATTTTCATCCACTTCAAATGTCGGTGCATTGAATTTTACCGAATCTGATACAAATTTTGCTCCTGCATCTTCAGGAAGAGTTGCGTTTCTTATCGTAGCAGGATCTACTTTTATTGCTATTTCTACTCCGTTTACACTGAAATTTTCATTTACATTTATTACTCCCGAGTTTATTATGCTTGGTATTTCATACAGTGAATTTATTGTCTGCGTTAATCCCAGTCCATTGATTGAACCGCTCAGAATATTTATTGTTCCTTCTGCATTATTAACAAGCTCCGAGCTGTTTGCCAGAAGTATTGCTATATTATTTTCCCCGCCTACATTTATAATACCGTAGTTTTCCACTCTTGATCCGGCATTTCCATACATACCGTAAGAATTAGTTCCTGTTATACTAATAGTTCCCTTATTAGTAATCAATGCCCCGCCTACTGCAGCCATTCCTATGCTTTCATTACCCGCCACAGTTATAGTAGCTGTATTTTCATTAATTATCTGTGTATTTTTACCTTCTGCATATAATCCCACAGCACCGTCTGGCAGATAGATATTCCCTTTATTAACAGAAACTGTACTATGGTTTGCATCTGTTTTTGAATAAAAAGCTACTGCACCTGTTCCGGCATATATGTCTCCCGAATTTGTTACAGATGAATTTTCCCCGTATAATCCTACTGCATAAGTATTCATAAAAGTATTAGTTTTGCTTTGTATATCAGAATTCCCTAGATAAAGATCACCAGAATTATTTATTACGCCGCCTTTATTATATACTGCTATATTTCCTATTCCTGCCGAACCGTCTATTATATTGTTATTTGTAACAGTTTCCCCGTTTACTGAATATACTGCTATACTCTCAAAACCAGACATATTTATTTTATTATTATTTGTAATTGTACTTCCGCCGTCTGAGTATACCAGTACTTCATTACTTCCCAATGACATGACTGCATTATTTTCAAATGAAGCTCCGCTGTTTAAGATAAATCCATAATTTCCTGAACCTATGCTCATATTTGACGAGCCGTTTACTATTTTAGCTCCGTTTATCCCGTATGCTCCTGCTGTCTCATTTCCGCCCTGCAGCGTAATTTTTGAGTTTCCGTGTATATTCACAGTATCTCCGTCACTATAGATTCCTATTCCTCCGTCACCTACAATTATTTCACCGTCTTGCTCCACTGAGCCCAGCCCGGCTGCAGAGCCAGCTTTATAAATACCTATTGATGATATTCCGACTGTTATTTTTCCTGCATTTGTATTATATATTTTTTCGTCTGTATTTTCACTGTATATTCCTAACCCCGGATTTACAATATTTGTAGAATCCCCTATATTTATTGCTCCGGAATTTGTCAGTACAGCAGTACTTGAAGCTGCATATTTTGAGAAAATTCCTATGGAATCATTTCCTGAAAGATTTATTTCAGCCCCTGCCGCATTAGTTACATCCATATTTCCTTCGGCATATATACCTATTACGTTATTACCTGTACTTTTTATTGTATTATTATTAGTTACAGTTCCTGTATTTTGTGCATAAATACCCTGACTTGAAGCTCCCGTTTCTATAATTCCGTTATTTGTAATAATTCCGGAATTTACCCCGTACATTCCTACTGATGTATTACCTACAGCAATACTATTTGTATTTAAAGCTCTTGCTCCATTAACTGTGTATATTCCTGCCGAAGAATCTCCCATTGTAATTATGCCCTGATTTTCAGATTCTACAGAATATGGTGCTGATAATGCTCCTGAATAAAGACCGCTTCCATATAAAGCTACATTATTAGTTCCTGTTCCTGTTATTGCTGTTCCGGAACTTACCAATACCGCGGAGTTTATTCCGGAGAACATAACTCCGTTATCTCCAAGCGTATAATTAACCGCATTAGTCTGATAAAGCCCTGAATCTATATTAGCCACAATATATGAAGAACCGGCAGATGAATTAATTGTCAGGTTATTGGCAAAATTTGAGCCGGTACCTTTTATATTAAATACTATGGCATTTTGTCCGGTAATATTTATGGTTCCCGAAGTTCCGTTAAAATTACTGTTATTATCCAGATAAAAGCCTACCGCATTGCTACCGGATAGCTCAACTGTTCCGGAATTAAAGTTTATATCACTGTTATCAGCATAAATACCTGCATTACTGCTGCCTGCCTTTATCTGACCATTAGTATTTGTAAATGTTCCGCCGGTTACATATGCTCCCACACTGTTTGCAGAATTAGTAAAATTAAGTATTCCTGTATTTACTGCCTGTACATCATTTCGGTTTATTACAGAATTTCTATTCTCTGCATATATTCCCACAGCCTTATTTTGTCCGGAAATATCACTTATATTTCCTGCATTGGTAATATCTGCCTTATCCGAACCGTAGCCTAAGACTGCAGAAGTCTTGGTTCCGTTGTACGTTACACCGGCCAGTCCCACACTGTTATTCCCTACATTTATTACTCCGCTTCCCGAATTCAGGATTTTTGTATCATTTAGTCCCAATATTCCAATAGCATCATTTGAGATTGTTATTGCCCCGTTATTTGTAATATCCCCGTATACCGAATAAAGAGAAACCGAGTCAGTTCCGCTCATATTAATATTTCCGTCATTTACGACTGCTATATCACTTTGTATCTGCCCTGCTTTATTGACTTGCTTTACTATGTTCTGTCCGCCGGCAGTTCCTGTTATATATGTTCCCGAAGTAATATTTACCTTGGAATTCACGGCACTCATTAAATTAATCGGATTATTGGAATTATCTAAATCATATGGATTTGAAGCTGTTCCATATAACGAATTATTATCAATATTAAAAATACCATCTGTAAGCAGTGCAAATCTGTAGTTTCCGTTAATTGTAAGACCGCTGCTGGTTAATACATTATTTGCTGTTGATATCATAGATGTAAGATCTATTGCAGAGTTTCCCAGCACAAAAAGATTCCCGTAACCATTACCTGAAGTCGGCATATTTATTGTCAGATTTCCTATTGTCCCGCTAAATGTATCATTTATATAATTTGTAAAATCTGCAGTATTATAAGTAGCAGAACTAAATTTGAATACTGTTCCGCCTGATTGTACATCCACAGATGTTGACGGATTAAGAACAAAGCTTCCGTGGTTTGCACCAGCTGTTCCGTTAGATGATGAATAATTATTATAAAACATTAATCCGCCGCTTTGAATAGTCCCTACAGCTGTTCCGCCAAATTTTATTTTTCCGGTAGTATTCTTAATGCTGTCATAGCCTGCATAAAATGCAATCCCTTTATTTTTGGCTATTACACCCTGCCCGTTTAATACCACAGTACTCGCTGAAACATCAGTAGAAGCATATATTCCTGCAGAGCTGTTGCTTGTTTCTATTTTTCCGGCAGCGGTATTTGTAAAATTACCCCCTGTTAATACAACAGCGGCTCCGTTATTTTCTTTTGTTATTGTCCCGGCATTTGTCGCACTTCCGCCTGCTGCTGTTATAATTCCGTTTGTTCCGTCGCCTGTCACAGTTATAATTCCGTTATTAGTGAAAGTACCATTGTTTTGTACATATGCCCCTGCATTTCCGTTTCCTGATGAAACTGTCAGATTACCCGTAGAATCCAAGGTAATTTTCCCACCGGTTGCTGCAAGTCCTATATTATTTTCACCTTTATTTACAAGAACATTTCCTTTTATTGTTAATTCCCCGCCGTCTGCTCTCACTAAAGAACTGTTTCTTGCATAATCTCCGAACAATATATTATGAACACCGGTTGTTGCTGTATTTCCAGAACCTATTGTCAATGTTAATTTTGCTGCATCTGTATAAAAACCCGCAGCATTTTCTGTATATGCAGCAAGACCACCTGATGCATTTCCTATGCTGCCGCTTTTATTACCCGTAGTTCCTATATTTATGTTCATTGATGATAATGAAGGATCAAATGCTCCGACAGTAGAATTTTGTGCATATATCCCTACTGTTTCATCACCGGTTAATTCAAGTGCTTTTGTAAATGTTATTGCAGTTTTTCCAAAATTTGTTATTTTTCCTACAGAGCTGTTTTCGGATATTATTATACCTATTGAGCCCAGACCGTTTAATGATATATTACCATTATTTGTAAATAATGTACCGCCATCCGGAGTATTTTTCTCCTGATTTCCCGGAGCTGTGAAATTGCCTAAAATATCCCCGGCTCCGTCTAGAGTTATTTTCCCAGTTGAGGTATTGGTAAAATATAAGAATCTGTTGTCATTATTACTAGTTCCACTTCTATCATCAATCGTACTAAAAACAATTCTTGATCCTGGTGTTGTCCCAGTTACAGCATCTGCAGATGCCAATATTGTTCCGCTGTTTTCCATACCTGAATTTGCCGTTCCGCCATGGTACTGCACGCCGAACATTATTAAATTCTGACCTTTTAATGTTATATTAGTTGATTCAGCAATTTCCCATTTATTTTCACCGCCATTATGTGAATCAGTAAAAAACAGAAATTTAGAATCTGTAAAGGAATCACGAAACCCTGTGTATGAGATATCCATATCGTCTATTTTTAAAGTCAGTCCTTTGCTTCCTCCGACAAGCTTCATCACATAATATCTGTTAATATTGTTCCAAGTTCCTCCTAACGTGCTGTAACCTGTATAGTTTCCTGAATCAGTCCATCCTATAGAATCTGTATTTGCTATAGTCCCGCTAATAGTATTGCCTGCATCTATAGTTATATCAAAGCTTCCTTGTCCGCCCGCTCCGGTTAACTGCTGCTGTGACAGAATAGCATTAGGATTACCGTCAGTTCCGCCTGACATATAGCCGTTGCCGTCATAATTCAATATGGCCTGTCGGTCATTATTCCCTGATCCCCTTACACTTATAGTCGGTCCGATAATATTCTTGACAGTCAATTCAGCCACTGAAACATCAAATTCTTCAAATTCAGGTACATCAATAACAGGCACATTAATATTAGGCAGTACCACAGTAACTGCCCCAGCCGGGTTCACCTGCACTACAGGCGGAGTCTGAATAGCCAGAGAAAGCGGTACCCTGCTTACCTCCTTCATAGGAATTCTGATTCCCAAATCCACCTCTTTTGAAACCTGAGTTCCCTGCATAATTTTTCCTTGTATTCCGCTTTCATTATAATCGGGGTCTGAATGATATTTTGCATTGGCTTTTGTGTTATCTCCACGTTCTACATGGTCATAAAATCCACTGAAAAATATCTGCCATTCCAAATATTCCGGTTTTACAATGTAGTCAGACTGTTCATATAAGTCCTTTAGTTCTTTATTCCTTTTATTCAGGACTTCTTCCAGAAAACCGTAATCTTTCTCGCTTACTCCTTTGTCATCCATCAGATTCTTGTATATCTTATCAAGCTTGCTGTTTACCTTGATATTAGTTTCTGCATAAGCTGCCGTCATCGAGTATAGCGCTAAAAATGATAACAATAACTTTTTATTTTTCATAAATTCCTCCTGCTTTAATTTATCTAAAGCAATACTTTTATATTTTCACAAAGAAAATAAAACAGCATTGCTAATTTTTCTCCAACCATCTTAAGAACCTGACTTTATTAATCATCTGTAAATTAAAGTTAGATATCCTAGTATATAGGATACTATATTTTCATTTATTTTGTCAATCATTATTCATTATATTGTCCGATATTTAAAATTAACATTTCAATATCAAATATTAATATCTTTCTTATTTAGTAAATATTTCCATTAAAAAATACCATTTCTTTATAGATTATAATAAACAAATGGTATTTATTCTTTACAGAGTAATATTATTTTTTTTAATTATTTCTTCTACTTCCAGTAGATCTTCTTTTGTATCCACGCCTTTTACAGTACTTTTAGTTTCATATACTTTTATTTTATAACCGTTCTCTAAGAATCTGAGCTGTTCCAGCGACTCGATATGTTCCAATATACCGTCCTTCATATTATCCATATTGTTCAGAACTTTACTTGTATATCCGTAAATTCCTACATGTCTGTAGTAAATAAAGTCATCATCGGCGTTTCTCATATAAGGTATCAGACTTCTGCTAAAATACAGGGCATTATCGGAAAAATCAGTAATAACCTTTACTACATTGGGATTTTCCTTATCCAAAGAACATTTTATCTCTTCTTTTAATGTTATTATTTCTGCTTTTTCAGTTTTATATTTATTGACAAGGATATTTATTGATTCAGGATCAATTATTGGTTCATCTCCCTGTATATTTATTATGAACTCAAAATCTTTATATTCGTCAAATCCTATTACTTCCTGTATTCTGCTTGTTCCGTTAACATGATCATCTCTTGTCATCACGGCTTTACCGCCAAAGTCTGCAACAGTATCAAAGATTCTTTTATCATCAGTAGCTACTACTACATCATCAAGTTCAGATTTTATACTTCTTTTATATACCCATTCGATCATTGGTTTCCCGCAGATCAGCTCCAATGGCTTTCCATTAAACCTTGAAGATGCATATCTTGCAGGAATTACTCCTAATATTTTCATAATTTGCTCCTTCTAAAATACACCATTATTCTTTCTCATGATTCTATCATATCTTACGGTAACTTCCAAGATATTTTAAACCATATCTCTATATTTATTTATCAGCGCAATTAGATTTTCAATTCTATTGTTTATCTTCTTTTTTATTCAAGTTATATTTACTTTCCGGGAATTTCTTACAAATCAGTAAAATAAATTTTTCCAGTTCATCAGCACTAAAAGCATCTTTTGGTATTACTGAATAATATTTTTTACCGTACAGCAGCAGTATTGTATTGGGTGTTTCTATAAAGCCTTTGTAATAATTCCAGTCTATATCAGAATTGATATCTTTTTGTTTATATCTTATTTTATCTGTTGAAATAATCAGTTTCTGGCTTCCGATTTTTGCTGTATACATTTTAAAATACATATAAGTCACAATTTTTTCAAAAATATTCATCATAAAAATAATACCGAATACCAAAAATATTATTCCTAATAAATAGTTTCCAATTGTCAACATAAAAATACCAATTAGTAGAACAAATATTTCCATTATTTTATCAAAAATATTTCTTTTTATTTTACTTTTTGTAAAATATTTTGCTGCTTCAAAATAATTTTTTATATCTGCATAATATTCTATTTTGATTTCCTCCATATGCTCCTCCTCTAAAAATAATTTATTGGATTGATAAAAAAAATGAAAAACCGAATTCAGTTTTCCATTTTTCCATTTATTAAAATAAATCCTTATCCGCTAATTTTGCATCTTTTTCATGGAAAAATTCCAAAAGCTTTTCCACAGTCAGATGTTGTTTTTCTTCACCTTTCAAATCAAGGATTATACTTCCGTCGTGAATCATTATCAGTCTGTTTCCATACTCTATAGCATCCTGAAGATTATGTGTTATCATAAGAGTGGTAATATTATTTTTTTCTACCAGTTCTTTTGTCTTATCCAGAATAATCTTTGAGGTCTTCGGATCCAAGGCTGCCGTGTGCTCATCCAAAAGCAGTACGTCAGGATGATTGAGTGTTGACATTATCAGTGAAAGACACTGTCTCTGACCGCCTGACAGCAGTCCTACCTTTGTATCCAGCTGTTTTTCAAGTCCTAGATCAAGACTTGCGAGTATTTCTTTATAATAAGGTATATTCTTTTTATCCAGACCGAGTGTAAGATTAAAGCTCTTTCCTTTGTTCTTAGCCATAGACAGATTTTCCAATACAGTCATTGACGGTGAAGTCCCCTGCGAAGGATTCTGAAAAACCTGAGATATCCACTTTGCTCTTTTATGTCTGCTTACCTTAGTTATATTTCTATCTCTCAAAACGACTTCTCCTGCATCCGGTATTACATTTCCGTTTATTACATTCAGTAATGTGGACTTTCCTGCACCGTTACTACCTATGATTGAAACAAAATCGCCTTCATTTGCTATAAAATTGGTATTCTGAAAAACGTCTTTTTTTGATCCCAGCTCACTTACGAATGTCTTATATACATTTCTTAATTCTACCATTATTCTATCCTTTTGTTTTAAAAATTATTTTTAATTTTTTGCCGGAAAATGCCAGTATTATTACTACTATTAGTGCAGTAATCAGTTTTAAGTCTGTTGTTCTTATTTCAAGCATTTTTATAGCGCCGTCTGAAAAATGCAGTGCTTTATATAATGCCTTAAACCAGTCATTTGATCTAAGAGCTATATAAATGATGAACTGGTACAAAATCGCTCCTATTACTACTATCGAAGGATTATTTATTATTTTGTCCTTCTTTAGCACACCCTGCCCTATTATTATAGAGGCAAGACCTATTACCATAGTTCCTATTCCCATCTGCAGATCGGCAAATTTCAGATACTGTCCGTAAAGTGAACCTGATAATGCCACAAGTCCGTTTGCCATCATCAGACCAAACATTTTCATATTCTTTTCATTGACTCCCAGTCCGACTACCAGATCCTCATTATCTCCTATAGCTCTTAAGGCAAAACCAAATTTTGTATTAAGCAGATAATCAAGACACAATTTTATTATGAATACTATATCAGCTATTATCATTAAAGTTACATTTTTATTTATTACAGTGTAAGTCATAAGAATAATAAAAAGAATTATATATAAACAAGTACTTATTATAAACGATCTCTTGTCTTTCAGAGCTTTATCGCATAGAAATTTCAAAAACATACACACTGCGAGTATTATAACCAAAATATATAATTTATCATAGCTGAATAAATTAAATATTGTCTTATCACCCGGAATATATACATTGGCTTTTCCTACTACTCTGGAATTCACGCTGTATAAGGCTGACATCGTAAGTATTCCTGCAAGAAGATTACTTATATTCAGTCTCACGTGCATTGCTCCTGTGGCCATTCCCGCAAGAGCACCCGCTATAAATGCGATAAACATTCCAAGTATAGGGTTTATATCCTTTAAGACTACTGCTGCCAGTACAAATGCCCCTAAAGGAAATGATCCGTCTACCGAAAGATCCGGAAAATCCAGAATTTTATATGTCAAATATATACCCATTACCATTATAGCCAATATCAGACCCTGTTCAAATACCGTTGTTAATCCTGCAAAAAAATTTAAAAGTCCTTCCATTACATTTTTTCTCCTATCCTACTGTTATTCGTTATATTAATCAACGAATTTCACTTCATTTTTCAGCTTTTCAGGTAAAGTCACCCCTATAGCCTCCATAGTCTTTTTATTAAATACCAGGTTTGTAGGCTTTAATGTGACTATTTCCAGGTCAGAAGGCGATTTCCCGTCTTTCAGAATCTGTGCAGCCAGCTTTCCGGCCTCTTTTCCCAGCTCGTAGAAATCTATTCCTTTTGTATAAAGGGCTCCGTTAGTAACTGATCCTTCGTCTGTGGCTATTACTATTTTTTTTGCTGCATTGGCTCTTTCTACTACTACAGGCATATTAGACACTACCAGATTATCTGTAGGAATATACAGAGCATCTGCTTTTGAAAGAAGATTGTCCAGTGCCTGTGTTAACTCACTCACTGCTGTTACTGCCTGTTCTTCTACTTTTATTCCTTTTTCTGCCGCTATTTTCTTTATAAGCTCTACCTGCGTTACAGAGTTTTGCTCTGATGAATTATATAAAACTCCTATTGTTGTTGCATTGGGATTTAATTCTTTCAGAACATCCAGCTGTTCTGCCACATTGTCTACTCTGTCGCTGCTTCCTGTAACATTAGGCTTTATCAAACCAGCCGCTTCAGGATCAGTTACTGCAGTAAATATTATCGGTATAGAGCTCGTTGCGTTCACAGCTGCCTGTGTTGTCGGTGTAGCTATTGAAAATATCAGATCTACTTTATCAGTAACGAATTTATTCGCTATTGTATTGGCTATTGTTATATCTCCCTGTGCATTCTGCTCGTCGTATTCTACATCCAGTCCGGCTTCTTTCAATGCATCTTTAAACCCTTCTCTTGACTGGTCTAATGCTGGATGTGAAACTATCTGTGTTATCCCTATTTTATACTTTTTTGCTCCTTCTGTCTGAGCTGTTTCAGTTTTTGTCTCTGCTTCTTTATTTTCTTCCTTATTTCCACATGATATCAATGAAAATAACACCATTATACATAATAAATATGACAGCTTTCTCATAGAACCTCCTAAATCATTTCAAAAAAATTATTTCGCTTTAGTTTCGATAAACTTAGCTTTACTCATAACATCTTCAGGAAGTTTTATACCTAATTGCTCCAGTGTTTGTTTATTTACCGCTATCTCAACAGTTTCAGATATTTTATACGGTAAATCTGACGGTTTTTTCCCGTCTTTCAAGATTTCCGCAGCCATTTTCCCGGCTTCTTTCCCTAACTGGTAATAATCTATTCCTTTTGTTATGAATATTCCGTTTTCCAACATTCCTGATTCTGCAGCAAACGTCATTATTTTAGCTGCATTTGCTTTTTCTGCAATTAGTGCTGAACTTGATGAAATCAGGTTATCTGTGGGAAGATACAATGCATCCACCTGTGTCAGCATCTTATCTATTGCCTGAGGTAATTCATTTGCCGAACTTATCCCCTGCTCCACAATTTCAAAATCATACTTTCCTGCTACTTTTTTTATCTCTTCCAATTGTACTAATGAATTTTCCTCTGAAGAATTATATAAAAATCCAATTTTCTTTGCATCTTTAGATATTTCTCTTAATAAGGCCAGCTGCTGCTCAATATCCACTTTGTCACTGCTTCCTGTTACATTCGGTTTTACCAGTCCGGCTGCTTCAGGATCAGTTACCGCCGAAAATAAAATCGGTGTATCACTTGTAGCGTTTGACACTGCCTGTGCTGTTGGTGTAGCTATTGCAAATACTAAGTCTACTTTATCAGTAACGAATTTATTCGCTATTGTATTGGCTATTGTTACATCTCCCTGTGCATTCTGCTCATCATATTCCGCTTTTATTCCTGCTTCTTCCAGTGCATCCTTGAATCCTTCTCTTGCTTTATCCAGAGCCTGATGTGACACTATCTGAGTAATCCCTATCTTGTATACTTTATCATCTGCTTTTGTCTCGGTATTTGCAGTGTCAGTCCCTGTCTTAGCTTCTTCTTTTTTATCTCCGCACCCTATTAATATTAGTGATAACATCATCACTAAAAACATTATTTTTTTCATTTGTTTCCTCCTACTATCCTACTAAAATTTTTATTCTTACTTATAAATACTATCAAAAATTATGAATTAAGTCAATTATTAAGTCAGTTCCTTTTCCTCTTTAAATATCGGAACAGACCTGTGTGCAATGGAGCTTATCACCTCATTAAACTGTAATACTCCCACGCTTAGGAATACCGCGACGCTGAGATGTTCTCCGTCTCTTGCTATTCCTATCTTTCCTCCTACACTCAAGCCGTTTATATTAGTTTCAATCTGGCTTATTGCTTCTCTCATGGCACCTATTACCGCTCCGTCATGTACATGGCTGTCAGTAATAAGACCGTTTCTCTTAGCCGCTACCAGCGCGCTCTCTATAAACTTAAACCTGGAATCAGGCATTTTCCCGCCGATATCCACAGCAGCTACTTTTATATTTTTCTTTTTGAAGTCTTCCATGTACTTTCTTTCTTCTTCTCTTGAAGAAATAGCCATTTTCAGTGCCACTCTGCATACCTGTACGCTTTTATTATCATTAAATCCCATGTTTCCTCCTGTTTTGTTTTCTGCCTGATATTATTTTAAATATTCCAGCAGATATAGCAATCCCTCTATATATCCTTCCTTACCTTTTCCGCATATTTGTTTTACACATGCCGGAGCTGTCACGGAAACTTTTCTGAAATCCTCTCTGTCATGAATATCGCTCAGATGAACTTCCACAGCAGGAATTGAAACAGCTTTCAAAGCATCATATATCGCATAGCTGTAATGTGTATAAGCTCCCGGATTTATTATTATTCCGTCTACTTTATCATAGTAAGCCTTCTGCAGAAAATCTATTATCTCACCTTCACTGTTTGACTGTTTTATCTCTATCTCCTCTACAAGTTTTCCGCTTACATCTTTAATATATTCCACTAGATCCTTATATGTTTCTGAACCGTAAACTCCTTTTTCACGAATTCCCAAAAAGTTCAGATTAGGCCCGTTTACCACTAAAAATTTCATTCTTCCACCTCATTTATAATCTTTATTATTGTTTCTATGACCTCCTCGAGAGAACTGTTATTTTTCACAATATAGTCAGCATAACCCTCATATAAATGATATCTCTCCCCGTATAACCTTTCGATATTGGCAGTATCCTGAAGCAGGGGTCTTAATGCATGATCTTCCTTCGCTATTTCCGAAGGATCTCTGTCCAGAAATATGACAATACCATTTTTTTTCAGATTTTCTATATTTTTTTCTCTTTTTATCACTCCTCCGCCAGTGGAAATAATAATATTGTTTTTTTCTGAAAGCTCATTTGTATATTTTTCTTCCAGATCTCTGAAATATTCCTCGCCAAATTCCGAAAAAATATCTTTTATCAGCCTTCCTTCCATTTCTTCAAGATAAATATCCGCATCATATTTTTCCATTTCCAGCTTTTCAGCCAGTAATTCAGATATTGTAGTCTTACCCGATGCCGGCATACCTATTAACACTATATTTTTCATTACTCTCCTTAAAACTTTATAAATACTTATATTTTATTTTAAACAATATCCAGCCATACTTTGGTATCAGGAGCCGGAAATTCCAGTTCAAGATCTCTGATCTCTTCTCCGGAGAGAAAAATACCGGCTGTTTCGGCATTTTCATATATATGATTTTCCTGTACCGCTTTCGGAATAGAAATTATGTCTTTTTCTCTGACAGTCCAAGCAAGCAGTACCTGTACCTCACTTATTCCTCTTTCCCCGGCTATTCTCCTTACCGTCTTATTGGCAAGAAGCTCTTTCCTGAGAATGCCTCCCTGTGCAACCGGGCAGTAAGCCATTACAGGAAGCTTTTTCTCTCGGCACCACGGAAGCAGATCGTATTCTATACCGCGCGAGCCCAAATGATACAAAACCTGGTTAACTGCACAATTTGATCCGTCAGGAATCTTCCATAATTCTTCCATATCCTTGGTATCAAAATTTGAAACTCCCCATCTTTTTATTTTACCTTCTTTTACGAGCTGTTCCATTACTTCTACAGTCTCACGAAGAGGTATTCCGCCTCTCCAGTGAAGCAAATACAGATCAATATAGTCTGTACCGAGTCTTTTCAGAGAATTTTCACATGAAAGAACCGCTCTCTTTTTTCCGGCATTCTGAGGATAAACCTTTGAAACAATAAAGATCTTATCTCTTATTCCCTTCACAGCTTCTCCGGTTACTTCTTCCGCACCGCCGCTTCCGTACATCTCAGCTGTATCAATAAGAGTCATTCCCAGATCAATTCCCAGTCTCAGAGCTTTTACTTCTTTTGCTCTTTCCGAATGCTTCTCCCCCATATGCCAAGTACCCTGTCCTATTGCATTTACCAGACTGCCGTCTCTTAACCGTACATTTCTTTGAAAGTTTTCATTTTTTATTCTGTCAGTATTTTTCACATTTAATACCTCATTTCGCTTTGCACCGGATTTTAAAAACATTATCCGGATTAAGCTTTTTTTATAAACTGTTTATTTGAAACTGAGTATTCATAGCCGTGATTTTTCAGTCTTTCTTCCAGAGCTTCTTTTTTTATGTCATAATAAGCACTGAAATCATCAAGATCGCTGAACTCATCTCTTAATTTCATATTCACAATGCTTAATAATATATTTATATCTGTTTTTTCTGCATCAATCTTCATTCTCTCTCCTAAATGTCCCGTATATTTATAATTCAGGATATAATTACTTTAACATTATTAAAGATATTTTTTTGTCAAAACCTAGAAAACCTGTTTCAGCATATTTTTATTTATATCATATTCTTTATTATCCTTTTTAAAAAGAGTTTTCACTTTTACTATACCTGTTTCTCCTTCTGCTGCTTCCACAAAGTCTCCTTTTGTAACTTCCAGTTCTTTAAACGGAGCCACTATAATTTCATATATTGATGTATAAAAATTTTTCAGATATTCTATGTCATATACATAATAAAAATCAGTCTCAATTTCTTTTATTTTTTCATAAGTCTCTGTTTCTCTCAGATAGAAGATTTTTGAACCCAGTCCTATATCTATTCCGAAAAGTGTTTTCTTTTCATTTATTAATGCTTTGTTTGCCAATGAAAGAACTATATCTATAAGAAGCTCCTCATATGCTTCCTCTTTTCCTGCCAGACTCTCCCAGTTAATATTTTCTAATTCTATTCCTTTGCTGTCCAAAAGCTTTTTTAGTCCTTCTACATAACCAGTTGACAGATTTTCATAATAATAGGAGTCTGTATTTTTTTGAAGATAAAAATAAATAAACTCTGTAAAAGTCATATTTTCTACATCAGTAAGTCCTAATACTTTTTCTATTGCATCTTTTTTATCAGCGAAAAAATCCTTTTTAATTTTTTCATAGGTCTCATATTCTTCCGGAATGAGAAGACGTATCATACTGTCAAGTTCTCCGTACTCATCTGCGCCTATTTCTTTTGCAAGTACATAATCCAGATCATTTTGTATTCTTTCGTATAATTCCTCCGAATCTCCGAAAAGTCTTTCATTATTTTCCTCAGCCAATTCTTTTAATCTTTCATTTATTTCTGCATTTTCATCAGAATTTCCATTTTTATCAGAAATTTTCTTAAACATCTATCTTGCTCCAATCTGTGAATTTTTATGAGTTTTCCGGTTTATCAAGACTGTCTGCTAATAACCGGCAGTATTAAGCAATTATATTTATATTTTGAAAAAATTATAAATACTATGAAATTATCTCATAATTAATATTATTATTTCTTATTTTGCCTTTTATTGTATCTTCACAAGTAATCGTTTCTATTTCAAGCTCTGTTTCTGTTTCATTATTTATAAAAAACATGGTATTTTTCAAAATTTCTCTTATGCTTTCGTCTTCCTGAACTACAGTCAGTTTATGAGTAGATATGCCTGAGTTTAGCTTTCTTCCCAAGCCGTTATACTTGTAGTCATCTACATCTGCTGCCCAAAAGTTTATTATTTTTTCATCTTCGGTAATAGCTCCTGTTTCAGCTATAAATAAATGATATATATCACTGTTGTCATTTATAAGGTAGAGAGAATATCCCCTCTCTTTTAGTTCCGTATCTATTAATTTCAGCTTTATCAGCAGAAAATCCGAATTATATACACATATTTCATTATCAGCAATTCTCTTGCGCAGTTTCAGCAGATCGTCAAAATATATTATTTTTTCACCTTTGGCAGTAAGAACGCTGTTAACGAATTGTTCCACATCACCTTCACTGTCTTCGCCCTGCCAGTTCACAGACAGCATATATCCTTTACTTTCCAGATACATTAAAGCAAGCTCGGAAAAATATGTATTAAATAAATCTATTTCAAATTCTTCGGGCGTATCGTATGTATGGTGCTTTAAGATTGTGCTTCTTATTTCTACATCTATATTTTTAAGATTTCTGCTGTTATATTCGTCAATAAATTTGTACAGAGTGTCCCCTCTGTTTCCGACAATTGCCTTCATTAATTTTTTGTATTTTATTATTTCTATTTTTGTAATGGTTATTTTATTTTCTTCTTTTTTTGATATAGACTTTTTAAAAAAATTAAACATCGTCTCCCTCTTATTTATACAGAATTTTCCTTACATCTTCATATATTTCTTTTATGATTTTCTCGTCTGCTTCCATGTCATTCCATATTTCCTCGGATCTCACTGCCTGAACTACCAGCATCATCAAGCCGTTTATTGTTTTTACTCCCATTGAAGCATATTTTTCCATTAGTGCTGTTTCTTCCGGATTATAAATAACATCTATCAGATATTTTACAGGAATAAAGCTGTCATTCGCAAGGGGAAGATTGTCCACCTGAGGATACATCCCTACCGGTGTACAGTTTATTATCCCTTCTATATTCTCAAGATTTTTAATATCTACATAATTTATTATATTATCTTTATTTCTTATTTTAAATCTGTCATCCTTTTCTATGGAAGCAAGATAAACAGTATCCACATTTAAAGCTGTCAAAGTACCGTAAATAGCCTTTGCCGCTCCTCCTGTACCGAGTATCAGTATTCTTTTTCCTTCTACTTCAAGATTATTTACCTTCATTGTTTCCCAAAAACCGTAATAATCTGTATTATAGCCGCCCAATTCTCCGTTTTTATAAGCTACTGTGTTTACAGCCCCTATAGCGGAAGCTTCCTTTGACAGTGTATCAAGATACTTCATTACTTCTATTTTATAGGGTATTGTTACATTCAGCCCTTTCAGCTTTCCTTCTCTTACCTCATCCAGCAGTTCTTTTATATCCTCTGTTTTTCTTTCATATAATTCATATTTCCCTTTTATTCCTGCTTTCTGAAAAAATAAATTATGAATTGTCTCAGAAAAACTATGTCCCAGCTGTTCACCCAGCAATCCGAATTTTTCCATACTTCCTCCTTAATCTTTTCCAGTTTATTTTAAACCCTGCAGCTGTTCCAGTTCATCAGACGTAAGCTCTCTGTATTCACCGGGAGCCAGATTTTCATCCAGTCCGAGATTTCCCATTCCGGTACGTTTCAAAAAAAGTACTCTGTTTCCCACACATTTAAACATGCGTTTTACCTGATGATACTTTCCTTCTGAAATTATTATATATACTTTATCCTCAGTAATAAATTCCACCTTTGCAGGCTTTGTCGTAAAGGTTTCCAGTTCTACGCCGTTTTCCAGGATCACGGCATCCTCTTTTGAAAGAGGTTTTTTTAATTCGACATAATATCTTTTAGGAACATGCTTCTTCGGAGATAAAAGCTCATGAGCCATCTTTCCGTCGTTAGTCAGTACCAAAAGCCCTTCTGTATCCTTATCCAGCCGTCCTACGGGGAAAAGTCCCACTTTTGTAAGCGGCTCCTCGAGAAGATCAAGCACTGTCCTGTGTCTTTCATCATCGGTTGCTGATATTACATCCTGCGGTTTATTAAGCATTATATATAAAAATTCTTTAAACTCAATTCTTTTACCGTCAAAGGCTACGAAATCATTATCCTCGTCAATATGTGTTTTTGCTTCTGTTACTACTTCATCATTTACACTTATTCTTTTTTTCTTTAAAAGTTCCTTTACTTCCTTCCTCGTTCCAATTCCTGAATTTGCCAAAAATTTATCAATTCTCATTCTTTCACCGTTCTCCGCAATTTATATTTTTATGTCTGATCTGTAATTCCCGAGTATTTTCATATAGCTCATCTGGACTTTTATATTTTCAAAGGCTCTTATTACATTTTCATCATTCAGATTTCCTTCAAAATCTATATAAAAGTAATATTCCCATGCTTTATTAGGAATAGGTCTCGATTTTATACTTACCATATTCAGATTTTCTTTTGAAAAAATCTCAATCAGTTTAAAAAGTGATCCTGCCTTATGTTCTATTGTTGTAACTATGCTTATTTTGTTGCTTTTTTCGGATATCTTCATGCTTTTACTTATTATTATGAATCTTGTGTAGTTTTCCTTATTATTGTTAATCCCTTCTGCCAGCAGTTCAAGATCATATATATTTTTTGTCTTTATATTAGCAATACAGGCATTTTCATTATTATTTTCTTTTTTTATGAATTCGGCTGCTATGGCTGTATTGCTGCAAGCTATGGAATTCCAGTCCGGATGTTCCTTAAGGAACTTAGAACACTGCATTAATGCCTGTTCATGAGAATATACATTTTTTATATTTTCTATTCTGCTTCCTTTTACTCCTAATAAGTTTTGCTTAATTTTATGTGATATTTCTCCGACTATGTAAATATCTTTTTCTTTTATCAGATCTATACTGTCCCTTACTTCTCCAGTAGAAGAATTTTCTATGGGAATCACGCCGTAGTCTATTTCTCCTCTTGCTACAGCTTCCGCTACCTCTTCATGAGTGCTGTATTTTTTTATTTCGGAATGCTTTTCATCTACAAGATTAAGCAGGACTTCATGTCCGAAAGAACCCGGAACACCTGTATACCCCATTTTTTTCCCTGCAAAATCTGCATTAAAATTATTATCCTTTATTTTAAATATCTTAGTCTCCTGATATTCTTTACTTACACTCATTATATCGTTAAGCATTTTTTCTATATATTTTTTTAATTTCTTTTCTTTTACTCTGTCAATGTTCTTCTTTATTACCTCTTCTTCTCTCTTGGCATCAAAGATTTTCATATTATTAGCTGCTTTATATTCTATTACATCTTCTACTATAATCATTCTTTCTTCGAGAAGTTTCACCAGTTCTTTATCTATATTATCTATTCTTGTCCTGATCTCTCCCAAATCTAATTCCGGCATTTTCCTTACTCCCTTTTCTGTATTTATCTCTTAATTATATAACAATATGATATTTTTAACAAATGTTTTGTGAAATTAATTATATAATTTTTATATAGTCAGAATATATAATTTTTCTTTTTAAGCCATTTTTCCGCCAAATATTTAACTGTCTGTATATAATGATAATATGCATAATTTTTAATTCCATTAAAGAAGCAGTTTTACATATTTATTTATTATGCTGATATTAATAATTTCTGTCAAAAGCAGTCTTAAATTATATTATATGACTGGACTTTCATAACTAAGTTTACATACATAAAAAAATACACATTCTTTCTGTATTTATTATAAATAAATTTTATTTTTTTAATTTGACATAATATTTTAACGATAATATAATTACAGGTAATAAGGAGGGGATAAAAATAGATTTTAAATTATTTGAAAAAACTGATATACCATTATCTGTCACTATTAGTAAGACGCTTTTTGAAAGGATCAATACAGTCGTAAAGCAGGAAGGCGTGAATAAAAGTACTGCAGTAAGAGTGCTGCTGGAAAAAGGATTGGAATACTATGAGAATAAGCTGAATAAATAAAACTGTATCTGCTTTAGTATTTTAAGCACTTAATCTTCAAAAGCCTAATATTTCTGACCAAACAAAAGATGAATTATATTAATTAATATGACTCATCTTTTTTATTATTCCTATATTTCTAATTATTTATATCTGATATTCATTTTATTAAATCTATTTTTATTTCCTCTTATTTTTAAAAATCAAATACAATTAATTCTTTCTACTGTCACATCCCGCATTACTTACAAATCATTTAATAGTTAAAAGTATATAATTTTTTTTTAAGTTTTTCTTTTTATATTATATCTGAATTTTACATCCTAAAGATATATAATAACCCATATATTTATATATCATTTTTTTCACTCCTTTACGAAATTCGTGATTTTTTTCAGAAAAAAATAAGAATCACCAATATTTGATAAATATGTCAAATTTTTCCTTTTTTTTGAAACATTTGAAATATTTACATTTTTAAAAATATTTATATAATGTAACCAAGAAAGGATGTGGTCTATGTTTCTAAAAAATATTGATTTCAAAATAATTGAAATTTTGGCCAAGGGAAACATAAATCTAAAAAAGCTCTCTCTCAAATTAGATATGAGTGTGAGAAATACCAGATATCGAATCAGTAAAATAAATGAATATCTGAAAAAAGAAAAAATTTCCTTAATATGTAAAAATGAACATAATGAGTATTATTTGAAAATTTCCGAATCAGAACTGGAAAAAATTATTGGAAAATTTGACTTTAATTATTATATTCCTTCAGAAACCGAAAGAATAGACTATATTCTATCCAAAATACTTTTTTCCGGCATCTGCTCCGTTGAAATGCTTTCAAAAGAACTGGATATCAGTATTACGACAGTAAACAGAGATATGAGAAAGGTAAAAGCACTTTTTAGTAGTAAATTTCTTTTTATAGAAAAAAATGGAAAGAATTTTGTTATTTATGGCAAAGAATATGATATCAGAAAATTTTATGTGGAAATATTAATGAAATATATGACAAATACGAATAAATTCCTTGAGGAGGGCTGTATCTTTTTTATCAAAACAGCGGATATAGCTGCCAAATTTCTGAAATCCGAAGGTCTAAAAAACATAAGAACCTTCATTTCAATACTTCAAAATTCTCTTACCCTGACAATGTCTGATGAAGCATATAATTTTCTGCTTTATTACATATACATCACAATTATCAGATTAAAACACAATAATTATCTTATTCAGGAGGATAATATAAACTTTTTGGAAAATACAATTGAATATTCTATTATTATCGAAAACAGAAAATATATTGAGAAAGCATATTCTGTCAAATTCACTTCACATGAAATCATAAAATTAACTGAAATTCTCGCAGGGAGTTATTCTTACGAACCGGGAGTCTCATTTATTGAAAATTGGATAGAAGTGGAAAAACTTATAAAAAAACTTATTTTACGAGTAAGTAAAAACTATAACGCGGATTTTCTAAATGATGCGGAATTGGAGAAAAGTCTCTTAAATCATATCCGTCCTACCATATACAGAATCAAGAATAAAATTCAGTGGAATATATCAATTTATAATGAATTTATTAAAAATGACCCGGAATTATTCAAAGCAGTGGAAAAAGGAATGCTGTGTTTTAAAAAATTTCTGGGTACAGAAATTAATAAGGAAGAAATTACATTTATTGCTGTCCACTTTAAAAATTCCATTAATAAGCATTTTGAAAGCGGAATAAAAAAAGCACTTATTATATGCGGATATGGATACGGTACATCTCAGCTTCTGAAAGAGGAAATAGAAAGATACTATAATATTCAAATCACAGATGTTATTCCTTTTTATAAATTTATGGAATATGAAACTTTTTCAGCCGATCTTATAATTTCTACAATTGACATTCAGGAAATAAAATCAAATATCCCGTTTATTAAAGTAAATCCCATACTAAACGATTATGATAAGAAAAAACTTGAATCCTTCGGAATAAAAAAACTCGGTACAAATAAAATTCCTGCCGAAGAAATCGTAAATATTGCCGAAAAATGTGCCGAAGCATTTGATAAAGATAAAATGTACCGCTTATTAAAAAGTAAATTTGAAAATAATTTTAACTTTCCGGAAAAAATTCATGAAACTTCGCTGTTAAAACTGCTGAAAAATAATATTACCATTTCTTCTAAAGAAACTGACTGGAAAAATATTCTTAATACAATTACTGCCCCGCTGATAAAAGAAAAATATATAGACTCCGAATACAGGAACGAAATAATCGAGCTTATTAATTTATATGGTTCATATATGGTTATCAATGATGGTGTAGCACTGCTTCATGGAAAAATCGGCAAAAATGTCAGAGAATCAGTAATCAGCATATGTGTCTCAAAAAAGGATATAATTTTTGCAGATGAAAGCAGGTGTAATTTATTAATACTTATTGCCGTAAAAAGTAAGGACGAGGCTGTGGAGGTAATGACAGATATAAATAAAATAGTAAAAAACAAAGAAATTCTAAAAAAAATAAAAAGCAGCAGTTCTGCTGAAGAAATGCAGAATTATCTGGCTTGTTATCTGAATTAATCTAATTTTAGAGGTGAAAAATGTCGAATCCGGATAATGAAATATTAGTAGTAAATGATTTAAAAAGTAAGAATCAGGATGAATTATTAGATAAAATTTTTGAAATATTATATGAAAAGGGATATGTCACAAAAAATTACAAAGAAGCTGTAAAAATACGTGAGAAAGAGTATCCTACGGGCTTTGAGCTGGACGGCTACGGAATTGCAATTCCGCATACTGATGCTGAATACAGTAAAAAAAATTGTCTGCTGGTTTGTAAATTAAAAGATGAGGTTATTTTTAAAGATGCCGAAACTTTGAACCCTCTGAAGGTAAAACTCATATTTGCCCTGACCTTTGAAAATAATTCCAAAGATATGCATATTGATACTTTGGCTAAATTAATGGCCCTTATAAATTCAAAAGAAAAAACAAATAAAATAATAAACTCTGATTCCTGTGAGGAAATACAGCAGGAATTAACAAATTTTTTCAATACAGGAGGAAAAGCATGAAAAAAATTTTGGTTGCCTGCGGTGCAGGTCTTGCTACTTCTACTATGGTAGCACAAAAAATAGACAGTATTCTGGAAAGCAGAAATATCCCGCATAAAATTGCACAGTGTACTCTTGCAGAAATCGAAACAAATTCCGGCGGAATGGATCTTGTGGTTACTACAATGAAAGTAAATAAAAATTTGTCCGTACCGTATATGTTCGGCGGACCGTTTCTTACCGGAATCAATGAAGAAAGAGCAACTTCTGAACTGCTTGAATTTTTAAAAAAATAATATTTTTCAGGAGGTTTAAATGGAAATAATAAAATATATACTAAGCTTGGGAGGGATAATATTTGTTCCTGTAGTTATGACAATTATAGGTTTGGTTTTTAGACTCGGAATAAAACGGGCTTTGAAATCCGGTGTAACAGTTGGAATCGGACTTATAGGTATGGGACTTGTGGCTACTCTTACAGAAAATTCTCTGGCTCCAGTAATAAAAATAATGGTTCAAAGACTAAATCTGAACCTTACCGCTATTGATGTGGGCGGCGGACCTGCAGCAGCTGTCGGATTCGGATCTGCACTCGGAGGAATTCTTATTCCCATTATTTTAATAGTAAATATACTTATGCTTTTTTTCAAATTTACCAAAACAATGAATGTGGACATATATAATTACTGGTATTTTGCCATAACTGCAGGAATTGTTCAGATAACTACCGGAAATATACTTCTGGCAGTACTTGCAGCAATAACACACGCCGTACTCGGACTCAAAATGGCCGACCTCACTGCGAAGAGACTCCAAAAAGTTGTTGGTCTTGAAGAAATATCAATTCCTCACGGCTTTGCATCTGCAAGTGTCCCCTTATTTCTGGTTCTTGAGAAAATATATTCAAAAATCCCGTACTTTAAAGAAGAAAAAAAAGATATGGCCGATATTAATACTAAAAAAATAGAATTTCTGGGTGATCCTATATTTCTCGGTTTAATTCTGGGTCTGTTTTTCGGAGTAATAGCCGGATATGATTTGAAAAATATTCTTATGACTGTTATGAATACGGCAGGTATTATGGTTTTGTTCCCAAGAATGGTTAAACTAATAGTTGAAGGATTAATACCAATATCTGAAGCTGCAAAAAAATATCTTAACCAGAAATTTTCAGACAGAGAACTTTACATTGGTCTGGACTCGGCTGTAACATTAGGACATCCTACCACTATGACAATCGGTATGTTTATGATTCCTTTTTTCCTGCTCTTTGCGGCTATTCTACCCGGCAATACCACACTGCCGCTGGGTGAAGTTCCTTTTGCCCCGTTTTATGTCTGTATGGCAACTGTGGTTCATAACGGAAACCGACTGAAAACCTTTATTTCGAGTCTTATTTTTCTTCCTGTAGTTCTCTATATCTCCAGCTGGGCAGCTCCTTATTTCACACAAATGGCAGCAGCTCAGGGATACACTCTTGTACAGGACGGACAGCTGGCCGTTACCACAGCATTAGGTAATTTATTTATACTTATTCCTGCATTACTGGCAAAAATACCGGGTATCGGTGCTGTTCTGCTGATATTACTGTGTATTGCGGTAACCTATTTATGTTTACGAAGTGAAAAACGTGAAGAAGAAAGAGAAGAAAGTAAAAAAAATGTTAAATATGCTAAAGAAAATACTAATTAATCTAAGAGGTGAAAAAAATGCTGGAAGCAGGAGTTATCGGTGCCGGTATATACGGAATACACCACATAAAAACCTATCTGTTGAATAAAAATATTGATAAAGTAGTATTCTGCGATCTTAATAAAGAAATCAGGGATAAAATAGAAGAAAATTATGGAATAAAGGGATATAAAACAGTATCTGAAATGATAAAAAATGAAAAACTCAATATTGTATCAGTAACAACACCGGACCCTTATCATTTTGAACCAGCCATGCAGGTAATAGAAAAAGGTATTGATATATTAATAGAAAAACCTTTATCTACAGATATAAATGAATGCCGGAAATTATTAGAAAAAGCAAAAGAAAAAAATGTGAGAATTTCTGTGGATTTTCATAAAAGATGGGATCCGGCTTACTTAGCCATTAAAGAAGAAATTGAGAATGAAAAAGCCAAAAAAATCATTAGAGGTTACATATCTCTGGATGATATTATTGATGTCCCCCTAAAATGGTTTAACTGGGCTCACAAATCTTCTCCAGTATGGTTTTTAGGCATACACTGTTATGATTTAATCAGATTTATTACTAAAAGTGAGGTCTCGGAAGTTTACGCCGTGGGCAGCAAGGAATTGCTAAACAGTAAAGGAATAAGTACCTACGATTCCATGCAGGCTGTCTTGACTATGACTGACGGTTCTAACTGGACTGTCGAAAACTCATGGATACTTCCAAACGGCTTCCCCAAAGCAAATGACGGTCAATTAATTATATTAACAGAAAACAGATACTTTAAAAATGAATCTTATCGCGGAATTAACTACTATACAGAAACAACGCAAAAAATACCAAATTATCTTTTTATGAATTATGAGAACGGCAAAGTTTCCGGTTTTGGATTAGAGCCTATTAACGATTTTGTTGATGATATTATTTCAGGAAAGAAATTCAAAGCAGATGGAACTGACGGTCTTAGGGCTTCTGAAATAGCACATGCAGTTCATCTTTCAGTAGAAAAAGGCTGTAAAATAAAAATGAATGATATATATTAGTTTTTTTATAAAAAACTTTCCTTTGTTCCTTTCTAACCCATATATTAAACTGCCTCCGGAAATTATATCTGGAGGCAGTACTATTTTCCAAAAACATTATTAATTCATTATTTCAGCTTCTTACTTAACCTCGCCTTCGGCCATTCCTTCCAGTACAATTTCACATGTTTTTACCTTAAATTCCTTTTTACATCTTTTTATTGCATCTTTTCCAGCATCTTTCATATTTTTATTAGAAAGGCCTACTATTAATTCTTTCCCGGGACTCATGGCCATCGCAGCATACGTACTTTGAAACCCGAGTGATGCACATTCTGGACTGCCGCAAGATTTTTCCGAAGCTGCCACTGCTTCACGGCGTGTATAATGATTCCATGACTTTCCCCATTTTCCTGTTTTTATATTATAAGACAGAGAACCCCATCGTTTTTCATCAGGCTTTGATGTGCTGCTCGTCATCAATACAACCTCGCACTCATATCCTCCTGCTTTCTGACATGCCGCTATTGCATTTTTCCATGCAGTGTCATAAGAATCAGCAGAACCAAATTTTGTTACTTTATCATCAGATGAAATAGCAACTGCTGTATAGTAATAGCTTGCCCAGTGGCTGATACATCTGTTTGAATTGCTTTTTTGAACACAAATTTTTTCTGAAGCATATTTTGCACTTTCACCATCACTGTAATTCCATGCTGCCCCGTATTTTCTGCTGACAGGATCTATGGAAACTCCTCCGTAAGTTCTGGCTGCAGGCGGTGCAGGACATTGTCCCACCGGCATGTGCCCTCCCCCGTAACATTGCTCAAGCGGAATAAAATTCGCTTTAGAAATAAAATTAAAACTAAAAAAAACTAAAAAGAAAAATAATAACTTTCTCATACATCACCTCATAAATTTTATTATAAAAAGTATACATTATATAATGAAAAAAGTAAATTATATTTCATTTTCTACAATATATTTCATTACTTAACATATCAATATTTCAGAAAAACTAAGACTTTCTCCAATCGGAGCTTTCTACTGCTTTTAATTTAAAAATAAATGACCTTATATTCCATTATACATATATAAAAACTTGAAATCGAATCTTTTTATGCTAAAGATAGCCGCCCTTCAATTTAATCAAAGATAAATATTTCGATTGTATAAATTATTTTATATATTTATCTCTTATTTCTTCTGTTATCAATTGGATTTAGCAAATAACTATGCTATAATTTATTGAGAAAAAGCAGTTGTAACAGCCACAGTCTTAAGCTTGTGAGTTTTTCTTACATTAATATCCGACGGAATAAAAATTCATATAAATCTCATAATTGACACTGTATCATATTTTAAATCTAAATGACTAAAAGAAACTGATCTGATACAGAATTTCTACAAAAATATTATATTATTATGAATAAATGAAATTAATTCAAAGTATGCCAAAGAATCATAACATTCACAAAGGCTTATAACAAAGCTGCACAGGCTGTTTCACAATAAATATTACTGCATAAAATAATTAAATATGAAGGAGAATTAGAATGAGTAAATTTGAAAATGCAATGAAACTTATGGAAGAACGTTGCGGAAACGACAAAGAAGAGCTTATTGCCGTTGCAACAATATCACTGACTCCGGACACTGCCGGTAATCCTTGTCCTGCTGCACGTATGGTCTGTGCATATTATGAAGACGGTGCATTTTTTATTTCTACGGATGCAAAAAAAAATAAAATGCTTCAAATCGAAAAAAACAACAATGTTTCTGTTGGCGGATTAAACTGGTATACCTTTCAAGGAACAGCTGAAAATCTTGGCTGGGTCAAAGACGAAAAAAATTCGGAAATCAGAGCAAAATTCAAAAAAATTTTTGACTGGTTTGATGAAGTCGGCGACGAAGATAATCCGGACTCAATTGTTTTACGTATAACCCTCACAGAAGGTACTATTATTGATCATGAAAAAAAATACGGCGAAATGCAATATGAAATTGATTTTATTAACAAAACCGCAAAGTAAATAAATTTATAAACTCTAAATATTCTGCTAAGAAATTAAAACTTTCAAATACTAATATATTTAAAGGAATATTACTGACACTCTGTCGTATTAAAGCTCCTTCCGGGGCTTTTTATAATACTAGTCCCTAAAATATTCCTTTATTTTTATTCAGCAAATAAATTATAATCTAGTCATAATTCAAAGCTGAATCAAATCTATTCAAAATAGAAAATTATGAGAAAGTTATTGTTATTCATAATAATATTATTTAAAATTTTAAATATTCAATCTTTAGCAGAAACTTGCAATGCACAGGTATGTACATTTACAAAAGGCAGTTGGGGTAACATTTAAGCAGTATTGCACCATTCAAAGTTATGAACCTGCTAGAAAATCCCCAAAAACTGCATGATGGACTTACGTTTATGACGAAACTACCGGAATATCCGATGCTAATATATCTAATACTTGAAGTCGGACTATTAAAAATGTTCTAAATTCCTGTACTGGACTTGGAGGAAAAACTGCAGATTTATTTCTGTTGGAAATGATAAATTATCGCCTTCAGCTATTGTTGTCCATTCTTCTAATAATGATTATTACTTATATTGAAAGTAAAAAAATCAAATCTCGAGAAGCTTATGAAAGTGCAAAAAATCAGCTTTTGGATGAATGCAGACAAAAAAACAGTATAAATTGTACAGTTATTTTTGAAAGTCAGAAAAAAGTTAATGGTGATTATAGTGTCGTTAATCCAAAATAGAAAATTTATCTAAAATTTTGTCATTCTAAAGAAACATTGTTAACTATAAAACGCAGCGGATTACTGTACTTTTAGAATCCACAAATATAACTAAGAATACTTCCTTGAGATATCTTAAACAGCCCTTCGTTTAAGTACTTTTAGTTTTAACACCTTCTATAAATTTTATATGAAATATGATAAAATAAACTTATTCCAGAATGGAATATAAAATTTAGAATATAAGGAAGTGAGTAAAATGGCTTTGGAAATATACCTGAATTTTGAAGGAAACTGCTATGAAGCAGTGAGTTTCTACTCTAAAATATTCAATACTGAAATGCAGAATGTTATGTACTACTCTGATATGCCTGAAAACCCAGACTTTCCTCTTACTGATGAAGTAAAAAAAATGGTGCTTCACACTTTTTTAAATATAAACGGTACAACAGTCATGTTTTCTGATTGTCCGCCGAATATCCCTCTAAAATTCGGTAATAATACAGCATTAGTTATAAATAAAGATAATACCGAAGAAATAAAAGAACTCTTTAATGCTCTAAAAGAGGACGGAACAGTTGTAATGGATCTGCAGGAGACTTTCTGGAGCAGACTTTATGCATTTGTAGAAGATAAATATGGTATTTTATGGCATCTTATTTATACTGGAAATTAAAAATATTATTCATACAAAAAAAACCGGCCAATATGCCGGTTTTTATTATAATCATCTATTTTATAAAAATTACAGATTGCTGTTCATCAGTATTTTCATCTGTTCTGGTGTTAATATCTGCGAAAGTCTGTCCCTGCTTTTCAAAATAGCCTGTTTATGTGCTTCTTCCTTATCCTGCTGCGGAACATTCATATTTTCTATTTTCTGAACCTCTGTCATATATTGATCCTGAACAAGCTTTATCTGTTTTTTTTGTTCTTCGCTAAAATCTAAATTCTGTGAAGATGACACTGCAGTTTTTGCATTAGTAACTTTATTTATGGATGTTTTCGCAAATGCACTCACTGCTAACAGTGTCATCAGCGAAAACATTATCAAAATTCTTTTCATTTTCTACCTCCTGAAATGATTAGACTAATTATACTAAAAATTTCTTTGAGGCTTCTTTTTATGATCTTTATTTTTTATATAAGTTAGCTTTGTATAGCTTAATTCATGCTGTCAAATTACATCTTCAAACTGCTTTTTTATCAATAACAACATATCATTTCTCGAATTTTATATCCTCATCTATTATACTTTATTCTATACCTGCCCCTTCTGCTTTCACAGAAAAATTCCAAAGAGTCAGATTTAAATAAAAATTAGTATTAAACAGAATAAAAAACGGATATGAAATATAATTCCACACACTAAAAATAAGCTTTATCCATAATATATCCGCTGATTCAAAAAGATTTATTGCAAAAGCAAAAATAAGCACCGGAAGGAAAAATAATATTCCTGCCAAGCCTAATAATAAACTTAAAACAAAATAATCTGTCTTAAATCCGTCCATTATATCCTCACTTTCACTGATACATTCACTTGCAGTTAACTCGGGATTGTCTAAATATATATAAAATGCCTGTGAATAAGCTATTCCTTTTACGATTCCGGGAATTATAAGCAGTAATCCCCATAAAAAGCTGAACAGCCCTATTAATAATTCCAGTAATAATAATCTTCCAGTTCTTTCCCTGAATCCTATAAATGTATCTCCAATACTAAATTCCTCATATCTAGCAGCTCTCAGACATACATAACTTACTCCTATTAATACAATAATATTCAAAAAATCTAATATTAATCCTAAAATATCAGATAATTCTGAAAAGAAAAGGCTGATTATTCCGAAAATAATCAAATATACTGAAATTCCAAGCATTTTTTTCCAATTTTTTTTGTAATCATCAATTGATTTTGAAAATATTTTCCCAAATTCCATATTAAACTCCTTCTGAATTTTTATTTAAATATATCATAAAACATTCTGTTCAGTCAATTATTTTTATCAATAAAAACAATATTTATATATAATAACATAACTAAAATATTAATAAATGTTTTCAAAAAATAATAAACAGCTTAATGAAATATAACCTTTTTATGAGCATTCATTATAATTTAACCGTCCTGAAAAAATCTTAATTTTCAATATTTAATATACTATACATCACAAATATATATAAGCTCTTTTAATGCACTATTTTTTTATAATGCATCACATTAGATCCAAACCCTCTATTCTAGTAATATATAACTTATTTTTATTATAACTGTTATGAATATATATCCTTAAATTCACAAAATAAATTGACTTCTTTTTTTCAATGTGTTATATTATTTTCAAATAATGCATCACATTGAAATCGAAGGTAGGTGAGTTCTATAAAATTTACATCCCGACAAAAAGAAATAATTAAAATTGTAGAGAAGAATCAGCCTGTTACCGGCGAAGAAATAGCACAGATTCTGAAGATGAATAAATCTACACTGCGATTAGATTTTTCTGTATTAACCAAGTTCAATATACTTATAGCAAAACCTAAAATTGGTTATTCTCTGGCAGGCAGCCACTTCCACTATTTTTCCAAAGAAGAGATAAAAGAACAGGATATCTCCGAAGTTATGGAAGTCCCTATACTTATAAACCACGATACAAACATAAAAGATGCAATAATAAATCTGTTTATGTATAATACAGATATTTTATATGCTGTAGATAATAACTCCCTTGTAGGTGTGGTCACTAAAAAAGATCTTTTAAAAATAAGCATAAATGGAAAAGATCTGGAAAAAATTCCTGTTAGTCTGGTTATGACCAGAATGCCTAATATTATTTATCTGTACTCCAAATCGTCCATTTATGACGGCATTCAAAAACTGAATTATCACCAGATTGACAATATTCCCATAGTAAAAAGCATGGAAGAAAACGGAAAAAATATCCTGAAAGTTATAGGCCAGTTTTCTAAAACTACAGCCTGTAATCTATTTTTTGAACTACTTGACAAATAGGAGGAAGCATGGAAAAAATATATATATATTCTATATCGGATTCAGTCGGAGAGACTTCTGAATCAGTGATAAAAGCTGCGTTATGTCAGTTTAATTATACTAATTACGAAATCAAAAAATATTCATTTGTCAGTACTCTTGAAGAGTTGAAAATTATACTGGAGGAAAGCAAAACACATAAATCCATATTTTTTTACACATTAGTAGAAACAGAGCTTGTTAATTATATAAAAGAATTCTCAAGAAACTATGAGATAAAAAATGTGGATTTACTTTCAGAAGCATTGAATTCAATAGCCGGAGTGCTTAATATGGAACCCAAAAGAGAGCCCGGAATACTGAGAAGGCTTAATATGAGTTATTTTGACAGAATAGAGGCAGTAGAATTCGCTGTAAAATATGATGACGGAAAAGATCCGCGCGGCTTTATGCTGGCTGATATAATTCTTCTTGGAATTTCCAGAACCAGTAAAACACCGCTCAGCCTGTATCTTGCCAATAAGAACTATAAAGTGGCTAATTTCCCTGTGGTACCCAATGTTCCGATACCAAAAGAGCTTATTAAGGCTTCTCCGGAAAAAATATTCGGACTTACCATATCGCTGGATAAAGTTCACGCAATAAGACGGGAAAGATTGAAAACTTTGGGATTTACCTCGCAGTCCTCTTATTCGGACAAGGAATCTATACTTGAAGAAATCGAATATGCGAATGAAGTAATCAGAAAAATAGGCTGCCCTGTTATTGATGTGTCAAATAAAGCCATCGAAGAAACAGGAGATGTAATTTTAAGTTATATAAATAAAGATAAAGAAGATTAGACAAAAAAACGGTTCTGTACTTTTCTTTCTACAGATGCCGGCAGGATATTGACAGTTTGAATGTATTTAGACAAAACACTAGGAGGTTTTAAATATGAAACTTATTTATCAGTTTAACGAGGGTAATAAGGATATGAAAGATATCCTTGGCGGCAAAGGTGCCAATCTTGCAGAAATGACTTCATTAGGATTAAATGTACCTCCGGGTTTTACTATCAGCACAACGGCGTGCAGAAAATATCTGGAAGATAATGTCCTTTGGTTAGAATTAAAGGAAACTGTTCTTTCTAACCTCAGACTTTTGGAATTGAAAACGGAAAAATCATTTTTAGGAAACAGAAATCTTCAGCCTCTTCTCCTTTCTGTGAGATCAGGTGCTCCAAATTCAATGCCCGGAATGATGGATACTATACTAAATCTTGGTCTGAATGATACTTCGGTAAAGCTCATGGCAGATTTTACCAGCAATGAAAGATTTGCTTATGATAGTTATCGCAGATTTATCGAAATGTTTTCCAATGTTGTAGCTGAAATTCCGAGAATTGAATTTGAGAAGCAGCTGGAAAGTGTAAAAATAGAAAAAAATTATAATTCTGATTCTGATTTGACAATTTCAGACTTAAAGTTACTTATTGAAAAATACAAAAAAATATATTTTGATTTTGAAAAAACAGAATTTCCGGAAGATCCTACAAGACAGCTTTTTCTTGCTGTTGAGGCTGTTTTCCGTTCATGGAACAATCCAAGAGCAATAACATACAGAAATCTTCATAAGATATCACATGATATTGGTACTGCTGTAAATATACAATCTATGGTTTTTGGAAATATGGGGAAAACTTCGGGAACAGGTGTTCTTTTTTCAAGAAATCCCATAAACGGAAATGATGAGCTTTTCGGTGAATACCTTATGAATGCACAGGGTGAAGACGTAGTAGCCGGAATCAGAACTCCGCTTGAAATAAGTGAACTTAACAAAGAATTTCCGAATATATATAAAGAACTTTTTGACACTTCAAAAAAGCTTGAGCTTTATTTTAAAGATATTCAGGATATTGAGTTTACTATAGAAAACGGGAAGCTTTACTTCCTGCAGGTCAGAAATGCCAAAAGAACTCCTTTGGCTGCGGTTAATTCAGCATGCGAGTTTGTAAATGAAGGACTTATTGATAAAAAGGAAGCTATAAAAAGAATCAGCTCTAAAGATATTGAAAATCTGCTTCATCCTGTTTTTGACGATACATATCTGAAAAAATCAAAAGTAGTCGGCAAAGGTCTCGCTGCTTCTCCCGGAGCTGCTTCAGGAAAGGTATATTTCAGTCCGGCTGATGTAACTATTGCCAAAAATAAAGGTGAAAAGGTTATACTTGTAAGAGAAGAAACTTCTCCGGAAGATATTGAAGGAATGCTTTATTCGGAAGGAATCCTTACTTCAAAAGGGGGAATGACATCACATGCGGCTGTAGTAGCAAGAGGAATAGGAAAATGCTGTATTACCGGATGTGAAGATATTGCATTTAATAAAGATGAGAAATATATTGTCATAAATGATGTAGTTATCAAAGAAGGAGACTTTATCTCAATTGACGGAAGCACAGGAAATATTTATCTGGGAGAAATTCCAAAAGTAAAGCTTGATACCAATGAGAATTTTAAAATTCTTCTGAAATGGCTGGATGAATTCAGAAAAATAGGAGTAAGAGCAAATGCTGATACTCCAAATGATGCAATGCATGCTAACCAGTTTAATACTGACGGAATTGGACTATGCAGAACAGAACATATGTTTTTTAATAAAATAAGAATACCTATTGTAAGAAGTATGATACTGGCAAATTATGAAGATGAAAGAAAAGAATATCTGGATGAGCTTCTAAAGTTTCAGAGAGAAGATTTTGTAGAAATTTTCAAACTGATGGATAATAAGCCGGTAACTGTAAGACTTCTGGATCCGCCTTTGCATGAGTTTCTTCCTAAAACTGATGTGGAGATCAAGAACCTTGCAGCTTCAATGGGACTTACCATGAATGATATGCTCTACAGAATAGAAAATCTGAAAGAGAGTAATCCTATGCTCGGTCACCGTGGATGCCGTCTGGCTATCACTTTTCCGGAAATATATAAAATGCAGGCAAGAGCTATCATAGAAGCTGCTGTTATTTCCAAGGAAAACGGAATTAATATAAATCCTGAAATAATGATACCTCTTGTATGCGACAAAAAGGAACTGAAATTTATAAAAAATCACTTGGTTGATGAAATAAATAAAGTGTTTAAAGAAAAAAACAACAGCGTGGAATATCACATCGGTACTATGATAGAAATACCAAGAGCGGCACTTCTTGCTGATGAAATTGCTGAAGAAGCTGACTTCTTCAGCTATGGTACTAATGATCTCACACAGATGACTTTCGGATTTTCACGTGACGATTCTAATAAATTCTTATTTGACTATATGAATCATGATGTTTTTAGCACTAATCCATTCTCTACCCTTGATAAAAAAGGTGTGGGAAAATTAATAGAAATGTCGGCACAGCTTGGCAGAACAACAAATAAAAATATAAAACTTGGTATATGCGGAGAGCAGGCGGGAGATCCTGAAGCCTTGGAATTATATTCCAAATTAGGCATTACTTACCTCTCATGCTCACCGTTCAGAATACCTCTGGTTAAACTGGCACTTGCCAAATTAGCTATAAACCAGGACTCTGCAGGACAGAGCATTACAAATTAGTTTTTTCTTTTAAAAAATAAATTCACCAAAAGCCTAATTTTTTTAAAGAAAATTATGTTTAAGAATTATACGGGATCCCTTATTTATCATCCTAAAATATGTTCAAACAGCTTATTTAGCTGTATTAATGATGATATACCTGTATATTCGCTGTATTCTTCCGATGAATACAGCCTTTTTAATTTTACTGATATTATATATCTCATTCATATTGAAATAAAATATAAAATTTTATGAATACACTCTATATTTGACTGTTTCTGATTTTTCTGTTATCATTTACTATAAAATATAAAAAAGAAAGGTGAATATATGAAAGACACATGGAATCCTGACTTATACAAAAATAACCACTCTTTTGTCTATGACTACGGAAAAGATCTTTTAGCTCTTCTTGATCCTAAAGATGGAGAAGTAATATTAGATCTGGGCTGCGGTACCGGCGAACTCACTTTTGAAATATCAAAGAAAACCTGTTTTGTTACAGGTATTGATGCTTCTGAAAAAATGCTGTCCAAAGCAAAGAAAAGCTACCCTGATATTGAATTTTTAAATATAGACGCTCTTAGTATGGACTACCGTAATAAATTTGACAAAGTATTCTCAAATGCTGTATTTCACTGGATTTTTGAACAGGAAAAATTTTTGAAAAATATATATAATTCTCTTAAATCTGGCGGAAAACTTATTTTTGAAATGGGCGGCAAAGATAATACTGCTGCCATTATGCTTAGTTTGAAAAAGGCTTTGATAAAAAGAGGCTTTAATAAAAATGCTGAAAAGCAGGTTATGTTTTTTCCTTCTGTAGGAGAATATTCCGCACTTCTTGAAAAAACAGGCTTTACAGTTAGATATGCACTTTATTTTGACAGAGATACTATACTTAACGGAAAAGACGGCTTGAAAAATTTTATAAACATGTTTCATAATTCATATTTTGATGACATTGATGAAAACCTAAGAAATGAAATTATACAGGAAGTAGAAAACAATGTAAAACCTGTTCTTTATAAAGACGGGGTATGGTATGCCGATTACAAAAGGCTTCGCATAATTGCAGAAAAAATTATGTAAAACTAAAAGCAAAAAGAGCATGTTTACATAAGAAAACATGCTCTTTTTTATAATTTTTATTTTGATCTATTCTGTCAGTGCACTTTTCCCGGAAAACCAAAATTTCCCGTCTTCAGTAAACCATAATTTAAGAATAATAATTGCCTCAAAAATAAAGAGTACAGCACTCACCCATCCTAAAATATCTGCTCCTGTTTCCATCATCATATCATAAATCAGATATAATCTCAGCATAAGATATAATGTGTACATATACAGTCCTGCTTTTTTTCTTTTTTGTATCAGAATTCCAAATAATAATCCTGATCCGTAAAGCAGAAAACTCAACAGTGAATATATCAGAAATAGCCTGAATACATTCGGAGGCTCTACATTATAAATTCCCATTTCCTCATAATAAAGTGCCATATTTCTCGGAGTCAGAATCAGCATCATAAAATTACTTGCCAAAGAAAGAATACAAAGTATTGCTGATATTATTACCAACGGTTTCCACTGACTTGCTATTTCATATTCCCTGTAACTCTGCATAACCACAACCTCCATTTTATTTTCCCTTTTATGTAATTTATTATTATTACTTATATTTATTTATCAAGATATTCTTTTAGACCCTGATCCAGTGTATATTCAGGTTTCCAGCTCGTATTTTTCAGTAACTTATTATTATCCAGCCTTGAATTTCTAATATCCCCTTTTCTTGCTTCCTTATGAAAAGCATCTTTTTCATAGCCTGAATATTTTTTCATAGTATTAAAAAGTTCTAAAATAGAAATATCAGTATTGGTAGAGACATTGAAAGTTTCATTTTTTATATCTTCTGTAGCACATATATAATTAGCTCCGGAAACATCCTTTACATAAACAAAATCTCTTGTCTGAAGTCCGTCGCCCTCTATAAAAATATCCCCGTTTGCCTTTATCTTATCGTTAAATATAGAAACTACCCCTGCTTCTCCATGTGCACTCTGTCTTGGTCCATACACATTGGCATATCTTAATATCACATAATTAACACCAAAAAGTCTGGAATACATTTTTATATATTCTTCTCCTGTAAGCTTCGACAATCCGTAAGGTGACAGCGGAGCTGTTTTATTAGTCTCTCTTGAAGGCACTTCGTCCGGAATGCCGTATACTGCTGCAGTACTTGAAAATACAATTTTTTCAGTATTATATTTTTTACATAATTCCAGAATATTTATTAATGCTGTTATATTTTCCTCAGCATCATATAATACATCCTCCACAGATGAAGAAACACTGACCTGTGCTGCAAGATGAATCACATAATCAGGTTGTTCATTTTTAAAAAGCTCTTCCAGTTTTTCCCTGTCTCTTATATCTATATTAAAAAATTTTATATTTTTTCCGTTAATATTATCAACATTTCCTGTTACCAAATTATCAGCTGCTATCACCTCATAGTTATTTAAAAGAAATCTGTCTGCTACATGGGATCCTATAAAACCTGCCCCGCCTGTTATCAGTACTTTTTTCATTTTCTATCTTCCTTTCCCTAAAATAACCGTAGTTATTGTATTTAGTATTATCATAAAATCAAATATTATATTATGATGCTTTATATAGTAAAGGTCATATTGCAGCTTAATATACGAATCATCTATGGTAGAACCATACTGATACATTATCTGCGCCCATCCTGTCAGTCCCGGTTTTACTGTATGTCTAAGATTATAGTAAGGAATTTCTTTTTCCAGCTGCTTTATAAAAAACTCTCTTTCAGGTCTTGGACCCACAAAGCTCATGTCTCCCCTTATTACATTCCACAGCTGAGGAAGCTCGTCTATCCTCGTAAGCCTCATAAATTTACCAAATCTTGTTATTCTTGCATCATTTTTCTGTGCCCACTGAGGACCGTCTTTTTCTGCATCCTGTGCCATTGATCTGAATTTATACATATCAAACGGTCTGTTCAGCTCTCCGATACGTTCCTGTACGAATAAAACAGGGCCTTTTGAACCAAGCTTTACTATTACTGCCGCTATGAGCATTAACGGCAGACATATTGTTCCTATTACTACAGCCATTAATATATCCAAAAGTCTTTTTACCCTCATATTGAAATTATTATAGTAAATTTCAAAACCGTCATTTTCAAGGAACCATTTTTGATCAAGATCACTGATGGGAAGCTTCATTTCCAGATTTTCATAAAAATTCAGATAGTTATAAAACTGAAGACCTTCAAGCTTGTAATTAAGCAAAATTTCCACGAGCTTTGTATCATTCAAAAGAGTATCCGTAAAATCAACGATTATGTCAGGCTTTAGTCTTCCATACTCGGATTTCAGCGCTTCTATAAAGTTCTCTTGTTTATTGTCAAGAACTCCCAGAAAACGATACTGCTCACCCTTTTTCAAAGTTTTTATAAGCTCTTCCTGATAATCATTTACCCCTATAAAAAGTACCTTTAATTTATCCACAAAAACACTTAAAACCAAATATTTAAATAACATCTGAAAGAATAAGATAAGACCGAATACTATTATTCCCTGATTAAAAGTAAACAGCTTTGCAAATAAAGAAAGTACGAATAAAAAAGCATTCAGAAATACAGCCATTAACATATCCGAATTTCTGTATCTGCTGCTGCTCATATCGTATATATTGAATATATAATATAAACACGCTGAAAATATAAAAATGGCGATATTTCTGCCGCCCAGACTATCCCCTATTAACATTAGGCAAAAGAAATAAACCACTATGTTTAGTATAAAGAATAAATATGCAAAATTTTTTCTGACTCCGCTTATACTCATTTTTTCTCCTATTAATTAATATTTTATAATTTTTTTCTTATAAATCAGAGGTTTTTTCTTGTTCCTTCCAAAATATAAAAAATAAAACAGTACATTGTTTTAAAAAGTGACAGTTTCTCATATTTTCTGTATATTTTCCACTGAAATTTTACTACTTTCAGCTTGTTGCTTGATCTCGAATTATCTAAGACTCTGTAATAAGCAAGCGTTTCATCCAGACCATATGCTTTTTTTATATCTCTTACCATTGAAAGCCATAATATATAGTCCTCACTTTTTTCTGCTTCGGCAAAATATCTTTTTCCGGTTTTTTCAGTATCGTATATTACTGTCAGACACCCCATCATATTGGTTTTCAAAAGCATATTATAAGTTATTTCTTCTTTCACATGTATTATTTTCTTTTCATTACCTTCACGGTCAACCCTTGCATATGCAGTACAGGAAATTGCAGCATCATGTGCTTTCATAAAATTTATCTGTCTTTCCAGCTTTTCTTTCTGCCACATATCATCACTGTCTAAAAATGCTATATATCTTCCTTCTGAGCTTTCTATACCTTTGTTTCTTGTTTTGGTTACACCGGAATTTTTTTCATTTTTCAAAAGCTTTATCCGTTTATCTTTATCGGAATATTCTTTTACTATATTATAGCCGTTATCCGCCGAACCGTCATCTATTACAAGCAGCTCCCAGTTTTCATATGTCTGTGCCAAAACAGACTCCACAGCATCTTTTATGAATTCTTCCCCGTTATACAGCGGGGTTATTATTGACACCTTATCTATTTCTGACCACTTCCTCTTTTATAATCTTATACAGTCTTTCCCTGTTATTCTTGTCTGTATACTTAAAATACCTGCTTCTTAACTGTCTGTACTTATCAGAAATTTGAAAATTATCAGAATACATCTCTTTTATTTTCGCCACACAATCTTCTATATTGAAAACCGCTTCTCCGAATAAATCCTTTTCAAGACTGATATAAGAACCCAGCAGCTTCTCGTATTTTTCCCTGTCAAACTGAAAGAATAACACAGGCTTATTCAGATAGTAAAAATCAAATGCCATACTTGAATAATCCGTTATCAGCATACTTCCTGCAGTTATTTCATTCTGTATATCAGCTTCTTTTGGCAGAAGTACGATATTTTCCCCGCTTATCCCACTGCTAAAACTTCCTAAATATTCATGCAGCAGCTGATGTATGTATATATTCATAACAATATTATTTTCTTTCAAAAAATCCTGCAGTTCTTTATTTTTTATTAATCCTGTTATATTTTGAAAATAATCTGTTTCTTCTATCGAAGCTTTGTCATTTTTTACCCAGGGTCTCCATGTAGGCATAAAAAATATTTTATTGCCTTCACTTTTATTATCAAGTGTGTCATATCTCGGACTGCCTATAATAAAAATTTTACTGTTATCTATTTTCCAGCCTTCATGTTTTATATTTTTTTCATATTCAGCATCTGCTGTATTAATATCATATGATGTGATAAGACGTTCCACCATTTTTTCCAGCTTGGGATTCATCGGCTGTCTTTTTTTCAGTGCCACTGTTCCGTGATTCAAAAATACTTTTACTGTTTTATAGTGAAATCTGTTTATCAAAGGTACTGCAAATAAGTACGGTACTATATCCGCAGATATTGAATGTGAAAATAATACTGCTTTTGAATTCATAAAATAAAGATATGATTTTATACTGCCCCTGTCCAGCATTTTTCCGCTTACCTGCTTTCGCGCAGAAGAATTTTTGTTAATAACCCAGTATGTCTCGATATCCTTCTTTTCATTCAGATATTCAAACATTGCCTTTCCGTTGTCCACATAAAGCTCTCCGGCACTTCCCCCGGTAAGCCATATATTTCTTCCTTTAAATCTGTATTTTAAAATAGGATAGAGAAAAAAAGCTATTATCATATTCAGCAAAAATATCATTTTCTTCATTTTCTCTCTCCGATCTTATATTCCTTATACCCTCTCATTCTACCCTTAAATACATGATAATAATATCTTCTCTCTTTTGAGATAATCATACCCCCGATACTTCTTATCATTTTTTTCAAATATTTTGAGAAATATTTCTTATTTTTTCTGAGCTTTACTTCTTTTTTTACAAGGGCTCCGTAACCCAAAGCATATCTGTATGCTCTCTCTACATCATCATAGTTACCTTTTTTAGCAGGGTGGTATATTATTTCATCAGGAAAATATTTTCCCCGAAAACCTTTATGAAGCAGCTCCAATACATAGTCTGTTTCCTCGCCGCTGCCGAAATATGCCCCTACTCCGAGATCTGCATCAAATAATATCAGATCTTCCAGCTTATAGTTTACAAAAAAAGTTATGGATTTTACAGTTTCTTCTACGTTACTGTAAGTTATTTCCGCTTCTTCTGTTGCCATTACTCCTGTTCCGTAATCTTTTCCCCGCTCCAGAGTTCTGCAGGAAAAAATTTTGTATTCTTTATTCTCCTCAAAAAACTTAACTACCTTTTCCAGAATATCTTCCGGATATTCACAATCATCATCCGGAAAAGCTATAATATCACCGTCTGCTATTATAAGTCCTTCATTTCTGTTCAGACTAAGCCCCCATTCGCTGCTCTTTATGTACTTTATATCCAGATGCTTCTGAAATCCTTCTATTATCTCGGTTATAAAATCTCCTGCATTCTGATCCAGTACAATTAACTCAAAATTCTTGTAAGTCTGGCTTTCAAGGCTTTGCAAAAATATTATCAGCTCATTACGTCTGTTGATTGTAGGCATTATTAAAGATATCTTCAAATTAAAAACCTCCTATTTTATGTCTACATTTATCATATATGGAAAATGGTCGCTTAAAGTACTCCAGTCCAGATATTCATCCTTTATGAACTTACTGCTTCTCAGATTCCAGTTATTTGTCTTATCTCCAAAAATATAATCTATTCTTGGTTCATCAAATAAATATGTATCATTCCATTCTTTTATTATCTGCTGGTAATATTCCGTCGTAGGCAGCAGATTAAAGTCACCTGTCAAAAACTTTACATCACCGGGAAATTCAGCCGTGATATTTAATAATGCTTCCACTTCTTTAGGCTTTATATTAGGATTATAATCCAGATGTGTATCTATTATAAGTACTTTTTTAGAAAAAATCTTCTCATCTATCTGTGCAGCAATTACCTGACGTTTTTCCACTCCTATTGAAGGAAGCTCATATTCAAAAATCTTCTCTATGGGATATCTTGACACGAAACCTATTCCAAACTCGCCGGAATCATAATCTCTTGATTTTTTAAAGTAATAATAGCTGTAATTCAGTTCTTGTGCTATATCCTTTACAATATCATTAAAGTTACTTCTTTTGGTGTAATAGTCCACTTCCTGCAAAGAAATAAAATCCGGGTCAAACTTTTTTATGTTTCTTCCTATGGTAGTTCCGTTGGCCAGTCTGCCGCCATATATATTATATGTCATTATTTTCAAATTTTTTGCCTCCAGGATGTATGTTAAGAAAAACAATACTGTAATTATTTTTTTCATTAAAGTTACCTCTTTTTCAAAGTATATCTAAGAAAGATTTTTATTAGCTTAACCCCTTTTTTTATGCCGTGCAGATGTTTTGTTTCCATGAACATACTAACCTTCATGCTGTTCCAGCTGTCATTCCACCAGTGTATTCCATATGTATTTTCAGTTATACATTCATCTGTATATGTTTCACTGAAATGATAAGGATAAAAATATTCTTTCGGGTATAATTTCATATCTTCGTTTTCAATATATCTGCCTCCGGCTTTCAGTCCGAAATCTCTTTCAAGGATATAAGTAAATATCTTTGGTATTGTCCACAAAGGCTTTTCCCATATTTCATCATCATAAAACTCTATTACCTTCTTCAGAAAAACATGTCCTTTTACAGTACCAAATATCCCTACACTTACATTTTTTTCATCTTCATATCCTATAAAAAATTTATTTTTCAGTAACCCGTCTATGTTTTTTATTATTTCCATGTCTATATCCATATATATTCCGCCATGCTCATACAGGTGAAGTACTCTCACATAATCAGATATATATGCCCAGAGCTTTTTTTCATAACAGGTTCTGAAAAATCTGTTTTCATTTATATATTTACTTAAATTAAAATTAGATTCATTTATCTCTATTATATCATATTCCGGTAAGTTTTTCTTCCACGAATTGTAACATTTATGAAAAATCTCAGGCTTTTCTTTATCACCCATCCAAATGTAATAGATCTTCTTTTCTATCATTATAAGCTCCTTTTATTCTAAAATACATATTTTCCAATATCTGAACTGTTATATAGAGTACTGTATAAAATGTCATCCCCTTTATCAATCCGCTTCCAAAAAATGATCCTCTTGGTATATAAAAAAGATTTGGTATAAAATATGCGGATACTAAGAGCATATATCTGCTTTTAGTAACATACTTTTCATATTTTATAATTATATATCCTAATAATATTGATCCTATTATCAGCCATACATATCCCAGATCATAAAATTCCGCTATATAATTGGAACCTATCCCTTCACCCCTGAGGTATGCTCCGGGATTCAAATAGTAAGTAAGTCTGTCTGCAAGAGAATTCGTCGTATTCAAAGTTTCCGCAGACTGCGGTGCAAATCCAAAAAGTCCCTGTAAAATATACGGATATGTTTTACTTTCGTGAATATAGTCCTTAAATTGTACAAGATAACCCAAAACCAGATAGCTTACACCCTGAGAATGTAAAAAATCAAATATTCCGTTTATCAAATCAAGTGAAAATACCTTTTTACTTCTTACAGACACCAAAATCTGGGAAAATACCATGGTAAAAACCCCGAGCTTTATTACAGTTCCGAATTTTATTTTTGTACCGTATACTTTGTAATAATACCACATTATGAATAAAAGCTGGGTCAGGAATACAGATCTGGCACCTTTCATTGAATCTATAAGCTTTACCAGAAGGTATAAAGAACCTATTGAAATAAACTTCTTTTTTGACGGTATTGATATCAGAAAAATCAGGAAACCTATTGTCATAATAGTTCCCGACCCTTTGGTGAATGCAGGATAATCTATATTTTTCAGTACTCCGGTGTAATATGCCTCATATCCTACCCGAAGAATCAGTCTCAGCTGTATCAGCATTTTAGCTAATATACCGGGCAGACTTATCAAAAATAAAATAATTCCTGTTTGTGTAAAAAATGGTCTGGTTTCCAATTTTACCCCTAAATGCAGTTCTTTTTCATTTAATATTGATACAGCAAATCCTAAATGAGTAAAAAGAAGTATCAGTATAAAGACCTCCAGAATCTCATTTCTTATACTGTAATAAAAATAATAGTTTGCAAATTTAGTCGCCCATCCAAAAGTTCTGTATCCGATTATATCAAGAAACACTCTGGTAAAATTAAATAAAAAGAGTGTGTACAAAAAAATCATATACGAATTCAGCCAGTCTAAATACATTTTTGCTGTTAATATTGTATATATGTATAATACAAGCAATACTGCCTCCAAAAATTTCATGCTGTCCGAATTTTCGCCGGCTGTAAAAATATTTGTCAGTATCAGAACAAACATTATTACAAACACATGAAATATCAGAAATAATACTTTATTGTGTTTCATTTGGGCTCCTTTTTCATCATTAATCTGATAATAATATATCCATTATTTCTAAAGTATTTCTTTGACCATATTTTTTTAAATATTCTGGAATCTTTTCCATTTTTTTGCTTTGCTCCAGTTTATTCAAATATTCAAAATTTTCTTCTTTCAATATCTTTACACCGTAAAAGTAATATTCGTCATACTTGAAATCAGATTTTTCTATAAAGTCTGTGTAAGCTTTTCCATGCAGTTTATTTTCTTTATAATTCCCATAAATTATCATATCGTCATATATGAGCTTTAACTCTCCGTTACCATTATCGAATATATTTTCATATATTATATTCCCGTTTTTATCCCAGTTAATAACAGAGCCGTGTCGCTTTCCTTCTTCATAATTTAACTCAAAATGTTTTAAATCACTATTTTCATAATATGAAAGATATTTCCCATGTAGCTTTCCTTCTTTTAGTTCAAAGGAACATTTTTTTCCCTTAACTTTACCATTTAACTTCTTATTTTCAAATTTATAGGTAAAATCAGGATAAATGAAAACTATACAGTCAAATTCATTTTCAAGTATCATAGCATCTTTTGATCTAAGCGTCTTCAATTCTTTTTCTTTTTTTATTTCTACTACTATACCATTTTCATAATTTCTTGTAATAATCCAGTTATCCATAAAAGTTTTTATATATTTACCAGTTAATTTTCCATCTTTCATCTCACCATTTTCAATTCTGTTATAAAATCTCCCTGTATACGGATTTTCATCTTTTTCATAAGAAAAAATATAAACATCATCCGAATCAATATTATATCCATTAAAAGTTTCTATTCCACCTTCAGTAAGTTTCCCAAAAATATAGTTATTTATAAACTTTTTTTCTTTATAGTGTTCCAAAATGCGGTCTTTTATAATCTTAAAGCTGCTCTTTTCTCTATTATTTCCAAATACAAATACTCCAAATAATATCATAACTAAAAATACTTTTTTCATAATACCTCTTATTTTCTATGACTCTCCCACTTTTCCAAAATATCTTCAAATATTTCCGTCTCACTCTGGACACTCAGATTATAAATACAGTAGTCCTTCTCTTTGCGAAACCATGTCATCTGTCTTTTGGCATATCTCCTTGACTCCATTTTTATTTTGTCCACAGCTTCATCAAGCGACAGCTCCCCGTCAAAGTAAGAAAATAATTCTTTGTATCCTATTGCGCTTATTTTATGAAGAGAACTGCTGTATTTGCTGTATATCTCTTCTGCTTCCTCTAAAAGCCCCTCCTGCATCATAAGGTCAACTCTTCTGTCAATTCTGTCATATAATTCCTGTCTGTCCCTTAAAAGCAGAACTTTCAGAAAATTGAAATTATTTCTCTTTATATTTTTATTTTTCAAAACGCTAAACTTTTTTCCGCTCAAAATGCAAACTTCTAAAGCACGCACAACCCTGACTTTATTTTTTATGTCAATCTCATTATAAGACTCAGGATCCAAAGCATAAAGCTCTTTCTGCAATTCTTCCAGAGTTTTTTCCGAAAAGATTTTCCGCAGGTCTTCATCTTTTTCAGGAAGCTCTGATATACCGTCTGTCACTGCATTTATATAAAGTCCAGTCCCGCCTGCAATAATTATATTTTCACTATTTTTTTCTTTTTCTGACAATATTTTATTTACATCTCTTTCAAAATTTCCCACAGAATAATCTTCGTCAGGAAAGACTATATCTATAATATAGTGCTTTATACCATTTGTTTCTTCCGGTTTTATTTTTGCCGTCCCTATATCCATACCCTTATATATCTGCATTGAATCTGCAGATATAATTTCTGTTTTTAGCTTTTCGGCAAGCTTTAGGGAAAGATCGGTTTTCCCCACACCTGTTGGTCCGGCTATTACTAATCCTTTCATTCTTCTCCCTTTTATACAATGTATTCAAATTCATGTGTTGCAATTACAATAGTGTCCCCATTTTTAGCTCCTGCTTTTTCAAGCCTCTCTTCCATTCCCAGAGATCTCATCATATGAAGGAAATTTACTACACCTTCATCACCGTTAAATACATATTTTTTCAGAACATTATCCACTATCTGCCCCTCTACTTCAAATACACCCTCATCTATTTCTGTTATAATCCAGTCAGATTTTCTGTTTATTATTTCAGGCAGTATTTCTTCAAGTGAATGTTCTTCCTCAAGCTCTTCCCTCGGAATTTGCTGAATCAGCTTCCAGGCCTCATTAATTACATCCTTAATTCCTTCACCTGCCAGAACAGATACCGGGAAAACTTTCTCGTAACCCATAGACTTTACAAATTCTTCAAACTCATTATATTTTTCATCATCAAAAAGCATATCTATTTTATTGGCTATAACTATCTGCTTTTTTTTCGAAAGCTTTTCACTGTAATTTTCAAGCTCTTTATTTATTTTTACGAAATCATCCTTAGGATCACGCCCATCCATACCAGAAATATCTACTATATGCAAAATAACCTTACATCTCTCTATATGTCTCAAAAATCTGTCGCCAAGACCTGTTCCAGTATGTGCTCCTTCTATCAGTCCGGGAATATCTGCTACCACAAAGCTCTTTTCATCACCAAGACGAACCACACCAAGCTTCGGTTTTAATGTGGTAAAATGATAACTCGCTACTTTAGAACCTGCTGAAGATACTTTATTTATAAAACTTGATTTTCCTACACTCGGATAACCCACCAATGCTGCATCTGCAAGAAGCTTCAATTCCAGCTTTACTTTAAGCTCCAGCCCTTCTCTTCCGCTTTCTGCCAGCTTAGGCGCCTTTCTTATAGAGGATTTAAAATGCACATTTCCTCTTCCTCCGTCTCCTCCTTTTAAGAAAACTGCCTTCATATTTTCTTCATTTAAGTCCAGAAGAAGCTTATTAGTTTCTATATCTCTTATCATAGTTCCCACGGGTACTTTTATTATAAGATCTTCCCCGGATTTACCGGCAGCTCTGTTTTTTCTGCCGTTTTCACCATTCGAAGCAACAAATTTTTTGCTGTATTTGAAGTCTACGAGTGTATTTATATTCGAATCTGTTTCAAAAACTATATTTCCACCTTTTCCTCCGTCACCGCCGTTCGGTCCGCCAAACTGAACGAATTTTTCCCGCCTGAATGTGGCTGCTCCGTCTCCTCCGTCACCGGATTTCAGGTATATTATACTTTCATCTATAAACATGTGTTCTCCTTTATTTCATTATTTATGAATTTTCTTTATTTTTATAAATATTGTTTATTATATCACATATTACCATTAGTGTATATACTTCATATTCTCTGTATTTTATAATATTTTTTAAACAATAAATAACAAAAAAATGATATAACAATTTTTGTTTTATTTATGTTATTAGTTTATTTTAAAGTTTTGTTTTTTTCATATAACCGGAGAGTTATTTTTTCTTTCTTTTTTTAGTCAAATATTACTTGATCCTCATATAAGTATTAAGTAATCTCTTTCTGTTTAGCTCTGTTTACTGTTGTTAAACAGGATCATCATTTGAATATATAGCAAATATTTAAACCATATCTAAATATGTCTCAATACATGTTCTTTAATTTTATTTCAATTAATTTGAAAGATAAAAAAAAGATAATTGAAAGATTTCTATAAGTTTTAGATTATATAATGAGGTTGCTAGAGAAAATAATAATAGTTTTTTATTCAGACTAGACACTTGAAGTGTCTAGTTTAATTTTATAGAAAAAAATCATTCTTAATAAATATTATAATATATTTATTTTGAATGATTTTTCTTTATTTTATTTCATCAATATTAATTTTTTTAAGATAATCAGAAACCATTTCTTTTAATTCATCATGTCTTAAAGCCATTTCTACAGTTGCTTTAAACATACCGAATTTATCTCCGGTATCATATCTTATCCCCTCATAATCATACGCATATAATTTATGACCGTCGTTTTTCATTTTAAAAATAGCATCAGTCAATTGAATTTCCCCGCCTTTTCCCGGCTTTGTTTCTTTCAGGTACGTGAATATTTCTGGTTCCAAAACATATCTTCCCAAAGCTGCAAGTCTGCTTGGCGCTTCATTTATATCAGGTTTTTCTATAAATCCTTTTACCTCCACAGTTCTGTCATCTATCTTTTTCAAAGGATCAACAATACCATATTTATTTACTTCTGTTTCAGGCACTTCCTGAACCCCTAATATATTACCTTTTCCCAGTTCCTTATGCTTATCCACCAGCTGTTTAGTAGCCGGATAAACAGGATTGTGAATAATATCGTCTCCTAATACCACCACAAACGGCTCATCTCCAATGAAGCTCTCTGCACAGCCTATTGCATGCCCCAGACCTAAAGGCTGTTTTTGTCTAACGTAATAGATGTTGGCCATGTTGGAAATATGTTGTACCACTTTAAGAAGCTCATCCTTTCCTTTGTCTTCTAAGGTAGTTTCTAACTCATACGAATAATCAAAATGATTTTCTATAGAAGTTTTATTTCTTCCTGTTACTATTAATATTTCTTCTATTCCAGAATCTACAAGTTCTTCTACTAAATATTGAAGAGCAGGTTTATCTACAATTACAAGCATCTCCTTTGGTTGGGCTTTTGTTGCTGGTAATACCCTTGTTCCTAAGCCAGCCGCAGGGATTACTGCTTTTCTTATTTGCTTCATTTATTCCTCCCTAATTAATCTTTACTCTACATATTAATTTGCTTATTTTAAATAAAAGCACTTTTCAATATTATAACATAAATCTTTCTTTTTATCATATTTTTATAGAAAAAAGAGAAACTATGTTCTCTTTTTTATTTTCCTTCATACATCAATTCATAGTATTTTTGATAATCTCCAGAAATTACTTCATTAACCCATTCCTGATTATCCAAATACCATATTATAGTTTTTCTTATTCCATCTTCAAATTTTGTTTCTGGATACCATCCTAATTCCTTTACTATTTTAGTTGGATCAATCGCATATCTTCTATCATGACCCAGCCTGTCCTGCACATAAGTAATCAAGTTATAATTTATATTTTCCCACTCTGTTTTTAATATTTTATTATATTGAGAGCCTTCCTTGGTTACTTCACTTATAATATCTATAATAAGTTCTACTATTCTTATATTTTGTTCTTCGTTAAAGCCTCCGACATTATAAACTTCACCTGATAGTCCATTTCTTAAAACAATATCTATAGCTTTGCAATGATCTTCTACGTACAACCAGTCTCTTACATTTTTTCCATCTCCGTACACAGGTAACTCCTTCCCTTCTAAAACATTTTTAATCATCAAAGGTATTAGTTTTTCCGGAAAGTGATACGGTCCATAATTATTTGAACATCTTGTTATATTAACTGGCATTTTATATGTTTCGGCATAAGCTAATACTATAAAGTCAGCTCCAGCTTTAGATGCAGAGTATGGACTTCTTGGATCCAGCGATGTTTTTTCTGTAAAAAATGTTTCTCCATATGTTTGAAGCTTTCTGTTAGATGCAATTTTTTCTGATACTTTAGTTGATATTTTTAATTCTTTTGCTACTTCATAGTCTTTTGATAAAGAACCATAAACTTCGTCAGTTGATATCTGAAGAAACTTTACTCCATTTCTATATATTGGATATCCATCCTCGTCTTCTCCAGTTTTCCATGCTTTTTTAGCACATTCTAATAAATTCTGAGTTCCAAGTATATTTGTTTCCAAAAATATCTGCGGATTTTCTATTGATCTGTCTACGTGTGATTCTGCAGCAAAATTTACTATATAATCTATATCGTATTTAGCTATTATATTTTTTATCAATTCCACATCTCTTATATCGCCTTTTTGAAAAATAACTCTTTTATCTTCAATATTATCTTTTATTGTACCTAAATTTCCTGCATATGTTAATACGTCTAAAACTACTATCTTTATATCCTTATGTAGTTTAAGAATATATTTTAGATAATTGGCTCCTATGAAACCGGCAGCTCCTGTAATCAGATATGTTTTCATTATATTTCTCCTTTATTTTTCATTTCCACTAAAAATCTGTCTACTGCATCTTTCCAATTAGGAATTTTTTCTCCTAGTAATTCCTCAATTTTTTCTGATGACAATTTTGTATATTCTGCCCTTTTTGCTGCTAAATTAAAATCTTTTGTTTTAGCTGTACCTAATCGCCCATTCCATCCAATTTTTTCTAAAACATATTTAGCTTGTTCGTATTTACTACATTCTCCTGAATTAGTCAAATGATATAATCCAAATTTATTTGTTTTTATTAATTTCCATGAAAATTCAGCCAGATCTTTTGAATATGTAGGAACAGATTTCTGATCGTCTACAATATTCAACTCATTTTTAGTTTTACTCCAATTTATAACTTGTTTATTAAAATTATTATTTGCAATTCCAAAAACCCAAGAAGTCCTAATTACATATGATTTCTCATATGTTTTCAGTACATCAGCTTCTCCCATATATTTTGATTGTCCGTATACAGACAAAGGATTAGGACTATCTTCTTCTATATAAGGGGATTTTTTAGATCCATCAAAAACAAAATCGGTAGAATATGTTACAAATATTGATCCTAATTCTTTGCATATTTTAGCTAAATTTACAGGTGCTTTAAAATTTAAATTATTACACATATCACTTTCAATTTCTGCCTTATCAACATCATTATAAGCAGCACAATTGATTACAATATCATATTTTCCATTAATTTTGAAAAATTTTTTTATTTTTTCAATATCAGTTATATCCAAATCTTCATAATCTGTAGCTAAATATTCTATATTCAATTTCTTAAATAAAATTTGATAATCATGTCCTAACTGACCATGGGCTCCTGTCAATAATACTTTCATATTTATCCTTTCAATATAAGAAAAATCTTCTTTTTAATATTCATATAAATCCCATATTTATTTACTAGATAGAGACGTTTAAAACGATTAATATTTATATTGGTGATCTCTAGATACACCTCTATCAATTTTCTTAGTTCTTTATTTAGCTTATTGTAATTTTTATTATACAATGCTGATAGTAATTCTCTATCTCTCAGATCAAAGTATTTTTTTTTCAATATTTTATTAATTATATTTGATTTTGAACCTATTTGATTGTTCTCATGCTGTCGATAATTCATTAGTGGCTCGTCAATAAATATTTTTTTACCAAATAATTCTGAAAGTAGATGCAGATATCTATCATGAAGATAACTCTCTTTTAAAAACGGTAAAGCAATTATTTTTAAATTCTTATTTAGAATTATTGAAGATCCTTGCACAATAAAACTGAAAAAATAATTATTTTTTTTCATTTCTATTGATTTTATAAAATTTTTTTTAATTAATTTTAGATTAGAATCACAAACATTTGCATTACAGTGTACTAATATAGGAATATTATTATTTTCAGTTACTATTCTATCATACATTTTTTCAACTTTGTTATTATACCATATATCATCCTGATCTGAAAACATTATAAAGTCACTGTCAGAGTATTTCAATAATTCCTCAAAATTTTTGACAAATCCTAAATTTCCCATACTATCATTTATAATTTTTATCCTTTTGTCTTTTTTTTGATATTTATATAATATCTTTAAAGTATTATCATCAGAATTATCGTCTCTTATAATTAGGGTCCAATTTTTATACGTTTGTTGTAAAATTGATTTTATTTGCTCAGATACATATTTTTCACCATTATAAGTTGCCATTAATATATCTATTTTTTTTTCCATTTAAATACCTACTTATAATTATATTTTATAAAAAATCAACATATTTTGTTCTTTCATCATAAAGATTTTCTACAACAGCTCTATAAATATTTGTGACATATCTTAGTCCTGTCATTTTTACTTCAAAAATTACTTTATTATTTTTTATTTCAACAATTATTGCCTCACTTTTAGATTCTACATTGAAAACTTCAGCATTTATACTTGTTCTTTTTCCAGTTGAATCTATTAATATTTCTATGCTTAAATCTTCAGTTTTAATTTTGAATTATTCAATACTCATAAATTTCTAATTTTATATCATCTTTAGAATTATATCTAAGTACAAAATGTTCATTTGAAGTATAATATTCTGTCTCATCAAAACTAACGACTTTTAGATACATTTCATAATCACCAAAATTAATTCCACTTAAATTAACAGAACCCTCTATACCTGTTAGGTATAAGTTTTTATTATTAAAATATTCAGAAATATCCCTTCTTTTTCCATCACTAAATAAAAGAAAATCCCCTAATCCATCTATACATAAAAATACAGCTTTTGCCTTAGCATAATTTGGAAGATCAAATGCCCAAGCATTATAAATTGAAATATACATCTCATCATTAGAATTAGTCAGTTTTAAATTTTCCAATTTCAATCCAGTTTCTATAGATTCTCCAGAATACTTTAAAGCACTGGCTGAAGTTAAAAAATCAGTTCTAGCAAAAATATTGTATTTCATTTTTTCAGCATATTCAATAGTCTCCCGTATTCTTTCCGGCATTGGGTACATTGGTCTTAAGCTATCTATTGGCTGAGTTTTATATGTTTTCAAAACTACTATTTCTCTTAAATGTTCATCTTTTAAATCTTGTGCTTTTAACAGACCATTCTCATAAGATGATGGAATAAAAAAGATAATTATCCCTAACATTACATAATATGAAAATCTTACTTTATTTTCATTATATTTAAGAAAAAGATTAAGCCCCATTCCATATAATCCGATTGGTATCAGCATTGAGATAGTTGTATATCTTGAATTTAAAGCTCCTTCTAGCCCATGAACTGTTCTTCCAAAGGACATTGATGCTACTGCTATAAAACCAAAAAGGATAATTCCTATCCAAAAAGAATTATAAGCTATTTCTTTTTTCTTATATACAAAATATCCAGAAATTACTGTAATAATTATTAATACTATCCCAATTTCAAATGCATAATTTGAAATATAACTTAATGAAGACCCTGTTGCAGTTATAAAAAATTTTACTATTGCAACCAAATTTTTTAACCTATCAAATGGAACCTTACTAGCTTCTGGAGTTCCATAATCTCTAAAATAAAAAACAAATGTCAATAAAGCAAAAAACAACCATGTTATCTTCATAATGACATTATTCTTCCTGCTTAAAAATAATATTATAGTTCCTGAAATCCATACAAATAAGCCATGAGCTGATGAAAATGAAGCTACTATTCCTCCAGCTATTCCTAAAACCAAATATTTAGTTTCAGCATTATTTATATACCTAGATACAAAAAATAGAGAAATTAATGAAAACAATAATGTCATCGCAAAACCGACTTGAAATCCCCATAAAAAATTTTCATATTGTCCATAGTTAAAAACTAAATATGAAAATGGAATAAAAAAAATTAAATTTCTATCTTTTTTATAAAATTGTCTCCAAAATATAAATAATACACATACCATCATAAATTGTGTAATATACATTAATACTTTTGAATCATATTTAGTTAACAAGGAAACATATACCAGAATAAGTCTTGGGAAAAAAATTCTATGTTCATTATGCTGTGAAATAAATTGATGAAATGAGAAACCATTTTCATTTACATTTTTCATTAATTTAACAATTTCCCATTCATCCATAAAAATAAAATTTATACCATACTTGTAAACCAATAAAAAACCTAGAAAAATAGGAAATATAATTACACCGGTAATTATAAGATTATTAATTTTTTTAAACAACTTTCTACACACCTTTCTTTAGGACTTACTTAAGTAAAAATACAATTCCTAAAAGAACTATGACAGTTCCTATTATCTGAGTTATATCGATTGATTCCTTAAAAATTAATTTTGAAAATATCATAACAAGAAATACACTACCAGTTATTACTATTGGATACGCAATACTTAAATCCATTTTTTGAAGAATAAAACTGTAAAATACCAATGATAATGCATAAAAAACACACCCTAATATTAATTCATGATTAAAAACAATATATTTAATCAAAACACTAGTATCTCCAAAATTTAAATCGGCTGTGTTTGACATACCTAATTTTATGAGTACATTTGCCACAGCATTAAACAATATATTACATATAAATAAAATTATTAAATTCATTTAATTACTCCTATTTTTTTTTAACCATGTATTTTTTACTCCCCAAAAATACCATTTCAAATAGTGAGGGATCCAATTCCACATTTTGAAATTGGATTCCCCGTCCACTCTATCATACCAAATAGATGGTAATTCAGTTATTTTATAACCTAAATTATAAGCTTTTACAACTATTTCCATTCCTAATTCAAATCCACCAGTACTCTCAATATGGATTTGATCCAATAATTCTTTTTTATAAAGTTTGAAACTGTTTGTCACATCATGCGTCGGTATATTTATCAGGTAATGAAGTGATACACCAGCTATTCTTGAAAATATTTTTTTTAAGAATGGACCACCTATTTGCTTTCCACCTTTCATATATCTTGAAGCACATACTAAATCATATCCTTCATTTACTTTTTCATACATTTTGTCAACTATTTCAATATCATCGGAAAGATCAGCCATCATTACCAAAACAAACTCTTCATCAGCACATATAAGACCTGTTTTTAAGGCATTCAAAGCTCCTCTGCCAAAAGAATTTTTTATTAAATTTATTTCGAAATCATATTTATTTTTTTCTTCATGTATTGCGGGAATTGTATTATCTTCATCAAAATCATATATAAATTTCACCTTTTTATTAACTGAAATTTTTTCATTTATTTGTTTTAAGGTTTTTCTTATATTTCCTCCTTCATTATAAACAGGAATTATGATTTCTATCATTTCGATACCCCAATTCTTAGATATTTCCTAGCTTTATTTGTTCTTCTATCCAAGGTATTACTTCATCTAAAGTAGTACTTAGATCTGTTTTAGCTTCAAATCCCAAAATATTTTTTGCTTTTTCGACAGAAGGTACACGCTTTTGCACATCATACTCAAACGGAGTATCACTCGTGAAGTTAAATGGCTTATCACCATTAATTTTTTTCCAAATCATCTCTGCTAATTCCAAAACCGTAGTTGAAATTGGTGTAGATAAATTAAAATCATTATTGATTGATTTTTCATTTTCAATACACACTCTAATTCCTTCTGCTAGATCTCCTCCGTAAGTATAGTGTCTGACTTGTTCTCCACTACCTAAAATGTGCAGAGGATCCTGTCCTTTTAATATTTTTTGGACTAAATCCGGAACAACATGACTCATCGCTAATTTTACATTACCCGACATTATTTCCTTCTCATTCTTTGCTCTTTTTTCTCCAATACCTACACAATTAAACGGTCTTATTATTGTATATGGTAGTTTATACTGTTCCCAAGCACCTTTTGCAAAATATTCACATGATAACTTTTGGAACCCATATGTTGATAATGGTGGTGGACATTTTAACTGTTCTCCTTCTAAAGTTGGATAGTGCTCTGTACTTTCAAATACCATTGATGAAGATAAAACATTTATTTTTTTCAATTTCTTTTCCTTATGAGCCCATATTGCTGCATCAAAAGTCGAAGCTGTAATTCTTTCGTTTTCCGCTAATAAATCATAAGCATACTCATGAAAATATGTTATTCCTCCAATCATTGCTGCCACAGCAACTATTTGATCGCAATCCGCAATTAATTCCTTCATGAGATTAACATCTTTCGCATCCCCTTTTACAGCTGTATATCCGGGATGTTTATCATAACTTTTTTCAATAAAACCATATTTACTATAGTTATCAATCCCTACAACCTCATGTCCTCTTTTTAATAAATCTTCAATTAGATATCCGGCAATAAAACCTGCCGATCCTGTCACTAATATTTTCATTATATTAATCCTCCATTTCCTAAAATATTCCAAACATCCACTATTTTTTTATTTTTTAATTCTAATTTTTTATATTCTGAATGTGGAGTTGCTACTATTATTACATCACTTTTTTTAATAACTTTTTCTAATGACACCAATCTGTCATCTTTTACAAATGGATCTGTACATAAAACTTCATTAGCTTCCACTTCCATAATTTTCTTTAATTTATAAGATAAAGACTCTCTTATATCATCACTCTCTCCTTTAAAAGCCATTCCTAATATTCCAACAGTTGTTTCAGATAAAGTCATTTTTGCTTTTAAAGATTTTACTATATAATTAGGGAGTCCTTCATTTATTAACATCGCTGTATGACCTAAATAAAAATTATTATTATTGAAAGCTCCGAGCTGCATAGCATCCTTAAACAGACATGGACCAGCTGCAAATCCTGGTCTAGGGAAATCTTTTGCTCTTTTGTAGTTATGAGTCATTGCATGATAAATTCTATAAAAATCCAAACCATAATCGTTAGCTATCATATAAAATTCATTTGCAGTGGCAAACTTTATATATCTCCAAACATTATTGAAAAGTTTTGTAAGTTCAGCTTCCATGGGATCTAAAATAACTATATCTTTTGTCAAAAGACTAAATAAATCAATACTTTTATTTAATCCTTCTTCCGAAAATGACGATACTATTTGTGGAAGTTTTTCTAGTTCTTCCATAGCTTTACCTTCTAAAATTCTTTCTGGACAAAATGCAATATGCATATTTTTCCCTTTTTTATGTATCCAATTATGAATTTTCTTAGATATTCCCGGATATACTGTACTTCTCAATATTAGTAATTGCCCATCATTAAAATAATCATAGTATTGTTCTATAAGTTCTTTCATTAATCCAAATTTAGGATTTAAATGTTCATCGACAGGTGTTCCTATTATGAAAATTACTATTTCACTTTCACTTATTGAACTTGGTTCGGTTGTTAAAGATAGATTTCCATTTTTTAGTACTTCTTTTAGTATCGGCTCTGCCCCTTCTTCCTGAAAGGGCATTACACCTTTTTTTATAAAATCAATAGATTCCTTATTAATATCTTGAACACAAACTTTCTTTCCTTTTGAAGCTAATGCAATAGCTAATGGCAGACCTACATGACCACAACCACCTACTATACAAACATCATACATCATTAATTTCCTCCTCTTAAGTAGTTTATAATTTAAAATATTTCTTTTCTATACTAAATTTTTCCAAATTTTTATCTTTTTCAGATATTATAATATCTTTTTCATTAAGTCCATTGACATTAAAAGGCCATTCTATGCCAATTACCTCATCATTCCAAATAATTCCACTTTCAGCTTCCGGATGATAAAAATCAGTACATTTATACTGAAACTCTGTGTCATCTTCTAATGTTAAAAATCCATGTGCAAAGTTTTTTGGAATATAAAACATTTTCTTATTTTTTTCTGAAAGCTCCAGACCAAACCATTTCCCAAAAGTTGGACTGTTATTTCTCAAATCTACAGCGACATCCCAGACACGCCCTTTAATTACCCGCACCAATTTACCCTGAGAAAATTCTTTTTGAAAATGCAGACCGCGAAGTACGTTTTTTTTCGACTTTGAATGATTATCCTGAACAAAATTTTCGTTTATTCCTAATTTTTGAAATTCTTCTTTATTATATGTCTCCATGAAAAAACCTCTATCATCACCGAAAATAGTTGGTTCTACTATAATAAGATCTTTTATAAATGTTTTTGTCTCTTTAAATCTACTCATATTCAAACTCCTGATTTATTATTTTTTAGCCAATTATATGTTTGCTCTATTCCATCAAAAATATCTACTTCTGGTCTCCAATTCAAAAATTTATTTATTTTACTAATATCTAAGACATTACTTTTTACATCAAAATTTCTTGAATTTTCATAAAGTACTTTTACTTTATTTCCTGTTAATTGTTCGAGTATTTCTAGTATATTATTTATTGAAGTTCCATTTCCACTTCCTAAATTAAACAATACATTATCTTCAGATTTTTTTATCAAGTCCAAATACAAAGCTTCTATTACATCATCAATATAAATATAATCCCTTACCGCACTTCCATCTCCCCAAATTATAATTTCTTCATTCTGAAGTATCTTTTTTAATAAAATACTTATAAGTCCCTGACCTTTTAATGAATTTTGATACGGCCCATATGGATTTGAAAGCCTAAAAATACTATACTTTAAATTATATAGTTTCCCATATAACTGAATATATTTTTCCATTGCTAATTTTACTATTCCGTATGAACTTAACGGATTTGTGGGCTCGTTTTCAGAGATCAGTGCGTTATCAACTTCACCATAAATAGTACCACCAGATGATATAAATACAATTTTTTTTACATTACTATTAATACATATATTTAATAGATTTATTAAATTACACAGATTACTTTTTATATCAAAAACAGGATCTAAATTTGACTCTTTTGGCAAAGTAGTTGAAATAAAATGATATAAAATGTCAGTATTTTCAAAATATTCTTTATATTTATCTAATTGTGCAAAATCTCCTTTTATATATTTTACATTTTGATCTGAACTATTAAGAAACATACGGTCAAAAGAATAAATTTCATGTTCAAAACTTGAAATTTTCCTTATAAAATTATGCCCGATGAATCCTCCACCACCTAAAACCATTATTTTCATTAAAACTCCCTTTCTTAGAAAAGTTCAAAGTAATCTGAAACAAATCTTTCCATTTTGAATTTTTTATCAAATAAATATTTTGAATTTTTTTTGTATAAATCATATTTATCTTTGTCAAGCATTTCTTGCATAGCATTCTTCAATTCTACAAAATCTACTTTGTTGTCTTTTAGTTCTAATAAAATTCCAGCTTTTTTCTCAGTTTCAAAATCATATAACATATATTTTATATCTCCAATATTTGTACTTATTATTGGTTTATTATACGCTAAATATTCAATAACTGAATTTGGAAGGCTTTCTGACACAAAATAAGTTGGTAAAAGACATACATCAAACATTTTTATCCACTGAATCCATTCAAAAGGTTTTGTATTAGCATTAACAAAATGTATAAATTCAATATCAAATGTTTCTTTTTTCAGCTGCTCAATGATATCTCCTTCACCTATTAATATTAAATGCACATTCTGTTTTAATTCTTTATTTAGTAATATAGTTGCTTTTACTGCTTCTCTCCAGCCTTTTTCTTTTATTCCTCTGGCAACCATACCAAACACCATTGCATCCTCAGGAATACTAAGAATTTTTTTATCAATAGTTTCTAAATTTTGCAATTCATATCCGTAATATATTTTATGAGTTTTCTCCATATTCTCATAGTTTAAATGATTAAAAATCTTTTTATTTTTTTCTGTTGCGTAGATTATATTATTACTTTTGTCTAAAATTTCCCGTACCAATAATTTAAATTCTTTGTCCCAATCCTCGTTTTCCACTAATGCATCATAACAGCCATGCATTGATATAATCCATTTTATGTTAGGCAAATTTTTAATTGCTTTATACACTAACTTATCAGACCACCATATATGTGAATTTATAACTTCTATTTTTTCTTTTTTTATTATTTGTTCTAATTCTTTTGGATCTCCTTTGCTGTCTAAAATTTTTACTTTGCTGGAAAACATATTAACTACATTTTTATCGCTTAACCATGGTCTTGCCGAATATACATATACATCGTGAAAAGGTGCTAAATAATTTGCAAGTCTTATAACAAGCATTTGCCCACCTCCCACTTCAAAATCAGGAGCTACTAACAGTATCTTCTTTTTTTCAGATAAAAAAGAATATCTTTTCAGTTGATTATCATAAATACTATTTAATTTTTTTAATTCATGTTCAAGTTCTTGATTATCATATATATTTTTACTGGTTGTATTTTCACAGCCCAATCTTTTATACTCATCAATAACAATATTTATAAACCTTTCTTTTAAAGCCATCGGCATTTTAAAATTTTCTATAATATAAATTTTTATATCTAACAACTCTTTGTAAAATAAAACCTTTTTCTCACTCTTGCTTACTATACTCTGTGAGTGTCTTCTATGCATGTTTAAAGCTTTTGAACTAAAAAATAATTTGCCATTTTTCAACAAAGCAACATAAGTAAACCAATCTCCACATATTACATATTTTTCTAACTCTTCAACATGTTCAAGCAAAGCTGATTTTCTCATTAAAACTCCACTAGCATTAGGAATTGTATTTTTTATTCCTAAACTATCCACTATTTCTTCCTGTCCATATGCTTTATAATCTCTCAACCATTTTGTAGTAGATAAATCATTTGTATACTCCAAATAATTCCCCATTAATATTTCAGATTTTTCATTGATTATTTTTGACTGAGTATAAGCTAAATTTACCTCTTGATCTTCAAAACTAGAAATTAATGTTTCTATAAAATTAAGCTCACATAAGTCGTCTGCTTCAGCAATCCATACAATATCTCCCTCTGCTAATCTAATACCTTTTCCCCATTGCTTAAAACATCCGTTATTTTTTTCATTTGATATAATTCTGTAAGGAATATCATATTGCTTCAGTATAGTTTCTGCTTTTTCCAAGCTTTTATCACTGGAGTTGTCATCCAAAAAAATAATTTCACACGGCTTATGAGTTTGATTACAAATGCTGTAAATTCTCTCTCCCAAATAATTTTCATAATTATAATTTGGTATTATTACAGATACTTTCAAGTTACTCCTTATATCTAATGCTTCTAAAAGTTTCCCGACATATTTTTCATGGTTATGGTTTACCTTCACATACTCAGAACCTTTTGTTGCAATTTTATTATACAATTCTTTATTCTCCAAAAGAAGTTCGATTTTCTCTATTGCACCGTCTACATCCAAATATTTAATATTTAATCCGCCAATATTATCATTTAATTCTGGTATTCCACCTGTATTTTCAAACGCTAGTGCTGGTGTTCCCAGTTCCATTGCTTCTAAAACTACTGAAGGAAATGGATCCTCTCTTGAAGTTAATATATAAACATCTGTTCCTCTAAAATATATTTCTGGTTTTTCAATATACCCCAGAAAATGGATATTATTTTTCAAATCAAGCTTTTTTATATCATATTCTAGCCATTGTTTGTAAACTGGATCCACATTTCCTACCCATATAAAATGAATACTTTTATCTTTTAAAACCATCTTCTTTGCTATTTCAAAAAATACATCAATTCCCTTTCTTATATCCCCATAAGCAGCACAATTAAATATCAATTTCGAGTCTAATGGTATTCTTAAACTATTACATATTTGTGTCTTAGCTTCTTCTTTTGTAATATCTAACTCAAATTTACAATATATACCTTGTGGCTGAATAAGAATCTGTTCATTCTCAACAGTATAATTTTCCACAAACTCATTTGCAACATATTTATTAGGAAATATTAATTTCTTTGAAAATTTAGCAGCATTTTTAGCTGCTTTTTTATAATCATACACCTCAATTGAATTATTTAATTCATGTATTAATGAAATAACTTCAAAACCATTTTTTACCAAAATATCAGATATAATTGAAGAAGTGACAGAATTAGAAATACATTTTTTTACACCTGTTTTTCTTATTTGTTCTATTAATTTAGATATTTTTTTTGTATCATCAACATATGAAAAACTATTTTGATGTAAACAATATACAGTAGAGTATTTTTTTAGTTCTTTTTCTAGTTTTCCTCCTTGAATTAAAATTGTTATAACATCAAAACCATATATATTTTTCAATGTTTTTATTATATTTAGTGAGAGAAGCGAAGCTCCTCCTTCATTAGCAGAATGTGCCACAAACATTATTTTCTTTGTATTTTTACTTTGATTTAAAGCAGAAACACTTATTGGTATTTCTTTAGGTTTATTATTAAGTATCTCTTTTGATTTGAGTATTGCATTTTTAAAGCCATCTTTTTTGACTTTCCCGAAAAACTTCTTTATTAGATGAGGGTTTGATTTAACTAAATTTAAAATTCTTCCTTTTTCTGAAATAATTTTTGTTATATAATATATTTCTTTAGATACAGGAAAAATTTCTATCTCTTCTGCATTAAATTCCTCATTTAAATTTATCTTAAAATTAAAAACATTTGTTTTAGGACAAAATCTAAAAAAAATATTATTTTTATTACTATTATATACTCTAGAACTGTTACTTTTTTTATCTGTTATTTCTATATCTTGTAATTTTTTAGCTGGCATTTTTACTCTAAAAAATTCTGATTCCTGATCAGAAACTACTTCAAACTCCATCATTCCATTTTCTATTAATATATTTTCTTTTAAAAACTTTATATTCATTGAATCCTCCAAAGAAATATCAAACATTTAATATTTTTTCTTTTTCTAAATTTTCAATTATAATCTCTAATTCTTTTATTTTTTCTTCTTTTAAGCTTATAGATTTTTCTAAATTATTATTATATTCTAAAACTTCATCTAGTTTTTTTACATTTTCTAAATACTCATTTTCAATATCACTTTTTAATTCCATAATCTTTGACTTAATTCGACATTTTATCTCCATTGAAGAGATATTTTTACCATATACATCAAAAAAAATTTGTGGATCATAAGAATCAAAATATAGTTTATTTCCAATACTATACAAACTATTTGAAGAAATGAAGTCAATATTTATTTCTTCTTTTTCAGTTTTAATAATTATTTCTGTAATTTCTACAATACATGGCTGTTCCAGAGGGTCCCACCTCAATGTTTTTAAATCATTATAACCATCGAATTTAAATATAAAGGCGTCATTTAAATATTTTGCTCTAATTATCTTGTCTTCTAAAAATTCTTCATCCATAGCTTCTTTTATATATATTTTACTTTCTAATTTGTTTATAATTTTATCCAGCACTACTTTTGGAGCTTCGATGGCAGTTCTTTTCTTTAGTTTAAATACATACTGGTAAACTTCTGAATAATCTCTATTTTTCAATGCTTCTCCTACCTCATAGGGAATTTCATCATAATAGTTCCTTATTTCAATATCTCCTACTTTTCCATAAACAGCTCTTTCTTCAACAATTTCTAAATTTGTCTTATTTACCATATCTTGTATAGAATTATATGCAAAAAAACTAATGTGTGTTTTATCTAAAAGACCAATTTCAGTATATTTAAAATTATTATTAAATAATTCTATTATTACAGAATTATGGGCTAAATTAGGTATTGAAAAACATAACGCTCCGTTAGATTTTAAGAGTTTTTCTGCCAATTGTAATGTTTTTTCAGGATTTTTTAAATGCTCAAGTACATCAGCAAAAATAATATAATCATATTTCTCTCCATTTAATTCTTCTGCCCAAAGTTCATTATCTATATCTCCATATTTAGGTCCGATTAATGCTCTTCTTGCATACTGTGATGCTTCCTTACCAGCAATTTCATCAATTTCTATTATATCAACATCACAATCCATGTTTTTTTTTAGATATTTAGTTAATCTGCCATTTGCAGGACCAAATTCTAAGATTTTCGCATTTTCTTTCAAAAAGTACTTAACTATAATTGATAAAGAATTATCTGTTGTCAAATCTAACTCAAAATTATAATTTGTCATAAATTTATCCCCCATTTATGCGGCATTATGAATATTCCTTCTCCATCATATCCGCTCTCTATAAAAAAATTTTTGATTTTTGATTTATACTCAAATGGAATTGTTGCTGTTTTCTCCATTATTGCACAATCAAAATAATAACTTCCCCCTAATAATAATAGTCCGTCTGCATATTCTAAATAATATCTATTTACTCCTTTTTCCCACGGTATTTTTTTACAATCTAGCAAAGTATTCAACCCACATATATACTCATTATTTATTTTTCTAATTGCTACTCCCAACACAGGATCTGTAATATTTTCATCAAATACTTCATAAGTAATTTCTATTATTATATTATCATTTTTTTTAAATGTATCTATCATTTCATAATTTTTATTTAATATTTTAAAATCTTGAATTTCTACTATAAGCTCACTTTCTATTACAAGTTGTTCTTCTTTAGATTCAACTTCTTTTTTTTCTCTTAAAAAATCTTCTAATCGTAAAAAATCCAAATAATTGTCTGTAACAACGGAAACCTCTCCATATTCTTTTACTTTTCCATCATGAATCCATAAAGCTTTATTGCAAAATCTTTTTATTGAATTTACATCATGAGAAACAAACAATACAGTTGTCCCCCCCTCCATTAATTCACTCATTTTCTCCATACATTTTATTTGAAATCTTAAATCACCAACAGCTAATATTTCATCAACTATTAAAATTTCCGGTTCCATACTTACTGCTACTGAAAATGCAAGTCTAGCAAACATTCCACTAGAATAAGTCTTTACAGGTTGATATATAAAATCACCTATATCTGCAAAATTTAAAATACTGTCTACTTTCTTTTCCATATCTTCTCTTTTATAACCCATTAAAGTCCCGTATAAGTATATATTCTCATATCCAGAATATTCTGGATTAAATCCAGCTCCTAATTCTATAAGAGCAGAAATTTTTCCATTAATTTTTATTTCTCCGCTAGTTGGTGTTAATACACCCGTTATTATTTTAAGAAGTGTTGATTTTCCAGCACCATTTTTACCTAATAACCCTACTACTTCCCCTTTTTCTATTCCCAAATTTATATCTCTTAATGCATAAAAATTTACATGTTCTTTTTTCCTTGTAATGCTTAAAGCTTCTTTCAATCTTGCTTTTTTACTATTATATAATTTATATACTTTATTTATTTCACTTAATTCAATAATATTCACAGTTCCTCCTAAAGTACATCATTAAAATGAGGTCTTAATTTCTTAAAAATTATTGCTCCAAAAATAAAAAGTACTGTTGCTATTATTAAATAATAAAAGGTCCATGTACTTTTTTCCCAAAACCAAATTTTATTTATAAAGGTGTCCCTAAATCCATCAACAATATAAAATACAGGATTTATTTTTAATATCCACCTATAATTTTCAGGAACCATTTTTACATTCCACATTATTGGGGTTATCCACATTCCTAATTGTAAAATAACTGATATGATTTCTCCAATATCCGGAAGGAAAACTTTCAAACTTGAAAAAATCCAAGTTAAACCAACTAATAAATACATCATACACAAAATATAATATAATATCTGCAAATAATATATAGTGGCACCTCTTCTATATACAAAACCTATTAAAATTATAATTAAAATAAAAAATATATGCGTTATCAAGCTTGAAATTATTTTTATGAACGGTAAAATACTTGGCCTAAAAACCATCTGTTTTAACATATAACTATATTCATATAAAACATTAGAACCTGTTGCTAAAACTTCTGAAAAATAATACCAAGGTATCAATCCGCAAACTAACCATAGAATAAATGGCACTCCTTCTTCTATATCAGCTGCTCTAAAACCAACAGAAAATACAAACCAGAAAACTCCAATATTTATCAATGGTTGTACAAAAGACCAGAATAATCCTAAATATGAACTTGAATATCTTTTTTTGAAATCGTTAAACGCAAGTGTAAGTATCAGTTTTCTTTTCTCATATATATCCATTATAAATCTTTTTATATTTACAATCAATTTTTTTATTCTCCTATCTTAAATCCAATAGATACCTTCCATAATCTGTTTTCATTAAAGGTTCTGTTAATTTTTCTAATTCTTCCTTACTTATCCAACCTTTTTTATAAGCTATTTCTTCAATACATGCTACATATAACCCTTGTCTTTTTTGTATTGCTTCAATAAAATTAGCTGCATCCAGCAATGAAGTATTTGTTCCAGTATCTAACCAAGCAGTTCCTCTACCTAAATTTGTAACTGTTAGTGAGTCTTCTCTTAAATACATTTCATTTATTGATGTTATTTCTAATTCTCCACGATTTGAAGGCACTACTTTTTTAGCTTTCTCAATTACTGTATTATCATAAAAATATAATCCAGGAATTGCAAAATTTGATTTTGGATTTTCCGGTTTTTCTTCAAGAGAAATCGCCTTTCCATCCTCTCCAAATTCAACTACTCCAAAAGCTCTCGGATCTTGAACAGGATATCCAAATATTCTTGCTCCCCTTTTCAATTTTGAAGCTTCTGACACCATTTCTGATAATCCATGCCCATAAAATATATTATCTCCTAAAATTAAAGCAACTTCATCACCATCAATAAATTCTTCTCCTATTAAAAAAGCCTCAGCTAATCCTCTAGGCTCACTTTGTACTTCATAAGAAATTTCTATTCCTATTTGATTTCCATTTCCAAGTAACTCTTTAAACAAGCCTATATCTCTTGAAGTTGATATAATTAACACTTCTTTTATATTTGCAAGCATCAATACAGATAATGGATAATATATCATTGGTTTATCATAAATTGGAATTATTTGTTTTGAAATTGCTTTAGTTAACGGGTAAAGTCTAGTTCCTGAACCACCTGCTAAAATTATTCCCTTCATTATTCATTTCCTTCCTCTTATTTTTTATATTTTTTCATTATTTCACAATTAATTTTCTTTCTTTCAGTATCAAAAATCCAACCCCATTTGTTAAAATACTTTATTGCTGATTTTACATGTTCATAAGTCATCTTTATTGATTTAAAAGACTCTTTCTTATGAAGATGAAACACACATGCTTCTGGAAAATAATAATTTCCATATTTATACATCCTTCTACTCAAGTCCACATCCTCTAAATACATGAAAAATAAACTATCAAAACCACACTCTGAAACCAGGTTATTATAGTTACAAAACATAAAACATCCTGAAACAAAAGGAACATTTATAATTCTATCATAATTACTAAAACGACACTCATAATTATAATTCGTTTTCTTTGTAAAAAAAATATAATTAAAGAATCTTCTTATTAGTAAATCAGTGGGTTTAGGAAGCAGCTTACATAAGTATTGTACTTCGTTATCTTCATTACATATCTTAGGCATTATTATACCAAAGTTCTTTTTTTCATCTGCAAAATTAATTAACTTCTCTAAACTGTCAACATCAAATTTTATATCGGGATTCATAATAATAAAATATTCAGCCTGTCCTGCATATTTCTTAATTGCTATATTATTAGCTCTACCATATCCTATATTTTCACTTTCTATATAATCTACTGATGTATTAATTTTCAATATCTCTTCTTTAATACCCTTTGTTTTAGAATTATCTATAATTACCAGCTTTTGATTCAAATTCTTAGTATAAAATTTTTTTATTAAATCTTCAATTTCTTCAATTTTGTTATTAAAAATAACTACTGATGCGATTAACTTGTACATGACGTTTCTCCTACTCAAGAAAATTCTTTATTATTATATCACTATCTTTTATAATTTTCAACGATTATATTAACTTATAGACCTTTAGCGAATAAAACTATTTTCACAGTACGGAAAATTATTTTCAAATCAAACATTAAGTCTTGATGCTTCATATAATATAAATCATATTCTAATTTTTTATAAGCATCGTCTGCAGAAATTCCATATGGATACATCACCTGTGCCCATCCTGTAATTCCTGGTTTAATTAAATGTCTCATATTATAATACGGTATCTTTTTCATATATTCATAACATAATTCATCCCATTCAGGTCTTGGCCCAACAAAGCTCATATCTCCTTTTAGTATGCAAAATAATTGTGGCAATTCATCAATTCTAGTTTTTCTTATAAATTTCCCAAACTTAGTTATTCTGGGATCATCTTCATCAGCATATTTTGAATAATCCTTCTTATCATGTATTTTCATTGATCTAAATTTAATAATTTCAAACTCACGATTTTTTAATCCTAACCTTTTTTGTTTAAACAATATTGATCCTTTTGATAATAATTTTATTAATACAGCAGTTATTAAAAATATAGGAATTGTTACTATAAGCAAAATTACTGAAAATACTATATCAAATAATCTTTTAATTTTTTGTTGTGTTGTATTATGCAGTATTTCAAAACCTATTGATTCTAATAACCAAGTTTTATTTATATATGAAATATCTATTTTCTGATCTATTTGCTCATTAAACTCTTTGTATGTTATTACTTCTACCCCATTAATTTTGAAATTAATCAGTGCATCTAATTCAACATCATTTAATTGATCAACAGCTATTATTATTTTGTCTATTTTCTTTTTTTCTATCACTTCCTCTAAACTATTTATATTTCCCATATATTCTTCTCTCTCTTTTTTTTCCTCAGATACAAAACCTACATATTCATATTGTACATTTTCTATCAAAGTTCTCATTATTTTTTCTTTATTTTTATTATTACCATAAATTATGACTTTATACCTTTTAATAAAAAATTGTTGAATAACCCATTTTAAAAAAATCTGTGCTAAAAATAAAACTCCAAAAGTCATAAACATACCAAAAGTTCTTACTAAAGAATAGAACATCCCTGCAAAAAATAAATCGATTATAAAAAAATATATTATATGTCTTAATCTGAATTTCTGTTCAGTAAAATCTAATAAATCAAAAATATATGCTACTATAAATAATGATACAAAAATTAATTTTGCAGTAAAACTAGTTCCAAGTACAAATACATCAAGACAGTACTTATAAATAATATATAATATCTCATTATACTTATAACTACGTAAAATAAGGATTCAAGAAACGTTTTGTATATTATAAGTATATTTATATCGTGTGATATAATTCC
>RCMY010000106.1_pt1 | contig 93786 bp, 87 predicted proteins | sample 2041341 | NCBI WGS metagenome assembly RCMY01 (sample SAMN09708234, study PRJNA481090) | Marine sediment metagenome, whole genome shotgun sequencing project. | reverse complement strand
GCTCGGACACCCGAAATGGGTATCCACTTCAGCTCAAGAGCGGACTCTAGCTTTGGTCGTCGTCAACGGCGGCCACTGGGTGGGAAGCGTAATGGCAGGTTTTGGTTCGGCATTTGAAATAGCTGCCGTTCCATTAGCCACGCGCCAGAATGTCGCGCCTATATTCCTCAGCCACATCGTCATCTATCTCGACAGGGAGTGAGCTTTCTGGATAGAGCCGGTCCTTGCCGTCTTTGCGTGGACCGGATATCCAGAACCTGTCGCCATTGTCTTCAGCGATATGATTGTATTTGTAACCGCTTCCAACCTTCAGAAACGTGCGGCTGAGGTAGTGGACTGACCGACCCGATTTAGAGAAGGTAACCCTGCCGATACGTGCGGGACCGTGCAAACCTCCGGACTTGTCCTCAATATACATTATGCGCGTCTTAGCTTTCGACATGCCGCACTACCTTGGGACAATTGTAGCTATTAACTGAACACACTATGTTGGTTAGAACGAGTTGATCGTTCACCATCGCTGACCAACACCATACCCCCGAAAGCGGCCTTATCGCCGATAGCTCATGAACTTCATCCAGTGCCTCATTCGCGATCAGATCGGCGGCGTCTCCCATTGGCCGCTCGCACCGCAGAACCTTACTCCAAGCGACAAGTGCTTGACGAGTATCATTTGCACGGACCTGCGAGATATACGTCCCACCGTCAAATTCGCAGAGGAGAGTAAAAAGTTGATCGGTCATAGTATTAGATTAGCGTCTGCTTTCGGAGGACACAATCGAAAGCACGAACGGCGGCAATTGGGGCGGAAGCCGACCGACTGCTTCTCCATCCATAACGTCGCCTTTCCCCCTTATCGGACATAGCATTGCTGATAATTGACAATCGCGATGGCGTCGTCATGGTAAAATCTCCAAACTGGACGGCTCGGCCTCTCAGGTATTACGGGAATTACGCTGGCATTCCCCGGTTTATAGAATTGGTTGTCACCGCAATTCCCACCGTAATTCCAAATCTATGAAAATCACTGACCAAATAGGCAATCAAGTTGGGTGCTAGAGTTGATTCAAGTCAATGTCAGCCGCGATGCGCTGCGTCAGAACGGCAATTGTCACCCTCATACAAAATAGTGGAGAATGATATGTCCAATTCAACGACCGAAACGCTCGTCCCTAGCCGGATGCTTCAACTGTTGGAGCGAGAAGGCATCAAAACGTTATTTGGGATACCCGACCCCTGTTTTGTCACTATGTTTGCAACGGCGGCTGAACGCGGCTGGCAAGTGATTGCTCCACATCATGAACAGGCCGGTGCCTATATGGCCGACGGATTATACCGACTGACTGGAACGCCTGGTGTTATCATTGGTAATGAAGGACCGGGCGTCGCCAATCTTGCGGCGGCCGCGATCACAGCCGCAAAGGAAAATATTCCCACTATCTTTATAGCCGGTCAGCGGGAACGTTATTTCGAAACACAAATCCGTCGGGGTCATTTTCAATACACGCATCAGCCCGAATATTTCAAGGAAGCGATGAAATTCATTGGCGTTATCGAGCATGCCGACCATGTGGATGATATTTTCCATGAAGCATTTCGCAACATTTATACAGGAACGCCGGGGCCGGTTTTAATAGAATATCCACAGGATTTTGCCGGAGCAATGCACCCTTATGGACCTCTAAAACAGCCCGAACAATATCGGCTCGTCCATCAGCGTGCGGACGAGGAATCGCTGACCGCTGCCGCTGACCTGTTGGAGAATGCTGAGCAGCCGATTTTGCTGGTCGGAAATGGGGTCTTTGCATCACGCGCCCAGAAACAGATATCCGAATTGGCAGCGACGCTGCAATGTCCAGTCATTCATACGCCCGGTGCCTCTTCCAGATTGGCGTCAGCAGAAAATGAAACCGCTGGTTATGCGACGCCGGCGGCCAATGATGCTATCGCGCAAGCTGATGTTGTTCTCGCGATTGGGAGCGAACTGGGCGAACCACTGCATTATGGTACCGGGCGGCACTGGCTGCAGGGAAAGACGGATCGCAAATGGATCTATGTTGAGCGTGATGCGACAACCGTTGGCGTCAACCGGCCCATCGACGTGCCGCTGGTCGGTGATTTGCGCGATATCATTCCGCAATTGCAGGCGGCCCTGTCTTCACGCAAGCTTACCCGCAAAATGCCGGCACAATTTGCAGATCTGTCCACTGCGCTAAAAGACGGCTTGCTCGCAGAAGCGGAAGCAGCGCCAGAAGGACCGCCTATCCATCCATCCCATATGGCGATTGAAATATCAAAAGCGCTACCCGAAAATCCAGTGATCATCCGCGATGGCGGGGCGGTTTCACTGTGGAGCATGGCGTATAATCAATGCGTGTCCTCCGATGTGCATTGGAGCCAAAATTTTGGTCATCTTGGCACAGGAATTCCCCATGCCATCGGCGCGCAAATTGCGGTTGGCGACACGCGCAGGGTGGTCCTAATTACCGGCGACTCCGCATTTCAATTCCATATTGCCGAGCTTGAAACCGCAGTCCGCAAAGAGCTGCCGATCGTTATGATTGTCGGCTGCGATTATGCCTGGGGATTGGAGGTTAAGGTATATGATCTCGCATTTGGCAGCCAAGGACCAAAGGTTGAGGCACAATGGGGCAAGCAGGTACGCTTTGACAAAATCGCAGAAGGATTTGGCGCGCATGGCGAATATGTCGAAAAACGCGAAGACATAGGCCCCGCAATTGCCCGAGCGCTGGCCTGTGGCGGGCCAGCGGTTGTGCAAATCCCTATCGATCCGCGCGCCAACGCCATCGATGTACCCGGCTTTGAGGAGTTTGCAACCTGGTATGGTGACAAGGGCTATGGCGATGGTGAGGACGTTTGAGCTTGAAACGAGGAGTCACAAAATGCGCGCAATAACTTTTCAGGGCCCAGACAAAGACCTCGAGCTTCAAGACATTGAAATTCCTCAGCCGGGAAAAGGGCAATTGCTGCTCAAAGTCGCGGCCTGCGGGATTTGCGGGTCCGACGTCCATGCCTATCAGGTCAGCATGTCGGCCATCGGCACCGTTTTTGGTCACGAATTCTCCGGCGAAGTTGCCAAAATCGGAGAAGGTGTCGATGGTGATTGGAATATCGGTGATCGCGCCATTTCACTGGGCGCGATGGCCTGTGGAGCGTGTGAGGCATGCGAGGCGGAGAACAGCAGCGAATGCAGCAATATTCAGTTGATCGGTTTTTCGGTCAACGGCGCTTACTCGGAATATGTCCTTGTACGGGCCGTCAACAGCATCAAAATCCCTGACAGCATTGCCTTTAGCCGCGCCGCGTTAGTGGAACCACTCACCGTGGGACTTGCCGCCTACCGTGATGGAGAGGTGCCCCTTTGCGGAGATGTACTGATTATCGGTGCGGGGATAATCGGTATTACGGTCGCCAAATGGGCACGCTTCTTTGGCGCTGGGCATATTGGCATTGCTGACCTGGAACCAGCACGATTGGAGCGAGCCGCCAAATCCGGCGCAACATTGACGATCAACGCCCGCGATAATCCCGATCCGGTCGAAGCATTTCGTCAAGCGACCGGAAAGGAACCCAGCGTCATACTGGAATGTACCGGCAGGCCAATATTGCAGCAAATCATCGACACCGCACCGCAAGAAGCCCATCTCGTCGTTGTCGGCGCTGGCATGGAACCGGAGACAATTATTTCCGTCGCTGCCACGCAAAAGAAGCTGCGGATGACCTTTTCATTTGGCTATACGCTGGAGGATTTCGAATTCATCATCCGTATGATCGATCAAGGTCGTATGACAACCGATGGATTGATTTCAGAAACGGTTACATTGGAACAGGTGCCGGCTGCTTTCGCCGGTTTGCTCAAACCCAATGCCCATTGTAAGGTGATGATCGAACCATGAAGAGGACGACGCACCCGCGAAATTGGTGTCAGTGTCCGTCCTCAGTGAGCTGGAAATATAAGATATTTGCCGGACCCAGAATTTTTTCCCCTCGACCCCGTACTCATCCAATATCGACAAGATCAAAATTGCCAATTGGGTCGAAAGAACAGCGTTCTTAACTATGGTTTGACTATGTCTCGATCCACATTCGTCCGGAAATGATCAGTTGCCGGTCTAGAGCATCGACCAGTATATCTCCGCATCGATGGCGGTCGAGGTCGCGTATCCAACATCGGACATAGCATTGCTGATAATTGACAATCGCGATGGCGTCGTCATCGTAAAACCTCCAAACTGGACGGCCCGGCCTCTCAGGTATTACGGGAATTACGCTGGCATTCCCCAGTTTATGGAATTGGTGCACTGTCTCCGCAATCCGATGAAACAGTGCTTATTGCCTAGCCGCTGGCCTGTCGTACACCAGCCTGAAACCGACATTTGAAGCTCCAAGCGCCGGATCGCGGGCGGATCGCGCGGCAGGACGATAGCGCTGGCAATAATTCGGCGCACATAAATAGCTGCCGCCCTTGATGACGCGCGAGGCAACCCCCGCATTTTGCGGATCATAGGCTGATGATTCGGCGGGACTCTCGGGATTTTTGCTTAGTCCGATTGCGCGTCGCTCCGGCGGCGAAGGAACCAGCCTATCTGCCTATGGCGGGATTATTTTCATCCAGACCGACATAGAATTGTTTCATATATTGACGCCATTTCATGATCGGCCCGTCGCCGTCACAGAGCAGCGGATTGGGGCGATATTTCTTATTGTCCCAGATGATCATATCAACCGATTCAAAGCCTTTGGACTCTTCACCTTCGGCCTCGCCGATCGAATGATGGTAGAGATGCGTCGCCGTTGCCATATCTTCGGAGCCTTCGTCATATTTCTTCCATGTGAAGGCCATACGCGTGCGGGTCATTTCTGCATCGACCGGTGTCGACAAGGCAAACATCAGCATCTTCACATCACCCCGGCAATGACGGGTGGCATTGACTCCGGGACCATAGCCGGTGCCGTAGATATAGCCGTCCATGATATCATATTTCCAGATCGGACCATCGGCAGAAGCCTCCACCGAAGGAATCATCGGAGCGCCATGAAGGAATTTCAGGTGCGGCGTATCAACCGAATTTTCGCCAATTTCCTGAATACAGGTACCGATATCCCACACGTGATATTTTACCTCGACATGGCCATCGGGGTCCTCAAATTCAGGGATGACGGGCAGCTCCCACATCGGTTCTGCATCTTCGGGATGATACCATACGAAGATCATGCCGTATTTCTCGACAACCGGCAGCGCTTTCAGGATCGGCTTTTTGCGGGCTACACCCGGCATCACTTTTCCGTATGGAATTTTCTTGCACCAGCCTTCGCTGTCGAACTCCCAATTGTGGAACGGGCACTGGATATTATTACCCTGAACCTTGCCACCATGGCCGAGATGCGCGCCAAGGTGCGGGCAGAACGGATCGGTCATGCCGACCGAGCCATCCTCGCCGCGGAACAGCACCCACTCCTTGCCGAAAACCTTCTCGATCTTGATTTCACCGACTTTCAGCTCGTGGGAATAATGGACGCAGAACCAGCCATAAGGTATCGGAAACGGGCAGCGCTCCAGATCGTCGCCGGTCTGGATATTTTCAACCTTGGCCATCTCGTTCATGCTGCTTCTCCTAAAATTTCTGCGTTCAATGATTTTGCGGAATTTCTCTCACCGTCAACTTTGATCTTAAAGCTCATGGCCGGTCCCGGCGTCGGCGCGGTTTTGGTTTTCAGAATATAATCCGGCGATTCCAGACTGATATCCAGACGATGGAACAGCCGTGCGATACAAATGCCCATCAGCACTTCGGCCAGGCTCTGACCCAGACAGCTATGCGTTCCCCGGCCAAACGGCGCGTAGGCACCGGGCTGCAAATGTTCGCGCCGGTCGGCGCGGTCCGGATCGAATTTCATCGGGTCGGGAAAATATTCTTCCATGAAATGCGGCACGCTGGTTCCAATGAAGATCGTCTCATCCTGAGGAACGACATAGCCTTCAAATTCCAGATCATGATTGGTGGTACGCATTTGCGCGACCGCGATCGGCCAGAGCCGCATCGCCTCTTTCAGGCAATTCTGAATATAGTTTAACCCCAGTACATCACGCTCGGTCACGGTATCTTTTGCAAATAACGCGTCAGCCTCGGCTTGTACTTTCTCGAGCACGCCAGGCGTTTTCAAAATGCCGTAAACTGCTGCCGCCAGACTATTGGCTACCGTATCGAGACCGGCAACATAAGGTCCCGTCAAAACCAGTTTCAGGTCGCGCTTCTGGATCAGTTCGGGATCATCGAGATGACCGCGCATAACATCACCCAGCAAATTTTTGGGCAGCGTTCCGGCTTCGGCATGGGCGAAAAATTCATCGACCATTTTCTGGCCCAGTTCGTCGACCCGCGCGCTGGCGCGCTTGAATTCCGGCATGTGGATCATGAAACCGGGCCGTTGCTTTGTCACAAGCACGTTGAGGATATAGAGGATATTCACCCGGATATCCCGCACATATTCGAGCGGCGCATTGCCGGTCATAACTTCACCGAGCAACTGGACAATCATGTACTGAAACGCCTCGACGACCGGTACCTCGCCATCTGCCCAGTCTCGCTCAAGCGCGACATCGATAATGTCGGTCAGTTCGTGGTAGCGCCCGGCCATTGCCCCCCGCGAAAAACCGTCGCGCATGATCGCGCGCATTTTCTGATGTTCCTCGCCATCAATCCCGGTCAGTGTTTTGGACGCGCCATGATGGTCGACGAAGTCTTGCCAGAATTCCTTGGATCGCAGCCCCAGTCTCGCAGCCTTGCTGTTCATGAACTTGCCAGCTTCGGGCCCGGCGATGACTATTCTTTTCTGGCCAAAGACATTGACCCGGTACACCGGGCCATAATCGCGGTAACAGCGCACAAAAAAAGCTGCCGGATCCCTGGCCATTTCCAGCGTGTTGCCGATAATCGGCAATCCACCCACATTCGGTATGACCTTTGGGGATGCCAACTGTGGCCGGGTACTTGCCTGCAACTGCGTAGCCATAATCGATCCTCTCGCGGAATCACTTTTCGAACAACGTTCGGATATTCCCTCATGGCTTTGAATATGTCAACCGAGAATCACTCAGAACAGCCTGTTTTTCAGTGTTTCGGCCCTGGAAGATCGCTTGACTCCTGAAAAACTTTCTCTATTTCTGAACGCCGTTCGGAAATAGATATCAGTCGGGAGAGAAACATGGCGCAGAAAACGGCCTTCATCACGGGTGCGGCGATGGGAATGGGGGCCCTCAAGGCCAGAACATTGGCCGGGCGCGGCTGGAAGGTTTTTGCCGGCGTTCTCCCCGGAGCAGACACGTCCGAACTTGGCGAGCATGAAAATATTGTCGCCGTGGAACAGGATGTTTCGTCGGATGCATCGGTTGCCGCCAGCGCCGAGATCGTCGAGAAAGCACTGGGCGGCGCACCGCTCGATCTTCTGATCAACAATGCCGGCATTGCCAATGGAGCGGTCGGGGTTATCGAAGGCGTGTCGATCGTTGCGGCCAAGAAACTGTTTGAAATCAACACCTGGGGCACATTGCGGGTATGCCAGGCGTTCCTGCCGGCCATTCGGCGCGGCGCCCCCCACTCGCGCATCATCAATTTTGCTTCCGGAGCCGTGAAAGCCAATCCCGCTGCGTCGGGGATATATAATATGTCCAAGCATGCGGTGGTCGGATTGACCCGGACCTTGCGCAACGAACTGGCACCCTTTGGCATCGAAGTCACCGCTGTCGAACCCGGTGCGGTGAAAACACACATGACAGCTAACGCTGGTCAAACAACCAAAGATATCTGGACCAGCGTCTCGCAGGAAATGAACGATATTTACGGGCCACATCTAAAGCACACAACGACCGAGAAAATGGTCGAGATGATCGAAAAGGGAAATGAGCCGCAGGTGGTTGTCGATCAGGTGCTGGCACTTCTGGACAAGAAAAACTGGAAGCCATCCTATCTGGTAGGCAATGACGTCAAGGCGCTCGGGCCAATGTACAAACTTCTGCCCGAACGGACGTTTGAAAAAATGCTCCAGAAAGCCGTCGAAATTCCGCAGTATAAAGGCTGAGCCATGTCCGAGATCGCCGATAAATTTGCCAGATTACAATCATCACGTCAGCGCCTGCGGAACAGCAGCGCCACCGAGCGCGCGGACAAGCTGAAAGGAATCTGGGCCGGCGTGGTTGAGCGCAAGGACGACATCTTCGTCGCAGGACACAAGGAACGCGGTACCCATGATCTGGATATTGCTGCCGAACTGGTGATGATCAAGGGCGAGATTGATTTTGCCGTCAAGAATCTGGCGAAATGGATGAAGCCCGAGAGGATCAAAAACTCTTTAAACACGATGGGCAAGCGCTGCGAAATCAGGCGGCAGTCGAAGGGTGTTGTTTTAAACCTCTCCGCCTACAACGCGCCCACCGCAGAATGTATCGTCCCGGCAATTCCGGCTATTGCAGCTGGCAACGCGATAGCTATCAAGCCCTCTGAACACGCGCCGCACAGCGCGCAAATTATTCAGGAAATTTTCAACAAGGCCTTGCCTACCGACGAAGCCGAAGTGTTTCAGGGAGGCGTCGAGGTATCGCAGGAACTGCTCAGCCTGCCATTCGACCATATCTATTACACCGGCGGCATGGGCGTAGGAAAAATCGTGATGAAGGCGGCGGCGGACCATTTCGCGTCGATTACGCTGGAAATGGGCGGCAAATCACCGGTCATTATCGACGAAAGCGCGAACCTGGAAAACGCAGCAACGAAACTGGCATGGGGCCGCGTGATGAACGCCGGCCAGGTCTGCATCGCTCCGGAATATGTGATCATTCATGAGAGTCTAGAGGACGAGTTTCTCGTGTTGATCGAAGAGAAAATCAACGCACTTTACAACTCCGATGGAGCCGGACTCGACAAGTCGCAATATGTGCCGCGGATCATCAACGAACGGCACAGCGCGCGGATCAAGGCGCTTGTCGATGATGCGATCACGAAAGGCGCAAGCGTTGTTTGCGGTGGCGGCAGCGATGTTGCTGATCGCTATATCGAGCCTACCGTGCTCACCAATATGACCGAAGACATGGACATCATGAACGAAGAAGTTTTCGGACCCGTCCTATCGGTACTGACATATCGCGACCGCGAAGAAGTGCTCGACATCATCAGCCGCCGCCCGAGCCCGCTGGCACTCTATGTCTATTCAACCAATGACGACGCGATCGAATATTTCCTCACCAACACCAGTTCCGGTTCGGCGGTGGTCAATAGCAACTGCATCCAGTCCGGCACCAACCCGCGCCTGCCCTTTGGCGGTGTGGGGTCGTCTGGCATGGGCCGTATCGGCGGGTTTGAAGGATTCAGGTCCATGTCCAACGAACGTTCGGTGGTTCATCAGCCGCTCGACCGGTTCCGGGATATACTGATCATGCTGCCGCCCTATTCCGAGCGGTATAATAACCTGATTATGAAGGCGCTAAAATAGCGTCTTCCGGTTCGCCTCGCTCGCGCGCAACGGTTTTGAAAGCGGCTCGAAGCAGGTTTTTGATCCGTTCATTCGGCGGGCTTGTGAGCCCCTCCACGGCCTGGCTGAATAGCGGATATTCATTTTTGTCCAGCCGCGCAAACTGACGCAGTGCGACCTCGGTTGCCGTTTCCTTTTGCGCTTCAAACTCGGTGTTGCGAATTTCCTCCACCGCCCCGGCAAAGGCAGCCGAGCCAACCATATTGAAAATATGCATAGCCTCCTTCGGCTCAAAACCACGTTGGTGCATGACCGACAGAAATTGTTCGGCCAGCTTGAACTGCACCTCAAATCCATATTCCCGCACGTGGTTTGCCAGCACAAGGGAAGGACTGGCCGCAAGATGGCCCTGGATGCAAAGTGCAAATTCATGAGCATAGTGCGACCAATGCTGGCCTTTGTCCTGGGGAAGCGCGAGACCGGCCAGGGCATGGACCGCCGCCGCATGCATCAACTCTTTGCGACCACCCCAATATTGATAGAGCGTAGCGGTACCGACATTGAGATGGGTAGCGAGCATCTTCATCGTCAGGCCTTCCAGCCCCAGCTCCAGCGCACCCTCGATTATTTCATCATGGGTCAGCAGCCGCGGTCGCCCGTAGACAACGTCCTTTTTAACTTTCTTTGCTGCGCTATTTGTCATGTCACCATTTTCCGAATGTGGTTCCGTTAATCGGTTGGGTGATTCAATATGTCAATTGAAAAGCCCGAAAATCCTTGCAAATCTTGCCTTTTTCGCGATTGAATGTCCCTATGGACAATCTCGTCGGCAAAGATGCTCTTGATATGCTGATCAGCTCCCGGGTGTCCCGGGAGAGCTTTGGTCCCGGCACTGACCGTCCCTGTCTGGTGCTCGATCTTGATGGCTCGGATAGCGTCCATGGACCGTGGCTGGCAGATCTGCCCTGCCCTGTTGTTGGCATCGGCGACGGGGCATTGAGCAATGCTTGCGATGTCGTTCTTCCAGACGAACGCAACCTTGATCGAATTGTGACAAATATCGCGAAGGCTCAGATCGCTGCGATGATATTGGTCCAGCATTTGCGAGCCAGTGAAACGCTTGGCCTCGCGGATACATTGACCGCTGAGAGCTTTGCCTATGCCACCGCGCAGAGGGGGCCCGAGTTTCTGGATTGGCTCAAAAATTACGCAAGAAAATCAGAAGCTGCGTCGATCAATGACGAACAGTTGCTCGTGAGTATCGACGATGATCAATTGCATCTAACACTGAACGATCCCGAAAACTTGAATGCCATTGGCGTGACGATGCGCGATGCGCTTTGCGAAGCCCTGGATCTGGCGCTTGCCGATGAAAGCCTCACCCGCGTTACAATCACCGGCGCGGGGCGCTGTTTTTCGACGGGCGGAGCCGTGGATGAATTTGGCGAGATATCGGATCCCGCGACGGCCCATTGGGTGCGCAGCCTGCGATTGCCGGCATGGCGCCTCGCGCGGCTCGCGGATCGACTGCACGTCCATGTTGATGGCGCTGCGGTTGGAGCGGGCGCAGAAATCGCGGCCTTCGGCAGTCATGTTACCGCCACCGAAAATGCCTGGTTCCAGCTGCCGGAACTCAAATACGGACTGATCCCCGGCGCGGGTGGCACCGCCAGTCTGCCCCGCCGTATCGGGCGACAGCGGACAGCCTATCTGGCTTTGTCGATGAAAAAACTCAACGCTCAGACGGCGCTGGAATGGGGACTGGTCGACGAAATATTGTCGTAGACCATCTCTCCCGCGATCCAGGTTGCGCGAACCGAAGCGTCCGCCAGATTCTCGCGGGCATCGGACCAGCTGCGGTCTAGGAGGCAAAGGTCCGCCGCAGCCCCCATCGCAATTTTTCGGGCCTCCCCTCCGGCATATTCTACCGGCTTGATATATAGCGCCAATGCCTGTTCGGCGGTGACCGCTTCACCGGGTCCGAGACCATCTGGCCTTGTAACGGCACTGGCCATGGCTTTCCACGGATTGAAATCACCAAAGGGCGCATCGCTGCCTGCTGCCAGCCTTATACCTGCTTCGAGAAAGGACTTGAGCTGCCAGAGGTGGGCAAGGTCATCTTTGTCGACATCACGAAGATAGGCGGTTCCCCGTTCCGCAACAAAATGCGGTTGCGTAACGACTGTCAGATCCAGTCGTTTGATCCAGTCTATCGCCGTGGAATCGGCAATCGCGGCATGCTCGATCCTGTCACCATGGCGAGGACCCGCTTCCTCGATCGCTGCCAGACTAAGCATAAGCTCGGCACGGGTAACGCAATGGACAGCCACTGCCCGGCCACGGGCATGGGCTCTCTCGATAGTGTCGGTCAGCTCGGAGAGAGGCGGCAGGTCATGATCATGATTGTGAATTTTCAGAGGCCCGATATTTGCCGCTTTGCCTCCGTCCACCGTATGAAGATCTTCGCCGCCCATGATCGAAAGACGCAGTGGTCTCGCGGACCGCAGATAATGTTCAAGGTCGAACCGGTCATTGCCGGGCGTCACTTCGGTCACGCCGGTAATACCGAATGACAGCAGCTTGTTGACCAATGGCCCCAGATCCGGCCTTTGGCTCCCCGGCGCTTGCCGTACCAGAGCGTCGCCATCGACCAGTCGGCCATCATCCGGAATATTGGCATCCAGCAACGCGATGGCGCGGCTGTTGAAAATCCACATCCGTCCGCTGCGGTGCTGAATGCGGACCGGTCTCTCGGGGCCGTATTTGTCCAGCCAGTTACGGTCTATTTCACCGGCCACCGAAGGATGATAGCCAATGGCCCGTAACCAGTCGTCATCCGGATTGCGGTGCAACGCGGTAATCAGTTGCTGCTCATCCATAACATCGGGCGGACCGCAGTGGACCGATTGCAGCGCGGCGGCAGTAGCGTTGAGATGGATATGATGATCGTGAAGTCCCGGCAACAGCGCGCCGCCCTTCCCTTCGACGACCGGTTCGTGATCCAGCGCTGACAGATGGTCAGCGATGCTTTCAATCAGGCCGTTTCCGATACGGGCATCGACCCGCTTTCCGCCGATATCGACATTGCGGATCAGCATAGCCCGACCATGATTTGCTTCGTGCTCGCCCCTAGTTCCTCGACCGGTGCCACTGGTTTGCGCATCGGGTAAAGCTCTGTGTCGTCCGCCCCAGCCAGCGCTTGCCATTCTGATGCGATAGCCGACCAGTCGTACTTTGTGCCGTTCAGCTGCATCGCGCGTCCCACCGCATCACGCATCGAAAGACGGATCAGACTTCCACCCCCCGCCTGCCATTTCGTCCAGGCGGCGAGCGCCGCCAATATACCGGAGACGGGATCGGCAATGGCATCGCCGACGAAAAAGGGCTCGCCCCACGCCCGTTCCATGATCGTGCTCAGTCCTGCGGCAACGCCGATATCCTCGCCAAAACCGATCCGGGTCTCATCATCCCCATAAGCCCCCAGTCGAAGCCAGACCTTGCCCGGCTTTTGCGCGAGTAGTTGTTCTGCATCTATCCCCAGTTGCCGTAAGGCCCGCGGCCGTGATCCCTCGATGACAATATCGGCAGCCCCCAGCAGTTTGCGCAAGTCGCCACGACCGTCAGCCGTGGAAAAATCAAACGCGGCGCATGGCTTGCCCCCGTTCAGCACATGATAGAATTCGGCATTGCCGCGCCGTGCTCCGTCGGGCCGCGAAATACTCTCCACCTTGACCACATGTGCGCCCATGTCTTGCAGCAAATTGCTGGCGAGCGGTCCCGCCCACAAGCTCGATAGATCGACCACCAAGGGCTTGGTGCGGCCAGATTGAACCGAAGAAAAGGACGTTTCGGCAAACCATCGCTTGCTCCCGGGAATCTGGTCCAGCGAAATTGCCAGGCCCATTTCAGCACCTCGTTGCACCAGTGTCGCAGCATCTCGCGACATGGCAATTCTGCTAACATCGTCCCAGGTTGCCGCCGGTTCTTCAAGCCATGCTTCCAGCAAAGTCCAGTCATCATCGCGCGCGAGATTGAGCGCAAACCTGCCCTGTTTTGCATCAATGAGGCGACAATGGCCGCTCGAGGAGGCGCGCCCGTTGCGGGAAAGATTCCGCAATCGCGCCCGTTCGCCCAGCAGAAGCGATCCGCTGATTGGCAATATTTCAGGGGCGGTGGATAGCGATTTCAAAGCCAATATTGCGCCATCGACGAAAGTCGCGAGCGGCAGCGGCACTATCCGCGCGGGACCGTTTTTCTCTCCGCTGAGGCCGAGCAGCCCGGCCCGCCGCCAGGCCAATGCGGGATGGTCACCCTGCCCCGATAACGAAGCGCGACAGCCCAGATCGGCCAGCAGCTCTTGGCCAATCCGCGCCGCCGGTTTAAGCGCGGGCAAGATGGTCGCGGACGACACGGCGTAGCAGCTTGCCGGTTTCGCTATAGGGCAATACATCGATGTATATGATTTTGGCAGGCACCCGGCTGGAACGCAATTTCCCGCGCACCAGTGCGCAAAGCTCGCCCTCATCCGGCGCGGGGCCGTTGCAGACAATCGCCGCCCCGACCGCTTCGCCCCATTCCTCGCTGGGTATCGCGACCACGGCGACGTCCTTCACGCTGCCATGGCCCCGCAGAACCTCTTCCACCTCGCCGGGAGAAATATTTTCGCCCCCGCGTACAATGACATCATCGGCGCGTCCGTCGAGAAACAGATAGCCTTCGCCATCAACAAAGCCGACATCCCTGGTCGGGAACCAGCCATCACCATCAAGCTGCGAGCCAACACCCTTATACTCGCCGCTGACCTGTTCGCCGCGTACATAGACGAGCCCCGTTTCATCGGCCTTGCAGGCTGTTCCATCCTCGGTCCGTATTTGCAATTCCACGGTTGGCAGGGCCTGCCCAACCGAACCAAGCCGCCGCCGGACCAGCGGATCGCTGGACTTTATTGCATCTCGATGCGCCTCCGGCCCCAGCAGGCAGATGGTCGAGCTGGTTTCGGTCAATCCATAGGCATTGGTGAATTCGACATGGGGCAGTAAAGCCATCGCCTTTGCGATCACCGGCAACGGCATCTTCCCGCCGCCATAGGAAAGCGCGCGCAGCTTTGGCAGCTCCAGCGCTCCGCCATTCCGGCCGACATGCTCGACGATATGCTGCAGCATCGTCGGCACAACAAAGGCGTGGGTAACCGCTTCTTTCTGCGCCAGATCGATCCAGCCCTGCGGACTGAAATTGGGCAGTTGCACCATCCTGCGCCCGGCATAGGTTGAACTCAAGACCGCCGAGATACCGGCGATATGATAGGGCGGAACGGTGATCAGGCTGGCCTCTTCCTCCGTAGCGCTCATAAATTCCACACTCCCCAGGATATAAGCCATCAGGTTGCTGTGGCGCAGGATCGCCGATTTCGGCTCGCCGGTGGTGCCGCTGGTGAACAATTCTATCGCGACCGCGCCGTCGACATCGGGCGCCTCTCCTTCGACAGCATCACCGGTCATCGCTTCAGCGCGGCTGATCAGGTCAATCTCCGGATATTGTTTCTCGCTTTCGGTAATCAACAGCGCCGGCGTGATCCGCCTCATCAGGGCTGCAATCTGATCGTCCGCCAGCCGGTAACTGATCGGCACAAAGGACGTCCCGGCCAGCGCGGCACCGAAAATCCCGGCCGCCATGGCGGGATGATTTTCCGCCAGATAGGCCAGCCTCTGACCTTGCTTCAGTTTCGCCGCCACCTTGCGAGCAGCCAAAGCCACATCTGCATAAGTGAGCCGCTGATCCCCGGCGGTAATCGCTTCTCGGTCGCCCATGGCGTCGGCCGCCATTTGCAGGATCAAGTGAATATTCATCAGTCGGAAGAAGGCAGTTGCTTGGCCTGTTTGATATCGAGCGAAACACCGTTGACCTGGACCGTACCCTCGCCGCCCCTGGTGCACAGAAATTCCATGGTCTCGCCTTCGTCAACATAGCGTTTCCCGACCAGGGTGCCCCCGGCGAGATCGCTATTCATTTCCCCCTTGTCGCCATCCTCGGTCGTCATTGACGCACCGCCGCAGGTGATTGTCAGCGCTTCGGCGGGCACGCGCAGCGCCATGATCTGGGTCTGGCAAACCGCACTGCTCAGTTTCGTTCCTGCCTTGATTACATCACCCATATTCCGCTCCTGAAATCACTTGCCTATTATCGCACCGGCGACACCCGATGCCAAGAATACTGTTTCGACATCCTTCACCTGATTGGCCGCAGTCCCGCGCACCTGCCGTACGCCTTCGGTGATATTGTTCATGCCGTGAATATAGCCTTCGCCCATCAGGCCGCCATTGGGGCTTAGCGGGGACTGGCCGTCGAGTTCCATGTGGCCGTCCTTGATATAGTCTTTTGCTTCGCCGATCCCGCAATAACCAAAGCCTTCGAGCTGGCGCAGGATCTGCGGCGTGAAATTGTCGTAGATCATCGCGACATTGGTGTCTTTTGGCGCGATCCCGCTCGATGCAATCAATTTTTCCGTCACCCGCTCGCTGATATCGGAATGAATCAGATCGCCTTCGTAAAAATCGGAGATGATCTCGTGGTTGAACAGGAAACTATATTCCGCGCCCAAAATGCGGGCCGGTTTCTGTTTCAGATCGGCTGCCCTGTCCATTCGCGTGATCACCAGTGCCACACCGCCGTCCGATTCCTGGCAGCAATCGAGCAGGTGCAACCAAGGTTCGATGATCCATCGGCTGGCCTGATGATCCTCCAGCGTAATCGGCTTTTCGTAAAACCATGCAGCGGGATTGGTCGCCGCATGCTTGCGCATCAATACCGCAATCCGGCCCAGATCTTCCGAGGTGACGCCAAATCTGTCGAGATACGGCCCGCAGGACAAGGCCTCCCAAGCCGCAGGCGTCTGGGCGCCGAACGGAAAGCACCATTCCAGAAAGGTCGAGCTATGCGCGTCCGGGCTGATCGTCATCGCCGGCTGACCAAAACGATATTGCGACCGCTCGTTCATCGCGCGCCAGATGACGAACACTTCGCACATCCCCGACTCGACCGCATTTTTCGCGTGCACAATGGTCGCAACGGACGATGCGCCGCCCTGTGGCAGGCGCGTGGTATAATTGATCTCCTTGCAGCCCAACGAGCGCATCACGTCGACTTCGTCGCTATTGTCGAGGCTGAACGTGGTCATGCCGTCGATATCCGACGGATCAATTCCGGCATCCTGACAGGCAAGCAATATGGCTTCCGCCGCGAGTTGCTGTTCCGATCGTCCGCTATTCTTCGAAAATTCGGTCTGTCCGATACCGACGATGGCGGCCTGTCTTGAATAATCCACCATCATTTCGCCTCCGCCGCGCGGAATATCGGCACAGCCTTACCGCCTGAAGTTTTGGCGAAATCAACCATCACATCCATCCCGATCACGATATCTTCAACCGCAACGCCCTCCAGATTGCTGACCAGCCGAATGCCCTCTTCGAGTTCAATCAGCGCTGCGACCGGCGATTCGGGGAAACCGAATGCAGCGGGGGTTACCTGTCGTACCCAGCTCAGTAACTTGCCTTTGCCGGAAAGCCTCTGGGTTGTTTTTTCGCTCGAATGACAGGTCGGGCAAAGGGGCCGCGGCGGATGCCATAATACATCACATTTTTCGCATTTCTGCGCGACAAATTCACCGCGTTCACAGGCCTCCCAAAAGAAAGCGGTGTCGATACGCTGGATCGGATCCGGACGCATATTCATATCCCCCACGGGCTTTTCATCGCCTCCTGCCCCTCGCGTGGCGGGTCGCAAAGAATCGCAAAGTCCTTGGCCATCGCGTTGATGTCGTCCTCGCTATAACCGATTTCAGCCAGCAACGAGGCGCTGTTATCTCCGACGATCAGCGGCGGTGTCTGTTTCACCGTCGGCGTTTCGGACAATGAATAGGTCGCACCAATCTGCTCAAGCTTGCCGACATAAGGGTGTTGATATTCCAGCGTCCAACCCCGCTCTTTCATCGACACATCATCGAACAGACCGAGCGAGGCCCTGGCATCGGATATCGCGGCAGGAACGCCGGCTTCGGTCAGCCTGGCGAGCCATTCGGCGGCGGTGGCACTCGAGAAATCGCCGCCCTTGGCGATGGCATCAAACGCTGCCTTCTGCGCATCGTTGATCGCGGCAACCTGAATCCAGACGTCATCGGAACAGCGGTAAAGCCGGTAATGATCGCCATAGCCGGTCTGATCCTTGTCGAGACGGGGGCGATCCACAGCGCTACCGTCGGGCTTTGCCACCGCGTAGCTGGTGTTGAGCAATCCGGCGTTGACGATGGATGTATCGATAAATTGTCCCTTCCCAGTTTTTTCGCGCTCCATCAGCGCGTTGCAGATCGCAGATGCGGACAGGAAGCCGTTGCCGGTATCGCCGAGCGATGTGAGCGACCAGAACGGAAATCCTTCACCGGTATGGAGCGCTCCATCCTCGTGCTGGATGCCGGAGAGACAGGCCCCGGTCTGGTCATTGCCGGGCAAGTTCATCCGCGGTCCTTTTTCAAACCCACGGCTGTGGCAATAGATGAGCTGCGGGAATTCTTCCTTCAAACTGTCATAATCGAGCCCCAGTCGCTCGACCGCCGGATAGCGCATGTTGTGCTGGATGACATCGCAGGTCGCGATAAGCTTTTTCAGCGCCTCCATACCCTTGGGATGCTTGAGCATCAGCGCGATCGAGCGTTTGCCGCGATTGGCCATATAGGCGATATGCGTCCGGTGCCAATAGCCGTCCCAGAGCGTATTTATCTTGATCACTTCCGCACCCATATCGGCAAGCAACTGACAGCCGAACGGACCGGCAATCGCGAGACCGAGATCAAGCACGCGAATGCCTTTCAGAGGACCATCACCGGTTGCCTTGGCGGGCAGAGAATGTTCCTGGGGGTCGGGAAGAGAGGCGGCTTTGGCCTTGACCGCGTCCGTATCCGATCCGGTCGGTCGGGTCGGACCCTGTATAGCGCCCGGATTGTTCGCCAGCGAATAAGTCACACCGACCTGATTAATCGGCCCCAGTTCGGGATCATCAACCGTGGTCACGCAGCCATCATCGATCAGCAACGGATCGGTCAGCGATTCCTCGAGAGACCTCGCTTCCTGCATCGTCACGCTGCCAACGGCGGCGGCTTCCACCCACTCGTCTGCGTTAAATTTCTTGATCGCCTCGGCGAGGATCGGTTGATAATGCGCCATCACCAGTATCTCTTCCGGCCCAATACCAAAGCGGTCGGGATCGTTTTGCACAGTCAGATCGGGTGTGGCGTTTATTGTGTCACCCTTCGACGCCTCCAATATAAAACGCGGGTTGGGCACCCAGTTGTGAATCCATTTGCCATCCTTGCACTGGAAATGCCCCTTGGGGCTGGCGCTACCCATAATCCAGGTATTGTAGCCTTCCGCATCCGGGTTGTCGGCCCGCTGCCAGACGCCGCTGGCACAGGCCAGTGCGCCTTGATGCAGCGATGTCGAAACCTTCTGCCCTCGCCCTGTTTTCTCCCGTGCAAACAGCGCTGCGGAAATGCCGGTAATCGCCGAGAAAAAAGCACCGAGACTTGGCCACGGCGATGCCACAAACAGAGGTCCATCGCGATTGGCTCCCTGCACCCAATCCGGGTCGATCTCCAATGCATCGGCGAACGGATCCTCTTTCCCCGCCATATGGTAGAGCGAACCTTCCGGCCAACCACGCTGTTCATATTGCAGGCCGGTTTTCGCAGCGACCAATGCATCATAGCCAGGCAGATCGCGATTTTCGCCCTGCTCGCCATAACCAGTGATCGAGCAATAAACGAGTTTGGGGTTTTTCTTGGCCAATGCTTCATAATCAATGCCGAGGCGGTTGGTGACACCGGGCGAAAAGCTCTCGATGACGACATCGGCATCGGCAGCAAGTTTCAGGAACAGCGCATTATCGACATCGTCCTTCAAATTGAAAACCGCATTTTTCTTGCCGCGATGCCAGACTTTATAACCCAGCAGATTGCCAAACGGATCGCCGTCGGGTCGTTCTATTCGCGTGACGTCAGCGCCTTGGTCAGCAAGCAGCATTCCGGTCATCGGTCCGGCAATACCCCAGCTCAGGTCGAGAACTTTCAATCCATCCAATACGCCAGCCATTATTCATCCTTTTGTTGCCGTTTAATGTCCATCTTGCCAAAATGAATTTGGGCCGCTAGGACTTTCCGAACGTTGTTCTGAAATACGTTATTCAACCAATGAGTCAACCAGTATCGACGCGCAGTCAGGGAAATATAATGCCGAAAATCACGGTTTATGATCAGGATGGATCCGAACATAGTCTTTCGGCGGACGCAGGCAACGCGCTGATGGAGTCGCTGCGCGACGAGGGACTGGTGGAGGCCACCTGCGGTGGCGCAGCATCGTGTGGAACTTGCCATATCTATCTGCGCGAAGACTGGTTCAGCAGATGCGGCGAACGCACCGAGGATGAAGGCTATATGCTCGAAGGGCTCGAGGAACATGTCGAGGTGAAAGACGTCTCGCGCCTGGCTTGCCAGATCGTGGTTACCGAGGACATGGACGGGATCAGCATGGATATTGCACCGCAGATATGAAGGCGGAGCAACTTGAAACCATAATCCAAACGGTCGATGGAAAGTCGTGCACCCTGAGCGCTACCGCTTTCCGGTCCGGAACCGCCACATCCGGCTCGACATTCTTCTGCCTCCCCGGTGGTGGCGCATCGTGCGACTTTTTCAATCTCGGCCAGTTTGACGGCGTGGATTACAGCTTTGCTTCGCGGATGACCGCGTTGGGACATATGGTCATCACCATGGATCATCCCGGAACCGGGAACAATCCTTTGCCCGAGGATCACCCCTTTCTGACACCGCGCCAGTCCAGCGATTATATCGCGCGGGCATGCTCTGATATTATCAGCGAGGATGCTTCCAATTCTTCCAATATCATCGGACTGGGCCACTCCATGGGCGGCATGATCACGGTGCTGACACAGGCACGCCACCGCCCTTTTGCTGGCGTTGCATTGCTCGGAAGCAGCGCTGGCGGCCTCGACTGGGGGCTCGATGATCACGAGAAAACCTATATCGGCAAACCAGACGCGACCGAACAGGATCTGGAAGAGCTGGTCATTCGCAAATTCGGATCACCCTTCGCCCAGGTTACCGACGGACCCAGCGGCAAATCGATCACATTCGGCGGAGCGACCGAAAAGCTCACCAAACGGCTGCGCGAGATTTCAATCCCGCTTTACGCAGCTGGTGGAATGATGAGCATGATTCGGGGCAGTTTTTTGCCCGAGGTGGAAGCCATTGATGTGCCGCTTTTTTTCGCTTTCGGTGACCATGACATCGGCCTCCCGCCGGAAGAGGCACCCCGACCGTTCACCGGAACAAGCGATGTTGAACTCCATATCCTGAAAAATTGCGGACACAACAGCCTTGCGTTTCCCGTGATCGAAAAACTATGTGCTGAACTCGATCGCTGGGCACGACAATTCTAGCTCGGCAAATTTCCAGTTGTGCGGATATCCGTCTCGTCCCGGCCCAATAGGAAAGAGGCGGGCAACCGCCAGGTTACCCGCCTCTTTTGTGACGAAACTTATGTTTCAACCTAGAATTTGATGCCCGCTGTCACACCATAAGACGCGGGTTGGCCGTAAACCTGTGTTCGGTACGCAAATGTTTCGAACGGCAGGGAATCGATGGTATATTTGTCATCAAATATATTCTGGCCCCACACCGCGAGCGTGAAAATATTTCCGTTCGATTGCTCCCAGTTCACTCCAATCCGGCCACTCACCAGATTTTGGTTGGACAGTCGCAGGTTATTTTGCGGAACGGCCAGCACATCATCCTTGTAGCTATAGCTGACATTCCCGAACAGTTCGATGGCGTCAGATATCTGACTGCTATAATTTGCGCCCACACGGAAACTGTTCTTCGGAGTGCCTTGTATTTCAGTCCGGACTTCAATCATGCCGGTTAACGGATTGAGGACGTCACCGGCATTACCGTTGATGTAGCTGTAAGATCCCGAGAGCGAGAGTTCATCGGTAACGGAGAACAGCACATCGACTTCCGCACCCCAAAGTGTTTCATCGGTGTTCACAATTGCACGTGCAGTTGCGACAATCGGGTCAGTGGCGACAGTGGTTTGCTGGTTCTTAAAATCATAATAAAAACCGGCGGCATTGATGCGGAGGCGATTGTCAAAAATATCGGCCTTCATGCCAAATTCGTAAGCGTTGATATCCTCACGACCGAACAGGAAGTCCGGACCGAATGTCTGACCTGGCAAACGAGGTGCAACGCCACCCTGGTTGAAACCACCGGAGCGGAAGGATTGCTTGAAGCTCGCATAATACATGATATCTTCATGGATATCGAACTCAACCACGACCGAAGGGTTCAGCTTGCTAAAGCTGAACGACCCGATGTTCGGCTGAATGGGATTGCCAAGCAAATCGGTATTATCCAGAAAGAAAGGCGATTTTGCCTGACCAAAACCATCCTTGCTTTCATCCGACCAACGCAACCCGCCGGTAACGCGCAACATATCCGATACGTGCCAGGTCGCTTCGCCATAAATGGCAAAAGCATCGGTGTCGATCGTGAGCTCGTTTGCTGCCGATTGGCGCGCACCGCCATAGATCGCGGTAAGCGTATTGACGGAAGGCAGAAGCTGGGTCTGGATCAGAAAGTCTTTTGTTGCCTGTGGTACAAACGGATTGTTCAGCGTGGGCGCCAGTCCTTGCGCTGCCAAAGCGGATGTAATGATTGGCGACCCCAGAGCGGGGCTCAATCCTGCCAGAACAAACAAATAGCTATTGGCATCATTCAGATTGCCGGCAAACCCAGTGCCGGTTCCGGTGGTTTCATTAAAATAGAAACCACCCAGCGTATATTCCAGCGCACCGTCTGCGACTTCACCATTATAGGTCAACTCAAAGCTATATTGCTCGTGCCCGGACAATGATGGCGAACCCCCGGGAGGAGAGATAAACAAGCCGTCTTTTTGCGACCCGGCGCCTACGAACGGCGTAGTAAAGTCAGCCCGAATGGGTCGTCCAGCGAGCTGGAAAGCCAAGGCAGACCCGGCAATCAAATTGTTGATCGACTGCACCCCGGGGATGCCTCCGGGTGCAGGCGGATCAGGAATAATATCGCTGTTCAAAATGCCGTTGATGATCGCTGGATTTGCAGTAGGAATCAAATTCACAAACCGGGTGCTCTCGGTCTCGCGATAAGACGCGATGAACTTGAGATTATGGTCATCAGCCACTTCCCACTGGGCTGTGATAGATCCCCCGAGTGTTTCCAGTTTGCCCTTTTCAACGTTGTTTGCAGTTGTAACTCTGTTCTGCCGTCCAGGCGATGTTCCGACAGCCGCTGCAAACAGCGAACCGGGATTGGCAAAACCCGGAATGGACTGATAAAATAGCGGCTCGGTTTTAACCTTGTTATAGTCAAAGGCGGCGACCACATTCAACTCGGGTGTCAGGTCCACGCCATAGGCAGCGCGGAAACCATATTGTGTTGAACCACCGAAATCGGCACCTGGCCCATCGTTCTTGACCCAGCCGTCCTGATCCTTGACCATGCCGGATAGCCGCAATGCACCCTCTTCACCTACGGGAATATTGACAGCGCCGCTAAACTTCTTGTGATTGAACCGGCCATATTCCGCAGTCAGCTTGCCAGACCATTCACCCGGTTCCGGTAGCGCAGAAATCAGGTTCACAGCACCGGCAACCGAGTTTCGTCCATAAAGAGTACCCTGAGGGCCTTTCAGGATTTCGACACGTTCCAGATCAGGGGAATCAAATGCCAGTCCCTGAGACTTGCCGAGATAAACGCCATCGACATATACCGCGATACGGCTATCCTGCCCGACTTGCGGGTCAAAGGTACCGATACCGCGGATGTTGATCCGGACACCGGTTGGGTCGGCCGGGTTTGGCGTTACGTACAGACCGGGAGTCAATCGTCCAATATCCTGAACGCTTTCAAGCCGTTCCGCTTCGAGCGCCTCGGCATCAAATGCAGTGATACTGATCGGCACATCCTGCAGATTTTGAAATTTTTTCTGCGCCGTCACGACGATGACAGTGTTACCGGAACGTCTTTCCGTCTGCTCGCCTTGATCCTGTGCCAAAACTGGCGTCGATATCGCCAAAAGCGAGGTCGTGGATACGAGCGCGATTGCCCGTGAATTTCGAATAAATGACATTATATTGCCTCCCCAATAGAATTCGTGACCGGATTTCCTCCGATTTCCCGTGATTGCCAATATCACGGAAATTTCGACGCTACAATTGAATTACGTAATATTATTGCACAGAAACATCTGATATCATTGTATATAGCGGGATTCTTACGCTTATGCGTAATTGTGTTGTATAAATGTTACGCGAATGCCGGTGATGGGCCTTTACTCTGGTTTTGCGTAATTTTGCTCCCTATGAAATACGAATATGGCATCCGACTTCTGGTAACCGAGAGGATTTAAAGTGACTAAAACAGCAGTTATTTCTGGCACCGCATCCGGGATTGGCGCCTGCGTCAAGACGCGTCTGGAAAATCTTGGTTATCGCGTCATCGGCATCGACCTCAAGAACGCCGATATTGCCGCCGACCTTTCGACCGATGAAGGGCGAGCGACAGCGACGGCGCAGGCACTGGAACTATCCGACGAATCGATTGATGTTCTGGTGCTGGCGGCCGGGCTTGGCGGCCATCTCGAGGACGGACAGCTTGTCGCCAAGGTCAACTATTATGGCGCATTGACTTTGCTGGATGGCCTCCGAGAGGCATTGGCCAAGACGAATGGCCGCACCGTCGTGATTTCGTCCAATAGCGCGCAAATGCATATGGACCCGAATAACGATCTGGCGAAAGCACTGCTCGACGGCACAGAAGAAGAGGCAATGGCGGTCATCGGCAGCAACCATGGAGCATTGACCTATGCTATCTCCAAACACGCTCTGGCGCGCGCGGTTCGGCGACGGGCGGCAGAATGGGGACAGCTTGGCATAAGGCTCAACGCCATTGCTCCGGGCATGACCGAAACACCGATGTTTCGCGGAGCAGCTGATCATCCGGAAATTGGCAAGAGCGTCGAGGCCATCCCGATTCCGCAAAACCGTTATGCGAGCCCGGATGAGATCGCCGGGGTTATCGAATTTATGCTGAGCGATGCCGCAGCCTATATGCAGGGCAGCATTGTCTATGTTGATGGCGGCACCGATGCGCAATTGCGGCCCGATGCTTTCTAGCGCACCAGTCGCACATCATGCGCCCATGGGCTCAGGCCGATGTCGGATAATTCGTATATCCCTCGGCTTCGCCAACGTAGAGCTTGGTATAATCCGGCTTTGCTAGCTCCGCGCCGTTTCGGAAGCGTTCCACCAAGTCAGGATTGGCAATGAAGGCGCGGCCAAATGACACTGCCTCTGCACGGCCTTGGGCCAATATTTCTGCCGCTGAATTCGCCTTCAAACCGTTGTTTGCGATGATCGGGCCAGACCAGTTTTCACGGATCATTGCCAGGCTGTCCAGTTCTTCCAGACCCATGTCGACGACATGCACATAGGCGAGATCGAGATCGTTCGCTGCTTTCAGGAAGGGCACGAACGTTTCTTGCGGAGCGCTCACGTCCATATCGTTATACGGATTGCCGGGGGATATCCGAAAACCAACGCGGTCCGCGCCGATCGCATCCGCCATCGCGCGCAACACTGCAATGGGAAAGCGTATGCGGTTTTCAGCTGCCCCGCCCCATTGGTCGTCTCGCTGATTACTGACAGAGTTTAGAAACTGGTTGATCAGATAGCCGCTGGCGCAATGGAGTTCGATGCCGTCAATACCAGCAGCACGCGCGTTTTTTGCGGCCTGCGCATATTCTTCGACCAGCGCGGCTATTCCATCAGCGGCGAGAGCTGTTGGCATGGCGGTTGGCACAGGGACACCATCCGGCCCCGGCACAGGATCGCTGCACGCAATGGCTGACGGGGCAGTGATGTCCGCATCATATCCCCGGTTCCCCGGCACAACGACGCGGCCACAATGCATCAGTTGCATGACGATCTTGCCGCCTTCGCCATGCACGGCATCCGCAACCCTGCTCCAACCATCAATCTGTTCTTGAGAATAGATGCCGGGGGTACGCCAATAGCCCTTCCCTTCGCGGCTGGGCTGCGTTCCTTCGGTCACGATCATCCCGGCGGAAGCCCGTTGACGATAATATTCTACCATCAGATCGGTCGGTATATCGCCCGGTCCTGCGCGATCACGGGTCATGGGAGCCATGACAATCCGGTTTTGAAGCGCCAGTGCGCCCAATCGAACCGGTTCGAACAATATATCGGTCATAAAAACTCCAAAGAAAAAAGGGTCAGGGAGGAGTGATCTTCCCTGACCCTTATCATGGCCGATCCCCCAACCGGCGCATTGGTCAAACCAGTGTTATTTCAAGCAACCTCGTCCCAGGGGTCGTTCAGGGTTCCGCGAGAAACATATTTGCCATTGGCGCGCTTTTGGAATTCTCCTGCGCGCGCGCGTGGATTGAAAAATTGTTTGTACCAGATCCGCATTTTATCAAATGGACCGTCGCCCTTGACCATCATCGGGTTGATACAGGCGCGCTTATTTCCCCAGATTTCGAAATCTTGCGAGAAAGCCGCGAGACTGGCGGCCTGATAACCTCGAGCCATAGCTACATCTTCGTCAGTAGGGGATTCATTGGCGACTTTTACCATCAGGGCATGCCAGACTTTCACCTTGCCATCATCAACCGGCGTATGCGCGATGAGCATATGGGAAGGATATTCCCCGATCATGACAGATTGCAAAATGCCCGGGCCGGTATACCAGGTGTCGTTGGTCATCGGTTCGCCGCCCGCTCCAGCGAGTGTTTTATGGCCGGCAGTCAAAACCTGACGGATCGTATGGTTGTCAAAAACATTCTCGAACAGAACCATGTCCATCGAGCCATGCACTGGTCCCAAATGACCTTTATCGACCATATTATCGACAATTTCCTGCGGATGGGATTCCAGCTCTCCCAGAATATCGACCTTCCAATTCACCCAATGCGGTTGATCCCACATTTCAAATTCTGGCAGATCATAGTCCGGTTCGCCGCCTTCTTCATCATGCCACATCCATATGCAGCCCGCCCGCTCTTCGACCTTCCAGCTTTTTAAACAAGCCTTCTTGGGCGGCGGCGCTGGTGAATAAGGAATGTCATTGCAGCGCCCATCCGGCCCGAACCGCCAGCCATGATACGGGCAGCGGATATTGTCGCCTTCGACATGCTCATTGTCCGTCACCACATAGGAAGTGGAGTTTTTTGCGAGGTGCGTGCCCATGTGCGGGCAATAGGCTTCAACCAGAAATACCCGGCCAGACTCTCCGCGATAGAACACCATATCTTCACCAAAGAAACGAACGCCTTCAGGTTTTGTAGTGGCTTCTTCGGAAGCGCCCACCATGAACCAGCCACGCGGATAGGTAAACTCGCCCAACCCATATTCTGCAGAAGTTGCCATAGTTCGAATCCTCTCAAAAACGCTGTGAGCAATATACAGAATGTCTAAGCCAAATTGCAATGCAATTTATCGAAGTCGGGAGGTATAATTGACGTTATGCGTATTTTTGGAAGAATTTTACTACGCAAACACGCAATCGCTCGCTGCCTATTTATCGCCTGCAGCGAGTTTCTCGTCTTTGGTGATTTTCACGATTCGCGAATTATATTTCACCGTCTTTACCGCAATTGATGTTTCCACATGGTGGACACCTTTGATCGCCAATATCTGGTCGGAGGCCACCGCGTGCAATTTATCCAGTTCGCTGAACAGGCAAAAGGTCAATATGTTGAACCGCCCCATCGTGATCATCACCGCATTGACCATCGGCAGTTTGGCGATTTCCGCCGCAATCTGCTTTACCTGGTCGACGTCGGTTTGCACTCCGATGAAGGCCAGCTTCGCGCTATTGGCCAAACCAAAGCTGGTGATCGCGGTAAAAGCGATCATTCCTTCCTGCTGCAACCGCTTGATCCGGCCGCGTACCGTGCCCTCTGTGACGCCCAGATCAGCTGCAATCTTGCGATTGGAAATGCGGGCATCTTCGGACAAAATCTCGATCAACTGATGGTCGAGCTCATCAATGAGTGGTGCGCTCATGCCTTCATCCTCGCATCGATGGGAGCCACGTCGAATTTATACTTGATCACGTCCACCGCGATCGCTGGAACCATCGAACGGATCCCGCGAACTTGCGAGAACTTCGACAGGAGCAGGTCAGGCAGGTCATCAAAATCATGCAGCACAATCAGCAAGTCAATATCGTATCTCCCGGTCACCAGATGGGCAGCGAAAACTTCGGGAAATTCGGACAATTCATCCGCCACTTCCGATGCCGCGCGCCCGTCCACTTCGATCGCCACTTCCATGAGCACGTTGAAACCGTGTGCAGCAAAATCGGAAACCGCGACTACTCGCAACTTGTCCGCTTTTTCCATACGTCTGATCCGCGCGGAAACGGTAGCGGCCGTCAGTTCCAGCTTGTCCGCAATCTGTTGATTGGTGGCACGACCGTTGATCCGCAACTGTTCCACAATCGCAAGATCCATTTCATCAACCGGGAAATCGTCACTCATCCAAATCTCTCACAATCCAAAACCACCGGACACATTAATCTGCTGTCCGGTCACATAAGCGGCCCTGCTGGATGCCAGCCAGCTCACCGCATAACCAATTTCCTCTGGATGCCCCCAGCGCTTGATGCTGAGCATCTTTTTCGTTTCTTCTTCCCAACCATCGGGGAATGCGCCTTTTGTCATTAATTCATGGAACATGCCAGCATCTATTACGCCGACCAATACGCTATTTGCGCGAATGCCGTGCTGCCCCTCTTCCCGCGCGATGCCTTTGATCAGGCTTTCATTTGCTGCTTTGGGGACCACCGACAAACCGTCTCGCGGCGGCCAGCGCAAATGACCGGCGGAACCAAGATGAACAATCGAGCCGCCGTTCTGCTCGCGCATATGGGGCAAAACCGCCTTTACTGCGGCGAACAGGCCAAAGGCTTCGACGGCAAAAGCGCGCTGCCAATCCGCGTCGGGTGTGTCGGCCAGGGCATATTGATCGACCAACGGCCCGGCAGCCCAGACCAATGTGTGAATGCGTTGATGCTCGGCCAGAACCTGCTCGATCAAGCGCTCGATTGATTTTGGTTCCGTAACGTCGGCCTGGTGGCACGTTGCCTTGGTAGCTGCCAAGCGCGCGACAGATTCTGCTCTTTCCCCGTTGCGGTTGTAAACCAGCGCCAGATCGGCACCATCCTGTGCCAGTATTTCGGCAACCTTGCCACCGATGCCGCCGCTGGCTCCGATGACCAATGCACAACCATTTTCAAAAAGTGCGTTATCCAAAGTCATATAAATTCCGCATATTGTTATATTTTCTTCTTTCACACCTATGATTGCGTATTATACCGGGGAAATCCAGCTAAATGTGCTGGGGAGGATGATGGAGCGTTTAATGGATAGACTGACGGGTAAAACAGCTTTGGTAACCGGCGGCGCGCGTGGCATCGGCGAGGGCATTGTCAGGCGATTTGTCGCGGAAGGTGCCAATGTGATGGTTACCGACGTGCTCGAGGATGAAGGGCAACAGCTAGCAGCCGAATTGGGCGATTCGGTCGCATTCACAACGCTCGACGTCACCTCTTCCGGCGATTGGGCCCGGGCGCTTTCACTGACCGAAGAAAAATTTGGGCGGCTGGATACGCTGGTCAACAATGCCGGCATATTGAAATTCGCACGGCTCGATGATCTGGCTGAGGAAGATATCCGTCAGATCATCAATGTCAATCTGATCGGGACCATGATCGGTTCACAGGCGGCGATCCCTTTCATCGAACGCGCGGGTGGCGGATCGATCGTCAATATGAGTTCCGCGGATGGAATCTCCGGTGCCAACGGACTGACCGCTTATTGTGCATCAAAATTCGGTGTCCGCGGATTCACGAAAGCCCTGGCGCTGGAACTCGGTCCAAGAGGCATAAGAGTGAACTCGATCCACCCGGGCGGGATTTTGACGCCGATGGCAAACCCCACCAATATTCCGCGCGAGACCTATGACAAAGGCTACTGGATTTATCCGGCACAGCGGTCCGGGGAACCCGCCGACATAGGCGCAGCCGCTGCCTACCTGGCCTCAGACGACGCAAAATATTGCATCGGCACGGAATTATCGGTCGATGGCGGTCTCAACGCGGGGCATTATTACATGCAAATGCCGGGAGCGCCGCAGGCACCGGATGTTTAGGGTAAGGGCCTAATCAGATTCCCGGTTGGCCAGAGTCTGTCGATCCTGCTCCAACGATTTCCCACCCAGCCAGATCAATATGGCGCCGACAATTCCGACCGGTACGATAAACGTCAAACCCTGACGAATGCCGTTCGCGTCGGCTCCAAACAAATCGCTGATGCCGCCAGCGAACCAGGGACCAGCGACATAGCCCAGCATATTGACCACCAACATCGCCAAAGCGGTTCCGGTTGCGCGCATTTTGTCGGGCAAAACATATTGCAGACTGGCGTAAAGGCCTACTGACCAGCCGCCACCCAACAGACCCGCCGGGATTGCCCAGACAAGCGCATTGTCAATCGACAGTGCCCAAATGGCAGCCATTACCGATATCGTAGCCAATGTCAGGGCTACGGCGGACAGTTGCAACGCACGCCCATAGCCCTTCGTGGTCAGATGATCGACAAGCGCGCCAAATCCCAGCACGCCAATGAACGCCGGTATGGAAAATGCCGAACCAAATGCTGCGCCTGCATCAATCAGCGTCATATCGTAGGAACGGGCAAATAGCGTCGGCCCCCAAGCTCCAAATGCAACCCCCGACATCACACCCAGTCCCATTCCAAGCATCATGAAGGAATAGCTATTTGCCTTTATGAGTTTCAGGAATATTCTACGCAATTCCGCGAGAAATTGAATGGATTTTTGCAATTTCGTGTCGCCCGGAATACTGGAGGAAGCTAACCGTTCCTGCGCCGGTTCTTTGATGAACAACCAAGCCAAAACAACGACGATAAAGCCGCTGGCACCCATGACCTTGAATGCCAAACGCCAATCATCATATGCAGCAATTTTCGGGCCGGCCGTATAACCGAGAATTTGCCCTAAATAGACAGACAGCGCCATGATGGCGAATGCCTTGCCGCGTTGATGAGGCGCGAAATATGCCGCGATAAGCGAAAAAGCGGGTGCTTGAAATGCCGCCTCCCCCACGCCGACACCCACGCGCGCCACTGCCAGGCTATTTGCGCTGTCCGCATAGCCTGATAATACTGTAAAGATGCTCCAGATTACGCAGCCGGCACAGATAATGTTGATCCGCGAATAGCGGTCAGCGAAAATAGCGATCGGAACAGCAATAATCGAATATAATACCGCGAACGCCGGCCCTAACAACAACCCCATAAATCCATCGGAGACGCCAAATTCCGCCTTTATTGGCCCAACCAGGCCGGACAGCAGATAGCGGTCCCCATAGTTGAAAACCGATATGCCCAGCAGGAGCAGCAGCACGATCCATTTATTCGACAATTTGGGTTGAGAGATATTCCCCATCAATCGCGCATCTGCATGCCGCCGTTGACGTGCCAGACCTGACCATTGACCCACGCACCGTCTTCGGATGCGAGAAAGGCTATGGCGGCAGCGATGTCATCGGGATCACCAAGACGGACATGCGGCATGCGTTTCAATGCACTCTCGACCTGTTCATCGGTCATGTGGATTTTTACCGCTTCGGTCAGCACAACGCCCGGACAAATGACATTGGCACGGATGCCTTTTTTGCCCCATTTGCTCGCCACATGACGAGCCAGTGCGTGAATCGCGTTTTTGGTCATCGGATAGGCCACCTGCCAGGGGCTGCCACCTGAGGCCGCTCCCGACGAAGTGTAGATCATCGCACCCGACCCGCGCTCCAGCATGACCGGGAGCGCCGCCTGTGTGGCAATAAAATGACTCTTCGTGTTGATTGCAAAACTCTTGTCGAGCGTTTCAAGCGAGCAGTTCAGCGCATCGATATCGCCTTCTGTTCCGCCTGCCAGATTGCTGTGATAAAAATCCAGCCCGCCAAACTCCGACACCGCTGCGTCAACAATGGCCTTTTGGGACTCTTCTGACGTGCCATCAAGATCAACTCCAATCGCCTTGCCGCCGTTTGCCGTAATCACGTCGGCAACTTCACGCGCCCAATCGCCCATGATGTCACCAATAACCACGCTCGCACCTTCGCTGCCCAGCCGCTTGGCCGTCGCCGCGCCGATACCGCGCCCCCCACCGGCGACGATGCCGATCTTTCCCGATAAACCTCTCATTCCACAAGCTCCGTTTCTATTGCTGACAGAGAACCATGCACGATCACACCATCCTTTATCGTCGCCACCACTTTGATGCTGTCAATCTCCGCCGGATCGACGGTCAGCGGGTTATGATCCAGAATCACCAGATCGGCGCGTTTTCCAGCTGTGATACTTCCCTTGCTGTCATCCTCATGGATTTGCCACGCGGCATTGATCGTCACCTGCTGCAATGCGCGATAAGCCGAGATGCGCTCAAGCGGCCCCAATATGTCTCCAGAACGCGTGCGTCGGTTTACCGACGACCAGACCAGCCGCATGATGTCGGTGGGCACGACCGGCGAATCATTATGCGCGGTGGGACGTAGGCCAAGAGCCCAAGCACTGGCTTGCGGTGAAATAAAATCGGCGCGCTTCTGACCAATTGAAACCTCACGATGCCAGTCGCCCCAGAAAAATGTGTGATTGGCAAAGAAGCTCGGGTGAATATCGAGTTCCAGCATGTCCGGAAGCTGGTCCGCTCCCACCACCTGATTATGAATAGCAATCGTACGCTTGCCGGAAAGTCCGTTGTCCCGCACGCCATCAATCAACGCCTGCGCCGCCGCATCGCCATTGACATGGGCGAATAGCTGCCAGTCGTTATCGGCCACCCATTTCAATTTGGCGGTCAGGGTTTCCGGGCTCATCAGCCCATATCCGTGATAATCAGGTCCTTGCCCCTCGGGCGGCACCGGGACCGGGTCACGCAACCAGGCTGTGCGCCCCTGCGGGCTGCCGTCAAGCACCAGCTTGATACCACCTATACGGATGCGGCCGTTGGAAGGCTTGCCGACCAAGGCCTGAACTTCTTCAGGCCAATCGCTTTCACCGGCAATCAGCACCACGATATCAATCGGCAGCTTGTTTTGATCATTCGCAAGCGCAAGCGTAGCCCATGCCTCGGGCATTACGCGGCCGTCTTGTGCGGTGGTTATTCCGCTGGCTGCGTAAATTCTGGCACCAGCCATCAGTCCGGGCAGGCTGGCCTCGGGTGATCCTGGTGCCAGCATCTTGAGATTTTCGAACCAGGCAGTCTCTTCGAGAACCCCGTTGGGCGTCTTGCCATCAGCCTCCCGGCGAATAACGCCGCCCACCGGATCGGGCGTGTCGGCCGTAATCCCGACCATTTTGAGCATCGCGCTGTTCATCACTCCCAGGTGCCCGCTGGCATGGGTGATCATGATCGGTGTCGTGGCGGATACCGCATCAAGTTCCTGCCGGGTGGGGTGCCGGTGCTCGCCCATCAGCGAGTCGTCATAACCCCAGCCTATGATGAGTGGCATGCCCTCAGGCCGTTTGTAGTTTCTCAGTGTTTCCTGAAGCGCCGCGATATTGCTCACGCGCCCGACCGGTGGTGGCGACAGATTGGCAAGGCCTGCAGTCATTCCAACCGCCGAGATATGGCCATGCGCATCGACAAAACCGGGCAGCATGGTGCGGCCTGCCAAATCGACATGCTTCGCTTTCTTGCCGGCTTTTTTACTGACCGCCGCCTCCGTACCGACGGCGATTATCTTGCCATCATCGACAGCGACCGCTTCGACAGTCTGCGCCTCGTCACCGGCCATCGTGATGATCGTGCCGCCCGTATAGATGGTAACTTCGGCAGAACCGGCGGAGGCGAACAGAAATGCTGCGATTAGAAAAGCAAAATGCTTCATGCGTCGGGCTCGACGTAAAATTGCGCATAATGTTTGCGGAATTTGGCAATCGGGCCGTCGCCGGCGCAAATCAAGGCATCGGGCATATATTTCTGCCGGTCCCAGACCACTTTATCCTGATCAAATTGCTTGCAGATATCCTTGATGATCGCGCGCGCGATTCCAGCCATCGGCCCCTCGGCCTGTTTCTTCGGCTGGGAAAAACAAAAGCGCGCATGGACATGGTCTTTTTCAATTGGGGTGATGCAGGCGATCAGAAGCGTTTCGGAAATGCCGGTAAAGCGTGTCCAACTCTGACCGGGGCCGATATTCTTGAACGCAATCCCGCCGTCCACTTCGCCCCTCGGCGTGCCCATTTTCATCTTCAGGCTGGCCGCGCGCCAATGATCGCCCCACTCGAATTCATACTCGGGCATCGAAGCCGCACCGTGAATATATTTGAAATGGGCGGCATCGACGCCGTTTTCAGCCATATTTTGAAGGCTGCCGTAGACATTCCATTCGGTGATGTCGTAATCGGTCCAGTCATCGCTGGTTGCTTCGGGAACATGCTCCACTTCCCATTCTGGCGCAGCGTTTGCAGGATGATACCAGAACCAGATCCAGCGATTGGCTTCAGTGACCGGCCACTGTTTTTCGCACGGGCGCTTAACCTGCGGTGGAATCGATTTGGAATAGGGAATGCTTTCGACAATGCCTTCGCCAGTATAGCTCCAGGCATGAAACGGGCATTCAAGATTATTGCCTTCAACCCGGCCACCATAGCCCATATGCGCGCCGAGGTGGCGGCAATAGGCATCGAGCATCCGGACATTGCCGTCTTCGCCGCGCCAGATTACAAGGTCGGTCGAAAAGTAGCGCAGTGGCTTCACTTCGCCAATTGCAAGATCAGCCGAGAGCATTGCGGGATACCAGCCATAAGCATACGGCATATCAAGATTACGATCAGCGACGGGCGTGCGATTGGTCACCTCGGCCTTGCGCCACTCGAGCAATTCTTCCTTGCTCATTTTTTCAAGTACCTGCCAGACGGCAACCGGCGCAGTGCGCGCATCGCCTGCCGGACCATGATCAGAACCAGCCATATTTCATCTCCTTCAAATTTCATCCACCTGATGGTGGCTTCCGGCTGATGGGGTTGTCTCAGCAAACCGGTTGATGGTCAGATAAGGAGCAGACTTCCCGGCCCCCGTTCAACTTAAAGCCCGAAGACCTTTATCGCATTCTCACGCAGGAACTTTGGCCACACTTCATCTTTGAAAGGCACGTTCGGCATGTCTCCGAAAATCCGATCGAGACTGAGCCCCATTGGAAAATAGCCTGCGTAAATAATTTTATCGCTGCCGCGTGTATTGGCATAATCAATAATCGCTTTGGGATAATGTTTCGGCGCAAAGGCGCTGGTCGAATAATAGAGATTCGGCCATTTCAGCATCAGCTTGACCGCCAGCGCCTCCCACGGTTCGGCGCCGTGGCGCATGACGATTTTCAGATCGGGGAAGAACCAGCAGACCTCATCGAGATGCTCGACCTTTTGCGTTTCCATCGGTATGCGCGGGCCGGGAATACCGACGTTCAAACAGATCGGTATGTCCAACTCAGCCGCCGCGGTATAAAGCGGGAACATATATTTGTGATTGATTGCTACCTGCGGGTTGGTGCCGGCAGGAAACACGCTGATCGCTTTAAGATCGACTTCGGAGTGGATGCGCCTGATGCGTTTTACTTCGTCGACGCCCTTGTTTGGGTCGCAGGGAAGCTCAAAAGCAAAACGGTCCGGGAATTTCGCGAGCGCACGCCGCGAAGTTTCATTCTCATTCCAGCCGACCAGTGCTTTTTCAATATTGAACCGGTCCATCTGGTCCACTGTCCAGCTGACATAATCATCGGCTTTACCGGTTTGCGGTACGTCCTTGAACATATATTGCGCCGGCATGCTGAACTGCTGGCGGCTCTCTTCATCCTTGAGCAAAGGCTTGAAACTCTCAAACCACTCGGAACGATCTTCCGCCTCCGGAATACCGAGCATACAATCAATCACACCAATGTCAGTGGGCATTCCCATCAGGCTTTTTCCTCCACCATTTCGGGCCACATCGCCCGTAACTTTACTTTATCAACCTTGCCCACGGCGTTGCGCGGTAAAGGCTTGTCCGAAAACACCACTTTGCCAGGTGCTTTATATCTGGCGAGTTTCTCACCGACCGCATCGATAATCGCCTGTTCGCCAATATTCTCGGCCACGGCAACCGCTACCAGCAATTCACCAAGACGGTCATCGGCAATGCCGAAAGCGGCGCATTCGGTCACCGCGGATATCTCGCTCATCACCCGTTCGACCTCGGCGCAGTAAATATTTTCGCCGCCGGAGATCACCATGTCCTTCTTGCGATCAACGATAAAGACATAGTCCTCGTCATCGACATAACCCACATCGCCGGTATTGAGCCAGCCATCTTCGCCCAGCACCTCTGCGGTTGCTTCCGGATTGTTCCAGTAGCCCTGCATCACCATAGCGCCGCGCACGACAATCTCGCCGGCCTCGCCCGGTGGCAGTTCGTTATCATCCGGGTCGACGATTTTCATATCGACCAGATTTAGTACCCGGCCTGCAGAAGACCGATTGCGGACAAAATCCTCACCCACCGCCATCGCCACGCTGCCCGAACATTCGGTCATGCCATAGCCGGTTCCCATCACCGCCTGAGGGCAGATTTCCCGCACGGCATCGAGAAGATTGACCGGCAGCGCCTGTCCGCCGGTGCCGATATTGCGAAGCGAAGATAAATCCGCATTTTCATCTGTAGCCGAGCTCACCATATCCCAGAGCATTGTCGGAACAGCGGTAAACTGGGTGATTTGTTCATCCTTGATGGCCTTCATCGCGTCTGCCGCATCCCAGCGGGGCAGGATCACAATTTTTGTTCCGGAAAATAGGGGCGAGAGAAACGCAGCACCCAATCCTGAAATATGGAATAGCGGATAGACTTGGAGCACTGCCTGTTGCGGCATATTGGCGAGGATTGTTTCCACCGGGATGCCCATCTGGTTGGCCATATTGTGCAGCACCATCAACCCCGACAGCTGCATCGACATAATGCCGGTCGTCAGATTCTTGTGAGACAGTACCGCTCCCTTGACCCGTCCCGTGGTTCCCGACGTAAAAAGTATGGCGCAGGGATCATCCGCTTTGGCCGGCAGTTTTTCTGCGAGAGGTTTTGCAGTAGCCGGAAAATTGTCCGCCTCGATTATGCGCCCATCATAACCACCCTCGCGGATCAACGCAGCCCGATGGGCATCGGCCAGCACCAGCTGGGCGCCGACATCCTGCACGGCTGACGCGAGTTCGGCGGGAGAGCCACGACTGTTGACGAGTGCCGCCACGCCGCCAGCCCGGATGACCGCTAGAAACGCGACCATCCATTCCGCCCGGTTCCGCATGCAAATTGCGACATGGTCGCCAGTTTGAATGGCCAGCTCGGCGACGAGCGCATCGCGCAGCTGAAACATGTCTTCAAAAGTCAGGCGCCGGTCGCCTTCAACGATGAAAGTCTTGTCGCCATGTGCCCGGGCACCCTCGATCAGCGTATTGAGATCGGGCGGTGCGCTAACAAACTCAAGCAATCCGCCACGCTCGCCGATTTCAAACGGACTACCCGGAGCCGTTACCGCAGCAAATATCGGATCAATATTTTTCAAAGCAGGGCCTTAATAAACCGCAGCCGGGTTTTTGCCTGATGGGCTCCCCAGCATATCCCGATAGCTCGGACGTTCGGTTCCCCGATCAGTCACACCCAGATCCTTGGCAATCTCTGCACCGATCAGCGTCTGGCCCGACAGTGCATCGCGATTTGCGGCCTTGTCGATCGCGTCAATGATATGAGCCGTAAATTCCGGATTTTCAGCGGTTTCGATGAAGCCTTCATATTGCTCGGGATTGGTTTTCTGGGCAATCAGGCTACGCTCGGTGATCAATGGCCCCATCCAGATCGATACCGCAATAACGCCGGTATCGCGCAGATCATGTTCCATATCATGGGCAAATTTATCCAGGCCCGCTTTTTGCGCGCCATAGGCAGGGCCGTGCATATAACAGCTGGCCCCGAAGGAGGAACCAAAGGCAATCACGCCGCTCCCCTGCTTGACCATCATCTTCGCCGCGTGCCAGCTCGCGACATAGGCCGACCGCAGACCGACATCGAGAATCCCGGCGGCGTCCAGTTCCTTTTCCCAGAACGGCTTTTTCTCGATCAGCTGGTGATGGATATGCGCAGCATTGTTGACCAGCACATCCAGCCGCCCCTGTTCTTGTTCGATTTGCTTGAAAAGCGCAGCGACCTGTTCGTCATCGCCGTGATCGCACATGACGGCTATACCTTTGCCGCCAAGCTCGGTTACTTTCGCTGCCGTTTCCGCGACCGTACCGGGAAGGACCGTGCCATCCCAGCCTTTGGCATCGCCGGGCGTTACGGTGCGCCCCGTTACATAGACGGTATATCCCAACTCACCAAAGCCGCGCGCTATCCCTGCACCGGCACCCCGGCTCGCTCCGGTCACCAGTGCAACTTTGGTATCAGACATGATCTCACTCTCCCGATTCGACGCATTTTTACGATCACCTATACGAATAACCTAGATTTGCGGAATTGAAAGTGAATTTTTTTACGCAAATCGTTAATTCACTCACTGAGGTGGTCGGCTATGCGAAATCATACTGGCTCGTCGGAAACACATCAATGCCGCCCGGGGCAATGAAACGTCCGCAGCTTTCCATCATTGCCGCCAGGTTGCGGTCGAATTTTCCCTGATCACCAACCGCATCAAAAAACACCAGCGGATCGGTCAATGCTTTGATTGGAAAACATTCCTCTACAATCGCCACATATGGCGGCGCGCCATCGGTCAGCGGCTCTACGACCAGATTCTGGAAATATTCGAAATTTGATTGCGTATCGATAGCGACCTGTGTGTGATAATCGCGCCAGACCGCACGCCATGCCTGCCAGTCCATCCCGGGCGGCAATGTCAAAAAAGCGAGCTGGGCAAAGCCGTCAGTGCGCTCGCCAGCTACAGGCGGGTATTTTCCATTCGGGATGATCCGCGATTCCACCACCAGCCAGCTGTGGAAATGGTCGCAATATTCATTGATGATTGCGTCAAGAGGCCCGCGGAAGATCGCATTGGACGACGGCACCCAAAATTGCATAGCCGCGCTCGGCAGCGGCCCGCCACGGCTTTGGATCAAGCCAGCCCCGGCGGCCACGGCATCATCCCGAACATTGATGCGGATATTAGTTGCTCCGGCATCAGCCAGTTTTTCAGCGGCACTTGTCAGAAGCTTATCCGGCTCCGTTCCCCACAATGTACAAAATATCTTTTCCATGAATTCGCCTAATCAAAATTGGCCTGCCCCCCGTCGAGCGGGATGGTCGCACCGGTCAAATAAGCCATATCAGGCGAGCAAAGGCCGACCACCGCACGGCCGATATCTTCTTTGCATTGGCCCACTCGGCCCAGCGGAATCGTCTTGAAAAACGCTTTTGCCTCATCGGGATTATTTTCAATCCAGTATTTGAGCCCAGGTGATGCCGCATGCGGCGCGATCGAAAGAACGCGGATATTATCGCAACCCCATTCCGCTGCCGCAGCTTGAGTCAGCGGACGGATCGCCTGTTTTACCGATGCATAGGCACCATAGCCCGTCATATCCCAGCGAATACCGGCTGAGGAAACCAGATTGAAAATCACCCCGCCACCGCGTTCCACCATGTGCGGGCGGGCGAGCTTCATCAGTCGCAGCGTCGCCAGCGGTCCCGATTCAAAACCGGCCATAAACGCTTCATCAGACACCTTGTCGAGCGACCCGAGCGGAACCTCCTGCGCATTGTTCACAAGGATATCCAGACCACCCAGTTCAGACACGGTCGCTTCGACAATCCGCGATAAATCAGCGGCGTCCTTGACATTGGCCTCCAGTGCGACGGCCCTGCCACCGCTTTCTCTGATAAGAGCGCAAGTTGTTTCAAGTTTCTCCAATGTCCGCCCGATGACGGCGATCTTGACGCCTTCATCAGCCAAGGCAAGCGCGATGCCCTGCCCTACGCCCTGTCCGGCTCCGGTTATCAACGCAACCTTGTCCTTTAAATGGCTCAAGTCGCTCTCCTTTCGTTATATTCGTAATTTTTCTTATATATTTTTACGCATTCTGTTGACTTAATGCCAGTAAAAACGGCAAATGCGTCAAATATGAAAGAAATATCGGGAATCGAACATGACATCAGCTTTTAGTCCCATACAAATCGGCCCACTCAAGCTGCGCAACCGCTTTGTCAAAGCGGCCACCAACGAAGGCATGGCCAAGGGCGGGATCGTCACCAAGGGTCTGGCGAAATTTCATGAGCGGATTGCTGAGGGTGGCGCAGCATTATCGACCGTCGCCTATTGCGCAACCTCTCCCGACGCCCGAACATTTGTCGATCAGGCTATACTCGACGATGACTCGGTTCCGGACTTTCGGGCCTTAACCGATGCGGTGCACAAACATGGCGCTGCTGCGAGCGCGCAAATCACCCATGCGGGCAGCTTTACCTTTCTCGACAAGGATACGCTCAAAACCAATCGGCCACTCTCTTCCAGCAGCGGTTTCAATAAAGTCGGCGTGATGTCGGGACGATATTTCAAGAAGGGAATGGACCGCAACGAGCTGAGCGCAATGACGGATGAATTTGTCGCCGCTGCGCACCGGGCGAAGGAAGCCGGGTTTGATGCGGTCGAGTTGCACATGGGCCACGGCTATCTGCTCTCCCAGTTTATCTCAAAAATCTATAACAAGCGCCGCGACGATTATGGCGGGACGATCGAGAAGCGGATGAACTTTCCTTCCGAGGTCCTGAAAAAAGTGCTTGATGCGGTGGGCAAGGATCTTGCCGTTATCGTCAAATATTCGATGACCGATGGCCCCAAGGGTAACGATATTTCCGACGGGATTGCGGTTGCCAAACGACTGGAGGCAGACGGCGCGCATATGGCGGTGCTGTCCAATGGCCTGAATGTGGAATCGATCACCGCAATGTTCGGTTCGCCGCTTCCCCAGGCGGGTGGCGGCAACGCGATCGTCAAAATCGGTAGCTGGATTCAATCGCTGACCGAACCGAAGGACGTCGTGTTTCGTGAAAATTATCTGCGCGAACTGGCGCAGCAGGTTCGCGCCAATGTCGACATGCCGCTCGCCTATCTTGGCGGTGTGCAATCTCTCGAGGGCGTCCAGAACGCAATGGATGACGGCTTTGACACGATCGCAATGGGTCGCGCGCTGGTGTTCGATCCGAATTTCGTCAATGATCTGCAATCCGGGGCGATCACGCAATCAGGCTGCACGGCCTGCAACCGCTGCGTCACGATGATGTACACACCGGGCGGGACAAGCTGTATTGAATCGCCCTACAAACCCGATCCGAAATTGAACCAAGTGGGAGCCGCGTCATGAGTCAGGATTTTTCAGGGCAGGTCGCCTTTATCACAGGTGGCAGCGACGGTATCGGGCGAGCGACTGCGGAACTGCTCGCCGAGCGCGGTGCGACCGTGGTCGTCTGTGCGCGGGGTGAAGAAAAGCTGGAAGCGACACGGGCGGCGATTGAAAAGGCGGGTGGCAAAGTCGAGGCGCATCAACTCGACGTCACCGACAGCGATGCATTTAGCGCGCTGATCGAGGACGTGGCCAAACGCCATGGCCGCCTCGACATGATGGTCAACAATGCGATGGCCGTTCATTACGCGCCGATCTCGAAACTCAAGCTGGAGCACTGGCGCAAGGATTTTGCGGTCAATGCCGATGCCGTGTTTGTCGGCACCAAGGCGGCGTTGAATATCATGACGGCGGCCGGCAAAGGCTCGATCGTCAACATCAGCTCGACCACCGCCATCCGCGCCGCGCCGATGATGTCGAGCTATTCGGCGTCCAAGGCTGCGCTGATCCAGTTCACCGCTGTCGCAGCGATGGAGGCCGCGCGGTCCGGTGTGCGGGTCAACGCGATTGTGCCGGGACAGGTGCAGACCGCGGCCAATGAAGATTTTGCGGCCAAAATCCCGGAAGTGGCGGCGAAAACCACCGAAGCCATCCCGATGGGGCGCGGCGGGGAACCCTCCGAGCTCGCGGAATCGATAGTGTTCATGCTCTCCGATGCCGCAAGCTATATTACCGGCGTCGCCCTGCCCGTCGATGGCGGAAAATCGGCCCAGCTTTATCTGCCGTCGTGATTGATCAGGGGAAACTTGTGCTCGCCCATCGGGACGAAGACCGGTTGCAACAACTTGCTTCGGCATTGCCCGGCGAGACATTGGCAACGATAACGGAACGGCAAGATCCAGCCGTCAAGGGAGGGGGTGGAGAATGAACAAGTGGGACAAGGAAGTCGACATATTGGTCGTTGGCTCTGGCGCTGGTGGGCTGCTTTCGGGCCTGGTTGCCGCCAAGAATAACGCCGATGTGCTGATCGTCGAGAAAGAAAGCTTATGGGGCGGCACCTCCGCGACATCTGGCGCGGGCATCTGGATTCCAGACAGCGACAATGCCAGGGCCGAGGGCTTCGAAGACGATACCGAGGAAGCCTTCAAATATGTCCGCGCGCTGGCCGCAGACAATGTGCCGGACGAGAATATCCTTGCCTATGTCGAGAATGGCGCGGACATGCTGCGCTGGATGCAGGCCAACGCGCCAGTGCAATATATCTCCTTCCCCTATCCCGATTATCATGCCGAAAATCCCGGTGGCAGCCCGACCGGATATCGCACCCATTTGCCTTTGCCGATGGCGAAAAAATATACCGATCTATCGATCCGCACCCTGCGCCACCCGTCGCCAGCGGCCAGCCTGTTCGGCTATATCAACTGGGATATCGGCGAGGCTTATACCTTTCTCTACCGTCCGAAATTCTGGTGGCTGACACTGGCCAAAATGCTGAAAAACTACTGGCTCGACCTGCCGTTCCGCTTCACCTCGGACAAGGACCGCCGCCTGACCCAGGGCAATGCGCTGGTCGGCGGGTTGCGTCTGGCCCTCAACGAGAAAAATGTCCCGCTGTGGCTGAACAGCCCGATGCAGAAGCTGATCGAGTCGAAAGGCAAGGTCGAGGGCGCGGTGATCAATCATCTAGGCCGGGATATCCGGGTCAAGGCGCGCAAGGGCGTGATCCTCGCTGCAGGCGGTTTCGATAAAAATCAGAAAATGCGGGAGGAGAACGCACCGCTCTATCAGAACGCAATTTATTCTGGCGGCACAGCGGGCAATACCGGAGACTCGATTGTGGCCGGACAAGCAATTGGCGCCGGTACGATGAACATGCAATCCGCATGGGCCGCTCCGGTCTGGTATGTGCCGGGAGAAGATCGCGGCAGGCTGTGCACCATGGAACGCGCCCTGCCCGGCGGAATCATGGTCAACCAGAAGGGCGAACGCTATCTCAACGAGGCTGCTTCCTATCATGTGACCGGCCAGAAGATGGCGCAGCGTGAGGCCGAGCATGGCGATGCCAGCCCGACCTGGTTCGTGTTCGACGCCGATTATCGCCGTAAATATCCGGCTGGCCCGCTGCTCCCCGTGATCCCCGACTGGTTTCAGGAAGGCGCGGTGCAGGCGATCATGAAAAAGGCCAAGACCATCGGCGAACTGGCGGAGCAAATCGGCGTCGATCCGGCGGCGCTGGAAGCCACCATATCCCGCTTCAACACCCATGCGGCCAAGGGCGAGGACCCCGATTTTCAGCGTGGCCAGGCAGCCTATGACAAGATGTACGGCGACCCCAGCGTCACCCCCAATCCCTGTCTGGCGACGATCGACAAGGGCCCGTTCTATGCGATGCCGATCTACCCCGGCGATATCGGCACCAACGGCGGATTGCGAACCGATGCGAAAGCGCGGGTGCTGAACGAAAAGGGCAAGCCAATTGGCGGACTTTATGCGGTTGGTAATAACGCCGCATCAGCGATGGGGGAAAGCTATCCGGGTGCCGGCGTGACGATTGGACCAGCGCTGACGTTTGGATATATCGCGGCGAGGGATGCGTTGGGGGTGAATGATTAAGAGCAAGCCGCGCGCTTAATCGCGATGGATTTTCTTTCCTTGTCCGGAGCCGCCTCAATCGAGTATGTCGGCGTCAGACCCATTCGAGGTCTCGTAATTAACTTGGCAGGAAAACCATCAATGCGTTTGTTCTTTCTGGGGGTTTTTCTTCCGCTTGTCGTAACAGGATGTGCCACGGTTCAAACGGAGCAGGCAGCCGGATATAACGATTCTGCCATCGAAAATTCCGAACTGCGCCCAGACTCAGATCGAGCAGTCCAGGGGCTGGCCTTCGCACAAATGCACTGTGCTAGTTGTCACGGCGTTGAGGGCGGCCAAGTTTCGGCGAACGATAAAGCACCACCGTTAGAAGCAATAGCCAATGTCCGGGGGTTGACTGAAAACACCTTAAAATCCTGGCTTCGTGATTCGCACAATTATCCTGGCCAGATGGACTTTGAGATCGACGCAAAACGGATTGACGAGCTTGCCGCATATATGCTGACGCTCAGAAGCCCTGATTATCGTCCTCCGATTCAATAGCACAGTCGTGTGGGTCTGGTGTTCGACACGATCTAGTGCAGAGCCGCACTCCAGCTTATAGCAGCACTATGCGCGCGTTAATCGGGGGCTGATGTCCCTTCAATCCCGATGCCCCAACACCCCATCCGCAACCAGTGGTGCCATATAGCCCGGCGTAAACCAGATCGGCGAGGCCCAGGCCATTTCGACGATGCGCTTTGGCATATTATTTTTGCATTCCGCCGGGCGTTTATTCGCTGGCAGAGCGGAGCACTGGGCTTCGCTCCACCGGAGGGTCGGAGCCTCGACCGCGCGCATATAATAATAAGTCGAAACGCCTGCGTCATAGTCCGAATCATCATAGACCGCGCACAAATTGTCGCCGCTTCCCATCACATCAAGATCGATCACCCTGGCGTGCTTCTGCCCCTCGCGATCGATCCAGCCCTTGATCAGTTGCAGCTTCTTCAACGGATGGGACAGCGGATCGCGTTTCGCCTGAACGAGCAGCTGGAAGGGTTTCATCTGCGCTGCCAGCTTTGACCCCATCGGCGTGCCCCGCGCATAAGCCAGCGCCAGCCAGTTTGCGTTGGAGCAGAGATTCTCTGGATAATGACCGGCGAAAAAACGGGGCTCGATCCGGGGGCCGGTGGTGGCAAAGGCTTCCCGCCGTTTCATCGACTGGAAAATGGCGTCGCGGGAATTCTCGACCGCATAGACACCGGCGAGACCGCCGGGATTACTGACCAGCCGGTTGAACCGCCCGAGACCGGCCACGCCGAGCCGCCCTTTCAGATTGGTTTCATAGGCGATATGCCCGCCCCAGTCCGCCTCGCCGACCCCGCCGGCGGCGCTGATATGGGTGTCGGTGCTGCCGATAAAGCCGAATTCGAACGGGTTGGGCCCGCCCTTCTGCTCCTCCGCCATGCCATAGAGCAACGCACCGCGAGCATAGTCGCGCGAGGACAGGCAGAAGCCCTTGTAGAGATTGTCTTTCTGGTCGAAATACTGGTCGGTGCACAAAGGGCTATCGGAGTCCTTCAGCGCGGGAAGCCAGGTCGATATTTCGGGGGCCTGTTCCGCCTGTCCGAACTGCCGCAATTGTTCGACATCACACAGTTCGTCATTATCGCCCAAGATATCGCTAACGCCGTTGAGACATTCCGATGTTCCCTTGTGCTGGGTGATCTCCATCAACCGGTCATAGGCGTTGCGCAGCAGCCAATAGGCGTTTTGCGAGCTTTCGGAAAAGCCGTCCATATATTTGAGGTTGAAGGCATTGCCGCCGGAAATGTTTGAATTATGCGGGATAGAGATGACATCGCAGGCATCAATGCCTAGCCGACATTCCTTCTCGAAACTGGTCAGCAATTCGTAATTGCCGGGGTGCGAAAAGAAGGTTGCGGGTAATTCCGGCACGCTGGCATTCTGGAAAATCGTGTTGCGGTGCATATGCTGGGCATTGGGCGCGCGGGTATATTCATAGCCGACAAAGCTGGTAAAACTGCAAGAGGGCGAGCGGTCATAGGCGGTTTCCGCCGAGCGTTTCATATCCTGCCAGACGATCCTGTCCGCGGCTTCGCAATCCTTGTTGTCCTTGCCGCAAACATCCTCGTTGCGTGTGGGCCGCGGCTCGCCATTTTGCCGCATGAAGATGCGAACGCCGTCTTCGCCACCAGCGCGGAAAGTCTGGCAGGCGTCGCTGTCGTAACCGGGAAACGCACCCCTGGTCCGGCAGATATAGCCTTCGCCAAAGGTCTCGGCATGGTCGGTGACGGCAGCGAAATCGAGCGGGCGGGAAAGCTGCATGGTGCGTTTGGCTAGTCCGCTCTGCACCGGCACATCAATCGCCTGCCCCTGTGCGAAACGATAGACATCATCGGGGAATGTTCTTGTGCCATCGGGAAAAGCATCCGCCGACACCGCCGTGTGAATATGCAGATCACCGAACAGCGCGATCTTGGTCGGATGCCGTTCGCTGCATTGGCCGCGTTCTTCGGAATAGGCCAGTTCCGGCTGATAACCGAAAGCATAATAGGCCGGCACCGATTTGTGGGAACTGGGTGGTTCGACCACCACCGTCTTGTCGATCGAATAGCGCGTGATCGACGACAGGACTTTGTAGCCTCCCCACAGCAACGCCAGCAAAATTACGAGGCCTATTGCGGTTTTCTTGAGTATGCCGATCACGGCCTAGTCGGCCCTGACCTTGACCTTGGGCGCGGCCTGCCCCCGCCGCATGGCGTTGATAAAGCCCTCTAGCGGAGCGGGTTCCGGCACCGGTCCGTCATGATCACCATCGCGCTCCCAATATTCCGCAAAACTCGGGAACAGCTTGTGGAAATTGCCCTCGCTCCAGTTCTGATCGGGCCAGCGCATCTTCTTGTCCCCCACGGGCGGTTTATTGAGGTCGGTCGCGTACCAGTAGAGCGGTAACCGGCGTGCAAAATACCAGCGGCCATCGGTGCGTATATAATCATCGACATACATCATCTGCATGATCACCCACTCATCGCCGGTCTCATGTTCATTCTTCGAATAGACGATCCCGTGCGCATGGTCGGGATCATCAAATTCGATTATATGCCCGCCAATATGGTGTGAAGTACCGGTGAACGGCGACCGCAAGGTCCGGTCCATATAGGCGCGCAGCGCCTTGCGCCCGGACCCGGCCTTGCCGACCTGCACGTCTTCGGGAAACAGCGTCACCATCATATCGATGTCGCGCATGTCCAGCGTTAGCGCATATTTGGCCGGAAGCTGCCGGATCGCGTCCAGCGATTCCAGCCGGTCGATACGGGTTTCCAGATCGCTCATGCTTTCGCCATCGCACAAGATTGGCGATATTGCTGAACATTTGGCATTTCGAATTCCTCCCCATGGGCCGATCAATATTCCGTATATGACGGTCTAGTTCAAGCTTTTCATTATATTTGCGTAATAATACGACAATTGAATTACGCTAATGTTCTATCTATCTTCAGTGAGCATGGATATGCGTAATTTTATATGAGACAGATAGACCAAGCGCGAGCGAGCGAGCCCGGCCTGTTTCGCGGGTGGTATGTGGTTGGTGGCGGCTTTCTCAACTCGATGCTGTTGATTGGCGCGACGATCTATTCGTTCGGGCTGTTCGTCAATCCGGTGGAACAGCAATTTGGATTGAGTCGGGAACAAGCAAATCTGGGATATATTGCCCTATTGGTCGGCTTTGCCCTGTGGGCCCCTGTCGTGGGCAAATTGCTCGTCCGATATGACGTCCGAACCGTTTCATGTGTTGGCGCTGGAAGTTTTGCCGCCGGCATGATTGCTCTGTCTCTGGTGCAAACGCCTTGGCTGCTTGGCCTGTTAATATTGATCCCGGTGGCCTTTGGTGTGGTGGCTGCAGGCGCATTTACGGCAAACACAGTGGTAACCCGCTGGTTTTTAAAGATGCGGGGCCGGGCTTTGGGCGTCGTGGCCATTGCAACCTCGGCGGGCGGTTTCATCATCCCACCTGTTTTCGCAGCGTTATTGACCGAATTCGGGTGGCAGCCCGCATTGGCAATCATGGGGGTCGGCGTTGGAGTGCTAGCGGGCCTGTCTGCCCTTTCGCTGTTGCGTAACAAGCCCTCTGATATCGGCAGTGTCCCAGATGGCACAGCGGCGGAAGCGGACAGTATCCCGGCAGTTGAGGAATCAACGCTCACGGCTGCCCAAATAATTCGAACCCCCAATTTCTGGTTCGTTGCGGTCGGGGTAGGACTATTGCTGGGCAGCGACCAGGCCGTATTGACTTCGCTGGTGCCTTACGGAATCGACCGCGGCTTCACCCTCGCTGAAGCAACGTTCCTCATTTCGGTGCTGACCGGTTCAGCGATCATCGGCAAGCTGATATTGGGCTGGCTATGCGACCGCATCGACAAACGATATCTTTTTCTGGTGGTTGTTGCATGCAATCTGGCGTTTCTGGCCGTGCTCCTGTTGCAATCCGGCTACCTGCAACTTCTCGTTGCCGCTACCATCATCGGGCTGGCGGTTGGCGGGGTATATCCGGTCTGGACATCCTTGACCGCGGATTGCTTCGGCAGCGGGTCATTCGGTATTGCTTATGGACTGATGAACATCGTCGCCATGCCCTGCGCGTTGATATCTGTCATACTTGCCGGACGCAGCTTCGATCAGACCGGCAGTTACAGTTTTGCCTTCTCGGTATTTATCGCTCTCGACATATTGGCCGCCCTGCTGGTTTTTGCGGTGCGCGGCGAGGCGTCAACGGCGCGGCCAGTAGAGCGCGAAATGGCTTAGCGGCGTATCAGCCGAATGACTCCGGTGGCTCGCCCATGACCTGCACCGTCGCGCTGCCCTCGGCATCGACCGAATGGATAAGGCAGCTTTTGCGGGACGATCGCGTCTCGGAAATCCACCAGCGGCCGTCCTGCCTTATATAAATATCCTGATATTCGACGCCCATCTGGGTGAGCGTCCGCTGCTCCAGATTGATATTGTGAAAATATAGCGGCCACCAGCCGGTCGCTTGCGTTTCGCTTTCAAATTCGACAATTCCTGTACCGCCCTGATGGATATCGAAAATATGCGCGCCGCATCCCATCCGTTGATAGATTTCAATAAACGGGTCGCGCGCATCAAAGGGCGGAAAGCCATCGAACAATATTTTGGCGTCCGGCAGGAAACAATCGCGCATAGTCTCCGGATCCTTGGCATCCGACGCGCGGAGATAGCGCATTTTGAGATCGCGAATGGCGCGATCATCCTCGATCCGCTGGAGGCGTTTTTCCAGATCCATATATTTTCTCCTTTGCGTAATCACTGCGCTACGATATTACGCAAATCAAGGTTCAAAGGAGTATATAATGCGATTTTCAGGAAAAAATGCGGTGATCACCGGCGCAGCTTCGGGTATTGGCCGTGCCACGGCGATTTTGATGGCCAAAGAGGGCGCGCACGTCACCATCGCCGATATCAACGCCGACGGCCTGACCGAAACCGCCGGAATGATGGAGGGCAGCCCGCAAATAGTGCCCTATGATGCAACCGATGATGACAGTTGCAAGGCGCTGATCGCAACGGCCACCGGAAATCGCGGCCTCGATATACTCTGCAATATCGCGGGGTTGCTCGACTGGGGGGCCGTGGATCAATTTGACGAAACACGCTTTGCCCGGGTTCTGGCGATCAACCTGACCAGCGTTTATACTCTTTGCCGGGCAGCGCTGCCGCATCTGGTGAAAAGCAAGGGAACCATCATCAACACCAGCTCTACCGCCGGACTTGCTGGCGTCGCCTATTCAAGCGCCTATTCCGCGTCAAAACACGGGGTAATCGGGCTGACCAAGTCGCTGGCGATTGAATATGCGGCTCGGGGCGTGCGCATCAATGCCATCTGCCCGGGCCATGTCGAAACTCCGATGAGCAACCAGACGCCGCCCGAAGGCGACATCGACTGGGCTCTGGTGATGCGCAACGTCAACAAACTCGAGGGCGGTGCCGCTGCGCCGGAAGATATTGCCAATGCCTTCGCCTATCTCGCCAGCGAGGAAGCGCGGAAGGTGAGTGGAACCACGCTGTCGGTCGATGGCGCCATGCAGGCGGGTTAGCGCAATATATCCGGGGGAGAACCATCAACCGGCCGGTTGATCCGTAAATCCACCAGCCAGCTTCCATCGGGTTGCCGCGCCAATTCCCAGCGATTGGCGGAGACACGCCACGCTTCATAGGCTTCGCCATTTTTGCGGAACACCGTGCTGTATCCGGTTGCTACCGCCTTGGCTCCCTCGAGCGTGATATGATGCGGTGACAGGACATGCGCACAACCCTGTGCCATCAGGGCCTTGTGGGTTTCACCGGTTATCAGCGCGGCTATGGCCTGACGCCCGGTCGATAGGCCAAAACCGCCGACGTCATAGCTTCCGTTTTCTGACCAGAGAGCCGCGACACCCTCTGCGTCGCCGCTATCCGCCAGAGGCCCGTAACTGGCGATCAGATTGCGGATCGCCTCAATATCTTCGAGGCGCCTGATCCGGTTTTCACTGTCAACCATTGCAGCCCGAGTGCAACATTTCTGCGCGAACCTTTAGCGCCCGTGCCGTATCGGTAAAGGCGCGCCTGACCCACGGTCCGCAAAATATCATCACATGCCCGCCATGCTCACCCAGAAACGCATCGGACGAAACATAGGTGCAGCTATTTGGACCGGTTTCGTCGATGATCTGGTCGCGCCGTGCCGGGTAAGGAAATTCCTCGACCCATCGCGCGCCCCAGGAAAGCAGGTGCGGTTCGTCGATCTCGCAGACATATTCGACATTGGGCTGGAGCTGACCGGGCATGGTGGAACTGACCAGCTGCATCAGGACCGGCGCACCCATTTCGAGGGTCGATTCCGCGCGGATGCAAAACGGATTCCAGGCATTATAATTTTCCAGATCGGTAAGGATGCCCCAGACGACACTCGCCGGTGCATCGATCGCAACCGTCTCCGAAACCACCATCCAGTCCTTGTTGAAGCCGTCAATCGGGTCCTCCTCGATATTCTTGGCCGTCTCCATCCACGGCATATTCCAGGGGTCCATCATGCTATTTCCTCCAGTTTGATCACCCGCGCCGCTGGCATGGGATTGTCTTGTGCATCCTGCCAGCGGAGCAATGCGGTTCCTTCGCGATGACCACAGGTATCGATCCAGTTGGCGTTGCCAATTTTTGGTCCGGGATCGCGGGCTGCCACCACAATCCGCAAACTGCCATCGGCTTCGAGACGTGCCGAGTGCTTGTTGACCGTCACCTGCGCAAAACGATAGTCGAGGCTTTCCATCCACCAGTTGTTGAGCTGAAAATTCCAGTAGTCACATTCGGGCGGCATCACCTCGATAAGCCAGGCTTCGTCCGGCGCTAGCTTCCAATAGGCATGGGCGTAGAACAGGTCTTTCGCGCCGCCGGCTTTCTGATAAATCTGCTGATCAAACGGGTGAAATTCATTGGGATATTCGGCAAACATTCGCGTCCAGTCGGCGAAAGTATTCGCTACCCCTTTTACAAATTGGGCAGTGTTCGCCAGGCCGCGTTCGAGCGTTTCCGCGGCGAGCGGCGCCGGACTGTCCGGACCATCAATGCATTCTATGTGAAACTGGCCGACTTCCTCGGCGACACGATCCAGTGAATTTTGACGCACAATTATAATATTCGCATCCGGTGTCAGTTTCAGCCAGTTTCCGTCCTGCTGCTCGCAACTGGCGATAATCTCCAACTCTCCGTCCGGACCCCAATCGATTTCCTCGTCCATCAACGAACCGGTGGCCTGCGCCGTGCCGTCGCTGTCGTAGCGCATCGCATTGGCGACGATCGAGAAATATTTCATTGATCCCCGCTTCCCGGTGATGCGATAATTTTTCGACCCGTCAATCTGTGCATTGAGATAGGCGCTGTCGGGATTGTCCGCTCCAATCTTGGCGGTCTCGTGGCTAAGTCTGTAGAAGAAGGGGAAATCTGTGTCGGTCGCCTCGACATATTGTTCAAGCGCGAGTTTCGTGAGCCGGGACAGATAGCGAAAACCCTCTGCGCGGATCAACGGATCATCGGGAGCATTGTCCGCCAATATAATCTCGCCGGCAGCTTTTAGCTGATCACAAAAATCGCTCCACGCCTTTCCGCTGACGACATTATCGCTCATGGCGCGACCCAGTCACCGCCGTTGACGTCCAGCGCAGCACCGGTGACTTCGCTGGCATAGTCAGAGAGCAGGAAATAGACCGCCTTGGCGCAGTCCGCATCGGGTGGGATATGGCCGACCGGTATCTCGCTGGCGCGCTGTTTTTTGAACGCCTCGCCTTCATCGCCCATGCTCGCGAAAAACCCATCGAGCGGCGCGCCGTCCATCCAGCCCATCAGAGCGGTATTCGCGCGGATGCCGGTCCCTGCCAATTCGATCGCGAGCTGCCGGCTCAGCTGGTTGAGCGCTGCCTTGCACATCGCATAGCCGCCCTCGCCGGGCATCGGTTTGCGCGATGCGAGCGTGGAAATATTGACGATCGATCCCGCGCCCTGCTTTTTCATCGTCGGGATAACGGCCTGCGCCATACGGAGACCGCCGAGCGCGATCACATCAAACGCCTGAGCCAGTTGGTCCACCGAAGCCGCTTCCAGATTGGCCCAGTCAGGATGATAATAAGCCGAGTGCACCAGCCCGTCGATCCGGCCCCATTTGTCGAGCGTTGCCTTGGCCAGATTCTGGCATTGCGCATTGTCGCTGACATCGGTGGGCACCGCGATAACATCGCCGCCGGCAGCCGTAATTTCATCGCGGAGCTGTTCGATAAACTCCGTCGAGCGCGCCGAAATCGCGACCTTTGCTCCTTCCGCTGCTGCGCCCTTGCACATCGCCTGTCCCATGCCCGGACCCGCGCCGGTGATGATGATAACCTTGTCCTTGAGTATCATTTATTCCCCTCCTTATCGCCAAGATATCGATCATGATAAGCGGCGAAATCTTCTGCAATCTGCTCCCGGGTCAGGCCAAATTGCTCTGCGCTATATTTGTGTTTTGGACGCGTTTCGCGGACGTTGGCCGCCATGCAATCGTCCATCGCCTTGCGGTCCCCCTCATCGAAAACCAGCCCAATCGCCCGCATGACCTTTTCAGCCGTTCTGATCGGCTCCGCTACCGTGTCCTCGTATCGAACATCAATGACCTGCCCGGCGGGCAAGGTCACGCGCAGATCTTCGAACCGTTCCAGACCCTTGCGAAAACGCTGCGTCCAGTAGTCGCCCTGCTTCACCGGGTCATAACTTGTCGACGCGCCAACGCTGAGCGATGCACACATGCTGCAATAGCTGGGTAGAACGTCGCCGACATCGCGATGCGTCATCACCAGCTTTATATCCGGGAATACCGCCAGCAACCCATTCATCCCGCCGAGCAGATGATGCGGCGTTTTGAGCACCCATTTTTTCCGCGCCCCACCTCGCTGATGCTGGATCGCTTGCATGAATTTCAGCAGATCGCGATAGGCCGGTTCATGATCCTGCTCGGCCTGCCAAAAACCATAGCCGGGGATCGGCATCATCGAATCGTAAGTGGTGGAAAGAAACGTCCGGTCAAGCAGGATGACTTCTTCGGCCACCGCTTCGGCCTCGATCGGATCGATGCTTTCAAAATCCGGCCATTCGGTGAGCAATTGATCGACAATCTGGTGCGCCATCGCGATGCGCGGTGCGGGATCGCCGGGCTTTTCGTCCGGGAACGGCAGCGGAAAACAGGTTTCCCACCAGTAGAGCGAAGTCAGATCGGGAGCGCTGGCGAGCAAGCGGTGCATGACCGTCGAACCCGTCCGCGGCAGGCCGATGATCGCGCAGGCGGGTTCGATTATCTCGTCAGCCGCATCGGGATGGTCCTTGAAATATTGCACCAGCCCCAGCCGGTCCATCAAGGCACCCTGAATGCGCTGCCCTGCTCCAGCATCGGGCGCGATCAGGCCAGCGTCGGCATTGGTTTCCGCCACCAGCCGGGCAAGCGGTCCGAGAAACCAGTCGTCCCCGAAATCATCCAGTTCCGTCGCCGCCCGCGCATTGGCAAGCAGTGTATCGACCGACAGAGCCGCGCCGCTCATTTGCCGAGCCCAGCCAGCAATTCAAATTCCCAGGACGGATCATTCTTGTCATCGGTTCCCCAAACGGGATTCGGATCGGCCGCCGCCAGACCCTGCTCGTCCACCGGACGTGTATAGCCATGATCGAATATGATCCGCCGAAAGCTGAATTTCCAGACATTGTCCCGCTTCTCGTAGCGGTCGAGATAGCGTCCAAGGATAGTGAATTCCTGCCGGTCCGGAGCCTTTGAGCGGTGGAAGGCGGTGACCTGATGTTCGCCCTCCGCCCGGTCCCCGTCAACCACTAGCAGCGAATTATGAATCGCGTGGATCGTGCTGTCGAGGCCCGCCATCGCAGCCGGAAGCCACGCCACATAATCATCGGCGGAACCCTTGAAATAATGTCCGTGATCGTCAATCGCATCGTCATGATAGAGCGAGCGGACCAGATCGAAATCGCGCCGGTCGATACCGCGACAGTAGCGCATCACCAGATCGGTGATTTCGAGACGGTCAATGACTTCGCTCTCGGTCAACCCGCCGCCGCCCTGCGTCCGGCCTGACGTCCGAAAAAGGTACAGTCAGCGAGACTCATCCCCGATGAATAGCCATGCCCCCAGGCCGGTAAGCCGCTGGTGCATCGTCCGGCGGCAAACAGGCCGTCGATGGGGACGCCCGTCCGGTCGAGCACTTCACCATGGGTAGATGTCTTCAAGCCACCCAATGTAAAGAAACTGAAATAGCTGCTCTGAAAATTCAGTTCGAGTGCCACAAACGGCCCCTGATCCAGCGGCGTCAATATCGGCTCGCGTTTTTCGAAAAGCGGATCGCGACCCGCTTTCGCGTGTTTATTATAGAAAACCATAGTCGCCGACAGCGTGCCTTCGGCCATCCCCAATTCAGCCTCCACTTCCTCCCACGTATCACCGGTACCGACAATGTCGGTCCGCGCGATCTCGAGCGGCTCCGAAAAATAGGCGCTGTCGAGCAGCAGATAGACCTTGCCACCCGGTTGGTCGAGCATCGTGCGCGATACCCGGCCGTGATAGCAATCCTCGTTGATAAATCGCTGACCAGCAACATTGACGAACACGCCGTTCGCATGCGGTTCGGGGATCGTCCACGGACAGGTCGTGAAAAACTGGTCCATATGGATCGCATCGCCGCCGGCACCAACGCCGAGGTTAATCCCGGACCCGTCATCCTGATCCCCGATCGGGTCATTGACCTTGAACGTCTCGGGGCAATATTTGCGACGCATGTCCTCGTTCATTACGAAGCCGCCGGTTGCCAGCACGACCCCTTTTTCAGCCTTGATAAAATGCGATTTGTTATCGATGTTAAGCACCGCACCGATGACGCGGTCGCCATCCTGCACCAGCGCTAGAGCACGTGCGTCGGTCACGATCTCCACGCCCAATTCGCGCGCGCGCTTTTCCAATATGTCCATTAGCGGGCGACCGCCGCCCCATCCCATATGCTGAATCACATGACCGCGAGGAGCGGGCTTGGCATGTTCGCAAAATGGTGCGGCTGCTTCGCTACCGGACCAGATCAAAGTGCTGTCATCCATCGGCTCGATTTGCTTGCCGGGCAGGTAATTGCCACGATAGGGAATGCCCTGGGCTTTCAGCCAGGCAAAATGATCGAGGGCCTCCGCTGCATAAAGATCGCATTTGGCCTCGTCCGCGCAGGGTCCACCGGCCATCTTGAGATAGGCCGCGAAATCTTCGGTTCTATCCTCAAAGCCGGCTTCGCGCTGCGCTTCGGTACCGCCATTCCCGCCGATGTAAATCTCGCCGCCGGAAAGGCCCGAAGCGCCGCCGCTACCCGAACCGCGTTCAAACAGCATCACTTTCGCGCCAGCCTCTTTCGCTTCAATCGCTGCGCAAGCTCCGGTAGCGCCGAAACCGATGATCGCAATATCGGTTTCAAAATCCCATTTCTTGATCTGCGAGGCGGGATAGGGTCGGTGCAAAGAGATCTCGGTCAATTTCAATCCTAGGTTTTACAAAGCAACTTGCAGACGGAAGGAGCGCCCGAGCTCATGCTTGCCGGCTTCCTCTGATAAGCGCACGGACGCGGGCGGATTCCGCGACTTCCTTGCCCATATCTCGCAACATCGACTCAATTTTTGCGTCGAGACAATTGTCATCGGCATCAAATACCGGAGTGGCGGTGTTGATCGCCACGCCCATTGGCGTGTTCCAGCCGCGCAGGGCGTGCACAATCCCTCGCAGTGCCGTCAGGGTCGTGACAGCACCCTGCCAGCCGGCTCCCGTGGTGATTGCTCCCACCGGTCGTCCGTGAAAATATGGCCATTCGTCTTCGGCCATGTCCTGGGTGTAATCGAGCGCATTTTTTATCAGACCGGAAATACTGCCGTGATAGCCGGGAGAACCAATGATTATCCCGTCCGCCCGGCGCAAAGAATCGATGAGATGCAGCGCCGCCGGACTGCGCTCCTTTCTTTCCCATGCATAGATCGGCAGTTCCAGCTCCGCTCCTGAAATAAACAGAGTTTCCGCACCCCCCTCGCTTGCCCCCGCGAGCGAAGCTTTTATCGCTTTTTCCGTCGTGCTGTTGGCAGCCAAAGTTCCCCCGAGACCCACTACAAGTGTCGGAGTCTCAGGAAGATCTCCTTTTTCAGCTAGCTTTATGGCGATATCCAGAGTGGTCATCGTATCACGCCGTCCTTTCCCGCTCTTTCAAAAGATCAAGCGCGACATCAACAATCATGTCTTCCTGCCCGCCAACCATTTTGCGGCGGCCAAGTTCGACCAGAATTTCGCGCGTGTCGAGGCCATAATCTTCTGCAGCTTTTTCTGCATGACGCAGGAAACTGGAATAGACCCCCGCATAACCAAGGGCCAGGGTTTCGCGGTCCACCCGTACCGGGCGGTCCTGCAACGGACGCACCAGATCCTCGGCCGCATCCATCAGCATCATGACATCGCAGCCATGATTCCAACCCTTCCGATCGGCGGCTGCAACAAAAACCTCCAGCGGCGCATTGCCCGCACCGGCACCCATTCCGGCAAGACTGGCATCGATACGAACCGCACCTTCCTGCGCCGCGACAATCGAATTCGCGACCCCCAGAGACAGGTTATGATGCGCGTGCATGCCGCGCTGGGTTTCGGGTTTCAATACCTTGTCATAGGCCCGGAAACGATCCCGGACCCCGTCCATATCGAGCGCGCCGCCGCTGTCGGTAACATAGACACAATGCGCGCCGTAGCTCTCCATCAGCAACGCCTGCTGTGCGAGATCTTCGGCCTCGATCATATGACTCATCATCAGGAAGCCGGAGACATCCATGCCGAGATCGCGGGCGATGCCGATATGCTGTTTCGAGACATCGGCCTCGGTGCAATGTGTCGCGACACGGACCGAACGCACACCCAGGTCATAGGCGCGCTTGAGCTCTTCAACTGTTCCCAGGCCCGGCAAGATGAGCGTTGTCAGGATGCATTTGTCCAGCACTTCGGCAACCGCTTCGAGCCATTCCCAATCGGTATGCGCACCAAAACCGTAGTTGAAGCTGGTGCCGGAAAGACCGTCACCATGCGCCACTTCAATCGCGTCAACGCCTGAGGCTTCAATAACCTTCGCAATATCGCGGACATGGTCGAGGCCATACATATGGCGGATCGCATGCATGCCATCGCGCAGGGTGACGTCCTGTATATAGATTTTATCCTTTTCGACATCGAAGCTCATGCCGCCATCCTCCGCTGGGCCAGCAATTCACCGGTCGCCTTGGCCGCGGCTGTCATGATATCGAGATTTCCGGAATAAGGCGGCAGATAATCGCCGGCTCCTTCGACCTCCAGATATACGCTAGTCTTGACGCCGGTAAACTCGCCAAGGCCCGGAATCTTCAGAGGATTATTGTCGCCAAAGCGCTCGAACTGCACTTTCTGCTTTAGCCTGTATCCGGGCACATATTTTTGCACTTCCCTGACCATCGCTTCGATCGATTGACGGATATCCTCTTCCTCCGCGCCTTCCGACAGGGTGAACACCGTGTCGCGCATGATCATCGGCGGTTCGGCTGGATTGAGAATGATGATTGCCTTGCCCTTGGTGGCGCCACCAACTTCCTCGATAGCGCGGGCAGTGGTACGGGTGAACTCGTCGATATTGGCGCGCGTCCCCGGGCCAGCCGAGCGCGAGGACACCGATGCAACGATCTCGGCATAATGGACTTTGCCGACCTGGGAGACCGCCGCCACCATCGGGATGGTCGCCTGTCCACCGCATGTCACCATGTTGACATTGGGCGCGTCGAGATTCGCCTGCATATTGACCGTCGGGATAGTGAACGGCCCGATCGCGGCGGGCGTAAGGTCTACCACCTGGATGCCATCGGCGCGCAATGCCTCGTCATGAATTTTATGCGCGTAGGCCGAGGTGGCATCGAACGCGATGCCGATATCCTTGTAGCATTCGAGTTTCTTGAGGCCTTCAATCCCTTCATGGGTCGTGGCAACCCCGCGCTCGCGCGCCATGGCGAGGCCTTCGCTTTCCGGATCGATCCCGACTACCGCGACCAGCTCCATATTCTGGGGATATTTCAACATCTTGATCATCAGATCGGTGCCGATATTGCCCGAACCTATTATCGCTGCTTTCACTTTGCTCATATCAGTCCTTCAGACAAATTTTGCGGTACAATTACCGATGCCGTGCAAGGTCATCTCGAAAATATCGCCTTTGGCGGCTGGTTCCAGCGGCACCACGGAACCCGACAAAATGATATCTCCGGCATCCAGCGTCACACCATATTGCCCCAAAGTGTTGGACAGCCATGCCACCGCCTGCGCCGGATTGCCCTGCACCGCCGAGCCCAGGCCCTCGGACAGCGGCTCTCCGTTCTTCGTGACAGTGACTCTCAGGTCAGGCAGATCGTGATCTTTCGGATCCGCGCGGTCGTCGCCGAGAACGAACACGCCGCAGGACGCGTTGTCGGACACCGTATCAACGATCCCGATTTTCCAGTCCTTGATTCTGCTATCGACAATCTCGAAACAGGGGGCAATGCTGTCAGTCGCTGCCATCACATCCGCAACTGTCACGCCGGGGCCATTGAGACTGTCTTTCAGGATGAAGGCAATTTCCGCTTCCGCCCGCGGCGCGATCAGTCCCTTGGCCTCGACGTCAATATCACCGGTCACGTGCATCCAGTCGGTGAGAAAACCAAAATCGGGCTGGTGGACGCCAAGCATATCCTGCACGGCTTTTGAAGTGACGCCGATTTTCTTGCCGACAACACGCTCGCCATCTTTCCTGCGGCGTGCCAAAAAATCGAGCGATATCGCGTAGGCATCGTCGATCGTCAGCGAAGGATCGCGCGAAATTAACGGATCTACAGTGTTACGATTGCGTAGAGCATCGAACAACTCCTTGCCGTATTTTTCAGCCCGGATATTATCTGTGCTCATTTAGAAATTCGATGGAATAGCGGTTAAACTCCGCAGATCGTTCGACCTGCACCCAATGGCCGACATGGTTGAATGTCATGCAGCGCGCATTGTCGCACTGGTCGAGGAATAACCGCGCGCCGCTTTCGGGACAGAATTCGTCGTTAAGCCCCCACATCACAAAGATCGGCAATTTCAATTGGCCCAGATGCGGGCCGAGATTGGGCGTGATCATCCGCGCGAGCACGTCCTTGGGTTGGTCCTTGGCAACCGCATAGCGTTCCTCGACCAGCGCGTCGGTGATCTTGGATACTGAGTCGGGATGCACCAGATTGCTGACCAGCCGGCGCTGGTCTTCCTTGCTGAAATCATCGCTGCCAAAGCTGCTCTTCATCTTGGCGATGCCGGGCATGGTGAAATAGCTGGCCTGTTCCTGGATGCAGCCGGGCGCCATGAGAATGAAGGCGGTCGCCATTTCGGGATGGTCCAGCGTCATCTGGATCGCGATTCCGCCACCCAGAGAATTGCCCACCATTGCGGCCTGCTTGATCCCATGCTGCTGCAAGGCATCATAAAGTGTGTCTGTAAATAGCTGCAGTGTATAATCGATGCCCTCAGGCTTTGACGACGCTCCATAACCGATCAGGTCCGGGAGAATAACGCGGTAACCGGCCTCGACAAAGGCATCGACATTGTCACGGAAATTGGATGACCCCGATGCGCCCGGTCCGCTACCGTGGATGAACACTACAGCCGGTCCTTCACCGGTTTCCTTGATATGGATATCATAGCCGCCTTTGACGGAATATGTTGCTTCCGATAAATTTGCCAACGCGCAGTCCTTTACATGAAAGTGAAGACGGGAGGCTGACCGAGCATCGTGCCGACGACATCGGCGGTGCGGTTGTTCGGATCATTTGCAACATGGGCTCGGGCCGCATTCAGGTCGAGCCAGGGCTGGATGATGTCACTGGACATATAGATCGCCCGCCCGCCTAACAATTGCACCATATCGTCTACGAGCCGCGCAAGACGCCGCACCACAGTCGATGATTGATAGGCGAATAACGCCCGCTTTTCCATCGGGATCGGTTCGCCGCTTTCGGCGATCTCGATCAGCTCATTGAAGGTTGTTTCCAGCGTCAGTTCCATTTCCAGGGCTTGTGCATGCGCCGCCGAAATCGCCCCGTGCAACATCGGGTCAGCCTTCGAAGCCTTGCCGGTGTTTGTGGAAACCCGGCTTTCCATGATCGCCATCGCCGCGTTTATCGCTGCCCGCGCACCGCCAAAAGCTGCGGTGGATACGGAGCGAATGAAAACCTGCGCCCAGGGAAGCGAATAGAGCGGGCCATCATTGACCTTCTGCCCCGGATTTTCACAGAGGAAACCTTCAACCGCACGGTGCGTGCGATATTCGGGCACGAATACCCGGTCGACGATAATGTCATGACTGCCCGTGCCCTGCAGACCAAAAACCTGCCAGCTTTCCGGATCAATTTTATAATCCTCCCGCGGCAGAAGAAAGGTCCGCATATCGGGTGGCCCCTCGCCATCCTCCGGGAAGACCAGCGCGCCGAGCAGTATCCAGCCGCAATGCACTGAACCGGATGAAAAACCCCAATGGCCACTTAAATAAAACCCGCCATCAGCATGTTCGACCTTGCCCACCGGCTGATAAGTCGATGATACCAGCATCGACGGGTCATCGCCCCACACTTCCTGCTGCGCCTTGTCATCGAAAAGCGCCAGTTCATAGGGATGGCATCCGAGCACTCCGTAAACCCAGCCGGTAGACATGCAGCCCTCGGCGAGAAGTTTTTGCACCGCAAAAAACACATTGGGGTGCATTTCGTACCCGCCCAGCCGTTTTGGCTGCAAAATATGGAAGAAGCCCGCCGTCTGCATTTCGGCAATAGTCTCTGCCGGAACATTGCGATCGGCGGTGCATTGTCGAGCACGTTCTTTCAGTGTGGGAATCATCGCCCGCGCACGGTCGACCAACTCTTCTTTCGTCGGAATTTCACCCGACGGATTTTTCATTTTTGCAACCGTCGCCATAAACTCTATCTCCGCGGCATGTTCCGACTCAATGGCCGATTAGCTAAATTCGTAATAATTTTTGTCATAAAATACGCAAATCGTCAATTGAAAAGCTATTTTGCTTCCGTTATTGCTAATTTTAGGGCTATTGATCATCTGATTCTATCAATTCACGCCTTTTGGAGTTTGGGGAGCAGCTGTGCAGTTCGGTTTAACGGGAAAAGTAGCATTGATCACCGGCGGGACGCGCGGTCTTGGCCGGGTGATTGCGGCTACGCTGGTCAAGCAGGGCTGCAAGGTGATGGTCACTGCGCGCAACACACCAGATGAACTGGATGACGGCGTTTCCTTTCACCAATCCGACATCCGCGATCCCGATGCCGTGGAGCAGCTGGTTGAAAACACGGTCAGTCATTTTGGCGGTATCGATATATTGGTCAACAATGCAGGCGGGTCTCCTGCATCGGATGCGGCAACCGCGAGCCCGCGCTTTGCCGATGCGATCATGGGTCTCAATTTGATGGCTCCTTACTATTTGTCCCGCGCCTGTCATCCGTATCTGGTTAAGTCGGAAAATGGCAACATCATTAATATCGGCAGCGTCGCCGGCATAAGACCTGCCCCGGGCACCGCGATCTACGGCGCAGCCAAGGCAGGACTAATGAGCCTGACACAAAGCCTTGCGCAAGAATGGGGCAAGGCCGGGATTCGCGTAAATGCGATCATTGTAGGTCTCGCCGAAACCGAAAATGCGGAAGCTACTTATGGTGACGCCGAAGCGCAGGCGAAGGTTGCCGCCTCGCTGCCGTTGGGACGCATGTGCCGCGGCGAAGATGTCGCCAATGCAATTTGTTATCTGGCATCGCCAGCCGCTGAATATGTCTCCGGTGCGCGACTCAATGTCGATGGTGGTGGTGAGAAACCGTATTTTCTGGATTTGGTGAGAGGGGATTGAAGTGACGAGAGTAGAATCACTTGGCTATGTCGTGATCGAAACGACAGATAAGGCAAAATGGGATGCATATCTCACCAAAATTATCGGTGCCATGCCGGGCGGAACCGGAGGGGATGGCGCCGCGCTTTATCGTTTGGATGAGCGGGCAGCGCGGTTCCGGATCATCAAAGGCGATGCTGATCGTTTTGCAGTTGCTGGCTGGGAATTGGCAGATGCCGACGCATTTGATCAGATGATCGAGGATCTGCGCGCTGCAGGCTGCGAAGTGACAATGGGTGACGCTGCATCGCGCGATGTCAATGCCCTTGCGCGCAGCAGTGATCCCGCTGGTAACAGTTTCGAGATTTTCCACGGCGCAGCGAAAGCTGATACAGCCTTCGACTCTCCAGCAGCTGTCAGCGGATTTGTGACCGGCAAGCTGGGCATGGGTCATGTCGTCTATGGCACGCTACAGTTTCAGGAAGCGCATGACTTTTACCGCGATGTCATGGGTTTTGGAGATACGGACATACCCGAGATCGAAGTCGGGCCGCCTGGAACGCCGAAAATGGGTGTTGCCTTCATGCACGCGGCAACTGGCAGGCATCACAGCGTAGCTGTTATTCAAATGCCGGAACCGCCAGCGGGTTGTGTCCATATCATGGTAGAAGCCAAAACGCGCGCCGATGTTGATGCGGCTTACGAACGTATGCAGGCAGCAAATGTTCCTGTTTCGGCTACTTTGGGCCAACATACCAATGATGAGGTTATCAGCTTCTACATGAAGTGCCCCGCTGGCTTCGATGTAGAATTCGGCTGGGACGGATTAATCGTCGATCCTGCTACATGGAAACCGACCGCGCATACCACTCCCAGCAAATGGGGCCATGAATGGGAATGGCAAAAAGCGGCGGCCGAAGCCGCCGCAAAGGAGGCAAAGGCCTGATGCTGGACAAGAGAATGACACCCGCCGAGATCGTCGGCGCGCTGAGCGATGGCATGACCATCGGCATTGGCGGCTGGGGGCCACGCCGGAAACCCATGGCTTTGGTGCGCGAAATTATGCGCAGTGATCTGAAGGACTTAACCATCGTCGCCTACGGCGGCGCGGATGTCGGGATGCTTTGTGCCGCTGGCAAGGTGAAGAAACTGGTCTTCGCCTTTGTCTCGCTCGATGCCATTCCGCTCGAACCCTGGTTTCGCAAATCGCGCGAAGCTGGACAGATTGAAGTGCTGGAACTCGATGAAGGCATGCTCCAGTGGGGGCTGAAGGCAGCTGCTTTCGGGCTTCCATTTCTTCCAACGCGGGTGGGCCTGGGGACGGACCTCGCTGAACTGGGCGGCCTGAAAACCGTGCAATCGCCTTATGATGATGGCGAGACCCTGATCGCCATGCCAGCTCTGAAACTCGATGCGGCGCTGCTTCATGTCAATCGCAGCGACCATCGCGGCAATGTGCAATTGCTCGGGCCGGATGCCTATTATGATGAATGGTTCGCCAAGGCAGCGGCGAAGACCTTTGTCTCATGCGAAGAGCTGGTCGATAAAATGGAAGATCATTATCATGATGATGCTGAAGCCAATATATTCGAACGCTGTTTCGTCACCGGGGTCACCGAATTGGCCGGCGGAGCGCACCCTTCATCAATGCCGCCGCTTTATGGTCCGGACATGAAAGCGTTCAAGGCCTATGCTGGCGCTGCAAAAGATCCGGGTGACTGGAGCGCGGTTGCCGACCAGTTTGTCGGACCAGATGAAGCAGCCTATCTCGACTCTGTTGGCGGAAAGGAAGCGGCGATGAACACCCCGCTGGCGATATATTGATGAGCGATGTCACTCTTGCAGAGCTCTGCATTTTTGCATGCTCCGAAACCTTCCGCACCGATCGCGAAATTATCGCAACCGGTATCGGCCCTGTCCCACGCATTGGCGCTGGTCTGGCCAAGCTGACCCACTCTCCCGGCCTGATGATGACCGATGGCGAAGCCTATCTGGTTGAACAGCCGGTTCCAATGGGGCCGCGCGGCGATTATCAGGTGAAGCGCGCTGGTCACCTGCCCTTCTCGCGTTTCTTTGATAGCGCGGTGTGGACCGGGCGGCGCCATGCAATGGTGACGCCGACACAGATAGATCGCTTTGGCCAGACCAACTTGTCGCGGCTCGGCGGCACGCATCAGCAACCAAAGATACAGATGCTGGGCGTACGCGGATTTCCGGGCAATTCGATCTATCACACCAATTCGATGTTCATTCCGTTCCATTCGACGCGCACCTTTGTCGAAGGCGAAGTCGATATGGTGTCCAGCGCAGGATATAACCCGGCCAAGCGGATTACCGGCGGCAATTATGACGATATCGACCTGCAACAAATGGTCACCAATCTGTGCGTGATGGATTTTGGCGGACGGGACAATGCCGTTCGTGTCGTTTCCTTGCATCCCGGCGTGAAATTTGATGAAGTGCAGGAGGCGACGGGATTTGAACTGATTGATGCTGTCGAAGGCGAGACCGCCCTGCCCGGTGAAGAAGCTCTGGCAATCATCAACCAGCTTGACCCGCATAATTATCGCGCGAATGTCATCCGTGACAATCCGCCAGCCCGAAAGGAAGCCGAATGACCGAGCTTGTAGACCGCCAGCCGCAATCGCCTGAATATGAAACCGATACGCCCGTCCGCTACGAGACCGATGGCCCGGTCGCCTGGATCATGATGGACCGGACGGACGTCCATAATGTCCAGAACAGCCAGATGACCTATGCTCTGGACGATGCCTTTAACCGCGCGTCGATGGATGATGAGATCAAGGTCATCGTACTCGGCGGTGAAGGAAAGCATTTCAGCGCGGGCCATGATATCGGTTCGCCCGGACGCGATCATCTGGTGCCGTTCGAACATCGTCTGATGGTTCCGGATCACACAACCAAGCCGGGGGCAGAACTGCTCTACACCCGCGAAAAGGAAGTGTATCTGGGTATGTGCCGCCGTTGGCGTGACATTTCCAAACCGACCATCTGCATGGTGCAGGGAGCATGCGTTGCAGGCGGATTGATGCTTGCATGGGTATGCGACCTGATCGTTGCCAGCGAGGATGCGTTTTTCCAGGACCCGGTAGTCCGTATGGGCATTCCCGGCGTGGAATATTTCGCGCACGGCTATGAATTGCCGCCACGGATTGCCAAGGAATTCCTGCTGCTCGGTGAGCGCATGCCAGCCGCCCGCGCGCACCAGTTTGGCATGGTCAACCGGATCTATCCGCGTGAAGAGCTGCGCGAAGAAGTATCGAAAATGGCGCATGAGATTGCGAGCCGTCCGCGCCTTGGCAACTGGTTGACCAAACAGGCGCTCAACCATGTCGAGGAAAGCGCGGGCAAACGGACGGTTATGGATGCCGTATTCCACATGCACCATTTCGCCCATGCCCAGAATGACCTGGTTTCGGGTGACAGTCTTGCAGGCATGGATGGCGGAAAAATGGCCAAGGCCAACAAACAGCAAGCCAAAGGCTGACCTGTGGTTGACCCGCTTTCCACTCCCCTGACCGAGATGTTGGGATGCCGCTTACCGGTGGTCCAGACAGCTATGGGCTGGATTGCGACACCAGGGCTGGTGGCAGCTTCAAGCAATGCGGGGGCGTTCGGATTCCTCGCAGGCGCGGTCATGAAACCGGCGGAACTGGCGAGCGAGATCGCCAAGCTGAAAGACATGACACCGCACAATTTCGGGGTCAACTTCCACAGTTTCCAACCGGGCGCGAAAGAGATTGTCGAGGTCATCCTCGCCAACGCCGACCGGGTACGCGCGGTCAGTTTCGGACGCGGTCCCGATGCCGAGATGATCGACAAATTCCGCGATGCCGGAATTATCTGTATGCCGACGGTGGGCGCGCAGAAACATGCGGAGAAGATGGTCGCACTGGGTTGTCAGGCGATCACCATACAGGGCGGTGAAGGTGGCGGGCATACCGGATCGGTGGCAACCACGGTGCTACTGCCTCAGGTGCTTGACGCGGTCAATGTGCCGGTAATTGCAGCAGGCGGATTTGCCGATGGACGCGGACTGGCTGCTGCCCTGGCTTATGGTGCGGCGGGTATCGCAATGGGGACCCGCTTCATGATGACCAGCGACAGTCCCGTCCCCCAGGGCCCCAAATCGGCCTATACCGGCGCGACGACGAATGACATTACCGTAACCACCAAGGTTGACGGCATTCCGCAGCGGATGATCATCAATCCGATGCTCCGCAAAATCGAGAAATCCGGCGCGCTTGCCAAATGGCAACGCGGCCTGATGGCAGGCCTTGCCATGAAGAAACAGACCGGTGCCAGCTGGGGTGATCTGATCCGGATCGCACGCGGCATGACCGCGCATGGCGCGATGTCGCTCCCCGAAGCGATGATGGCCGCCGCCGCTCCGATGCTGCTGCAGAAGGCGGTTGTCGAAGGTGACGCCGACAACGGATTGATGGCCACGGGGCTGGTCGCAGGCCGCCTCGACAATTTACCGAGCTGCGCAGAGTTGCTGACGGCAATTGAAAAAGACGCACGGGACCGCATTGCTTCGCTGGCGACGCCAGCACAGACATTCAAGGGAGCCGCCTGATGCCGATCACAACCACCATCAAGGACAAGATCGCCGAGATCGTTTTCGACGTTCCTCCGGTCAACGCGTTCGACAGTGAAACATGGATGTCGATACCCGATATCATCACCGAAGCGGCGCGCAATCCGGATGTAAATTGCGTGCTCATTCGCGCCGAGGGCAAGGGCTTTTGCGGCGGTGTCGATATCAAGGAAATGCAGGCCCATCCCGAACGCATCACCCTTCTCAACCGCGGCAATTATCTGACGTTCAAGGCGGTCCGCGATGCCGAAGTCCCGGTGGTCAGCGCAGTTCATAAATTTGTCATCGGAGGCGGCATTGGCGTGTGCGGTGCCAGCGATGTTATCATCGCGGCAGACGATGCTTATTTCTCTCTCCCCGAAGTGGATCGCGGGGCAATGGGCGGGGCATCGCATCTTTCCCGCATGCTGCCACTCCACAAAGTGCGCGCCGCCTTTTTTACCGGCGGCACCGTTCCGGCAGAGGAGGCTTATCGATTGGGCGCGGTCGAAAAAGTTGTGCCGCGTGCAGACCTGGAGAAAGAAGCCCGGGAATTTTGTGCTGTCATCGCATCGAAATCCCGCAAGGCTCTGGTCATCGCAAAGGAGGCGCTCAACGGCCTGGAAGAGCGGGACGTAGATCGCGGTTATCGCTGGGAACAGGGGTTCACGCTCGAAATGTATATGCACGAAGACAGCCAGAAATCGCGCGACGAGTTTGTCGAAACCGGTAAGGCAGCAAAATTCTGATGGACCTGAACTATACTCCTGAACAGCAGTCTTTTCGAAAAGAAATACGCGAATGGCTCGCGGCAAATGTGCCGGAGAAACCGCTCCTGACGCTCGAAGGCGAAGAGGGTTTTCATCAGCATGTCGAGTGGGAGCGCAAGCTGGCCGGCGGCAATTGGGGCATGGTCACCTGGCCGGAACAATATGGCGGACGAGGGCTGGACCTGATCCAGTGGCTGATCTTCGAGGAAGAATATTGGGCGGCAGGCGCACCGCTGCGCGCCAATCAAAACGGAATTTTCCTGCTCGGCCCCACGGTCATGGAATATGGAACCGACGAACAGAAAGCCCGCTTCCTCACGCCGATGGCCAATGGCGAAGTCATGTGGGCGCAGGCATGGTCCGAACCGGGCGCGGGCAGCGATATGGCCGCGATTACGACCAAGGCTGTGCGCGCCAAAGATTCCGGGGGCGATCATTATGTCATCAGTGGCCAGAAAACATGGTCGAGCCGCGCGAGCTTCGCCGATTGGGGTTTCGGCCTGTTCCGGACCGAAGAGGGCAGCAAGCGTCATAAAGGCCTGAGCTTCATCCTGTTCGACCTCAATAGTCCCGGTATCACCCGCCGCCCGATCCGGCAATTGCATGGCGAACCCGGATTTGCCGAACTCTTCTTTGACGAAGTACGCGTGCCAGCAGAAAATATACTGGCTGGCGAAGGCGAAGGGTGGAACGTCGCGATGGCAACCGCCGGATTTGAACGCGGATTGATGCTGCGCTCGCCAGGCCGGTTTCAGGCAACGGCCAAGCGTCTGGTTGATCTCTATCGCGCAAATCAAGCCAATGCTTCACCGGCAACCCGCGAGGCGGTGACGCAGGCATGGATGGGCACGCAGGCCTATGCCTACAACACCTATTCGGTAGCCGCGAAAATATTGGCTGGCGGGAAAATCGGCGCGGAGGCCAGCCTCAACAAGATATTCTGGTCGGAGCTCGACCGGTCGATGAACCGGTCCGCCATGCAACTGATGGGCGCGGCGGCAGAACTTGCCAAATTTGCAGACGGTTCCGTGAATCAGTGGCTCGATGGATATATCTTCTCCTTGTCCGGACCAATCTATGCCGGCTCCAACGAGATCCAGCGCAACATCATCGCGGAACGCTTCCTCGGGTTGCCAAGACAGGGAGCCGGCTGATGGAATTTCTATTGTCAGAGGACCAGCTAACGCTCGCCGAGGGCGTGAAGGATTATCTCGCGGGAACCCATGGACCCGAAGTGCTCCGCCGCCTCGACGAAGGCAGCAATCGCGACCCTGCGATCTGGCAGGGGCTAGTGGAAATGGGCCTGCCTGGCTTGCTGGTGCCGGAGGACCAGGACGGCCTCGGCCTCAAGCTGCTCGATGCAGCGTTGATCGCAGCCGAATGCGGCCGTGCCTGTCTGGCCGAGCCTCTGGTCGACACCGCTTTCGTCGCCGTCCCCTGGTTGACGGCAAAGGGTGATACTGCCGATCTGGCGGCAATTGCATCGGGCGAGAAAACCGTGCCACTCGCGCACGAAATCAACGGCTGGGTATCTGATGGCGATGGCTCCCCGCTGCAAAGCGTCGACCCGCTGCGAAATCTTACCGCCGCATCCGCAGAGGCGACCGACGACCCGCATCTGCTCAATCTGGGCGCTCTCATGTCTGCCGCACAGCTCGTTGGCATTGCCGATGCGATGCTCGAGCAGGCCGTTGAATATGCAAAGATACGCAAGCAATTCGGCCAGCCGATCGGTGCATTCCAGGCTGTGAAACACCATCTGGCGACTGCGACGGTTGCGCTGGAATTCACCAAGCCTGTCGTCTGGCGCGCGGCGCAAGCGATGGATGATGGCATCAGCAGCGCCGGGATCCACGTCAGTCATGCCAAGTTAGTCGCCGGCGATGCCGCGCTCCAAATGGCCGAGACGGCCATCCAGGTGCATGGCGCCATGGGCTATACTTACGAGGTCGACCTCCATTTCTGGATGAAGCGCAGCTGGGCATTGATCGGAGCCTGGGGCAACCGCGCTTTTCACATGAAACGGGTTGATAATGAAGTGATCGGTGGATCGCTGGACATCGGACCGGCACATACATTTGCATAAGGAAACCTGATGGCAGAAGCCTATATTATTGACGCAGTACGGACGCCGATAGGACGCAAGAAAGGCACACTTGCCGCGCTACACCCGGCTGACCTCGGTGCGCATCCGATCAAGGCACTGACGCAGCGCACGGACTTCGATGCCGGAGCCGTCGACGATGTCGTCTGGGGTTGCTGCGACACCATCGGTCCGCAAGCCGGTGATATCGGCCGGTCGGTCTGGCTGGTGGCAGGCCTGCCGCAACATGTTCCCGGAACAACCGTGGACCGTCAATGCGGGTCATCGCAGCAAGCATTGCACTTCGCCGCACAAGGCGTGATGTCGGGTACACAGGACTTGGTCGTGGCCGGGGGATCACAGGCCATGAATGCGATCCCGATGAGCGCCGCCATGTACGCGGGCCAGCCTTATGGCTTCGACAATCCGTTCAACACGTCGCCCGGCTGGGTCGCGCGCTACGGAGATGGCCTGCTCAACCAGATCAATTCGGCCGAAATGATCGCTGACAAATGGGATATCAGCCGCGAGCAGATGGAAATATGCGCGCTCGCCTCTCATCAGCGCGCGCAGGCGGCTACCGACAATGGCTGGTTCAAGAACGAGATTGCTCCCCTGGAAGGGCTGGAGGCGGACGAGACCATCCGGCCCGGCACGACATTGGAAGGCCTGGCTCAACTGAAGGTCATTCAGGAAGGCGGCAAGGTCACCGCAGGCGTCTCCAGCCAGAATTGTGATGGCGCAGCAGCCATGCTCGTGGCTTCAGAGCAGGCTGTCAAAGACCACGGGTTGAAGCCTCGTGCCCGCATTCATCATATATCGGTCCGGGCCGATGATCCGGTGTGGATGCTGACCGCACCGATCCCGGCGACCGAACACGCACTCAAAAAAGCGGGCATGACGGTGAATGATATCGACCTGTTCGAATGCAACGAGGCCTTTGCCAGCGTGCCTATGGCATGGATGAAGGAACTTGGCATTCCGCATGATAAGGTCAATATTCACGGAGGTGCAATCGCTCTGGGGCATCCGCTCGGCGCTACCGGCGCGCGGCTAATGACGACGCTGCTCAACGCACTGGAACGCACGGGTGGACGCTACGGACTTCAGACGATGTGTGAAGGTGGCGGGCAGGCCAATGTAACCATAATCGAGAGGCTCTGATGGGAATTTGTGACAATAGAACAGTTATCATAACCGGCGCTGCAGGTGGTCTGGGCAAGAGCTATGCGCTCGCCTTTGTGGCCGAAGGCGCAAATGTTGTGGTCAATGACATTGGCACCTCTCTTGGCGGTGAAGGCCGCGACACCAGCGCGGCAGACGCGGTGGTTGCAGAGATAAAGGCGGCGGGCGGTAACGCCATCGCCAATTACGAAGATGTTACCGACTGGGATGCGGGCAAGCGCATTGTCGATGCGGCAGTCGCGGCCTTTGGGGACCTGCATGTCATCGTCAACAACGCCGGAATTGTTCGCGACCGGATGTTTGTCTCGGCCACGCTCGATGAATGGGATGCGACAATGCATGTCCATCTGCGCGGCCATTTCTGTATCGCGCGGCACGCCGTTGATTACTGGCGCGCGCGTTCGAAAGAGGGCCACGAGATTGATGCCCGGATCATCAACACGACCTCGGGCGCAGGCCTGCAAGGGTCGATTGCGCAAGCGGCCTATTCAACGGCAAAAGGCGGCATCGCCTCCCTGACGCTGGTGCAGGCCGCTGAACTGGGGCGTTACGGCATCACCGCCAACGCTCTCGCGCCATCCGCCCGGACCCGCATGACCGAGCAGGCCTTTGCCGACAAGATGGCCACCGAGGGTGATGCGTTTGACGTTATGGACCCTGACAATATCGCTCCGACCGTTGTGTGGCTGGGTTCACCCCTGTCTAGGGACGTGACCGGCTGCGTTTTTGAACTGGAAGGCGGGAAAATCATGCTGGAGGATGGCTGGCGCGAAGGTCCGGTCATCGACAAGGGCGCGAAATGGCAGCCCGCCGATGTGGGCGGGGCGGTCAAGGAATTGCTCGAAAAACGCGTGGAGCCGCGGAAGGTCTGGGGGACCGCCTGATGGATTTTTCCTTTACCGACGAGCAACGGATGATCGCGGAAACGGCGCAAAGCTTCTTCGCCGAAAACGCGAGCAGTCAACGCACCCGCAAAGCAATGGCGGACGATGGCTTTGACCGCGAAACATGGCAGTCATTCTGCCAGGAACTGGGACTGAGTGGTTTGCTGATCCCGGAAGAATTTGGCGGCTCGGATCTGGGCATGGTGGAATTCGCCAATATTGCAGAAGCGGCTGGCGCGCAGGTCGCGGCCATTCCGTTGCTCGGACAAGTGACGGTCGGACAGGCGATTGCCGCAGGCGGAACGCCGGAGCAAAAGAGTATTTGGCTCCCCAAACTGGCCAGCGGTGAAATTGTTGCGGCTGCGGGCGGTGGCGCTGATCTCAAGTCCAACGGCAATAAATTGTCGGGCAAGGTCAGACTGATCCCACATGGCAATGTGGCAGAACTGTTCATATTATCCAATGACAGCGATGCATGGATCGTCGAAAGCGACGCGAGTGGATTTTCGGTCGAAACCCCAACAACGATGGATCAGACACGACCGCTTGCGACGCTCATTCTTGAAGACGTTACCGGCCAGCCTCTCGAAAATAGCGACGCGGCAGTGGCGGCTGGCAAAGCGGGCGGCTGGATTTGCCTCGCGGCCGAGGCTTTGGGCGGAGCGCAGGCCTGCCTTGATCGCACCGTCGCCTATTCAAAAGAGCGCGTACAATTCGGTCGGCCAATTGGCAGTTTCCAGGCTTACAAACATCGCGCAGCCGACATGATGATCGAGATCGAACAGGCGCGATCTGCCGTCTATTGGGCGGCTTGTGCGATCGATGAAGGATCGGATGACGCCGGGCTTGCCCTGCACGCGGCCAAGGCCTTTTGCGCCGATACTTTCTTCAAATGCGCCGGCGACATGATCCAACTGCACGGCGGGATCGGCTTCACTTGGGAACATGATGCGCATCTTTTCTTTAAGCGCGCGCGATCAATCCAGACTTTGCTTCTAGACGGGAACTGGCACCGCGAGCAAGTCGCGACAATGATATTGGGCGAAGCGGCATGAAGCTGGGATTCTCGAAAGCCGAAGAAGATTTTCGCACCGAATGTGCCGATTGGCTGACCGGCCAGATGGCTGGCGAGTTTTCCGATATCAAAGGCATCACGACACTGACCGCCAAAGCAGAGCGCCGCAAGCAATGGGAGCAGCAGCTCGCTGCGCACAAATGGTCGTGCATCGGCTGGCCGACCGAATGGGGCGGGCGCGGTGCAAGTCTGGCCGAACAGGTTATTTTCGCCGAGGAATATGCCCGCGCGGGTGTGCCGGGGCGGGTCAATCATATCGGTATCGAGCTTGCCGGACCGACCATCCTGACATTCGGAACGGACGAACAGAAAAAGCGCTTCCTGCCTGATATTGCGGCAGGAAAAACGATCTTCTGTCAGGGGTTTTCCGAACCCAATGCCGGTTCCGATCTCGCCAGCGTACGGACCAAGGCGCGGCTTGAGGGGAGCAAGTGGGTGGTCAACGGGCAAAAAATCTGGACCAGCCTGGCGCATATTTCCGACTGGATTTTCGTGATTGCGCGCAGCGAAGAGGGTACAAAGGGACCCAAAGGCCTGACCTTCCTGATGATGCCGATCGACCAGCCCGGGATTGAAATTCGCGGGATCAAGCAGATCAACGGTGACGCGGAATTTAACGAAACCTTCTTCACCGACGCCACTTGCGCCGAAGACAGTCTGATCGGAGCGCCCGGCGAAGGCTGGAGGATCGCGATGGGGCTATTGGCCTTTGAACGCGGCGTGTCGACACTGGGCCAGCAAATGGGTTTCCGCAACGAGCTGGATGAAATCATCGCCGCCGCAAAAGCCAATGGGTCCGCGAGTGGCCCGCTGATCCGGCAGCGGATTGCAAAGGCCGAAATCGGCTTGCACCTGATGCGCTATGGGGCGCTGCGGATGCTATCCAACACCGACCATTCAAAAGTGGATGGCGCTGCGCTCACCTATAAAATTCAGTGGGCGAGCTGGCGCAGAACACTCGGCGAACTGGGCATGGATGTGCTAGGCCAGGCGGGAGAGGTCACCGACAACCCGGACTATGAGTGGAGCACCCTGCCCAATCTGTTCCTCTATTCGCGTTCGGATACGATCTACGGCGGCACCAACCAGATCCAGCGCAACCTGATTGCCGAACGTGCGCTCGGCATGCCCCGCGAACCCAGAGGTGATACATGATGGTACCGGCTTATCCAGAACCGCGAGATTTGCTCAAAGGCAAGACCGTCGTTGTCACAGCGGCAGCAGGAACCGGCATCGGTTTTTCCGCAGCCAAACGCGCAGTCGAGGAAGGCGCAATTGTTCTGATCAGTGACTTCCACGAACGGCGACTGGGCGAAGCCGCAGACTCCATCGCCGAGGCGACGGGCACGCGCCCGGCGACTTGCGTGTGCGATGTAACCAATCAGGAGCATATCGACAATCTTCGCGATACTGCAGTTGCGGCGCTCGGCCATGTCGATGTGCTGATCAACAATGCGGGCCTTGGTGGGGAGGTCGCTGTGGTCGACATGACGGACGAGCAATGGGAGCGCGTTCTCGACGTCACGCTCAACAGCGTATTCCGGATGACTCGTTCTTTTCTGCCCCATATGCAGGAGCGCAAGACCGGCGCCATCGTCAACAACGCCTCTGTGCTGGGATGGCGCGCGCAAAAGGGACAGGCCCATTATGCAGCCGCCAAAGCCGGCGTGATGGCGTTCACCCGCTGCTCGGCAGTCGAGGTGGCGGAATTTGGCGTACGGATCAATGCGGTGGCACCCAGTATCGCAATGCACGCCTTCCTGGCAAAAGTCACAAGCGAAGAATTGCTCGACGAACTGTCCGCCAAGGAAGCCTTTGGCCGTCCGGCTGAGGTGTGGGAAGTGGCCAATGTCATGCTCTTCCTCGCCAGCGATCTTTCCTCCTACATGACCGGAGAGATAGTCTCCGTCTCCAGCCAGAGGGCCTGAATATGGTCAAAGTATATGAAAGCCCACGCGATCTTGTTGGCCAGGAAGGCACCATTTTGGGCCCGAGCGACTGGCTGTTGATCGATCAGGAACGGGTCAATGGATTTGCCGATGTCACCGGTGATCACCAATGGATCCATGTCGACGAAGAGCGCGCCAAAGATGGCCCTTTTGGCGGTACGATAGCCCACGGCTATCTGACGATGAGTCTCGTCAACATGTTCCTTCCCACTTTGGTGGAGGTTCGCGGCTTCACCCATGCGGTCAATATCGGTGCCGATCGCCTGCGCTTTATCGCGCCTGTTTTGGTGGGCAGCAATATCCGCGCGGTGGGAGAGATCGTCAAGGTCGAGGAAATCAAAGGCGCGATCCAGCAGATCATCCGCGTCACCATCGAGATTGAAGGCAGCGACAAGCCGGCCTGCATTATTGATACCGTTAGCATCTATTACCCGGAGGATTGAATATGCCCGTTACAAGTGACGACAAGATCAAGGCCGTCCATGCCTATATCGATGGATTTTCAAAGGGAGACGCCGAGACGATTGCCGCACTCTATGCCGATGATGCGACCGTGGAAGACCCGATGGGCACTCCGATAAAGCAGGGCATTGACGCAATTCGTGAATTTTACTCTGGCGCGATGGCCAGCGGCGCGAAACTGGAGCTTCTCGGGACACCGCGCTGCACTGGTGATTATGTCGCTTTCCCGTTCGCGGTAAAATTGAACATGAATGGTGAGGATGCGCAAATCGAGGTCATTGATACTTTCCGGTTCAATGACGAGGGCAAGGTCATTGAAATGCGGGCCTTTTGGGGGCCGGAAAATTTCGTGACCGGTTGAATATATGACGGATAACACTCTACCATCTACCATTCCGCATGTTGCCGAAGATGCGGCCCGGCGCTGGGGTGATGCTCCTGCTTTGCTCGAAAACGGCGAAGAGTGGAGCTTTAACCAGCTGTGGCAGCGGGCGCGGGAAAGTGCCTCGGCATTTCTGGCCCAGGGCATCGGCAGGGGCGACCGCGTTGCGATCTGGGCACCCAATTGCCGCGAGTGGATTATCATTGCACTGGGCGCATTAACGGCGGGTGCAGCCGTAGTGCCCCTCAACACTAGGCTGAAAGGCCGCGAGGCCGGTGACATATTGCGTCGGACACAAGCAAAGCTGCTGTTCACCGTCGATGATTTTCTCGACACCGATTATCCGGCGCTGCTCGCAGGGGAAAATCTACCTGATCTGCAAAAGACGCTGCTAATTGGCCGTGATCTGAATGCATTTCTGGCTGGCGGGAAAGGAGCGGATGACCCTGCCGTTGATGTAGCGCTGAGCTCTCTTTCACCCGATGATATTTCCGATATCATGTTTACCAGCGGTACGACTGGAATACCCAAGGGCGTGTTGACGACACACAGTCGCATCGTTCCGATGTTCCGGCGTCGAGGTGATGGGACTGGAAGAAGGCGATCGATATCTGATCATCAACCCCTTCTTCCACAGCTTCGGCTTCAAGGCCGGCTGGGTCGCGTCCCTTATCGCGGGCGCAGTGACTATCCCGATGCCCAGCTTTGATATCTCTGCGGTGATCGAGAGAATTGAACAGGACCGGGTCAACTTCATCCCCGGACCACCGACGATCTATCAGGCTCTCCTGGCGGCAAAGGCCAAAAAGGATTTCGATACAAGCTCGCTCAGGGGCGCAGCCACCGGTGCGGCCACGGTGCCACCGGAACTGATCCGGCGGATGCGCGAGGAACTGAACCTGACCGATACAGTTACCGCCTATGGCATGACCGAATGCTCTACCATCACGGCCTGCCGCCGCGGTGACCCCGCAGACCTGATCGCGATGAGTTGCGGAAAGGCGATACCTGGTCTGGAAGTCGTGATCGCGGGTGACGACGGGACAGAAGTCATGCGCGGCGAAACCGGCGAGATCCGGGTGCGCGGCTATGCGACAATGCTGGGATATCTCGATGATCCTGAAGCGACAGCAGAAGCCATTGATGGCGACGGCTGGCTTCATACCGGCGATGTTGGCACGATGGATGATGACGGTTATGTCCGCATCACTGACCGCATGAAGGACATGTATATATCCGGCGGGTTCAACTGCTATCCGGCGGAAATCGAGAAACTGTTATCTGAACATCCCGCTGTTGGAATGATCGCCGTGATCGGTATTGCTGATGAGCGAATGGGAGAAGTGGGCAAAGCGTTTGTTGTACCGCGTCCGGGAACCGAAATTGATGAGACAAGCCTGAAGCAATGGGCCGGAGAAAATATGGCCAATTACAAAATTCCCAAGATAATCCAAGTCTGTACCGCACTACCGCTCAATGCTTCAGGCAAGGTGCTAAAAATCGATCTGCGTACTTTTAATCAGTAGGTCGCTGGTTCAAACCCAGCAGGGTTCACCATTATTCCAGTTAGTTAGATGGAAACAGCGTTCTAAGAACGAATTTCAGAATGCTATTAAAAACGATGGATTCTGATTGAATTTCGGTCGATCAGCTAAGGGCAGAGACAAGCATGAGGGTTTAACATATCTGTTGCAAGATACAAAATCACGCTTTAGTGTATTAATACACCAATGCAGATCATGGACTCGTTTGAGTCTCAACCATCTGCAAATTAATGGCAACGACCAATAGCCAGGCAGGTTTGATTCAAGGTCCGCAAATGCAACAGCTCCCCGCCCGATCAATATGCTATTTTTCATCTTTCCTAATTGTGCTGCTGAGCTTCGGTATCGGGTCTTCTGCATCCGCAAAAAATGTAACTTTGAGAGACCGGCTCGACTATGTGGTTGTCGATGCGAACATGCCGTCTGCCGCGATCACAGTCTTGAAGGATGGTGAGACAGTGGCAGCTGAAGTTATCGGTTATGCCGATCGCGAGAACGGCATTCAAGCTACACTGGATACTTCATATTCTGTCGCATCAGTTTCAAAGCCAATCACAGCGGTCGCCATCATGATCCTAGCCGAACGGGGGCTGATTGATCTTGACGCGCCGATCAATGACTATCTGGGCGAAGCCAAGCTTGTCGCGCATGTCGGCAATTCTGACGACGCCACCGTCAGGCGCGTTCTCAACCACACTGCCGGGCTGCCAGGGCACTATCACTTTTTCTATGAGGATGAAGGGGTTGGCCCGCCGTCAATGGAGGACAGCATAGGCCAATATGGTAAAATCGTTACCGGGCCGGGGGAAGTTCAGCATTATTCAAACTTCGGCTATGGGGTCCTCGGCTATGTAATTGCCAGAGTGTCGGGAAAGCCCTATGGCGAGTTTATCAGAGATGAGATATTTGCCCCCTTGGGTATGAAGCATAGCTTTGTTCCGCCTGATCAACCGTTTCCGGAAAATACGGCCAAACGTTATTGGAAAGACGGATCGCTCATTCCGTTCTACGACACCGATCATCGCGGCGCTTCGGCAATCTATTCCAGTGCTGGCGATTTGGCACGGTTCGGCCAATTCATTATCGCGGCGGGCAAAGGCAAGGGTATCATCCTCTCATCCGCATCGATCAAGGAAATATACTCGGAAAAATATCGAAGAAACGGTGCGAAAAACTATTATGGCTTGGGTCTGATCGTGCGCCAACACGCTGGCCGCAATGTGATTTTCCACGACGGCAATATGCCCGGAGCCTCCGCAGAGCTGTTCATCATGCCGGATGAAAACCTCGTTATCGCATCGGTAGCCAATGGCGGCGGCCATCAGGTTTCGCGCTTGAGAAACGTTGCTCTGGGAGTGCTCGCACCGGAACTTTCTGAACCGAGCAAGAGCAGTATCACCGCAATCAGCGAGTCCGAGGGACAATGGACAGGCCATATTGCCCTGAGTGAAACCCGATCAATTCCGGTTAAACTCCGCTTTGATGCTGAAGGCAAAGTCGCTGGCTGGATTGACGGAAAAATGCTGGATTTACTCGATGCAGAAGTCGACGAAGACGGCCTTTTACAATTATCATTTGATGGCTTTAACATACCGACAGCCGCCGCCGAGCGCTACCCGCACCTGATACGGTTCTTCCTGAAACACCGAAGCGATGTGCTGAACGGATATGTCAGCGCCCATGAGCGTCCACGAAAAGGGCGAGCAGGGAGTTCATTGCCATATTCAGTCGAACTGCACCGAGGGGCCTTGAAAACCAATAGCAGAAATCCAGACGCCGATTAGTTTCTTCGTTCATTTTGAAAGGATATATACCCGTGATTATTCCGCAAAACATACTCGGCATTTGCTTGCTGATATCATCTCTGTTTTTCACCAGTGCCGATGCAAGGGCTACAGAACCGCCCTCGGTTCGCGGCACTACGGCGGCCGACGCCTCCTCTGATCTATACAAAGCCATAATGGCAAAGGACTATCTCCTGTTTACGGTGGCGTTCAATGATTGCGATGAAACAGTACTCAATCGATTGTTCGATGATAATTTTGAATTTTATCACGACAAAGGCGGGGTAACGTTGACCAAGGTAGAATTTATCAAAATGGGTCGGGAACGGCGCTGCGAACAAAAAATCTACTTGGAACGCAGGCTTATAACCGAGAGCATGAAGATATTTCCGCTCTACAAAAAAGGCCAACTATATGGCGCCGTTCAGACCGGAGACCATGATTTTTATATCAAAGATCAGAATGGGGCACTTAAATTGGTTGAAACCGCGACGTTTACAACCTTGTGGATCAAGCGGGGAGAGGATTGGAAAATGAGCCGTGCCCTGAGCTATAATCATGTTTCGGTTGATTAGCGGCGGTGTTGCTGATCCGGGTTTCAAATGGACAACGGGTAGCCGTGTCGGCGTGTCGTTCGGACGATTACGGATTACGGTGGGATTCCGGTGACATTATACCAAATGCACTAATTTAGTCGCCCCACCTCACCAAAACCCTGCCCTTCCTAGTATCGCACTCTTCCACATGCCCGCTATGCTCTCCAATCTGAAAGATTGCTCCAATTTGGGGCGAATAACCATGCAAGGGAGGCGTGCACCAAAAAAGGGGCGGCATTTTGCGGTTCTTCAGCTTGGTTGCAGATTAACCGATCACAGTCGTTTCGCATGCCACCGCAAATGATCATCCATGAACGTGGAAATGAAATAATAGCTGTGGTCATAGCCAGCACGGAAGTTCAGCGTCAAAGGGATGGATGCCTTCTCGCAAGCATCAACCAGTAACTGCGGTTTCAGTTGCTCCTCCAGAAAATCGTCCGCTGCGCCCTGGTCCATCAGGATTTCGGAAACGCGCGCACCATTATCAATCAATTCACAGGCGTCATATTCACCCCAGGCCGCCTTATCTTCTCCCAAATAGCGGCCCAGCGCCTTCTTCCCCCAGGGACATTGTGATGGAGCAACGATCGGCGCGAAGGCCGAAACAGATTTATACCGGTCCGGGTTGCGCAAAGCGATGGTGAGCGCGCCATGGCCACCCATGCTATGCCCAAAAATTCCCTGTCGCCCCATATCAGCCGAAAAATTGGAAGCGATCAGGTCGGGCAGTTCTTTTTCCATATAGCTGCGCATCTGGAAATGTTCGGACCATGGCTCTTCGGTGGCATCGACGTAGAAACCGGCCCCCTGTCCCATGTCATAAGCGGAATCATCAGGCACACCCTCGCCTCGTGGCGAGGTATCCGGCGCAACGATGATCAGTCCCAATTCGCTCGCGGCTCTGCGATATTCACCCTTTTCCATCACATTGGCATGGTTGCAGGTCAGGCCGGACAAATACCAGAGAACCGGTAGTTTTGTGCCTTCTTCATGATCGGGAACATAGACCGCGAAGGTCATTTTGGTTCCTGTTTCCTTGGAAGCATGGGAATAGACGCCCTGCGTTCCTTCAAAACTCCTGTTTGTCGAGATAATATCCATCAGAACACCACCACACTGCGGATGCTCTCGCCGGCGTGCATCAGGTCAAAGCCTTTGTTGATCTCGTCCAGCGTCAATGTGTGGGTAATCATCGGGTCGATTTCGATCTTGCCGTTCACATACCAGTCGACGATTTTCGGAACATCGGTCCGCCCACGCGCGCCGCCAAACGCGCTGCCCTTCCAGACGCGCCCCGTGACCAGTTGAAACGGCCGGGTGGAGATTTCCTTGCCGGCTTCGGCAACGCCGATAACAATGCTCTCGCCCCAGCCGCGATGACAGGCTTCGAGCGCCTGTCGCATCACGTTGACGTTGCCGGTACAATCAAAAGTATAGTCCGCGCCGCCATTGGTAAGCGCCACCAGATGCTCGACAATATCGTCGTCGATCTTTGTCGGATTGACGAAATGGGTCATGCCGAATTTCCGGCCCCATGCTTCGCGGTCATCGTTGATATCGACCCCGATAATCATGTCCGCACCGACCATCCGTGCGCCTTGCAGCACGTTCAGTCCAATACCGCCGAGGCCGAATACGACGATGTTCGAGCCGGGCTCGACCTTCGCCGTGTTGACCACCGCGCCGACGCCAGTGGTGACGCCGCAACCGATGTAGCAGCTCTTGTCAAATGGAGCATCGGTCCGGATTTTGGCGACCGCGATTTCCGGCAAAACGATGAAGTTCGAAAAGGTCGAACAGCCCATATAATGATAGAGAGTCTCGCCCTTGTAGGACATCCGGCTGGTGCCGTCGGGCATCAGCCCCTGTCCCTGGGTCGAGCGGATCGCGGTGCACAGGTTGGTTTTGCCGGAGAGACAGCTTTTGCACTGGCGACATTCGGGCGTGTAGAGCGGGATGACATGATCGTCAGGAGACACCGAGGTGACCCCCGGTCCCACTTCCCGCACGATACCGGCGCCTTCGTGGCCCAATACGCTCGGAAACTTGCCTTCGCTGTCCAGCCCGTCCAGAGTGTAGGCGTCGGTATGGCAAATGCCGGTTGCCATAATCTCGACCAGCACTTCGCCCGCTTTTGGGCCCTCCAGATCAAGTTCGACAATCTCAAGCGGCTTTTTGGCTTCAAATGCGACAGCTGCGCGGGTTTTCATGATGTTAGTCTTTCCCTGTTGATCCAGATAAGCCATTGTAAGGGACATGCACTTATCCGCAAGTTAGAACATTTGATCTCAATCGGTCGCAAATATGCTTGCGCGCAAGATTAAAGGACCAGAATGGATGCAGGACTATAATGCCATACGCGAGGAAGTCGCCAAGCTTTGCCAGAAATTCCCGGGAGAATATTGGCGGGCGCGGGACAAGGCGCGCGAATATCCGAGTGATTTTGTCGCCGCACTGGGTGAGGCGGGATATCTGGCAGTATTGATCCCGGAAGAATTTGGCGGAGCAGGCCTGCCGATTTCGGCTGCGGCGGCAATCCTGGAAGAAATTCAGGCGCAAGGATGCAATGGCGGCGCGGTCCATGCACAAATGTATATCATGGGCACGCTGTTGCGCCACGGATCGGAGGAGCAGAAAGCCCAATATCTGCCGAAAATTGCCACCGGCAAACTGCGGCTTCAGGCTTTTGCCGTGACCGAACCCACCAGCGGCACCGATACGCTAGCGCTCAAAACCGTAGCGAAACGTGACGGGGATGATTATGTCATAAACGGTCAGAAATTATGGACGAGCCGGGCCGAGCATAGCGACTTGATGCTGTTGCTCACCCGCACCACGCCGCGTGATCAGGTCAGCAAGCGCACCGACGGCCTGTCGGTCTTTCTCGTCGACATGAATGCGGCGCTGGGCAACGGACTGACCATCCGGCCGATCGAAACCATGATGAACCACAGCACCACCGAATTGTTCTTCGACAATATGCGAGTCCCCGCCGCCAATTTGATCGGCGAGGAAGGCAACGGCTTCCGCTATATTCTCTCCGGCATGAACGCCGAGCGGCTGCTGATCGCGGCAGAATGTATCGGCGATGCCAAATGGTTCATTGAAAAGGCCACCGCCTATGCCAAGGAACGGGTGCTGTTTGGCCGCCCGATCGGCCAGAATCAGGGCGTCCAATTCCCGATTGCCCGCGCCTATGCGCAAATGCGCGCGGCGGAACTTCTGGTCCACGAAGGCCTGCGCAAATATGAAGCGGGAGAAAATTGCGGCCAGGAAGCTAATATGGCCAAGATGCTCGCCGCCGACGCTAGCTGGGCCGCCGGAGAAGTCTGCGTCCAGACCCATGGCGGCTTCGGCTTTGCAGCGGAATATGATATCGAACGCAAGTTCCGCGAAACCCGGCTCTATCAGGTTGCCCCGATCAGCACCAATATGATCCTGTCCTACGTCGCCGAACATGTGTTGGGTCTGCCGAGGAGCTATTGATGAACCGATGGGCAGACTGGATCGGCAAGAGCGAAATGCGTAGCGACATCATAACGCCAGGATTGCTGCAACGGTTTTGCGCGACTTTCGACAGACCGGTGATGGATGAAATTCCGCAGGGTCTCCACTGGTGCCTCTGCCTGCCCGATGCGCTCACCGCAGAACTGGCGGAGGATGGCCATCCCGCAAAAGGCGGTTTCCTCCCGCCCATCCCCCTGCCCCGCCGGATGTGGGCGTCGAGCAGCGCCTCTTTTGAGCATCCGTTGCAACTCGGTGACGAAGTATCGCGCGTATCCTCCATCGCCTCGATCGAGGAAAAGTCGGGAAGGTCGGGCGATCTGGTATTTGTCGCCATCGATCATGAAATGCGCGTCGGCAACCGTATCGCCATAAGCGAACGGCAGATTCTCGTTTATCGAGAACCCGCCACGACGTCGGCACCTGCCAACTTGGCAAGCGACGATCCACCAGACCTTCAGCAATGGGACTGGCAGCAGAAAATTGTCCCGTCCGAGCCATTCTTGTTCCGCTATTCGGCGCTGACCTTCAACAGCCACCGCATCCACTATGACCGGCCTTATGCGATGGAGGAAGAGGGATATCCCGGTCTCGTGGTCCAAGGTCCGCTGATGGCGACATTGTTGCTGAACCTGGCCGCAAGCGAACTGGGCGCGAACAGGCTGTCGAGTTTTTCCTTCCGGGGCCAGACACCCGCCTTTGCCAACAGCACCCTGTATCTGGTTGGCAGACGCGAGAGCCAGAAAATTACGCTCGCGGTGATGGGCATGGACGGCAGCGAGATCATGACCGCGGAAGCGGCGATCTAGGCACCGCCCTTGCCAGCTTTACAGCAACGCGCCTTTTTATTTTCTGTGACCTTTGGCCCAAAGCTTTGAATTTTCGCTTTTTTTCGTCACCGGTCCGGAGCCGAGTGTGACCTTTCGGGCGGCGGCAAAATCCGGTCGGATTGTTGGCGGGTGAGCGATGCCGTTTTGATTATATCCAGAATATCAAAGAGCCTGTCCCGAGTCTGGCGCAGGACCGGTCACGAGAATAACTGATCTGTTACAGTGTAGGAAAGGGCTTTTGCAGGCTTGGATTTTCGGAATTGCAGTGGCGGGGATATCAAGTGCTCTGTCCCGTAAACTGGACAATATCCCCATACCGGCAATTGAAAACTCTCCGTTCGTGCTGAGTGTTACCAGATGCCAGTGGTGCTGAAACCAATTCATGGTGGCGAAAGACAGCGACGATCGAACCCAAAAGAAAAGCCCAGCAACTGCGGATCACGCGGCCACTGGGCTTTCCATTGTTCCAACCTGACCTAGAAACGGTCGGCGTTCATAACCTTGGTCCAGGCGGCGACGAAGTCGTTCACGAACATCTCGTTCGCATCGTCTGAAGCATAGGCTTCGGACACCGCTCGAAGTTCGGAGTTCGATCCGAAAACCAGATCAACCGGAGTTGCCGTCCATTTCAGCTTGCCGCTAGTCCGGTCGTAACCCTCGTAAAGGCCGTTGGTCTTCGCCGACTTTTGCCACTTGGTCGACATGCTGAGCAGGTTCACGAAGAAATCGTTGCTTAGCGCACCCGGACGGCTGGTGAATATGCCATCTGCCGAGTGCCCGGTGTTTGCATCGAGTGCGCGCATGCCGCCAACCAACACAGTCATCTCCGGAACCGTCAAATCCAGCATGCTCGCCTTGTCTACCAGCATTTGCGCCGGTGGAAGGTCGCTGTCCGCACCATAATAGTTACGGAAACCATCGGCGCGGGGCCGCAAATGCTCGTAAGATGCGACATCGGTCTGCGCCTGTGCGGCATCTACCCGGCCAGGAGTGAATGGCACGGTCACGTCACGGCCAGCCTTCTTCGCCGCCTGTTCGATCGCCGCATTACCGCCCAGCACGATCAGATCGGCGAGCGAAACCTGTTTGTTGCCCTTGGCCGAACGGTTGAATTTCTGCTGAACACCCTCGAGCTTGCCAAGCACCTTGGTCAGTTCGGCCGGGTCATTGACCGCCCAGGACTTGGCCGGTTGCAGCCGGACGCGGGCGCCATTGGCACCGCCCCGCATGTCAGTCCCGCGAAAGGTCGATGCGGAGGCCCATGCGGCCTTGATCAATTCCGGGCCGGTCAGGCCGGTCGCAAGGATATTCGCCTTGAGCTGGCTCACGTCCGATCCATCTATCGCCGCGTAATTCGCCTTTGGCAGTGGGTCCTGCCAGGAGAAAGATTGCTGCGGTGCGTCTTTGCCGAGATAGCGGGCGCTTGGCCCCATATCGCGGTGAATCAGCTTGAACCACGCACGCGCGAAAGCATCCTTGAACTCCTCGGGATTGTCGTGGAATCGCTGGGAGATCACGCGGAAGCCGGGATCTGCTTTCAGTGCGATATCGGTAGTGAACATGATCGGCGCATGCGTCTTGCCCTTGACATGAGCGTCGGGGACCAAATTGGCGGCAGTGGCGGCGCTGGGAATCCATTGTGTCGCTCCGGCCGGACTCTTCGTCTTGACCCAGTCGAAACGGAACAGATTGTCGAAATACTGGGTCGTGAAGGCAACGGGGTTAGACGTCCACGCGCCTTCCAGACCGCTGGATACGGTGTCCTCGGCGTTGCCCTTGCCACATTTGTTTTCCCAGCCAAGCCCCTGCTGCTCGACACCCGCGCCTGCGGGATCGGCGCCAACGCATTCATCCGGCTTGTACGCACCGTGCGCTTTGCCAAACGTGTGTCCACCGGCGATCAGGGCAATCGTCTCTTCATCGTTCATTGCCATGTTGCCGAAAGCGATGCGAATGGCCTTTGCGGCTGCGAGCGGATCGGGATTGCCGCCTGGTCCTTCCGGGTTAACGTAGATCAAGCCCATCTGGGTCGCGGCGAGTGGCCCCTTGAGATTGCCATCCTTGTCGAAGCGGTCGGCGGCGAGGAACTCCGTTTCCGGCCCCCAGAACACCAGGTCCGGTTCCCAGGCGTCGGAGCGGCCACCAGCGAAACCAAGAGTTTTGAAACCCATGTTTTCCAGCGCGACATTGCCCGTGAGGACCATCAGGTCACCCCAGGAGAGCTTGCGACCGTATTTCTGCTTGATCGGCCAGATGAGGCGGCGCGCCTTGTCGAGACTGACATTGTCGGGCCAGGAGTTGAGCGGCTCGAAACGCTGTTCCGCCCCGCCGGCCCCGCCGCGCCCGTCACCGACGCGGTAGGTACCCGCACCGTGCCAGGCCATGCGAATGAAAAAAGGGCCATAGTTACCATAATCGGCCGGCCACCACGGCTGGGAGGTGGTGAGAGCCTTCTCGATATCTGCCTTGACGGCGTCGAGGTCGAGCGTCGCGAACTCGACCGCGTAATCAAAGTTGTCACCATAGGGATTGCCCCCCGCATCGTTCTGGCGCAGTGCGCTCAGGTCTAGCCGGTTCGGCCACCAGTCCTGGTTGGTCATGACCTTTACTTCTTGGGCCTGAGCCGGACTTGCAGCTACCAACGGCGTCATCGATGCTGCCAACAATGCGAAAAGCGAAACTTGTGATTTGAACATCTTTCTCTCCTTGAGATTTTCCAGTTATTGATTCCAACTTTAGGCTCACCCGGATAGATGGCGAAACCAGTAAATTTCCTTAGTATAATCGAACCTGTCAATTAACTTCGCACCCCGAAACGATCACCATCGGATTTCCGGACCTGGGAATATGGGAAGGGAAACAGCAGGGATTTATGAAGCGGCAGATGCGCGAATATTTGCAGGCCAACCGCTACATTCGGTTGCTCGGAACCAAAGCCGACTGTCCAGAAATCCGGATAGCTTGGGCCCGGGAGACGGATTTTGAAAATTTCATTGGACATGACCAAAGAAGCCCGGCGGTCGGGTCGCAAAAACCGCCGAGCTTCCCATGGATACCCACAAAGGGCTTGATACGGCATCGGGATGGAGCGGGATAAACTACTCCATCGGATCGTTGCCGCAAGATCTTGTTAACCTGCATCTATTTGCGGACACTGTGATCGCGATCACGGACCAAATTAAAAAAGCAACACGAATCATAAAACCGGCTGCCAGATCATGCCGACGCGCGACTTATGGGGACTTGCCGGGAAACGGGTGCGAAGCCGCCTGCGTGACGACGAACGGCTTCGCAAGAGCGGAATAGCCGATTCGCATCCGTCTTCCTGTGACGGAAATCACCTTGTCTGTGCTACGGCGTCGACCGCGGAATGATACTCAAACCGTCCGTTTCGCGCGGTCTTTCTGGTTCTGGCCCTGGATCGCGTCTTTGGCGGCGTTCCATTCGTCGTCGCCCCAGCCGAGCAGCTGCGAAAAATTACCACCACCGGCAAGATAGCTGCCGCCGTCAATAGCGATGGTCTGGCCGGTGAGATATTCGACTCCGGGACCGAGCAGGAAGGCAGCGAGATTGGCGAGCTCATGCATTTCGCCGGGCCGATCCATTGGTGCGCCGCTGCGTTGGCGGTCTTCGTCGCTGCCGGTCGGGTTGAGGCGGCTGGACATGCCCTCGGTCGGGAACAGTCCCGGTGCGATGGCATTGAGACGGATATTGTAGCGCGCCCATTCAACCGCCAGGCTCTGGGTCATCACATTGATCCCGGCCTTGGACATCGCGCTGGGCACGGTGAAGGCACTGCCGTTCCAGACCCAGGTGGTGAGAATCGATACGACATTGCCGCGCGTCTTGCCTTCGATCCAGCGCTTGCCGATGTCGTGGGTCATATAGAATGTACCGCGAAAGACGATATTGGCAATCGCGTCAAAGCCGCGGATCGACAGATCCTCGGTCCGCGAGATGAAATTACCCGCTGCGTTGTTGATCAGGCCGGTGAGCGGGCCGTGCTGCTGCCAAATGATATCATTCATTTCGCTGATCATCTCCGCATTGCGGATATCGCACGGGTGCGGGACGACCTTGCCGCCATGTTTCGCGACCAGTTCTTCCGCCGTCGCCTGGCACACCTCGCCGCGCCGGCCGCAAATATGGACCTCGGCGCCGAGCTTGAGCAGGCCTTCGGCCATTTCCTTGCCCAGACCGGTGCCGCCGCCGGTCACGAGAATCCGTTCGCCCTGCATCAGACCATCGCGGAACATGAGTTTGCTGGTGTCCATATCATCCTGTCCTGTTCTTTTGTTCTGCCGCTCATGCGTGATGAGTCGCGACATTCAAACTAGCAGTAATGATGCACGGGAAAAGATGATTGTCGCGGCAGGCTTTGGTGCCGGAGTTTCGGACCGCCGTTGCATCAATCATTGCGCAAAGAAAAACGGGAGCTTATCCGAAGATAAGCTCCCGCTGCGCCTCTGTTGGGGCTGCTGTCCTCTTGCGATTCCAGCGGCCGCTTGTTCAGCGTCCGGTTTCCGGGCCGAATGCGTTAATGGTCGGTTGTTATCCACGGTTCCGCTTGCGCTTCTTCGCTTCGGTTCCCAACCCGCATTTGGTCCAGTCACCTGATGATCTTTGTCTGGCCGATCTGTTCCGGCTCGCGCCTTCCCGTTTCGGTCTTTCTCCGATCATCCACCGAGAGATCATTTTCCTTTTCTTGCGAAAAACAAACTGGTCGTCTCGATCATCTTCCGGGTCCCGGGCTGTCCTGCGGGTCATTGCTGACTGGTCGCTGGTTCGTCCGTTTTCCTTTCGATGACCGATATATGACTCCTGATTCCGAGTCGCACCTAGCGGAAAATGGCAAGTTATCCACAAGCAGAACAGTTATCGGTGGAAAACTCCTGCCGATCTGGTGGATAAGAATTGCACTTTGTACTGTCGGGTGAATTTTTGCAGTCAGTTGTCCGCTGGTCCGGGCCTTCGTTTGGGAGGGGATATGGAAGGACCGGACCTTTGGACCAACCCCGGTGCCTCGATCGGGAGGGGGATGAGGCAGCCGGAGTTGTAACTCTTTGCCTTAGACCTGAACCGTCGAAAACAGCACGATGCTGCTAACGGAAAGGGCGGCGATAATATTGAAAAGCGTTCTCATGGATTTTATCCTTTTTCCAAACGCCGATCAAACATCTCTTTTCCTGCGTAACTTACAGGTTGGAAATGGTCGCTTGGGATTTGCGTTTCAATTGAAAACGAAGTTCAATCTATTGCATTATTTGCAACTGAAAAAGTGACACATTGCCTCGAGAAGAGAGTTAGTCCGCTGAAAATGCTAGAAAATACCCTTGAGTAACTTCTTGCCCTTGTCGAGCGGGTTACGCCGGAACTTGGCTTCTTCCCTGCCAATATAGGTGAAAATTCCGTCCAGCGTCTGATCCGTGACACTGTCGGTCAGGCCATCGCGCGAAAAGTCTGCTCCGCCCAGACGGGCCAGCGAGGAGATCGATCCGAGCCGCTCGACCTGCTCATAAGCGCCGAGGTCCCCCAGCGCTTTTTCCACCAATGGGCGGACTTTGACGGCCAATTCTGCACCAGATGTTCGTTGAAGATATTCAGAACCGGCCGCTTCGCCGCCGGTTACAATACCAACGCCGTCCTGCAATGTGAGACCGTCAATCGCCGAGCGAAACACGGGCTTGGCCTCAAGAGCGGCCCTGCCCGCCGCGTCATTGAGCGTTTTGGTAATGCCCTTGGTCAGCCCGGCCTTGCTGGTGAAGCGCAAGATGCTCGATGCCTTCTGCAGCGGACCGGGCAGCAATATCCGCACTGCCTTGTCGGCGTAGAAAGCACCCGGTTCGGAAAGCTTGTCGAGCGCATTGTCAGAGGCATCGCCCAAAATGCCCTTCACGCCCGAACTTTGCGCCACCGCTGGTGTCGCCGTGAAAGCCATCAGCGCCAGCGGGGCTGTCGCGAAGGCGATGGCGGCGCAAAATCTACTAGAGTTTTTTCCGTGACGCATGACCGTTTCTCCTGAATTATTTCAGGAGGTCATAGCATATTCCCTCGGCCCACGCCTGAACACCTCGGGTTATGCCGGTAAAATCGTGTAAATTTGGGTTTTGCGGAGGCTATTTCCGTTCGGAAAATTCCAGGACGCCTTTGGTTTCTTTCGCGGATATTTCGGTCAGCGCCAGCGAGAACGGGTCCCCGTCTTCGGTTTTACCCGAAAGGTTCGTCCCGTTTCGCGCGACTTCGAAATCATTGGCGGTCAATCGCGTTTCATACCAGCTGGCCAGTTTTTCGACACCCGCTGGCGCCTTGAAACTGATCTTGACGGAGCCGCCCTGTCCGTCCTTATCCTGGATATCAAAGCTGGTCACACGGCTGCCGGGATAGAGATCGACATCGTTCATGTCGAAATCATCGCTGTCGAGGGTTATATCCGGCAAATCGACTTCCATCGAGAAGCCATCCGCCTTGATCGAGAATTTGCTATCCTCTCCACCACCGATTTTGATCTTCTCGGCCTCGGTCTTGCTGTCATCGCTAAAGTCGATCGACATGTCGGATCCGTCGGAAGATCCGTCTTCGACCTTGCTGCAAGCTGAAAGGGCAAGCGGCAGGGCCGCCAGCAGAACCAGATATTTTGTGGGCATGCTAATTTCTCCAGACTGTATTGCTATGTTAATACAGTCTGGACTGTGCCCCGTCAAGCTTCAAACAATAATCAGGCGTCTATCGACGTTCCGGGACCCGGGGCATTTACCACGCCACCGTCAACGGGAATCGTCGAGCCCACGACATAGTCACCGGCAGAGCTGGCAAGAAACACCGCTGCCGAAGCCATGTCCTCGGGTCGGCCGATGCGTTTCGCGGGGATGCCCTTTTCGACCATGTCTTCGTGGTCGCGGGCAGCCTTGTTCATCGTCGAGGCGAAAGCGCCGGGCGCGATGCCGGTCATGATGATATCTTCCTGCACCAGTTTGGACGCCATTTTGCGGGTCAGGTGGATGACCGCCGCCTTGGATGCCTGATAGCTGTAGGTCTCCCAGGGATTGACCTTCAGACCGTCGATCGAGGCGATGTTGATCACCTTGGCTGGCCGCTCGAAGCTGGCCGCCGCCTTCAATTGTGGATGAAGCGCCTGGGTCAGAAAGAACAGGCCTTTGACATTGGTATCCATCACTTTGTCCCAGCCGACTTCCGGGAAGGAGGTATATTCCTCTCCCCATGCCACGCCCGCGTTATTGACGAGTATGTCAAGCTTCTCTTCGCGGGACGCGATTTCTGCGGCCAAGGCCTTGCAGCCTTCATAGGTCGAGATATCGCCCTGAATATATGTGCAATTGTCACCAAATTCGGCAGCAGCAGCTTCGCCCTGATCAGTCTTGCGGCCGGAAATATAGACTTTCGCGCCCTGTGCCAAAAATCCTTCGGTGATCATCGCGCCAATACCGCGCTGGCCGCCGGTTATCAGAGCAACACGGCCTTCGAGAGAGAAAAGTTTGTTAAAATCCATCATGATTTTCCTTTAATAGCCGTGCATTTCAGCAACGAGATTGGTGTGGTAATTCACATCGCCCATGAATTCCTGCAACGCGCGGTCGCGCTTCATATAGAGACCGATATCATATTCGTCGGTCATGCCGACACCGCCATGCATCTGGACACCTTCCTTGACCGAAAGCGCGGTTGCCTTGCCAGCCTTGGCTTTCGCGACCGATACCATCAATTCCGCTTTTGACGAGTCTTCATCCAGCATCTGCTGCGCTTTCAATACGGTCGCCCGCGCGATTTCCATCTCGCTATAGAGATGGGAAATGCGATGCTGTAGCGCCTGAAACGAACCGATCAACGTGCCAAACTGGCTCCGGCCTTTGATATAGTCGACGGTGATATCCATCGCGCCCGCGCCCACGCCCAGGGTTTCGGCAGCGGCACCGGAACGACCGGCATTCAGCAAACGCCGCAGGACCGTGTCGCCATCATCAACCTCGCCGATAACCGCATCGGCATCGACGGTAACGCCGTCAAACTGCACATGCGCCGCCATCGCGCTGTCGACCAGCCGCGCGCTGTCTCGCGAAACTCCAGCCGCATTGGTATCAACCGCGAACAGCGTCAGACCCTTGTCATCACCGGCTGACCCGCTGGTCCGCGCCGCAACGATCAGCATGTCGGCCGAACCGCCCTGCACCACAAATTGCTTCTTGCCATCAAGCTTGAAGCCATTGCCTTCGCGGGTCGCGGCCATGCTGATCTGGTCCGGACGATGTTTCGATCCTTCATCGACTGCCAGTGCCAGAACCGTTTCACCGGCAATAATGCCCGGGAGATATTTGTCGCGTAGCGCCTTGCCGCCCGCATTGAGTGCTTCAACGCCCGCTACTGCCGTGGTCAAAAAGGGCGAAGGCGTGAGATTGCGGCCGATCTCTTCCAGCACCACGCCCGCTTCGACGTGACCGAGTCCCAGACCGCCTTCGTCTTCACCAATCAATATTCCGGTAAAACCCATTTCCGCGAACTGTTTCCACAACGCGTGCGAAAAGCCGTCCTTGCACTGCTTGTCGCGAAATTCGCGAAGGTGCGAAACCGGCGCTTCGCCTTTCATGAATTCCGCCGCGCTATCGTGTAGCATTTTTTGGTCGTCGTTCAAATAAAGCGGCATGTTCTGGTCCTTATCTCATATTGTGCACTGCGAACTCTGTCGCAAACCTGTTCCCCATGACGGCTGATAGGAAGTGATCCCGCTAGGCACCCGGCAAACGCAATATCTGCTTGGAAATGACGTTCAGCATGACTTCGCTGGTGCCGCCCTCGATACTATTCGCTTTCGTGCGCAGCCAGCTGCGCGCCGTGAGGCCACCATTGGTCGCTTCGCTTTCCCACTCCAGCACTTCGCTGCCGCCAGCCGCCATGATCAGCTCGTGGCGACGCTTGTTGATCTCGGTGCCGGCATATTTCATCATATTGGGCTGAGCCGGATGGCAAAGACCGGCCTTGAACGTGTCGCCGAAACGCTCCGCCATGGCGCGGAATGCCAGCACATCAATGTCCATTTCAGCCATTTGCGCGCGCAGCATCGGATCGTCGAGACGGCCCATTTCATCGCGGCCATATTTATCCGCAAATTTCGCGCCCAGCGATGTCGAACCCTCTGAGCCGCCGCCCGAAATCATACTGCGTTCGTGACCCAGCAGATATTTGGCAACGTCCCAGCCCTTGTTCACTTCATAGATAACCGAGGAAACGCCTTCGGCATATTCCTTGGGTACCTCCACGTCATCGAAAAATGTCTCGCAGAACGCCGACTGGCCGGAGATCAGGACGATCGGCTTGGTCGTCACGCCTTCGCTGGCCATGTCGAACAGCATGAAGGTGATGCCCTTGTGCTTTTCGTTCTTGTCGGTCCGCGTCAGGCAGAATATCCAGTCGGCCTTGTCGGCGTAGCTGGTCCAGATTTTCTGGCCGTTGACCAGAAAATGATTGCCCTTGTCGATCGCGCTGGTTTGCAGCGAGGCGAGGTCGGAACCGGAACCCGGTTCTGAATAGCCCTGACACCAGCGAATTTCTCCGCAGGCGATTTGTGGCAGGAAATGTCTCTTCTGCGCTTCGGTGCCGAAATGGAGCAGCGCGGGGCCAAGCATCCAGATGCCGAAGCTCGACAAGGGCGACCGGCATCTGAGCCGCGCCATTTCCTGCCCGAGAACTTTCGCTTCCTCCCGCGACAGCCCGCCGCCGCCATATTCTTTTGGCCAGTCCGGCACCGTCCAGCCCTTGGCGGCCATGATATCCAGCCACTCTTTTTGACCCGGCTTGAATACCGGATTGCGGCCACCCCAGCAGGCATCACTCTCGTCAACGATCGGCTCGCGCATCTCCGGCGGGCAATTGGCTTCGAGCCATGCGGCGGTCTCCGCCCGGAATGTTTCAAGATCGGACATCACGAATTTCCTTTTAATTGATCAATTAAAGTTGGACTATCATAAGTGCGTTGATCGATTCAATGA
>RCMY010000068.1_pt1 | contig 93819 bp, 86 predicted proteins | sample 2041341 | NCBI WGS metagenome assembly RCMY01 (sample SAMN09708234, study PRJNA481090) | Marine sediment metagenome, whole genome shotgun sequencing project. | reverse complement strand
CAGATTGCCGGCGGCGTCGAACGCCTTGAGGTAGAAGGTGTTGGTGCCGGTGAGGCCGGGCACGGTGACGCTGTTGGTGGCGCTGGTGGCGACGATCTGGTTGGTCGCGTTGTCGTAGATGTTGTAGCCGGTGACGGCGACGTTGTCGGTGCTGGCGACCCAGGTGAGATCGACCGAGTCGACTCCCTGCGCGACCTCTTGTGGCGCTCCGGGGACCGATGGCCGTTCGAGGTCGACTGTTGCGGGGTCACAAAGCCGGATCAAGTTGTCGGACGGTTGCCCTGCTGATCCCGTGATGTCGCCACCGGCCCAGAGGCATCCGTCAGTGGACCCGTGGATTGCCCAGACTCCGGACTTGAGGGCGGTGATCGGGGGGTTGAAGCTGCCGTCGACCTCGCCGGTGATGGCGCTGAACGCCGTGATCCAGGTGTTGTCGTTGGTGATGTCCACGATGCCGTTCTGCACACCGACCGGCGGAGGGCTGAACCACAACACGTCGTCTGAACTGTCGATGACGGCGTCTGCCCGACAATGGCAACCGGCGTAGACGCGGTCGCCGACGACTTCGAGATCCTGGAAGTCGCCCTTCGGCCTGGAGTAGTGGAAGCGGTGGAGGGACTGATCTGACTCGTTGAGTACCGCAACGAAGTGTTCGCTGCCGCCCACGAAGATGTAGCCGTTCACGACTTCGACGTCGTAGAGATACTGGCGACCGGTGTTCGTGGTGTTGATGGGGAACGGTTCCGAAGGCGGCACATAGGTGGCGTTGGTCTTGGTGACAGCAGCGAAGCCGCCGGTCACGAGATTGCCGCCGACCGTCGTGAAATCACCGGCCAGATAGACGCGGTCGGCCGCGGACACCGACACCCCCCAAGGGGTGCCACCGGTGACGATCGGACGCCAGCTCGGATCGTGGTTGCCGGACTGCCAGTCGAATCGAGCTGCCCGATTCGACAGGTTGCTGCCGATCGGGCTGCTCACTCCGTTGAACCCGCCGACCACGTACAGCCATTGGCCGTCGAGGTCGAAGTCGCGCACGACGCTGGCGCTGGTGAGCTGACCGGCGAATCCGGTGTCGACGGCACCCGTGGTGGGGTCGAGTGCGACGAGCATGTTCGCTGTCTGGCCGTTGACCGAGGAGAAGTCACCACCCACGAACAAGCGTGAGCCATCCGGCGACGCCTGCAGCGCGTTCACCGAGCCGTTGAGATTCGGGGTGAAGGAGCTGATCCAGACACCGGTGTTGGCGTCGAACGCAGCAAGGTACGGCTGTGCGAACGAGGCGTTGTCCGAGGTGACGTCGCCGAAGCGACCGCCAACGTAGATTCGGTCGCCGATTTGTTCGATGGCGAACACGTACGACTTGATGCTGTCGTTCTGGGTCCCCGTGAGCAGTGTTTCGACACCCCAGTACGTGGTGGGTGGTCCCTCGATCTCTGCGGCGACGGGAGAAACGGCTCCGATCGACGCAACGATCGACAGCGCGAGCATCGCGACGCCGCCTCGAGTGAAACGCTTCCAAATATTTCGCACGCCCATAACTCCCGCTTTCGAGCAGCCAATCATGCTGCTGGCACCACACAACGCTGCGAATTCTAGCTTCCGGCGCCGGTTGCGTCGCCTGGGTCGATCTCCTGTCTCAATCGAAGTCGATGGGCCACACGACCGTCATCGGCTGGAATTGACTCCACGCGAACCAGAAGGCCTCGTGTCCGCCGGCGTCGGTCCCGTCGGCTCGTACTGCCCTGATGCCATCGCCCGCCAACTCGATGGTGAGATCGCCGATCGAGATCGGCGATCCGGACTGCAGGGTGGCTCTGGCGATGTCGACGTGAATGGCGACTGCGTGGCCGTCGCTGGTCTCGACACCGAGCACGGACTGCTGAGAGGGGAGCCGATCATCGATGGCACCGACAGGGAAGATCGGGCCGTCGTCGTCTCGCCCTCTCAGTGGATCGTCTGCGTAGTCACGCCCGATCCCACCGTCCTCGGCGAGGATCGTGGTGTCGGGGTGCTCTGCCTTCCATGCGCCCCAGGTCGAGGTGGCCACCGACACCTGTTCGAACTGCCGGCCCTGCAGAGGTCCCGATGTGCCGACGCCGAGGAAGGTGTCGACCAGCGACATCGTTCCCAACTCGAACATCATCTTGTTGGAGCGGATCAGCAAGCCGGAGGTTCGCATCGACAGCGAGTCGTCGGTGAGGAATGCCTGGGCCGAGCCGCACAACGTGCAATACGGCACGGCGATCCGTCGGCCGCCCAGCGTGTCGTTGACCATCTCGTGTACTTCCATCATGTTCTTTGGGTACGCCCGAGTCTCCCCGTCGATCTCGATACCGAAGACGAACGAGTCATCCGGATACCAGTCGCCGCCGGCCGCTTTTGTCGTCAGCGGGTCGTCAAGGGCCGGTATACAGCCTCGCTCGCAGCCCTCGCCGTCACCCAGCACCCGATCGTCGATGAGGACACCTCCCCACCCGACATGACGCCAATCGACGTCTGCCCCTTCGTCGAAGAACGGGTCCCACTTGGGTTCGAGCGTCGTGAAAAGCGCCCGCTTCACATCGAGATATCCGGGGAACGCCGGTAGATCCCAGGCGATCAGCAGATTCGAGGCATTCGTCCACGGGTTTCCGTCGCCGCCGATGTCGGCCCCGCTCAACGTCTCAAAGGCGGCGACGACGTCGGTGCTGCTCAGGCGGCCGTCGAGGGGGAAACGGAGCAGGTCGGCCAACACCCAGAGGACACGCGTGTCGTCGATCTCGACCATCCGATCGAGCTGCTCGACCTCGAAGTTCGTCGTGAGCGTCGAGAGTCCAAGGCTGAACGACGAGTCGAATTCGTCGAGGAGTTCGGCGAGTTGCGGATCCAGCTCGCCGACGGGAGCAGCCGGTGCAGGCCCGTAGTCAACCGATTCGCCACCAACCAGTTCGGGAACCTCGGCCGGGGTGGGGTCCGCGCCGATCCCGTCCGTTGCTTCTTGCGACGTGCAGGCACCGGCCAGCAGCGAGCCGCTGACCACTACGGCGATGAGGTGGCGATGCGGACCCATGACGTCATGCAACCGCGGCGGCGGGTGGTGGCTTCCCATGTTCGGGAGTTGTTCATGGGCCGGCCGAACTGTCCGCGCCGACTCCAACGACTCCCGGCTCTCCCATGGTTCTCGTCTTCGGTCGAGCAGGACGCTCATGCAAAGGCGACGACTACGAACAGCACGGCGACTTTGATTGTGAAGCGCATGGGTGCAGTCTGCGCTACAGGCGTCGTCTTTGGCGACGTGTGTGACCAGCGGCGGCAACTACCTTCGCGGCCATGTCTCTCGCCGCCACGCTCGCTCCCGGACCGGATGGCCGTGATCGCCTCCACATCGCTCAATCCGAGGCACCGTTCGTGACCGAGATGATCGCCGTCGAAGAAGGTTCGACGCGGTTCGCGCAACCGGTACCGGCCGGCCCGTACGTGATGGAGGTCGTGATCGACGTTCCCGAGGCCGGCCGAGTCACCTACGCATGGTGGTGGGCCCAAGGTGAAGACAGCGTGAGAGAACAGTCGAAAGCTGACGCAAGAATCGTCGAGACCTAGCTCCTCCGCTGCAGCCCAGGCGCTCATGACTGCGCAGCCAACCGGCAACGCGCGGCGTCATCGACCCCGGGCGGTCATACGCCGCGTCGAGATCCTCATCAGTGATCTCGGGTTGGATGTGCCAGCGCCAGGATCTGATGAGGTCGCAGAACACCGACAGTTCAACACCGTCCGTAGCCGCCAATAGATCAGGCAAGGCGTCGGCGAACTCGCCACGATCAACGTTGGCGGCGAGTTTCATGAGGGCGTCTGCGTGTTCGACGGTGATGAGTGCTGCGGCCAGTTGGTCGGCGACCAGAGGATGGTGTTCGCAGAAGATGCGGTTGGCTTCGGAGTCGGCGACTCGTGCGCCGACGATGAGTTGGCGTTGTGGTGTGAGGTAGCCCTCGGTGATGTGGCCGTTGATGGCATGGAACTCGACCAGTTGCGCGACCGCCCGGGCCCTGATTCGTTCGGCTTCGGCGAGGAGTTCAACGGCTTCCAGGCCGGCGGCTCGGACATCGCGGATGGAGCGCCGCCCACACTTTCCCCTGCTCGGTGCTTCCGCCAAAGCCATACAGACAACGGTACTCAGGAGGTGTGACAGTCGATGATCGTCGCCGGTGCCGCTGGCAACCGCATGCGAAGAGCCAGTCGGCGAGATCGGAGGCCGTGCTCCCGCGCTTGTCCGAAATGGCTGCGTGGTGCACCATTCCCGACCATGACACACGTCTTCACCAGTCCACTCGCAGACGTCGAGATCCCGGACGTCCCCCTCACCGAGTTCGTGATGCGGAATGCCGCCGCTCACCCCGATCGGCCGGCGATGATCGACGGTGCGACCGGGCGGACCTACACATTCGCGGAGCTGGCCGACGCAATCGCTCGCCTTGCCGGGGGATTACAGGCCGGCGGTTTCGGTCCGGGTTCGACGCTGGCGATCATGGCGCCGAACATCCCCGAGTACGCGGTGGTGTTCCACGCCGTTGCCACGTGTGGGGGAACCATCACCACCGTCAACCCGACCTATGGGGCCGAAGAAGTGCGTTTCCAGCTCAACGACGCGGAGGCCACCATGATCATCACGGTTCCGATGTTCGCCGAGACGGCCAAGGAAGCGATGGAGGGAAGCCCTGCAGACACGATGGTCGTGATCGGGGAGTCGTCGTTCGACGACCTCTTCGGTGAACCCGCGGCCCAAGTGGCGATCGACCCGAGCGAAAGCGTCGTCGTGCTGCCGTACTCGAGCGGCACGACGGGTCTTCCGAAGGGCGTCATGCTGACGCATCACAACTGCGTCGCCAACCTCGTCCAAAGCGACTCGATGATCATGTACGAAGACGGTGAAGTGGCGCTGGCCGTCCTGCCGTTCTTCCATATCTACGGCATGCAGGTGTTGATGAACGGGCTGCTGTCGAACGGCGTCACCGTCGTATCGATGCCACGTTTCGACATGGAGCAGGGCCTCGAGCTCATCCAGAAGTACGGGGTGACGCAGTTCTTCGCCGTGCCGCCGATCGTGCTCGGTCTGGCAAAGCACCCTGCGGTCGATGCGTACGACATTTCCAGCCTCAAGAAGGTCTTCTGCGGGGCCGCTCCGCTCGGCGCCGACCTGGCTGAGGAGGCGTCGGCACGAATCGGGGCCGCCGTCGTCCAAGGCTACGGCATGACCGAGCTCAGCCCGATCAGCCACGCCACTGTCGGTGAGGACTCGAAGCCGGGCTCCAATGGCGTCACCGCCCCGAACACATTGTGCCGGGTCGTCGATCCGGATGGGAGCGACATGGGCGTCGACGAGGAGGGCGAGCTGTGGATCAAGGGCCCGCAGGTCATGAAGGGCTACCTCAACAACCCCGAGGCAACCGCGGCCACGATCGACAGCGACGGCTGGCTGCACACTGGTGATGTCGCTCGGATCGACGCAGACGGTCACATGTACATCGTCGATCGGGTCAAAGAACTCATCAAGTTCAAGGGCTTCCAGGTCCCGCCGGCCGAGCTCGAGGCCTTGATCGTCACCCACCCGGCAGTCGCCGACGTGGCCGTCATCGGTGTGCCCGATGTCGAGGCAGGAGAGCTGCCCAAGGCGTTTGTCGTGCTCAAACCGGGGGCGGAGGCCACCGCCGAGGACATCCAGGCGTTCGTCGCCGGCCACGTCGCCTCGTACAAGCACATCCGGCTCGTCGAGTTCACCGACGAGATCCCGAAGTCGGCATCTGGCAAGATCCTCCGTCGGTTCCTCCGTGACCAGCCGAACGACAACGGGTAGCGGCCATGGGTAGTACTGGGTGAGCCTCGATCTCGACACCGCAACGTTGACCGATGCGGTCTCGGCCATCGCCGCGGGTGAGGTCGGGTGTGAGGAGCTGCTCAACGCTCAGCTCGATCGGGTCGACGTCTTCAATCCGTCGGTGAATGCCGTCGTGGCCTTCGACATCGAACGTGCCACTGCAGAGGCGCGGGCGGCGGACGAGGCACGGGTCGGAGGGCGTGATCTCGGTCCACTCGGCGGCATTCCGCTCACCGTGAAGGACACGTGGGAGACCGCGGGTTGTGTCACCACCGCCGGCGCCCCGGCGCTGGCCGAGTATGTGCCCGAGGTCGACGCCGACGTCGTGGCCGGACTCCGGGATGCGGGTGCCGTCATCTTCGGCAAGACCAACGTGCCGTTCTATGCCGGTGATCATCAGACCTTCAACGACGTGTACGGCCTCACGAGGAATCCGTGGGACCCGGATCGGACGGCGGGCGGGTCCTCCGGCGGGTCGGCGGTCTCGGTGGCCTGTGGATTCTCTCTCGGCGAGTACGGATCTGACATCGGAAGCTCCATTCGAGGACCAGCGCACTTCAACGGCGTGTTCGGTTTGAAGCCGTCGTGGGGTGTCGTCTCGCAACGAGGGCACATCCCATGGCCACCCGGCTCCCTCGGGACCATGGACCTGAGCGTGATGGGCCCGCTCGCACGGACGGTCGACGATCTCGAGCTGCTGTTGGATGCGTCCCTGCGGCACGGAGCGATGCGCTTGGGAGGTCAGACCCCGGTGCCAGGTTCAGGGCTTCCGCCGAGCGGGGCCGTAGAACTGGCGGGGCTCCGGATCGGCCTCTGGCTGGACGACGCCGTGGCGCCCGTCGACACCGTGACTCGAACCACTCTGGAAGCGTTCGCCTCGCAACTCGAGGGCCTCGGCGCTGTCATCGACGACGAGGCTCGTCCTTCGGTGCCATCGGCCGATCTGCACGACACTTACAGCCGACTGCTGACAGCCGTCATGTCGGCCGGTCTGCCACCAGCGGTGATCGACCGACTGGGGGCCATTGCGGCAGAGCAGACAGGAGAGCTGCCGGCCGCTGATCCGTCGACGTACACGGCCCGCCACGCCCGAGACAGCCTCGCGCGGCACGCATCGTGGGTTGCTGCTGACGAGCAGCGATCACGAGCGCAAGCGGCGTGGGCCGAGCTGTTCGACACGGTCGACGTGGTCCTCATGCCCGTCAGCCAGACACAGGCCTTCCTCCACGACACCGAACGCCGGTATGCGGATCGCACGGTGGCCGTCGACCGCGGCCCGGATGAGCCCGCCGAGCGTGCCTATCACGAGCTGCTGTTCTGGGCCGGCTTGGCCACGATGCCCCTACTCCCGTCACTGGCCATACCGCTCGGTCCGGTCGACGGACTTCCGCTCGGTGTCCAGCTCGTTGGTCCTCGCTGGTCCGACCGGCGTCTTCTGGCCATCGGTTCGGCGATGGCGGCAGGCACCGGGATCGGCTTTCGTCCCCCCACGCTCGTCGCAGGCTGATGATGGCGCCTCCGTTCGTGGTGATCGGTGCTGGTGTTGCGGGTTGTGTCGCTGCCCGCACCTTGGCCGATACCGGCCACGACGTGGTGGTGATCGAAGCCGGCCCGGGACCTGGTCGACCAACCGCACTCGACCGGCTCGACCACCTGGGGTCGGTCGATGCCACAGACTGGTGGTATCCAGATGACCCCCGGCGCGGTCGGGGGAGCGGGGGAGGGTCTGCGGTCAACGGCATGGTCCTCGACGCCATCGAGCCCATCGATCTTAAGCGATGGGGCTGGGACGACGGAGCCGAAATCCAGCGTTGGGTGCTCGACCGCTGGGACCACACGACGGTGGCACCCGGTCTCTTCACCGAGGCGTTCGGGGCATGTGTCACTCGGGGCTTCCCGGTTGCAGGCCCCACCGCCTCTGGCGGGGCACCCGGATGGCGACCGCTCTCGTTGGCTTCAGACGGTGGCCATCGGGTCTCGGCTGCGGACGCGTTCCTCGGTGACGACATCGAGGTCCGGTTCGATGCCGAGGTCGCAGCGATAGAGGGAAAGGTCATCGTGCTCGGCGATGGGACCCGCATCGAGAGCAGACACGTGTTCCTTGCCGCCGGCGTTGTCGGCTCGCCGGCGCTCCTCGTGGCCTCCGGCCTCATCGCCACTGACCAGGTGCGCACTCCGATCAACCATCCGTCGACGGCCGTGATCGTCGAGTTGGACCCGTCGCTGCAGACGAGACTCGGCGGCGACCAACCGCCGAGCTCGCACCTGCTGCGTGTGCCCACCGGGCTCTCCGAGAACACCGTCGACCTCCAGTTGCTTGTGCTCGATCACACCGGTGCTGACGAGATGGGCCGTTCACATGCTGCCGTCATCGTCACGGCCCTCGAGCCCGATCGGCAGAAGGTGCTCGTTGTCGGGATCACCCAGGTCTTGCATTGGCTGCGCGAGCTGGATGGTGCAGTGAAGGTCTCGATCAGCGACGATCAGACCCCGGTGCAGCACCAGTGCTGCACGCTCACGGAGGTGAAGGTCCGATCCGACAACCTGACGGTCATCGACAGCTCGGTTCTCCCCGCACTACCGCATGCGAACCCGATGCTCAGCATCGCGGTCGGCGCTCGACTGGCGGTTCTTCCGCACCTGTGATCCCCGATGCCTGAGGGCCACGTCCTGCACAGGGCGGCACGGCTTCAAGGCCGCCGATTCAACGGTGAGATCGTCGAGCTGTCATCGCCACAGGGCCGGTTCAGCGAGGGAGCCGATCGGTTGAGCGGTCAGCAGCTCGACTCGATTCGGGCCAAGGGGAAACATCTGTTCTACCGATTCGACTCCGGCGACGAGATGCATGTCCACCTGGGCCTGTTCGGCAAGTTCCGGATCCAGTCACTGCCTGAGCCAGGCGAGGAGCCGCTGCCGGTCTCGCCCAACTGCAGGGTGTTGATGTGGACCGATCGCGATCGCTTGCACCTCGCCGGACCCAACCAATGCGAGGTGTTGGAGCCATGGGAAGCCGAGGCTGTTCGCTCAAGGCTGGGACCCGACCCCATCGAGGATGAACCAGACGGGTCGGACCAGTTCTTCGAGCTCCTGCAGCGACGCACCATCCCGATCGGCAAGGCGATCATGGTGCAGGAGGTCATCAGCGGAATCGGCAACATCTACCGATCAGAGTTGCTCTTCCAGATCGGCCTGAACCCCTGGCATCGATCGAAGGATCTGCGGGCTGACACGGTCGATCGACTGTGGCAACAGTCCGTCGTGGAGCTCAAGGCGGGTGAGCGGATCGGGAGGATCATCACCACCGATCCGACCGAATTCGGCGCTCAAAAACGCAAGGAGCTGATGAAAGGCGAGCGCTTGTACGTCTACAAGCGCGGGGGAGAACCGTGCCGCCGATGCGGTGCCACCGTCGTATCCGAGAACATCGACGGGAGGAACGTGTGGTGGTGCCCCACCTGCCAGCCCGCTGGCTGAGCGGCGTGATGTTTGGTTGGGCCGGATTGGGGCAGACCCGGTTGCGTGAGAAGTTACTCGACACGTCCGTCTGATCGCCCGCCTCAGCTCACCGGAGCCGCGTTCCGTCGTCGGCCCGTGGTGCTGAGCCTCTTGGCTGCCGTCGCCCTTGTATTCTCAGCCTGCTCCGGGTCAGACCTCGACGAGGAGGCGATCGACCTCGACAATGTGAACGAGTCATCACCAGCCACAGACGCCATGCGAGCAGCGGGTGCATCGACCATGGCGGATGTGATCGATGCGCTCGGTGTCGACGCCATCGGCTCCGATGCCACCTTCTTCGTTCCCAGCGACCGGGCGTTTCTCACCCTCGATGCCGACGTCCTCGCGTCGATTCTCGCCAACGATGATCAACTGGCCGACGTCGTGGCGAGTCACACACTCGACGGTTCCATGTTGATCGAGGATCTGCTGGCTCAGGCGCCGCTCGTGCTCGATTCGGGCACGATCGTCGACCTCGAGTCGGCAGACGACGGTTCGATCATGGTCGGCGAGTCTGCCCTCGTTGAAGGCGACCTGAGTGTCGACGGAATCACGATCCATGTCATCGACGGCTTTCTCACCGACCTGACCGATCAGCGTGGCGACCAGTGATCGCGTCTGTGGAGGCCGAGCACCTCACGTGCCGCTTCGGTGACAAGGAAGCGGTGAGCGACGTCTCCCTCGAGATCGCCGAAGGCTCGGTCGTCGGAATCATCGGGCCGAGCGGATCAGGCAAGACCACGCTCGTTCGTTTGATGCTCGGTTTGCTCGGGCCCACATCGGGCGGCATTCGGGTCGGAGGGGTCGCATCTGTCGACATGGACCGGGAGTACCGACGTCAGATCGGCTATCTGCCGCAGCAGCCTGCTCTGCTGCCGGACCTCGGCATCGCCCAGAATCTCCGCTTCCACGCCTCGACCTACGGGATGAAACTGACCAAGCGAGACGTCATCGAGAGCCTCGCAGCGATGGAGCTCGACGATCAGGCACAGACCCTCGTTCACGACGCCTCTGGTGGCATGCAGCGACGTGTCGGTCTGGCGTCGGCCCTCGTTCATCGACCTCGACTGATCGTTCTCGACGAGCCGACCGCAGGCCTCGACCCGATCCTGCGGGGCAGCGTGTGGCAACGACTCAGGGGGCAGTCAGACGAAGGGCGAACGGTCATCGTGACGACGCAATACATCGGCGAGGCAGCGAACTGCGATCGCGTCCTTCTCATGCGAGACGGGGTGGTGCGATTCGATGGAACACCGGACGACCTCCGCCGCAGCGCCCATGGGGGTCAGGTCGTCGAGATCGAAGCGTCGCAGCTGTTCACGTCCGAACACCTCGAACGGCTCGAGTCCCTCGGTGTCGTTCTCGACGCTCCACGCGTGCTCGATGCTCGGTCTGTTTCCGTTGTCGTTGAAGACGCAGGCGTGGCCATTCCGCTTCTTTCCGAAGAACTGGGGGCTCTGGGAGTCGACGTTCGATCGATCGCCGAACGCGTCGTGGACTTCGATGAGGCGTTCGTGAAGCTTGTCGATGCCAGCCCCGAGAAGCCGACCGAAGCCATCGCTGTCGACATGAAGGTGGTGTCGACATGAGGAACGTGACCACCTGGCTGATCCAGGCGTGGGGAATGTTCCGGCGGGAGCTCTTGTCGTTGATCCGGCAACCGAAGTTGATTCTGATCATGGTGCTGGGCCCGTTCGCCGTTCTCCTCCTCTTCGGCGCTGGCTACCGCAACGACACGATCAGCCTGCGAACGATCTTCGTGGCCGAGGAGATCGACGAGATTCGAACGCTGATCGAGTCATACGAGGAAGAGTTCGATGACTACGTCGAGCCTGTCGGTTACACCTCGGATGTACTCGACGGCCGACGGGCGCTGGAGGCAGGCGAGGTCGACCTCGTCGTGGTGTTTCCGCCCACACCGCTGGAGACGATTCGGGCCGGGTCGCCGGCGGAGATCGCGGTGCTCCACAACAAGATCGATCCGATCCAGCAGACCGCCGTCGTGATCGCGGCAGAGGTCGCAACAGCCAAGCTCAACGCCGCCATCGTTTCGGAGATGATCGCTGCCGGCCAGGACCAGGCCCGGAGCGATCGAGCGGCACTGGAGAGTGGCATCGAAGTCACGGAGGGATTGGCCGCCGATGAGGTCATTGCGGATGAGGTCGAGGTCGAGCCGGCCGGAACATCGAGTCAGCTGATCACCATCGAGGACGTGCAATTCTTCCTCGAGGAGGGCGACCCGAGGCTGCTCGCCCAACCGTTCGTGAGCGACTCGGAGACGATCCTCCGTCGACCGATCGACGAGGTCGACTTCTTCGTTCCTTCTGCCATTGGACTGCTGCTGCAACACGCGACGGTTTCGCTGGCTGCGCTTTCGCTGATGAGGGATCGGAACCTCGGCCTGGTCGAGATGTACCGAGTGGGACCCATCCGGTCCGGTTCGATTCTGATCGGAAAGTACTCGGCGTACCTCGTTGTTGGCCTGGTCGTCGGGCTCGGTCTGCTCGGAGTCACCCGCTACGGCCTGGGAACCGAGGTGTCCGGCGCCCTTGCGTGGGCAGTTGCCAGCATCGTGCTCGGCCTGTTCGCCGGGCTCAGTCTCGGCTTCGTGGCTGCACTCGTCGCTCGCTCTGACGTCCAAGCCGTGCAATTCGCCATGCTCGTGCTGCTGCTCGGCCTCTTCTTCGGCGGCTTCTTCCTCGATCTCGACAATCTTCGTTCACCGTTCCGCGACATTGCCTGGCTGCTGCCTGTCACCTTCACGATTCGCCTCCTCCAGGACGTCATGCTCCGCGGTGTTGCTCCTGATCTTCGTGACGTCGGAGGCCTCGTCGCACAGACGGCCGTCTACGGGCTCGTGGCCTGGCGGCTTCTCGTACGACAGTTGCGGGTGCGCTGATGGACGCCCCGACTCGCCCACCCACGCCTGGTCAGAAAGGAATCCTCATGACCGAACCTCGAACAAATTCCAACCGGTTGGTCCAGACGATCGCCGTCGTCACGGTCCTCTCCGTCGTCATCGTCACTGTCGCCGGTTGGATCGTGCTCCAGCGGCTGGAGGACAGTTGGATCGCCACGCTCGAGTCGACCGACCAAGGGCTTGGTCGGACCGAGATGCTCCTCGACGCCACTGGAAATCTCGCCGGCGAGTCGGCCGAGGGCCTTGGGGCAGTCAACGGGGCCGTCGGGACAGGGTCAGACCTCACCACTGAGACGGTGCAGACCGTCGAGTCGCTGCAGCAGGTCTTGATCCCGCTGGTCGACGACGTCGACGAGTTCGCGGCGACGCTCCAGGTTCTCTCCGACCTGCTCGAGAGCAACGAGTTGTTCGGGCTCCTCGGGGTAGCGCCAACGCTCGACACCAGGGATATCGAGTCGCTGCGGACCGATCTCGACGCCCTCCGAGCCGATCTGGAAAGCCTCGAGGTCGACAGCGGCATCGTCGATGAGGTGGCTGGAGTGTCGAGGAGCATCGATGCCGTCGTCATCGAACTCGAGACGACGCAGACGGTGCTCAACGATCTGAAGCTGGGTATCGGTGACGCTCGAGACACCCTGGGTCAGCAACGGGACGACATCGACACGACGATGCTGATCGGGCGAATCGTTCTCCTCGGGCTCGCCGCCAGCCTCATCCTGTCGCAGTTCGGGCTCTACGCCCTCTCGCGACGTCCTGCGGCTGAGAACCCAGTCACTTGAGCAGCGAGCGCACGGCTTCGAGCGAGTCAGCCTCGGAGGCCCGCTTGTCCTCTCGATACCTGCGAACACGGGCGAACCGAAGGGCCACACCACCCGGATAGCGGGTCGACCGTTGTGCGCCGTCGAGTGCCACCTCGACCACCAGTTCGGGTGCCACGTACACGGTGTGGCCGGTGCTGCTCCGTCGCCACTCCCTGGCAAGAAGCGCGTTGGTCTGCCACGACAGCAACTCGTCCGTCATCCCCTTGAACGTCTTGCCCACCATCACCGGCTCGCCGGTTTCTGGGTCGAGCGCTCCGAGGTGGAGGTTGGAGAGCCATCCCTGTCGCCTGCCGTGCCCCCACTCGGCGGCGAGGACGACGAGATCAAGAGTGTGGACCGGCTTGACCTTCCGCCAACCCTTGCCCCGCCTGCCCGCCTCGTAGCTGCCGCCTATGGCCTTCACCATGACTCCTTCGTGGCCGGCAGCGATTGCAGCCTCGAGGTGGGCGGCGGCGACAACTGCGTCGTCGGTCTCAACCGTCGGGACGCCGTGCTCACCGACGAGGTCGGCCAACACCGCACGTCGAAACCGAAGCGGTTCGTCGAGCAGGACCCGGTCGTCGTGGACCATCACGTCGAAGAAGAACGGCCGCAGGCCCCAGCCTTCGGCGCTGGCCGTGTCCTGGAAGGCGAGAGGCGCTCCGTCCGGATCGAGGCCGAGGACCTCCCCGTCGAGGACCAGCCGATCGGCGTTGAAGCTGCGGGCGATGTCGACCACCATCGGAACCCGTCCCGTGATGTCGTTCAGATTGCGTGTGTAGACGCGGACGTCGTCGCCGTTGCGGTGCAACTGGATGCGGGCGCCATCGAGCTTCCACTCGACCGACGAGAGCCCGAGATCGCCGACGGCCTCGACCACGGACGCCGCGGTGCTCGCCAGCATCGGCTCGATGGGTCGTCCCACCTCGATGGTCACGGCACTGAGGCCCTCGGCTCCCTGCGAGAGGGCGATGGTGGCGGTGGCGCCGAGATCGCCACGCAGCATCGTCGCTCGACGGAGGAGGGGCTTGCCGACACCGGCCGCCATCGCGACCCCGTCTGAGATGACCCCGGCGAGCGCTCCCTGCCGCACGTCGCCGACGAGGACCTGCGCCATGAACTCCATCTCGTCCGTCGTGGCCCGCTGCAACACGGCCCGCAGCAGGTCTGCCCGTCGAGCCGTGGAGCCGTCGCCGCTGATCGTCGCCACCTCGGTCAGCATGTCGTCGATGTCGCCGACGGTGAGAGAAGGTGCGGCCGCCGGGGTGAGGTCCAGCGAGCTGACCGTTGCCCACCCGATGCCGATGCGCCCCTGCCGCTGCTGCCCGAGCATCAGGCCGACGACGATCTCCACATCAGGCCGGTCGATGGCGGCGAACAACTCGGCGAGGCGGGCGGTCTTCTCTCCCCGTTTCGACGTAGCGGTCAGATCACGCGAAGCATCGGCCAAGAGATGAAGGGGAGTGCCGCTCATGCGTGCAGTCTGGCCGACGCCGCCGTTTCGACGTACGGTCACGGCTCATGATCCTCGAGACACTGTCCGTCGCTCCAGACGACTTCGCGAAACGAACGGGTTGGGTGGCCAAACCGGAAGGTCTGTGCAAGGGCGATCTCTGCGTCCCTGCACCGTCGGCCACGCAACCGGACGGCACGCTCTCGGTGGAAGTGCTGGCCGAGCGCCTCGGCATGCCACTCATCACCGACGACGCCTCCGGCCTGATGGCACTCGGCCCGGAGTCCGGGGGTACCGCACTCACCACAGTCCAGGTCCCGGACATCACGCTGGCCGACGTCGACGACAACCCCTTCTCCCTCTCGTCACTTCATGGGAAGCAGGTGCTGCTTGTCGCATGGGCGTCGTGGTGAGGCTGCCGCACCAGCCTGCCCGGGTGGCAGGCGCTTCAAGAAGAACTGGCCGACACCAATCTCGTGATCGTCACGGTGGCCCTCGACATCGATCCGGAGAAGGCTCGGCCCTGGATCGAAGCTGCACCGCCATCTGACGGAGCGAAGCCTCACGTGGCGCTGATCGACTCCGCCCATCTCGTCGACGAGACGCTCGGCATCAACAACGTGCCGATGGCGGTCTGGATCGACGAGCTTGGTCGCATTGTCCGACCGGCCGAGAGCTCCTCGATCGAGGAGAGCGAGTTGCGCAACATGGAGGTCAGCCCCGACCTCCCAGAGCGTCTCCAGGTCGCCCTGACCGAGATCAAGAAGATGCCGGAATCGGCCAAGGAATATCGGGCCGCAATCGTCGATTGGGCGACAAACGGGGCATCCAGTCCGTTCGTTCTCAGCGCAGACGAAGTCATCGCCCGATCCCAGCCTCGATCCCGTGACCATGCCGAGGCCGCCGCCTGGTTCGAGCTGGGCCAGCACCTCTTCCGAACCACAGGCGACAAGGAGGCAGCGGTGCCTCTCTGGAAGCGGGCCCACGCGCTCGACCGCAGCAACTGGACATACAAGCGCCAGGCATGGACGTTGGAGACCACTCCGGACGGGCAACCGTCCGACCTCTCGCAAGAGGTCGGTGACACCTACGGAACTTCCTGGCTCGATGACGTCCTGGCCCTGGGTGGTGGAGCAAACTACGGGATCGTCCCCCAGCTCTAGGAGCTCTCATGCCAAGCCTCGCCGGTGCCTCGGTCGTCGTCCTCGGTGCAACCGGTGGGCTGGGTTCACCCATCGCTCGGCTCGCGTCTGAACGAGGAGCCCGTCTCACTCTGGTCGGCCGTGACGCAGAACGACTTGCCGCCCTCGGGCTGCCGGGCCTGCAGATCCCGGCCGATCTGCGCCTTCCCGATGCCGCGGCAGCGGTGCTCGACGCAGTCAAGGTGGAGTACGGCAAGGTCGACGTGGTGGTCAACGCCACGGGAGTGGTCGCCTTCGGCCCGGTCGACGGACTGGAGGTCGACGTGCTCGAAGAGTTGTTCCTCACCAACACGTTCCTCCCGGTGTTCGTCGCCAAGGCGGCACTCGAACGGCTGACGCCTGGCGGGATGATCGTGAACATCTCGGGCGTCATCGCCGAGCAGAACTTGCCAGGCATGGCCGCCTACGGAGCCTCCAAGGCAGCCCTCCGCTCCTTCGACGAAGCTGTCGGCCGGGAGGCACGACGACACAAGGTGCGAGTCCTCGACGCCAGGCCAGGTCACACCGAGACCGGGCTCGCCTCACGTGCGATCGCTGGTGAGGCGCCGGGGTTCCCCCCGGGGCTCGATCCCGTTCACGTGGCCACCGTGATCGTCGACGCCATCGAGGCCGACGCGAAGGACCTGCCGAGCACCGCCTTCTGACCCCAATCAAATACCGGCGCAGTTCGAGCAGATACCGATCACATCGACCCGGTGATGGGTTCCCTCGAAACCACGGGTGGCGCCGGCGGCGGCCAACTCGTCGTGCAGTCGATGCTCGAGATCTTCACTCAGGCCCACGTCGAGCACGATGCCGCACGACGTGCAGACCAGGTGATGGTGGTGGCTGCCCGTGATGTCCTCGGTCAGTTCGAAGTGGGCGTGGTTGTCGCTCGTGATGATGCGATGCACGACGTCGGCGCTCTCGAGGTCTGCCAGATTCCGATAGGCCGAGCTCTGGGCCAGGCCCGGAGCATCGGCCAGGAGTTGCACGATGGTCTGCGGATCGTCCGCTCCGGCCAGAGCATCGACGATCTGTCGCCGACTCCTGGTGTATCGCTGGCCGGCCGAACGGAGCCGCTGCAGCGCAGCGTCGTGAATCACTGCTCGTTGGGGCCTTGACGTGTCCGACACGGTCGCCAGGGTATAGGATTGAGAACCATTGGGAACATCGGCCACTCGGGGAACAAAGCCCGACGATGCAACGTTGAGCCCACACGATCTCTCGAGAAGGATGTGCGTCCATGGCGTATTACCAACAACCCACGATGTCCCCGGTCATCAACGCTCCCGAGGAGGAGCGCGCTGCGTTCCTGGTGCGGGTCTACCAACACCTCGGCCTGGCCGTGGCGGCGTTCGTGGTCTTCGAGACCCTCCTCTTCATGAGCGGCGTCGCCCAGGCGATGTATGACTTCTTCGCCCGCAGCGGGGGTATTGCCTGGTTGATGTTGCTCGGTGGTTTCGCCATCGCCAACTGGTTCACCTCGAACTCGGTTCGCAAGCTCGACAATCCGGGCGCCCAGTACCTGGGACTGTTCGGCACGGCGCTGGCCGAGGCCGTCATCTTCGCCCCGTTCCTCTACTACGTCTTCAATGTGAATCCCGATGGTGGAAGTGATGTCTGGGCCGCGGCCGCCGTCACCGGCGTGATGTTCGTTGCGCTCACCGTCGTTGCCTTCGTGACCCGTCGTGATCTCAGTTTCCTGCGCCCGATCGTCATGTGGGGTTTCGTGGCGGCTCTCGGCCTGATCATCGTCAGCGCACTGTTCGGAATGCAGCTCGGCCTGATCTTCAGTGTCGCCATGGTGGCTCTCGCCGGTGCCGCAATTCTCTACCAGACCCAGGACATCGTCCGGCGTTACCCGTCGTGGGCCTACGTCGGAGCCGCGGTCGCTCTGTTCGGCTCACTGATGACGATGTTCTGGTACATCCTGCGCATCTTCTCGAATCGCTGATTCGACGCTGTTCCACCGATTCACCGAGCTGCGCCGATGAGCGCAGACGCAGCGCCAGGCGGCTACCGCCTGGCGCTTTCCGCGTACCTCATCTGGGGCCTCGCTCCGCTGTTCTGGAAACTGCTCGACGTCCCCGCGATGCAGTTGACGGCGCACCGGTTCTGGCAGGTGCTGGTGATCGGCGGCCTGATCCTCTGGGTCCGCGATCGTCGCTCGATCCGATCCCTCCTCGCCGATCGGCGGCTGGCTCTGGTTCATCTCGGTGCCGGTGCGCTCCTGTCGGTCAACTGGCTGGTGTACGTCTACGCCATCGCCACCGACCGCGTCGTCGACTCGAGCCTCGGCTACTTCATCAATCCCCTGCTCTCGGTGGCGATCGGTGTCGCCATCGGCGAACGGTTGACGCCGCTTCGATGGCTCGCCGTTGGTGCTGCGACCGTCGGCGTCGTGATTCTGACGATCGATGCGGGACGGCTGCCGTGGATCTCCCTCGTGCTGGCATCGACGTTTGCTGTGTACGGCCTCATCAAGAAGTTGTCGCCCCGTGACTCTCTCGGCGGGTTGACCACCGAGATGCTCCTGATGGCACCGCTTGCTGTCGCCTATCTGGTGTGGCTTGCATCGACCGGTGACTTCGAGACGGGTGGCGCGGTCTCGACCGTGTCGCTGTTGGGCCTCGGCGCCATCACAACGGCACCGTTGGTGCTGTTCGGTGCCGCGGCGAAGCGGATCCCGCTGTGGACCGTCGGCCTCCTGCAGTTTCTGGCACCATCGCTCCAGTTCCTGCTTGGAGTCTTCGTGTTCGACGAGGCTCTGGGCTCAGGTCGCCTGCTCGGATTCGCCGTCATTTGGTTCGGGCTTGCGTTGTTTGCCTACGACACGCTGCAGCGTCGAGATCGTGGAACGTCAGCGGTAGTCGTAGAAACCCCGCGAGGTCTTGCGGCCCAATAGCCCGGCCTCCACCATCCTGGCCAGGAGGGGTGGGGGAGCGTAGAGCTGCTCGCGGAATTCCTCGTAGAGCGACTCGGCCACCGCCATCGTGGTGTCAAGCCCGATGAGGTCGGCCAGCGCCAGGGGCCCCATCGGGTGAGCGCAACCGGTGACCATTCCCTGATCGATGTCCTCCTTGCTGGCGAAACCGGATTCGAACATGCGGATCGCAGACAGGATGTAGGGGATGAGCAGGGCATTGACGATGAAACCCGCCCGGTCCTGGGAGTGCACGACCCGCTTGCCGAGCTGGTCTTCAGCGAAGACCGTGGCCCGCTCGCGCGTCTCGTCTGACGTGTACAGCGAGGTGACGAGCTCCACGAGGTGCAACACCGGCACCGGGTTGAAGAAGTGGATGCCGATGACGTGCTCTGGCCGACGGGTCGCCATCGCCAGTTTCATGATCGGGATCGATGACGTGTTGGAGGCCAGCACGGCATCGTCCGCCTCGACGATGTCGTCGAGCGTGCGGAACACCGCTGTCTTGGCGTTCTCGTTCTCGATGATGGCCTCGACGACGAGGTCGCGATCGGCGAGGTCTCCGATCTTCGAACTGAAGCGAAGCCTGTCGAGGGTGGCGACTTCGTCGACCGGTTCGAGCTTTCCGGCCTTGACGGCTCTTCCCAAGGACTTCTCGATTCTCGCCCGTCCAGCCGAAGCGGCCTCGTCTGAGGCTTCGATGACGATCACGTCTGCGCCGGCCCTCGCCGACACCTCCGCGATACCTGAGCCCATGAGGCCCGCTCCGATCACTCCGACACGTTCGAATCGCGCGGTCTTGTCGCCCATCAGGGAAGTGGTTTCAGCCATCCGGGCAGTCTGCCCGACCGGTACGGTTTCGCCATGACCCCCGAGGACTTCCGTGCGGCCGGACATGAGCTCATCGATTGGATCGCCGACTACCGGACTCGTGTCGAGTCGCTGCCGGTGAAGGCGCAAGTGGGGCCGGGCGACGTCCGTCGTGCGCTGCCGGCAGCGCCGCCGACCTCGACCGACACCATCGGTGAGATCCTTCGAGATCTCGACGAGATCGTGGTGCCCGGCACAACCATGGTGCAGCACCCGATGCACTACGGCTGGTTTCCCTCCAACGCTTCCCTGTCGTCTGTGTTGGGCGACATCGCCTCGTCAGGCCTCGGCGGCCTCGGCATCTCCTGGGAGAGCTGTCCCTCGCTCACCGAGGTCGAGGAGGTGATGTGCGACTGGATGCGCCAGCTGGTCGGACTCTCCGACCAGTGGCGCGGCGCCATCAATGACACCGCCAGTACGTCAACGCTGACGGGCCTACTCGTCGCCAGGGAGCGAGCCACCGATCTCAGTCAGAACGCCGCTGGTCTCCAGTCGACCCTCGCCCCCCTCGTCGTGTACGCCACCGATCAGGCCCACTCCTCGGTCGCCAAGGCTGCCCTCCTCGCCGGCTTCGGATGGGACAACATCCGCCTGGTCGGCACCGATCCGGTCACTCATGCCATGGACCCGGGAGCTCTGGCCGAGGCAATGACGGCCGATCGGAAGGCCGGCCGGGTTCCCGCAGCCGTGGTCGCCACAACGGGAACGACCGGGGTCACGGCGATGGACCCGATCGCCGCGATCGTCGAGGTCGCGGCGGCCCAGGCGGCGGATGGCCATCAGCCTCCTTGGGTGCACCTCGATGCGGCCATGGCGGGTGCCGCCATGCTGCTGCCAGAGTGTCGCCATCTGTGGGAGGGCGTCGAGGGTGTCGACTCGTTGAGCTGGAACCCGCACAAGTGGATGGGCACGGTGCTTGATTGCTCGCTCTTCTACATGCGCGACATCGATCTCCTGCAGCAGGTCATGTCGACCAACCCGAGCTACCTCCAGTCAGATGAGGACGGTGACGTCGTCCAGTACCGCGACTGGGGTATTCCGCTCGGTCGGCGCTTTCGGTCCCTCAAGCTCTGGTTCCACCTCCGCCTCGACGGTGTCGAGGCCATCCAGGGCAGACTGCGTCGCGATCTCGAGAATGCCAGGTGGTTCCACGACACGGTCGAGGCCGCTGGCGGGCCGTGGAAGATCGCGGCGCCCCTCACGCTCCAGACTGTCTGTCTCCGTCACGAGCCGGAGATCGACGGTGTCGCCCTCACCGGCGACGCGCTCGACGCCCACACCCTCGGCTGGGTGCGGGGTCTGAACGAGTCAGGAGAGACGTTCCTCTCCCCGTCGATCCTCGATGGCCAGTGGATGGTGCGGGTGTCGATCGGCGTCGAACCGACCGAGCGGCACCACCTCGAACGACTCTGGTCACTGATGCAGCAGGCGGTGAGCTAGCCGATCGCAGCGCTGACGGTCCGGCCGGCCAACCCCACCATCTCCGGATCATGAGCACTCGCCACCAGGTTGAGCGTCACGCCGTCGAGTCCCTTGGTCATCAGCGACTGGATCGCCTCGCCAATCTCGTCCGGACCGCCGTAGGTCACCCGCGGCAGGATCAACTCCACGACCTCGGCCGGCCAGCCGTGGAGGGCGATGTAGGCATCGAGTGATGCCTTCGCTTCGTCGCGGGTGTTCCCGATCGCCATCATGACGAGCTTCGTGACCTTGATCTCAGAGCGGTCGCGCCCGAGGTTCTCGCAATGGCCCGCGAGTACCTCGAGTTTGTGCTCGATCTCGTGGTCCTCACAGATGAGATTCGACTCGTCTGCATACTGGGCCACCATGCGCAGCGTCTTCTTCTCGCCGCCGCCGCCGATCATGAGCGGGACCCGAGAAAGGGGTGCAGGGGAGTTGATGGCGTCGACGGCGGTGTAGTGCTTGCCGCTGAGACTCGGACGTTCGCCCCGGAGCATCGGCATGATGATGTTGAGCGACTCTTCGAGCTTCTCGAAGCGTTCGGTGAACGTGTTGAACGGAATGCCGAAGGCGTCGTGCTCCATCTCGAACCAACCGGCCCCGATTCCGAGCGTGGCCCGGCCGGCCGAGACGTGGTCGAGCGTGGTGATGGTCTTGGCCAGCACCGCCGGGTTGCGATAGGTGTTGCCGGTCACCAGGGCCGAGAGGCGAACACTGCTGGTGTGCTGAGCCAGTGCCGCCAGCAGCGTGTAGCACTCGAGCATCGGATCGTCCGGATCACCGATGCCGGGAAGTTGGTAGAAGTGGTCCATCACCAGGACCCGGTCGAAGCCGGCTTCCTCGGCGGCGCGGGCCTGGGCGACGACCGTCGAAAAGATGTTCGCCGGCTCGCGGTCCGGATAGGTGAAGTTCGGGATCTGATAGCCCATGCGTGTCATGACCGACACTCTACGCATGGGTCGGCCGCAGGCCGGAGAGCGAGCGCTAGACCTCGTTGGAGGCGAGCACCACGGGTTCACCGACTGCACATGCCCGAAGGTATTGATCGCAGAGCAGTTCGATTTGCAAACCGAGATCGACTGCGGTGGCCGGCGTGTCGGCGCCGACGATCAGGGCGTTGTTGGCCTGAAGGCAGGCGCGACGGCCCACCATTGCGGTGACCGTGTTCTCGGCCAGGGCCCTGGTGCCGTGGGGAGCGAAACGGGCACACGCGATCTCGCCGCCTGCGAGCAACTCCACCAGATGGTGCACGGTCGGGAGCGGGCGCCGCAGGCAGGCCAGAGCGGTGGCTGCCGGTGTCCGTAGCCGCACGATCGTGTGAAGATCAGGACGGGCGAGGAGGACGGCCTGGTGAACGCGCCAGTCGTTGGCCGGCAACAGCTTGCCGTCGCAGGTGCCGTCATCGTGGACGTAGACGATGTCGTCCGCCGTCATCCCGTTGTTCGGGGTCACGGCCGGCGTGATGAGCATGCCGTCGTGGTGGCGGGTGCTCAAGCTGGATCCGGTGCCCGGTTGGACGCCGAGGCCGGCGGTGCCGATCAAGGCGGAGATGAGGGCCAGGCGGGGCGCGGTGTCGTAGGACGTACTCATGATCAGCGTGGATCCCTCTTCGTCAAATTGATCGGTCCCCCCGGACAGCGGACAGTGTGTCGCGGTCAGAACTCGAAACGGTGGATCCGATCGTGCAGCCGGGTCTTGACTGCCCCGCTGGTGAAGGCGGCATCGACCGCATTGTGTTGGAGCCGGCGGACCTCGTCAGTTGTCAGATCGAAGGCGTTTGCCACCGCTGCGACTTCGGAGGAGAGGGTCACGCCGGACATCAAACGGTTGTCTGTGTTCACCGTTGCTTGGATCCCCGCCCGCAAGAACGGACCGACCGGATGATCGGCGAGCGTCGGTACTGCGCCGATCTGCACGTTGCAGCTCGGGCAGAGTTCCAGCGGGATGCATCGGTCACGAATGTGTGCTGCGAGGCGCCCCAGGCGGAGCGAGCCGTCATCGAGTCGCTCGCAGTCCTCGATCAGACGTACTCCGTGGCCCACGCGTTGGGCGCCGAGCTCGAGAGCGCCGGCGATGAGGTCGAGCCCCGGAGGCTCAGAGGCATGAATCGTGATGTTGAGCAGCTCGCGCCGGGCGAGCGCGAGAGCCTCGGGATGGTCGGACGGCGGGAATCCGGTCTCGGCTCCAGCGAGGTCGAAGGCGACAACTCCAGGGTCATCCTCTGACCGTCGCCGAGCCCAGCGTGCAGCCGCCTCGGCCACTTCGAGCGAGCGATGCTCGGTGCGCATGGCGCACACGATGGTGTTGACCGTGATGTCGGCACCTCGCTGCCCGGCAGCAAAACCTTCGGTCACCGCCTCGATGGCAGCGTCGAGTGATCCGGTACCGGGATGCAACTCTGGTGCGAACCGAACCTCGGCATGGATGACGCCGTCCGCGGCAAGGTCCGCCGCTGCCTCGGCGGCGACCCGGTGCAGCGATGCAGCCGTCTGCAGCAATGGGACCGTGTGGTCGAAGGTCTCGAGATACTGAAGGATGTCCTTCGCGTTCGCCCCGCGCCGGAAGTAGGCGACGAGCTCGGATTCGTCGGTCGAGGGGAGCTCGTGGCCGATCTGGTCGGCCAGCTCGAGGATGGTTGACGGGCGCAGCCCGCCATCGAGATGGTCGTGGAGGAGGATCTTCGGAAGCGCGACCGCCTGCTCCGTACTCAGCTCCATCTGCTCAGTTTCATCAGCGCAGTTCCTTCGACCGGCTTGTTCGGCTACGTCTTGCCTTCAAAAAACGTCCAATGAAGTCCGTCTCGATCAGGTCTCGCCCTTTCGGAACGGCAGGCCATCGGCGGCGGGCATCTTCAGGTTCTGGCTGGCGAACACCAGCACGATCAGCACGAGTGCATAGGGCATGGTGTTCGGAACCCACTCGGCTGCACGGTCGATGAGCAGGTACCAGGCGAGAATGCCGACGCCCAGGACCGAGGCCAGAGCGGTGTTGGAGTAGCTGCCGAGGTTGCGAACCATGCGGAGGTACGACGCTGTCGGCGAACCATCGAGCTCCATCTCGGGCTCATCGGAGGATGCGTCGCGTTCGCTCCGCCAGGACCACACGGCGAAGGCCAGCAGGGCAATCGCAACAACCAACAGCAGCGCTCGAGTACCGACGCCCGATCCGCTGGCGTCGAAGTCGTTGAGCGACAAAGCGAACGGGTAGCCGAACAACAAGGCGCCGGTGAGTACCCCACCCGCTCTCCAGTTGCCGAAAATCAGGGCAGCCAGGCCAATGAAGCCGCGGCCTTGGGTCTGGCCGCCTCGGTACAGACCGGTCAGCTCGATCACGATGAAGGCACCGGCGAGGCCGGCCATCGCCCCGCTCAGCACAACACCCAGATACTTGTACTTGTACACGTCGACACCGAGTGACTCAGCGGCGTGGGGGTTTTCGCCACAGATCCGCATGCGGAGGCCGACCCTGGTCCTGAACAGCAGCCACGATATCGCGGGGACCATCAGCAGGCCGATCAGCGTGAACCACTTGAGATCGGTTACGAAGCCCTGCAGAACGCTGGCGATGTCAGAGATGAAGAACACCTTCCAATCGGCAATCGACTCGAACAGGTCCGAGAGCACCGGCACAGTGAAGTCGCCGAGGCCGTCGAGCCCGGGACGGCTCTGAGAGATCGACCCACCTCGTTGAGGGAAGAATCGGTCGGAAAGGAACCGAGTCAGACCTGGAGCCAGAATGTTGATGGCAACACCGGAAATGATGTGATCCACGCCGAACTGCACGGTCGACACAGCGTGGAGCAGCCCGCCGAGAGCGCCGCCGATCATGCCGGCGGCCAAACCGCCCCATGGGCCGAGCTCGATCGCACCCATGGCGCCACACCAGGTGCCGAGGATCATCATTCCCTCGAGACCGATGTTGACCACTCCGACCCGTTCGGAGAACAGACCACCGAGACCTGCGAACAGGATTGGCATCGACCACCGCAACATTCCGCTCGATGCGTTTGCTCCTGTCAGCAGTTCGGTACCGCTGACCGACTGCACGATGGACAGCAGCAGTACCCCGCCGGCGGCCATGAGGCTCCACCGAAGCCAGGTCGGAAGGGTTTTCCACGATGCGGTCATGGTTGTCAGATCGGTCATGCTGATGCTCCCGACTGGGTGACAGTCACTGCTTCTGTTGCGAGTGCGGCTCGGCGGACCTCATCGGCCTGGCGTCGTCTGGTCACCACTTCGTAGGCAATGACTGCTGCCAGCAGGATCGTTGCCTGCATGATCACGACGATCTCAGGTGATGCGGTCTTCGATACCTGCAGGGGTGCCGAACTGGTGTCGAGGAAACCGAAGAGCAAGGCAGCGGCGGCCATGCCACCGGCCGAGTTGCGGCCGAGGAGAGCGATGGCAATTCCGGCGAATCCGAGGTTCTGGGTGAAGCCCTGATCGTAGGAGTGGTTCGTCGAGAGAATCTGCGGCATGCCGATCAACCCGGCAACGCCACCGGACAACAACATCGAATACAGGATCATCTTCTTCGGTGACACACCTCCGGCTTTGGCCGCTTTGGCGTTCATGCCGCTCGAGCGCAGATCGAAACCGAACCGTGTGCGGTTGACCATCACGCTGTAACCGATGCCCAGAAGGATGGCGAGCGCGAACATGCCTGTCAGCTCGCGGCCCTTCAGGATCTCCCTGGTGAAGACCTCGACAAGGCCGTTGAGGTCGGGCAACCAGCCCGACTGGGCGATCTCGGCCGTGCCCTGGTTGGCGTCGGTCGGATCGTCGATGGCATAGGGAAGGGTGGCGGCGATGATGCCTCCGGTGGCGATGAAGTTGAGCATGATCGTCGAGATCACCTCGTTCACGCCCCTGGTCACCTTGAGCAACCCGGCGAACCCGGCCCACAGCGAGCCGACGACAAATGCGGTCACCATGATCACAAAGACGTGAATCGGTCCAGGAGCCGAGAATTGGGCGCCGACCCACGCTGCGGCAAAGGAGGCGAGAACGTACTGGCCTTCGACACCGATGTTGAACAGGTTCATCTTGAAACCGATGGCGACGGCGGTGCCTGCGATGTACAGCGGGGTTGCCCTGTTCAAGATGTCGATCATGGTCTCGAGTTTCGAGGCCGTCTCGATCATCTCGGTGTAGGTGTCGATCCAGCTACTGCCGGCGAGCCACAGCACGATTGATGAAATGAAGAGGGCAAACGCCGCGGCCAATGCCGGCGCCGCGACTGCGAGACCCGCTCGGCGGAGAAGTGAGGAATTCATGAGTCACTCCCTTCGAGGGCTGCGCCGGTCATGTAGCTGCCGAGCAATCGAGGTGTGATGTCGGCCGGATCGAGCGTGGCAACGAGCTTTCCGTGGAACATGACGACGATCGTGTCGGAAAGGCCGATCAACTCGTCGAGGTCGGCCGAGATCAACAGCGTGGCCAGTCCGGCGGCACGGGCGGCTCTGATCTGGCTCCAGACGTCGGCTTGAGCGCCGACGTCGATTCCTCGGGTGGGGTGAGCGGCCACGAGCACGCTTGGTTCGGCCGACATCTCGCGCCCGATGATCAGCTTCTGTTGGTTGCCACCCGAGAGCGCCCTGGCGGAAACTTCGACGTTCGGGCTGCGAACGTCGAACTCTGCACGAATCTCCTCGGTCCTGGCCCGAGCGCCCTTGCGGTCGATCCAGAAACCCTTGGCGAATGGGGGCTTGGTCTGGTGACCAAGAGCTGCGTTCTCCCAAAGCGGGGCGTCGAGGAGCAGGCCCTCGCTGTGGCGGTCCTGCGGGACATAGCCGAATCCCGCTTCGCGGCGATCTCGGACCGAAGCAGAAGTGATGTCGTTGCCGAGCAGCCTGATGCGACCGGCATGGGCATCGCGAGTACCGACGATCGCATCGACGAGTTCGGTCTGTCCGTTCCCTTCGATCCCGGCAATGCCGACAATCTCACCCTTGTGAACGGTCACGCTGACGTCATCGACGACGGGTCGACCGTCGGTCCCGAAGACCGTGAGGCCAACCACCTCGAGAGCAGGAGTGTTGGTGACGGTGGAGTCAGTGGTGTCCGGTGTCGGGAGTTCGGAGCCAACCATCAGTTCGGCCAGGTCGCCGGCGCTGACGTCTGCCGCGTTCACCGTGTCGATGGTCTTGCCCCGACGGATTACCGTGATCCGATCGGCAATCTCGAGGACCTCTTGGAGCTTGTGATCGATGAAGATGATCGTCGCACCGTCTGCCTTGAGCTCCCGGAGGTTGTTGAACAGTTCCTCCACCTCCTGAGGCACGAGGACGGCAGTCGGCTCGTCGAGGATCAGAATTTTGGCCCCTCGGTACAGGACCTTGATGATCTCGACCCGTTGCTGCTCTCCGACCTCGAGTGATTCGACGAGGTCGTTGGGATCGATGCTCAGTCCGTAGGCAGCACCGACCTCAGCCAGGTGCGTTTCCGCTTCTTCAAAGTCGATCCGGCCACCAGCGAGCGTTGGTTCGGATCCGAGAATGACGTTCTCGAGAACCGTGAGGTTTCCAGCCAACATGAAGTGCTGGTGGACCATGCCGATGCCGGCAGCAATGGCATCAGTCGGCGAGCTGAAGTGCACCTCGGATCCGTGGACCTTCATGACACCCTCGTCAGCTTTCTGCATGCCGTAGAGGATCTTCATCAACGTCGACTTGCCGGCACCGTTCTCACCGCAAATGGCGTGGATCTCCCCCTCCTCCACCGAGAGGTTCACGTTGTCGTTGGCGATGACCCCTGGGAAGCGTTTCGTGATCCCGATCAACTCGATTGCGGTGCTCAACGTCTTCCTCCGGTACTCGCTTCGCCAACTTGACCGCTCGCAAAACCCACAAGCGGGACCGGACCGTAGTCCGATCCCGCTCAGGAATCACTTGGAGTGGTGAACGCTTGTGTCAGCGCGTGATCACGGAGCGGTCGGAACCACGATCGTGCCGGCGATGATATCGGCCTTCAACTCTTCGAGCTGGGGGACGATGTCGTCGATGAATCCACCAGAGGTGGAGTAGCCGACGCCGTCGACCGAGAGGTCGTACACCGTGTTGCCGTTGGTGAAGGAACCCTCGGCCTGAGCCGTTGTGATCTCATAGACAGCGTTGTCGACACGCTTGAGCATCGAGGTCAGGACGAACTCCTGGACCGCGTCGCCGGCGGTGAGGTACTGGTCGGAGTCGACCCCGATGGCCCACACCTTCGAGCCGGAGGACTCGCTCTGCTCCTTGGCAGCCTCGAAGAGGCCGGACCCGGAAGCACCAGCAGCGTGATAGACGATGTCAGCACCCTGGCCGTACATGTTCAGGGCGATCTCCTTGGCCCGGTCGGGGGCGATGAAGCCGTCGAAGTCGGGAGCCTGGGTGATGTACTGGGGGATGATCTCGATGTCGGGGTTGATCGACTGAGCACCGGCGGTGAAGCCGGCCTCGAACTTCTCGATCAGGCCGAAGCCGCCGACGCCACCGATGAAGCCGATCGTGCCGGTTTCACTCTTGAGCGCCGCAGCAGCACCGACGAGGAACGAGCCCTGCTCCTCAGCAAAGGTCAGGCCGGCGATGTTGTCGCCGCGAGGTGCAGGCGGATCGGCTGCGAAGTCGAGCATCGCATCGTCGATCACGGCGAAGTTGACGCCCGGGTTCTCAGCAGCAACTGCAGCAACGTCGTCGGCGAAGAGGAAGCCGACAGCAACCACGATGGCGCTGCTGTCTGCCTGAAGCTGGAGCAGCTGAGCGCGGTTGGAACCGTCATCGTTCGGCACAGCGTCGCTGACGGTGACGCCGAGGTCAGCCTTGGCGCGTTCGGCGCCGGCGGCAGCCGAATCGTTGAAGGATTGGTCGCCTCGGCCACCGATGTCGAATGTGAGACCCACGTTGAAGGCTTCGCCGGCAGTCTCACCGGTTGTCTCTTCTGTCGTTTCGTCAGTCGTCTCGGCTGTCGTTTCGTCAGTCGTTTCCTCTGTTGTTTCTGTCGTTTCGCCATCACCGCTGGCGTCTGTTTCGGCGCTGTCGCTTCCGCATGCAGCTGCCACGAGGGCGAACGATGCGAGTAGAGCGAGCAGCAAGCGCCATGAGTTCTTCATGGTTCTCTCCTTTGTCCGCACTCAGACCATCTGTCGGCGGGACCCCGAGAGGCTAACTCGGCATCGGAGGTGATCGGTCGGCAACGTCGCGTATCCGAGGCAGGATGCCGGCCATGAATGGTCGAGAACCCGCTGATTTCGTGCCAAGAATGATCGCCACGGACATCGACGGCACCATGTTGCGATCTGATGGCACCTTGTCGAAACGGGTGCGGGCGGCCCTTCACGAGGCTTCAGCGGCAGGTATTCACGTCGTTCCGGCCACCGGGCGACCCGAGATGGTGGCGGCCGATGTCATCGCTGCGATCGGCCAATGGGCGAGCGCAGAGCAGTACTGGGTCTTCGCCAATGGAGCAATGACTCGCAACCTCACCTCGGACGAGTTGATCCGGGGCTACTGGATGAGTCCGGTCGTGGCCCAGGGCCTGATCGTCGAAATGCGGGCGGCGTTCCCCGGTGCGCGGTTCGCGATCGAGCTCGAACAGGGCATGGCGTATGAAGCCGGGTTCGAGCTGATCGTGCCGAATACGCCGCCGACCGATCCGATCGACGACATTCTCGATGGATTCTCCCGCACTGACGAGGAAGGGAGTCGGGTACAGAAGGTGTTGGTCTTCGACCGAGATCGCTCGATCGACGAGCTCTACCGGGCCGTGAGCGAGACGCTCGGTGACCACGGCGTTCCCTCGTATTCGGGGCTTCCGTTCATCGAGGTTGCGGCGAGCTTGGTCACGAAGGCGCTCGCCCTCGACGCGCTCTGCGTTGATCTCGGGATCGACCCGTCCGAGGTGGCAGCATTCGGCGACAACCACAACGACGTCGCCATGCTCGCGTGGGCAGGCCAGGGTTACGCGATGGCGAACGCCACCGACGACGCGAAGGACGCGGCCGGCACGATCATCCGAAACAACAACGAGGACGGTCTGGCCCGCAAGATCGAACAGTTTCTGGAACGGATGCCCTGACGATCAGGTGCGGGGGATCAGGGGATGCGGGCGAGGGCCGTGGCGATGCCCTCGAGGCCGGACACGCTGTTGATCAGGCCCATGTGTGATGCCTTGACCTCGACGTTGGTGGCCGCCGGCTCGAGGCTGAGACGCCAATCGACGATGCCGTCTGTTCGCGACCACACCGAGACGAGATCGACCTCGTCTGGGAACTCGACGTAGCGGAGATCGTCGACTCCCTGCTCCCGCATCGTGTCGACGTGGCCGAATGCACCCCTGCGCCAGAGCCTGTCGAGTGTCGCAGCTGGAATGCGGACCACGAGGTACGACGGGTACTTCACGATCAACGGTGTGCCGACACCGATGACCTGTTGAACTCGCTCGGGGTAGAGGACAGCGAGGATGCGGCCGAACTGACCACCCCGAGAGTGTCCGATGATCCTGACCCGCTGGCCGGTCTCCTCGTAGAGCTCGTAGAGCGTGTCCCGCGCGGTGTCGATGCTGTGCTGGGCGGGCCCGGCATTCCGGCCGACGGGCGCCACCTCGACCCTCCAGCCGGCAGCCCGGAGCACATGATCGAGCGCCGCCGTGCTGCGCCGACTGGCGAGGAAACCGGGGAAGACCAGCACCGGGCGGCCGTTCCCGCGGGGGATGCCGACGCCCCGCCAGAGGGCGCTGCGACGCAGGGCGCGCAGTTCGAACGGGCTGCGAGCCTCGAGCCAGACAGGTCGCCCGACCATTCCCGCAATTCCCGACGGTGGCTGGTGATGGTGCGCCGCAGGCATTCGGCCATCGAGGGTAGACGTCGGCATCGACGATGCAGACCGAACCAATCACCAAATACGATCGTCGGGATGGCGACCCTCAGATTCTTCTTCGGCACCATGGGGTCGGGGAAGTCCACGATGGCACTCCAGATTCGTCACAACCTGACCGGTCGTGGCCTCGAGTGTCTCCTCATCACCCAGCTCGATCGTCAGGAGGGCAAGGTCTCGAGCCGGCTCGGCGTGTCGGCCGACGCGATGATCCTCGACAACACGGTTGATCTGTTCCGCGTGATCAACACCGAGCACCGCCGCGGCTCGGGTTTGCATGCCGTGATCTGTGACGAGGCGCAGTTCTACGAACCGAATCAGATCGACCAGCTGGCTCGAATCGTTGATGAGCTCGACATCGAGGTGTACGCCTTCGGTTTGCTCACGAGCTTCCAGGGGGTGCTCTTCCCAGGAACGCAGCGTCTGCTCGAACTGGCCGATGTGCGGTCGGAAATCCAGGTGGAGGCGCGCTGCTGGTGCGGCGCCCACGCCACCCACAACGCGCGGCTGGTGAACGGCCGGCAGGTTTATGACGGGGAGCTGAAGGTTCGCGGTGACACGTCCGAGACGAGCGGGGAGACCGGCCCAGGGGAGAACCCGGAGCCTGCCCCTGAAGTGACCTACGACCTGCGCTGTCGCCGGCACTGGATGGCCGAGAAGGACAATCCTCGCCAGGACGCGCTCTTCGACGACTGATCGTTCGACGACTGATCGTTCGACGACTGACTGTTCGACGAGGGAAGCGCGGTGTTCTAGCGTCTCACCATGTTCGATCTGGTGATTCGCAACGGGACGATCATCGACGGAACGGGCTCTGCGGCTCGCGTGGCCGATGTCGGAGTGCTCGATGGAATTGTCGTCGAGGTCGGCGATGACATCGGGTCCGGCCGCCGGGAAATCAACGCCGATGGTCATCTCGTGACGCCCGGCTTCGTCGACGTCCACACTCACTACGACGGACAGGCCACGTGGGACGACGCATTGGCGCCGTCGAGCTGGCACGGTGTCACCACGGTCGTCATGGGCAACTGCGGCGTGGGTTTCGCTCCGGTCCTTCCCGAGAACCGTGAACGGCTGATCCAGCTCATGGAGGGTGTCGAGGACATTCCGGGAGCCGCCCTCGACGAGGGACTCACCTGGGAGTGGGAGACTTTCGGGCAGTACCTCGATCATCTCGAACGCCGTCATCGCGACATCGACGTCGGAGCGCAACTGCCACACGGTGCGCTCCGTCTGCACGTGATGGGTGAACGAGGCGCAGCCGCCGAACCGGCAACACCGGCTGACATCGCGGACATGGCTGCCATTGCCCGGCAGGGCATTCTCGACGGAGCGCTCGGCTTCACCACGTCTCGCACCATCAATCACCGCACGAGCCTCGGTGAGTACACCCCGACGCTGCAGGCCGAGCGCGACGAGCTCGTCGGGATTGCGGAGGGTGTCGGTTCGACCGGGACCGGTGTGTTGCAGGTGGTGTCAGACTTTGTCGATCTGGAGCACGAGTTCGAAACCTTCCGGCTCATGGCCGAGCAGTCCGGTCGCCCGATTTCTGTCTCCGTTGCGCAGGGAAAGAACCGGCCGGACGATTGGAAGATCCTCCTGGATGGATTCGCCGAGTCCACAGCTGCCGGGGTCGTTATGCGGGGTCAAGTCGGAGCCAGGGCCGTCGGAATTCTGCTGGGCCTGCAGGCCACGCTCAACCCCTTCATGACGAGTCCGGCTTATCGCGCCATCGCCGATCTCCCGTTGGTCGAACGTGTTGCACGCATGAGGGACCCGGATCTGCGCCGAGCGATCCTCGAGTCGGCCGGGCGCGATCGAGGCGCATCCGTGACCGGGACACGGCTCATCCAGCAGTTCGACCTGATGTTTCCCTTCGGCGATCCGCCGGACTACGAGCCAGATCCCTCCACGTCGATCGCTGCCGAGGCTGCTCGCCAGGGTGTCGACCCGGCCACGCTGGCCTACGACCTCGTCACGGCAGACGGCGGTGAAGCCTTCCTCTATCTGCCGTTCCTCAACTGGGCGGGCGGCAACCTCGATGCCGTCGGCGAGCAGCTCGCCCACCCTGCGTCGATTCCGGGATTGTCCGACGGTGGCGCCCATGTCGGCACGATCTGCGACGCATCGTTCCCGACCACGCTCTTGTTGTGGTGGGGTCGCGATCGACCTACGGGGCGGCTCCCGCTCGAACTGCTGGTGGCCAAGCAGACCAGAGGGACTGCCGAGGCCTTGGGCCTGCTGGACCGGGGTTTGCTGGCACCCGGCCACCGAGCCGACATCAACATCATCGACCACGAAGCCTTGCGTCTCCATGCGCCCGTGATGGCCTTTGATTTGCCGGCGGGCGGCAAGCGCCTGCTCCAACGAGCCGATGGGTATCGGCACACCTTCGTCGCCGGCACCGAGATCATGGCAGACGGCGAGAGCACGGGAGCGACCCCTGGTCGGCTCGTCCGCGGACCGCAATCGGCCCTCTGAACGATCTCGCTCGATGCGCTTTCCCGCTCCGCCCGCAGCCCACATCGTGATCGACGGCGCTGATCCCGTTCTGCCGGCGCGGTGCCCGATCGGTCAGATCGCAGCGTCCGCCCTGGCCGAGGTCGGCGATGCGGCGAGGGACCTCAGCCTGTTGGCCGGGGGTGACCCCGGAGAGGTCCGCACGTCTGTCGAGAAAGGGGCGCAGTCGATCATCTCCTTCGCCATCACGAAGGTCGATGGTGAGGGCATCGCCAGAACCAACCAGTCCAATCCGTTCGTTCGTTCCTATCCGTGTGCCGACGGGCGATGGATCTTCATCCACGGAGGTTTCCCCGCCCTGGCCGACCGGCTGGCCACGGTCCTGGGCCTTGCGTCCGATGCGTCGTTCGACGACGTGGGCACTGCGGTTGCCCGGTGGGAAGGCCAGGCCCTCGAGGACGCGGTCGCCGCCGTCGATGGATGTGCGGCGATGCTGCGCACGGAGAAGGAATGGTTGGTCCATCCCCACGGCGCAGCGGTGGCCGCCCTCGATCCTGTACGGGTGGCACCCGTCGGCGAGTCGATCAGAGGATGGGAACCGAGTCAGCGACGTCCGCTCACGGGTCTCCGGGTCCTCGATCTCACCCGTGTCCTCGCCGGGCCGACAGCCGGGCGCACTCTTGCCGCGCTCGGGGCAGACGTTCTCCAGGTCACCGGTCCGTCGACACCCAACGTGCCGGCGTTCGTGGTCGACACCGGTCAGGGGAAACGCCGCGCGTTCGCCGACTTCGGGGTTCCCCGTGATCTGGTCGCGCTTCAGCAGTTGGCGGTGAGTGCCCACGTGATCGTCCAGGGCTATCGACCCGGTGTGGTCGATCGGTTCGGGCTCGATGTCGAAGCACTTCGGACAGACGGATTCAATGGCGTCTACGCCAACGTCTCGGCCTACGGGCCGGTCGGTCCGTTCGCCGACCGTGCCGGCTGGGAACAACTGGCGCAGGCGGCCAGCGGGATCGCCCTTCTCGAGGGGCAGCAGCTCAAAGGGGATCCGGAAGACGCATCGGCCGTCAAACCGAGGCTGCTCCCCGCGGCAGCATGCGACTACATCACTGGCTATCTGCTGGCCGGGGCCATCGCCCGGCAGCTGGCGATCGGCGATGCCGCCGACATCGATGCGTCTCTCTGTCAGACCGCAGCCATGATCCTGCGAGCCCGCCCTCGCCATGACCCGGCGTTGGCGACGGGGATCGGGACTCCGGAGACCGAAAGCGTCGTGTCCGGATTCGGTCGGGTGAAGAGGCTGACGCCGAACGTCACCGTCGAAGGCCTCGACTTGACGTGGCGCTGCGGTCCGATGGCGATGGGATCGTCCTTGCTCACCTGGAAGGGCTGGAGCAACTGGTGATCAGGGTTCGGGAAGGGACCAGTCGATCGGTGACCGGCCGGCCGCCACCAGCGCCTCGTTTGCCCTGCTGAACGGTCGGCTGCCGAAGAATCCGCGGTGGGCTGACAGTGGTGATGGGTGGGGTGACTCGATCACCACATGCCGCAATGTGTCGATCAGCTTCTTCTTCGACCGGGCCGATGCTCCCCACAAGAGGAACACGACGGTCTCGGGTTTGTCGTTCACGACGCGGAGTACCTGATCGGTGAACACCTCCCATCCCTTCTTCTGGTGCGAGGCGGCGTCCCCGGTGCGAACCGTGAGCGTTGCATTGAGCAACAGCACGCCTTGGGCGGCCCACGCCGACAGGTTGCCGTGGCGTGGTCGAGGGAGCCCCAGATCGGACTCGAGTTCGGCGAAGATGTTCGCCAAGGATGGGGGTGGTCGGACTCCCGGTTTGACCGAGAACGCGAGGCCGTGAGCCTGGCCGGGCCCGTGGTAGGGATCTTGGCCGAGAATCACCACACGAACAGCGGAGAATGCGGTGAGGTGGAGCGCAGTGAAGACCTCGTCGGCCGGAGGGTGGACCGGTCCGGCGGCGCGTTCGGTGGCGAGGAAACCTTGCAGTTCGACCCAGTAGGGCTGGTCGAACTGGTCGCGTAGCAACGGGTTCCAATCGGTCGCGGTCACGAATCGGACGCTACATCGTGTTGACTGTGGCCCGTGTCGACCGGCCCAGCACATGACTTCGATTCCCATCGTTCGAACCAGGCTGAGGTCGAGGCGCCGTGAAAGCCCTGCTGGTCGCGCTTGTCTGCTTTGCTGCGGCCTGTTCGTCGTCGGTCGACGTCGCGGTGTCGTCCACGACCGCGCAACCGACAGCCACTGAGCCGACGACCACGACGGCCCAGCCGACGACGACCACTACCGAGCCGACGACCACCACCACGGTCGATCCGATCGACGAGGTGGTGAGCGGCCTCAGCGTCGAACAGAAGGTGGGCCAGTTGCTGATGCCGGTCCTTGCCGGGACCGACGCCGTCACGCCGTCCCCGGCGCAAGCCTCGATCAATCGCCGGATCGCAGGGGTCGACTCGATCGCCCAGGCCGTCGAGGTGTACTCCCTGGGCGGAGTGTTGTACCTCGGCGACAACGTGGTCTCAGCATCGCAGCTCACCGCCTTGTCGTCGGGAATCCAGACCGCAGCGCAGACGGCGATCCCCGGCATCGGCGCCCTGATCTCGGTCGACCAGGAGGGCGGAAGGGTCAATCGCCTGAGCGACGGGGTCGAGCGCTTCCCTGCAGCGCGAACCCTGGCTCCCGATGCCGAGGCCGTCCGCTCGGCCGCCTCTGCCACGGCGATCGGCGTGGCGGCACAGGGCATCAACATCGTGCTGGCCCCGGTTGCCGATCTCACAGACGGCAACGCCGGCGTCATCGGCAATCGCAGCTACGGAGCCGATCCCGCTGTCAGCGCCGACATGGTCGTCGCGTCGGTCAGCGGCCTGCAGGGTTCTGGGGTTGCGGCAGCGGTCAAGCACTGGCCTGGTCACGGTGCCACGGTGCTCGACAGCCACTCGGTCCTGCCGACGATCGACGTGGATCGGCTGCTGTGGGAGCAACGCGAACGCGTGCCCTTCGCCGCCGCCATCGATGCCGGGGTGGCGATCGTGATGGTCGGTCATCTCGCGTTGCCCGGTCTCGATCCGTCCGGCGACCCGGCGACGGTGTCGATGATCCTGATCGACGAACTGTTGCGCCAGGACCTCGGATTCGACGGAGTCGTGATGACAGACGCTCTCGACATGGGAGCAGTCCGAGATCAGGACCGTGGGGAGCTGGCGATCCAGTCGATCCTGGCCGGCGTCGACATCCTGCTTGCCCCTCCAGACGTCGCTGTAGCCCACGCCGCCCTCGTCGACGCAGTGTCGACCGGTCGCATCAGCGTGGAGCGACTCGATGAATCCGTGGCTCGCATTCTCCGATTGAAGGCAGGGCTCGGGCTCCTCGCCTGACCCCTCCGGTCAGTGACCGAGCAGGACGCTGATGGAGCGTGGGCCGCGGACTTGACCGTTGGCCCACGTGGTCGCTTTGTCTGGGTCGAGTGAATAGTCCGGGAACGCCCGCAACCACTCCTGGAGACCGACGAGCAGTTCGAGCCTGGCCAGATTGGAACCCAGGCAGCGGTGGATGCCGAGGCCGAAGGCCACATGACGATTCTTGGCCCGGTCGAGCTGGAACTCGTGAGCATCTTCGAACACGTCCGGGTCGTGATTGGCGGCCGGGAACGTGACGAGCGTCTGGTCCCCCTCGTGCATCGGGCAGCCGGCGACCTCGGTGTCGTTGATCACCTTGCGGCCCATCGTGACGGGGGCGTAGAAGCGCAGTACCTCTTCGCTGGCGGTGAGCCAGAGCGGATCGTCGTTGTCGACGGCAACCAGTTGTGCGACTTCCTCCGGGTGCTGCGCGAAGTGCCAGAGACCGGATGCCAGAGCGCTCCAGGTCGTGTCGATGCCGGCGATGATCATGAGCTTCACGTAGCCGAGCTTGAGCTGCTGACTGACCGGCTCGCCGTCGATCTCGGCATTGGTGATGAGTGTCAGGAGATCATCTTCTGGCGCAGCGGCCCGTCGCTCCAAGAGGTCGGCGATGTAGGTGTCCATCTCGAGCTGCACCTGTTCACGAACGGCGTTGTCGCGTGGGGCGAGCTGGAAGTTGCGGAAGATCCAGTCGCGGAACATGTCGGCGTCGGACTCGGGGACGCCCAAGAGCTGACAGATGCCGTGGACGGGAATGTGTTGTGCGTACTGGACAGCGGCATCAGCCCCGTCGGCGTCGCCGATCTCGGCGATCAAGTCGCGACAGTACTGTCGCATGCCTTCTTCCATTGGTTCGATCACCCTGGGGCTGAACGAGGGCAGCAGCAACCGTCGGTGCTCTTTGTGATCCGGTGGATCAGAGGTGATCGGAGGTGCCGGGTTCCGCGGTGCATCCGGTCTGGCCACGCTCACGAAGATCGACGAGAAGTCCTCGGTGTTCTTTGCGACTTCGGAGACCGCGGCCATGGTGACGGGCATGTGCGAGCGGCCGTACCGCTCGGTCGTGGCGACCGGGGACTGCTCTCGTACTTGGTTCCAGATGTCGATGGCGTTTGGTCCCCACTGCGGATCGAGCCAGTCCCAGTCGTGCAGCCAATCGGTGACGGGCGGGAGATCCTGCTGCTCGGACTCGTAGATCGACATGGTCAGAACTTAGGGCACGACGTCGGAAGTGTGGCAACCGGCACACGTGCCGGGGAGCGCGAAGTGTCCGGGGTGGAGGACGAAGCCGGTGGCGTCCTCGATGGCCGAGCGAGTGGTGTCGAACAACGAACCGTCGACGTGAACGACGAGTCCGCACTGCTCACACAGGAGGTGGAGGTCGTCATCGCCCGTGAGGTGATAGACGGCACGACCGTGTCCGAGGTGGACATGCTCCACCAGCCCGAGGCCGGCGAGCACGTCCAGGGTGCGATAGACGGTCGATCGATGCACTGACGGATGGGCGCGGGCGACGTGTTCGGCCAGGTCGTCTGCGGTCGGATGATCACCGGCCGACACCAGGGCCTCGATCACGGCTCGCCGCGGTTGGGTCAGTCGGCCGCCGGCCTCGCGAAGCCGGCGCTGGATCTCCTCGACGTTCTGCACCACATCCCGACCGTACACACCGACTGAACCGTCGGGTGGGGATTTGACGCCGTCGTTCGCTAGAAGGGTGAGGTGACCGTGCGTCGACCCACCCCGATCGCGGCCGGCCCGATCGTGCCCGGAACGCAACGCACGCCGCTGGCAGCGATCATGCGGCGCATCGCGTTCGCGATCGGCCTGATCATCTTCATCGCGATCGTGGTCAGACTCGGACGAGGTGGCTACACCGACGTGACCGGGGACCCGATCTCATTCCTCGACGCGCTCTATTACGCCTCCGTCACGGTTACCACCACTGGGTACGGCGACATCACCGCGGTCACGAGCGGGACCCGGTTGGCCACGCTCGTGTTCATCACGCCTGTGCGCATCGTGTTCCTGATCCTCGTCGTCGGGACGACCGTCGAGGTGTTGACCGATCAGACCCGTCACATCCTGCGAACCAACCGGTGGAGGAAACGCGTGAACCATCACATCATCATCTGCGGATTCGGGGCGACCGGCCAGAGCGCCGCCGCCGACTTGCGAGCGCGAGGACGCGCCGCCGAATCGATCGTCGCCGTCGATGTCGATCCGGGCGTCATCGCGGTCGCGAACGCTCTCGGTTATGTGGGCATCACTGGCGATGCGACCTCGACAGCAACGCTGCGCGAGGCCGAGATCGAGCGTGCGGACGGCGTCATCGTCACGCCGAATCGTGATGACACGGCGGTTCTGGTGACCCTGACGGCGCGAGAGCTGAACCCGGACGCCACGATCGTCGCAGGAGGGCGGGAGCAGGAAAACCTCCATCTGCTGCGCCAGGGTGGGGCAGACGAGGTCATCGACGCAACGTCTGCCGTCGGGCGGATGCTCGGGTTCGCGATGGACTCCCCAGGTGCAGTGCGGGTGCTCGACGAGCTCATCGACGCCGGGAGCGGACTCGAACTCGTCGAGTGTGGACCGGAGGACATGGACAGCGGGAGCAAACTCGTGGCGATCGAGCGAGACGGTCGTCGGCTGCCACCAGATCAGGTTTCACTTGCCGACGTCATGCCAGGCGACCGGCTCGTCGTCGTGCGCGAAACCTCGCGCTGACGAGACGACGTACCCCGTGGGCCTTTTTGACTTCGAACAACTCGCCGTCATCCACCTCGCCGCCACTGGTTTCATGGTTGGACTGATCTGGACGATCCATGTCCTGCACTACCCATTGTTCGCGTTCGTTCCCGAGCCTTACCAACCGTTCCAGAGCGAGCACATGAAACGCATCTCGCGGCTGCTGATCGTCCCGTGGGGGATCGAAGTGTTGACCGCGCTCGGTCTCTTCCTGCTCGCTGACGCTGGAGCGCAGCGGGCCTGGTCGTTGGTCGGCGGGGCGCTGGTCGTCGCAATCGTGGGGGTCACGGGCCTGCTGGCAGCGCCTGCGCATGGACGGTTGTTGGAACGGTTCGACGAGGATGAGCTTCGTTCGCTCCTTCGGGTCGACCTCGTCCGTACCTTGCTCTGGACGGCTCGGGGTGCAGTGGCGATCGTGTTGGTCTTCCTGCGTTAGCCGACGAAGTCGAGCAGAGCGGCTGCGACCTCGGCCGGCTTCTGGGCGTGCACGTCGTGATGGGCCGGCTGGAACCATACGGCGCGCCCCTGCCGGAGTCCGGCGATCGCCTCGTCGACGGCAGGAGATGTGCGGTCCCGCTCGGCGGCGTCCCCCGCCGCAGCAACGATGAGCACGGGGTTCTCGATGGTGGCGTACCGGCTCGACGGTTCGTGCTCCCACAACCCGTGGAGCACAGCGAGGTGGTGTTCCAGCGTGAGCCACGGTGCGATGGTGTCATCGGATCGGATCTCGAAGTTCTCGAGCGTCGCTTCGCGACCGGAAGCCGGCCAGTCGACTGCCATCGATTCGATCCACGACGTGATGTCGCTCAGCGGCGTTCCGACCAGTCGCGGTGGAGCCAGTGCATCGCGACACGTTTCCCACTTCGGGTACCGCCGTCGAAGATGGATGAAACCGCCGTCGACCAGAATGGCAGCGGCGATGCGGTCTGCGTGTCGATGGGTCGCCTCGAGTACGACGTTGCCGCCCCACGACTGTCCACCGACGACGGGCCGGTCGAGATCGAGCGCATCGATGAGCTGGACGAGATCGTCGGCGACGGTGCCCATGTCGTACCCGTGGTCAGGTTTGGACGATCGTCCGTGACCGCGCTGATCGAAGGTGAAGACCCGGTGCCCCGCAACAGCAAGACGTTCGGCCACGTCCGTCCAGAGGGTGGCGTTCGAGGCGAGCCCATGGGTGAGGAGGAAGTCTGGGCCCTGGGCGGCGCTGCCAGGATCGAAACGGCGCACTGCGAGTGTGACGCCGGACGGGATCACCACGAGCTCGGGTTCAGGGCTCATGCCGCGGCCAGTATGCGGTCGATCAGACGGGCCATTGCGACCGAATCGTCGATCGGTCTCGGGAACGGAGTGGTGCCGTCGATGTCAGCAACGACGGCCTCGATCATTCGCGTGTATGTGCCTTCGATGCCGGTGTGGGCGTCGCCGATGAGCTGGATGTCGAGGTCTGGGCCGACGATGCGAAGTTCCTGGGCCTCGGGGAGCGCGAAGGACACGAGGCTGTCCAGCGTTCGGCCGCCCGGCCACGTGAGGTGCAACGAGGTGGTGAGATCGACACCTGTCGCCGCATACTCGATTTCGGCCGCCACAGCTTCCGGCTCCGGCCCCCACAGGGCGACGGCAGGGCCGAGTGCATAGATCCCGACGTCGAGCAGTGCGCCGCCGCCTTGGCATGGGTCCCACCGGTAGTTGCCTTCGTTCTCGGGCCCGATGGTGAACGTGAATCGAGTGGTGACGCGTTCGCCGGCTGCGCCTTTCGCTCGGTCGATGGTGTCGGCCCACGGCGGGGAGAACGGCGTCATCCAGGCCTCGAACAGCTTGACGCCGCGGTCGACACAGGTGGCGACCATGCCCGCAGCCTGTTCTGCAGTGGGGGCCAGAGGCTTCTCGCAGAGCACGTGTTTCCCCGCAGCAGCTGCCCGCTGCGTCCACTCGGCGTGCATGCCGTTGGGGAGCGGCAGATAGACGACATCCACGTCCGGGTTGGCGAGGACGTCTTCGTACGAGACGGTCCCGCCCTCGGGATGATGGCGCGAGCCGATGCTCACCAGGCGAGCCCCGGCGGCTCTCTCGATGGCCGGTATGACCGCCTTGGTGGCGACGAAGGATCGGCCGCCGAGGACGCCGAAGCCGAGGCTCATCCGAGATCGATCAATGTGCCGCCCTCGGCTCCCGAGCGGTGTGCTGCTTCGAGGACGGCCACGACGTCGCGGCTCTCCTCGGGTCGAACGGCCAACGGCTCGCCGAGGATGAGGTGATCGGCCAGGTTGCGGTGGAATCCCCAGCCCGGATGGGGGGCTGGCGGAAGCTGTGAGGTGACCAGGCCGTAGTTCGGTTCGTAGCGGGCGAGCTCGAAGTCAACCGGGGCCTCGGCGTGGTGGTGGTACCCGTCGAGGTGGCCTCGCCCAGGTTCGAGGCGCTCGTTGCGCAGTGGTCGATAGTGCCCTTCCATCGTCCCCTGTGTCCCCTGGACGTGGAACTTGGGGCGGCGGATGGCGGCGATGTCGCTCTGGCGGAAGGTCGCTTCGCGCCCGTCGCTCCATTGCATCCACACCGAGAGCTGATCGACGTTGGTGGTGTCGTGCCACACCCGGTTGTGCGAGCTGCAGAGGACTCGGGAGGGAGAATCTCCGTAGAGGCGCAGGATCCAGTCGATGTGGTGGGATCCCCAGTCGTAGACTGCGCCGCCCGAGATGCTGTCTTCCGAGTGCCAGGCCCGGCATGGATGCTCGAAGCTGCCCACGAAGGTCTCGATGTTGAAGAGTTCGCCGAGCAGGCCTCGCTCGACGGCTCGGCTGAGGGCCAGGAAATCTCGGTCCCAGCGGCGCGACTGATGCACGCTGATCACACGTTCGTGTTGCGCGGCGACAGCGATGAGTTCGTCCGCTTCGGCCACGGTGAGGCTCATGGGTTTCTCGACCACGACGTGTTTGCCGGCCCGCAGCAGTTCGAGGGCGAGTCGTGCGTGGTGAACCGGCGGTGTGGCGACGATGGCGATGTCGACCTCCTCGTCGGATGCAGCCCCGGTCGCGGTGTCATACAGAGCCAGGTCAGGAAAGTCGGCCCTGGCCGCCTCGAGTCGATCGGGTGACGTGTCGACGGCTGCGGCGAGACGGAGTCCGTCGGTTTCGGTGCAGGCGAGTCCGTGCATGTAACCCATGCCGCCGAAGGGTCCGTAGCCGACCACGGCGACACCGAAGTCGGTCGTGTGTTGGGGCTCGGGCGCATTCAGGAGTCGACTGATGTAGGTGCCGATCACGGGGTGCCCGAGGGCAGCATCGAGATCCGCAGTGCCGACGGTGACCACCCTGCCCTCACCGAGCGGTCGAACGCACACCACGGGTTCGTGCCGAAATCGGATGCTGCTGGTCGCAGCGATCTGGGCGGTGCCGTTCAGGGTGGCCAGCGTGCGCAACGAGGTGGTGAGTGGCACCTCCCCATCGAGTCGTGCCGCCTCGGGGCGATCGGCGAGCGTGATGAACCACTCGCCGTGCGGTGTTTCACTCGTGACTACGACCCCGGTGAGACTGCTGATCTGCTCGTCGCCGGGATGCGCAACCACGAGGACTGAGCCACCCTGCTCGGCGTGAGCAAGCAGCGCTGCGATCCGGTCGGAGCCGGCCTCACTCGCCCGTTCCCGGAGCACCTCGAGGTCGTCGGATGTCATTGCTGAAGTCGGCATCAGCGCAAAGTAGTTCGCCCGGCCGGCGCGACCTTAAGCGGGCGTTATTTGTCTCCGGCTACATTCATTCCATGTTCGGGGCGTCTGACAGCTCAATCTCCTTTGGTCGGATCGCCGGCGCGCCCGTTCGCATCGGGCCCGGTTCGCTCCTGGTCGCGGCCTACGTCGCCTACAGCCTCGGCGCACAGTGGCTGGACCGGCACGACACGCTGCTCGTCGTCGCGGTGGCGACCCTCACCGGCATCGGCTTCATGGCGTCCATCCTGGCCCACGAGGCCGGTCACGCCATCGTGGCGAAACGCAACGGCATCAACTCTCGCGAGATCCGGCTGTCGCTGTTCGGCGGCGTTGCGGCGCTCGAACGAGGCGCTCCAACCCCTGGGGTCGAGATGAAGGTCGCCTTCGCCGGGCCGGCGGTCAACCTGGTGGCCGCAGCAGCAATGTTGGGTGGCGGTCTCTCTTTGGCCGGCAACGGGCGCGATTCGATTCTGTTCGAGGCGCTCATCTGGTTGGGCGGGATCAACCTCATCCTCGGAGCGTTCAATCTGCTGCCGGGCCTGCCCCTCGACGGCGGCCGGATCCTCACCGGGTTCCTGTGGCGGCGGCGGAACGACCGCACGGCGGCGGTTCGCACCACGGCCAACGTCGGCAAGGTGCTTGCCTATCTCGCGTTCGCTCTCGCTGCCTACGAGCTCATCGTGGTCGAGTCGCCGTTCGGGCTCTACACCGCCTTCATCGGCATGATTCTGCTGAGGGGGGCCGACGGCGAGGTGGCCCGAGCCAGCCTGGTCGACCAGGTGAAGGGTCACACGGTCGGTGAAATTGCCCGCTACCACCCGCCGGTGATCAACGAGTCGGTCAACACGGCCTCTGCACGGGCGTTGCTGCCCTCACCCGGGGCAGCGAATGCCCCCCATCCGATCCGCTGGGCGATCGTGACCGACGACGATGGAATCGCCCGTGGTCTACTCGACCTCGGGCTGCTCGACCGGGCGGCCACGTTGGACGGCACCGATCCGGTGGCCGACATCATGGTGCCGATCGATCAGCAGCGGGCGGCCTTCGAGTCCGAGTCGCTCGACGGCGTGATTGATCGCGGGGTCATGGTCCCCTTCGTCGTGATCGACAGCGAGTGGCATCCAGTGGCCATCGTCGACTCCGTCGGCATCGCCGCGACTGGGGTCCGAGCTTCACATTCACCACTTCCTTCCCCCGGTTGGCAGCCAGATCAGGGTTGAGAGTCGCCGGCTGATGGGCCATTGTTGTCGAAGCTCTTCGGCAAACGGCTCAGGTCGGACCAGGTGGACGCCGATGGCAGAGGATGTTCCGCATGGTTTCAGTTGTCATCGCCTTGGTTGCCTTCCTGAGTGGATGCTCATCCGCTGCCGACGCCGGCCTGCAAGGTCTGGCCTTGGAGCCCCCGATCACCTTCTCGGTCGCCACCGTTCCCGATGCTCCGCTGGCCCTCGTCGTGCCGGCACCGTTGAGCCTTGTGTCGAGTGCCTCGAGCGAGGCAAACCGGGCGTCGTATCGTCTCGCTCCGGGGCTGCCGGTGTCGACACCGATCACCGAGACGCGGGTCGCCGTGATGCCCGAGGCGTTGGCAACCATTGACGTGCTGGTCGACCCGAGCCCTGGCGCCGATCTCCTGATCACGTTCGAGCGTTTCGATGAGTTCCTCCAGCCGAGAGTCTTCCGCATCCTCGCTGATCGCGGTGACTACTACGAGGTCCAGGTGCCGATGCGGCCCAATGAGAGCACCGGCTACATCCATCGCGACGATGTCGAGGTCGTCACGACCAACCAGCGAATGCTGATCGATCTGTCCGATCGATCCGTCATCGTCTGGGACGGCGAGGAGGTCGTGCTCGACACGACGGGTTCCATCGGTCAGCCCCAGTCTCCGACGCCCACCGGCAGTTTCTACGTTCGCAACGTGTTCGAGTGGGACGCCGAATCGATCTACGGGCCCTACGTGATCCCGCTGTCGGCGTATTCGGAGGCGATCGACCAGATCAACGGCGGGGACGCCGTCGTGGCCATCCACGGGACGCAACGCCCCGACCTCATCGGCGCGGCGGTATCACTCGGATGTGTTCGTTTGGAGAACGACACCCTGCGCGAGCTGGCCGCCATCGTCGAGCCGGGCGCACCGGTCGAAATCGTCCCCTGATCTTCCGCTCCGAGGCCTCACGCCATATGACAGGCGTCACAGCCTGAGGTAGCTTGCGCCCGAACCAACGAGCGCGAGGGGACCACGATGGTCGAGAAGTGGCTGGTCGAGACCGATCTGAGCGAGGAGTTCGACTTCTACACGAGAGCGAACATCGGTGAGGTCTTCCCCGACCCTGTCGCCCCGTTCTCGTTCTCCTACTTCCAGAACGAGAACGGTCTTGGCGGCTCGGAGATGGGTTTTCGCAACGCGTACTACCGCATCGGTGTGATGACGCCGGACGAGTTGCCGGATGACGAGTGTGTCTTCCTCGGCGTGACCGGCGGCTACGGCTACCTCAACGCGACCGCGTTGCGCATGCTCGGCCACCGCGCCCCTGGCATGTCATCGAAGGACATCGACGATTCGTTCTTCGGCGATGCCCCCGGCGTGCCGGAGTTCGTGGTGAAGGACGGTTTTGATCGACCCGACCTGACCGAGAAGATCGGGGAGACCTTTGGCTGGGTGCTGACGACGCCGTCCCTACCGGATGTGCTCGAACACGAGCGTCAGATGAACGAGCTTCGGGCCAATCGCCCGGATCTCGCGTCGATGAGCGATCAGGAGTTGCTCGACTACAGCCTCGCCGTCGCAGACGAACACTTCGAGAAGCTGTTCACCGAGCACATCTTCATCTCGTTCCTCGCGACGCTGCCCATCGGGATCATCACTGCCGTCTGCACGGCCGTCGGCAAGCCCGAGGCCACGCTCAAGCTGTTGGCCGGCCTGGGCGACGTCGAGTCCGCCGCTCCTTCCATGGAGATGTGGAAGCTCGGTCGTCTCGTGGCCGAGTCCGATGCCCTGATGTCACTGTTCGACGTGGGCTACGAAGGCCTCGACGCCCGGCTGCGAGCGAGCGATGCGGACGATGCGGCGAGGTTTGCCGAAGCCTTCGATCGTTTCCTCTACTCCTACGGCTGCCGCGGGCCGAACGAGTGGGAAGTGCGGTCGCCCACCTGGGAGACCGAGCCGGACCTCGCTCTTGCCGCCATCGACCGCATGCGCCTGTCCGCAGCATCGCAGGCTCCGCAGCTCCACAACGACGACAAGCGGGCGGAACGCATGGCGCTCGGGGCCGAGATCGCAGCCATGGTCGAAGGCGATCCCGAGACCCACGGGCAGTTCCTGGCTGCGCTCAACTCGGCGACCGTGTTCATGCCGGGTCGTGAGCGGACCAAGACCAACAACATCAAGCTGGTCCACGAGCTCCGCATGGCGCTCCACGAGATCGGTCGCCGTCGGGTCGCCGCCGGCACCTTCCATCGCCACGACGATTTCGGCCTGCTGAGTCGAACCGAATTGAAGGAAGAGGTGGCCAACCCCGGCACATACACAGACGACCTGCCTCGGCGTGAAGCGCTGATGACGGAGGTGGCGGCGCTCCAGGAGCCGTTCCTGTTCCACGGTGGCCGCCCGGACATGAGCACCTATCCCCGCCGAGATGCCGTGGTCATCACGCTGGTCGAAGCCGGGGAGGTCGTTCAGGGCGTGCCCGGTTGTCCCGGACAGTACGAGGGCATTGCCCGCGTCGTCATCGACTCCCACGATCCCACCGCACTCGAGCCAGGCGACATCCTCGTCGCCCCCATCACCGACCCGTCGTGGACCCCGTTGTTCGTGCCGGCCGGTGGTGTCGTGGTCGATGTCGGTGCGCCGTTGAGCCACGCCATCATCGTCAGCCGCGAGCTCGGGATCCCGTGTGTGGTGTCGGCCACCGACGCCACCAAGCGCATCCCCGACGGTGCCACGATCCAGGTCGACGGTGACACCGGGGCGGTGACCATCATCTCGTTGCCCTAGCGAGAGCTGCGCTGGCTAGAGCTGCGTGACTTGGCCGACGAACAACACCATGCCGCTCTCGGCATGGCGAATCACATAGAGGAAGGGGCGGTCGGCGGCGATCGTGAACTCGGGTTCGGGCGGCCCGGACTCGCCCACGCCAAGGCCGGTGGCCGCTGCGGCCTCGGTCCCGATCTCGTCGACCGAAATCACCGCAGCGTGCACGGCACCGTCGATGTAGCCGTCAGCGATGGCGGGATAGACGCCGGGAGCGGCACCCATCTCGGTGAGCCATGGCAGGAGATCGATGTCGGACTCGGCCTCCCACTTGGGCAGGAGCAGTTCGTACGGGCCAGGGGTGATTGCCGCATCGATCTCGTCGAGCGTGGTCTGGGAGAGGTCATCACGGAACGAATCGAAGTCGTCGGGAACGATCACCAGCATCGAGTACTCGTCGCCCAGGTAGGGGAGCTCTGCCGCCGCCCATCCATCGCCGAGCCCTCGGGGTGCCGGCTGTTCGAGCTCACGCATGAAGGTGGTGGTCGACTGGCTGCCGTCGATGTTGGTGAACGGTGCGTCGACTGTGCCGTACTTCAGGAAGATCAGCTTCCACTGCGCCTTGAAGTAGACGGCGTCGGTGAGGACCAGCAGCGTGTTGCCGTCGATGAACTCCTTGGGCAGCAGCTCGGGGATGAGCTGGTTGGTCTGCTCGGAGACCCAGTCATTGATCCGGGCTCGGCTCTCCTCCGGTGCGTCGACGTCGATCGTCTCGATGTCGGCTCCGTGATGGGTGGCCATGAGGTCGACCCATTCCTGGCCGAGCTCGAGTCCCTCCCGAGGCCAGATCCGGTCGGCGATGGTCACGATCGGCGTTGGCTCGTCCGCCATCGAAATGCTGGTGCCGTTGCTCTGTTCGATCGACTGATCGATCGCGTTCCATGCGTCGTGGGCGCCGATCCCATCCGGCAGGGCGAATCCCTCGTCGATGGCGGCACCCGTCGGCTGGTCTGCTGCGGCCCGAATCATCAGCAGCGCGTGCCCGATGCTCAGCGGGCTCAGGATCGTGTTCGCGTCTGACGGTTGATCCCTCAGCACCTCGAAACCGGCATCATTGAATCCGGCGGCGAGGTCGGCCACGGGCGCCGTCGACACGCTCGCGGCCCGAACCGTCCCGTCACTCGGAGCGACGGCCACGGTCTCACCTCCACCCGAGCCGCAGGCGGCGGCGATCAGGGCGAGGGTCAACAGAGAGATCAGGGCGCGGCGCATGTTCGTTTGGACGATCGTCGGGCGGTCCTGGTTCCTTCTCACGAGCTGATCCGGTACCGGTAGCCCGCTCTGGTTCGATCGATCCGGTCGATCAGGTGGGCGGCCTGGAAGCAGAACGCCAGCTTCTGGGCAGCATCGCGACTGCATTTCGCCTGGTCAGCGATATCGGCAGTGGTGAATGTGTGCGGAAGGGTCGAGGGGAGCAGGCGCCGCAGATCGAACACCGAGTCGAAGCGTTGCTGATCGATGATCTCCTCGATCTGGCGGTCGACGGTTCGGTAGCCGCCTCGTCGTCGCCGCAACGAAGGGTCGTGAACCTGCTTGCGAACCTCGTCGAACAGCACCACTTCGAGGCTGAGATTGGGGTGGTCGAGCAGGGTAGGAATGCTGACCAGCTCGTCGAACAACGAATAGATCGAGCCCCGTTTGGGGGAGCGGCGAGCGCTCACTCTCGCGTCGGAACTCCTGCGTTCGAGTCTCGTCCGGACGGCGATGGGGTGGACGAGCAGCAGGCGGTGGTCGCCCAGCAGATGATCGAGCTTCTTGCCCATCGCGCCGAACGAGCCCGTTTGGATCTCGACCAGCAGCTCGTCTGTGGTACCGGGCGACTTGACCAAGTCGACAACGAACCGACCGAACGGGACCTCGAAGGTGTCACCGGGGTCGGCGAAGTGTCGCTTGAGCATCGCGTGCAAGCTTCCCTCGTTGAGCTGGCCGATGCCCGGCTCGGTCGTTTCGGCCGTCACGAAGGTCGCAAGCCGCCGTCGGAGTAGAGGAGCTGGGCGTTGATCCAATGCCCCTCGGCTGAGCACAGGAACCGCACGAGGTTGGCGCAATCCTCCGGGCGCCCGATCCGAGATTGGAGGTTGCGCTCGAGGCAGGCCTCGACGATCTCGGGCGTCATCCAGCCGGTGTCGGTGCCGCCAGGGTTGATCACGTTGGCCGTGATGCCGAGCTCGGCGAGCTCGGTGGCGGCGGCGATCACGATGCGGTCGAGTGCCGCCTTGCTTGCTCCGTATGGAAGGTTGAACTCAGCATGATCGCTGGTGATGGCGATGACGCGACCTGTTGGCTCCCCGTCGCCGGCGGCGGTCGTGAGCCGTTCGGCGAAGGCCTTGATCAGCAGCCAGGTCGCTCGAGCGTTGACAGCGAAGTGGAGGTCGAAGCTCTCGACCGTGGTGGTCAGAATCGACGAGTCGACCGACTCGCAATGGCACATCACGAGCCCGGTGAGTGGTCCAGCCGCCTCGGTCGCCCGGCGGATCAGGTCCTCTGGAGTGTCGGGCTGTGCGAGGTCGGCCTCGAGGTGGGCGAGACCGAGCTGCGGAGGCCCTTTGGGATCGGCGCCCCACGGCATCTTCTCGTCGTAGCCGACGTGGCCCGAGGTGACGACGGCCCAACCATCGTCGGCCAGAGCGGTGGCAATGGCGGCGCCGATTCCGATCGAGCGGCCGACGCCGGTGACGAGCACCGCTTTCTGGGTGCCGGCATCGGTGCGCGGATCTCGGGCCATCGGTCAACCGTAGTTCGCCCGCTCGAGCACCCGATGGCATTCATTGACTGCGTTGATGTTCGGCGAGGCCGGGCCATGGCCGCGTACCCCCTGCTCGAGATGGCGTGGAGGAGCCATGGCATCAGGGCGCTCATGGCGACCGATTCGCTCGCCTGATCGATGACAACCCTGATGTAGCTCATCTGCTCGAGCGCGACGAGCAGCTGCTGATCGAGAGTGCCGGTGGACTCACGCCTGAGGAGTTCCGGCGGCTGTGCAACCGGTGGCGAGACCTAGCCGATCCCGATGCGGCCTATGCCCGGTGGCGTCGGCGTCACGAACGCCGCCATCTGTCGATGGCTCACGACCTCGAGAGCAATCTCGTGTTCGAGGGCCGCCTCGATGGGGCCGATGGCGAAGTCTTCTTTCGGGCGGTCTCCAAGCGCGAGAACGAATTGTTCCTCGCCGACCGGGCTGCCGCCCGAGTCGAGCTCGGCCGTACGCCGACCGTTGGCGAGCTGCATCGCACCTCGGCACAGCGCCGAATCGATGCCCTGGCCGATCTCGTCCGAAGGGGTGCCGGCGCCACCGACGAGAACGATCCGGAGTCCGATCCCGCTGTCTCGATCAATTACCTGGTCGACGATGAAACGGTGCAGGAAGGGCTCGACCGAGTCTTCGGCCCGGGCGACAGCTCCGCCGGCGGGCCGTGCGATCGTGGTGCCGACACCTCGGCCGCCTTCGATCCCCGTCGCTGCTGCCAGACACTCGATGGTCTCTCCGTGCCACCCGAGGTCGTGATTCGCGATGCGTTCCGAGCACGGATTCGGCGAGTGGTCTTCGAAGGAGCGTCTGTCATCATCGATGCCGGCCGGTCCCGTCGACTCCTCGATGGTCCGCAGCGCGACCTGGTCTGGTTGCGAGATCGTCGATGTCGCCACCCGTTCTGCACCACCTCGCATTGGCGTTGCGAGATCGATCATGTCGTGCCCGTTTCAGACGGCGGCGCGACGGACCTGACCAACGCGGCGCTGTTGTGCCCGACGCACCACGACGACAAGTCGGCGGGCCGCGTCTTGGTGCGGGCCGGGCCCAACGGGCGGCTCGAATGGTTCCGGCCCGATGGCCAGCTCCTCGGTGTCAGCTGAGCTCAGTTCAGTACTGGCTCCAGCGCGTGAGTGATGCGACCGAACGACGTGACGTCTGAGCTGCGATGGCAAGTCGCTGGATCGTCGTTCGAGTCGGGACGCGCCGATTCGATCTGCCCTCGACGACGAGGTCCATGTCAACGCGAATCTGACCAGCGCCTGCTGGTGGCAGCGGCGCGCCGTCGACCAAGGATCCGGTGATGAAGCGTTCAGGCGACTCGCCGAGCCAAGCGACGACTGCCAGCACGCCATCGGCCTCGGCATCAGTCGCAGCGCCGAACCGTCGGATCGTCGACGCGGACACGCCGACCTCGCGCGCCAAAGCCGCCATCGAGAGCTTGCGTTCCGAGCGAGCTTGATCGATCCGGACACTCAACATGCCCAGATCGAACGGATGCGAGTCGACGGGTCCACCAACGGGTGCCAGGAGTGGAGGGCCACCGGCGCCAAGCGGCCGGACGAGGAGGACTGTCGGAACCCCGTCCGACCAGACAATGTGCCGCTGTACGTAAAATCCGACCTTGTGGGCGACGCGTAGCGAGGTGTCGTTGTCCGCGGCGATGACGCATATCACTTCGCCGTTGTGGTGTGCGTCGGCAACCGTGAGCAGGGCAGCCGTTGCCTCGGTCGCATAGCCCCGGCCCCTCGCGTCTGGCGTGAGTCGCCAACCCCACTCGAGCCGGTCGAGCCCGTCGATGACGATGCTGCCGACGCCCGTGTATCCGACGATCCTTCCCGTAGATTTTTCGACGATCGGCTGCTTCGCGTATGGCAGAGTGGCGGCAAGGGCCAGCATCTGATCGAAGCGTGCGCCAGCCGACCCGACATCGAGAACGTCGCTCCAAAAGACCGTGAACGCCTCGTCTGTGAACAAGTCGACGAATCGCCGACGGTCGGCTTCGACGGGAGCTCGGATCACGAGCCGATCTGTTTCCACGACTTCCACCGTACGAGTGGGGCACCCCCGGCGCTCGTTCGGTCGGTTGTGCGATCGGGTGGGCTGCTCGGGTTGCTGAATGCCGGCCCGCTACTTGCTCGATGCCTCGGCACCACTGGCTTCCACGGCGATGAAGCGAGAAATGCTTCGCGGCGCGAACCCGACTCGCTCGTAGAAGTCCTGAGCCGGTTGGTTGGCTGCGTAGTGATCGACGTGGGCCTCGACACACCCGCGTTCCCGTCCCCAATACGAGCAGACCCACTACTTCGCCAGACGACTTTGCAGCCAGCACGAGAGCGTCGGGAGACTCGATCAGTTGCTCGAGGTCTTGGCGGCCCTCCCGCTCGGGCCAGGTCGTGTCCGAGAACGGATCGTGCCGGCCGGCATCCTCCTGGAACAGTAACGATTCCAGCGCGACCAGAGCGGTGATGTCCTCTGGCTGTGCATTGGCGACCTCGATCTCGTTCGACCTCATGCTCGGGCTCCGCGACAAACGAAGGCGCCGGTACGGGTTCGGATGTGCAGAACTCCGTTCCCGAAACGACGCTGGAGAACGTCTCGGAACTCGATGGCTTGTTCGGCAGTCGCCGTCTCGCCGGGCGGGAACGACAACCCGTAGGCGACTGCGGCGTCGAGATCGGTCACGAGCAGGTCGTTGTCGTAGGCGTGCCATGAGATCGACCCGAAGTGTTCGCGGAGACGACGCTCGCCTGTGTCGATTCCGAACACCTCGTAGAGCCGGTCCTCGTGATCGCCGAACACGTCGGTGATGGCGTCCTTCATCGAGTCCATGTGGCCGTAGCCGTTGGTCGATGCCAGCAAGACTCCATCTGGGCTGAGGACTCGCGCCAGTTCGCCGACCGCTCGATCAGGATCGGGCACGTGATAGAGCATGTGGTTGGCAACCACGATGTCGAACGAGTCGTCGGCGAACGGCAGTTCCTGAACGTCGCACTCTCGAGACGTGACGGTCGGGAAACCGGCGGCCGAGGCCCGCCGGGATGCGGCGTCGACCATGCCGGGGGAGAGGTCGGTCAATGTCACGTTGACCGATCGTGGCACGACGGTCGTGTCCCAGAAGCGACCACTCCCGGTGCCGCACTCCAGTACTCGGGCCGACGCCGGCCAGTCGATCAGCGCCGCCTCGAAGTCGGGGAAGGCGAGGTCGGCAGTCGAGAATCGTTGATGGAGCGCAGTGCGAGCATCGAGCTTCGACGTGTCGCCGTACTGCTCATCTCGGAGGTAAGTCTGGTCTCCGCCGGCGAATGGCGCTCGATCGTTCATCGGGTCAGCCTTGCACAGCGCTCGGAAGTAGCTTCGGAGGATGACTGAAGGATCACCGCTGGCCCTGCAGATGGCGGCTCGGGTCGAGAAGCTCGATCCACCGTTGGTGGACGACATCCTCGCCGCTGCGGCACGATCGGTGATCGAGCTCCTCGAGGACGAGCGCAGCCAGCCGGAGGGTGAGTGGCACGAGGCGGTGACGGCGTGGAACGGCGCTCGTATTCGCAAGATCATGCGACGAGGCCGTGGCTCGCCGTGGGAAAGGGCGCAGGACGTGGCCGGGGTGACCGTGCGCGTGGGTACTGCGGAGGTGAGGGCGTTCATTCCTGGTCCCCTCGACGAGGCGCCTCGAGACCTCGCCAAGCTGCAGATCCAGTCGACACCTCTCGACGAGCCCGAGATGGTCTCGGAGCAGCCGGCGATCGAGGTGGGGGAGTTGGTGATCGCCGTGACGCCGGACCTGGAGATGAGTTGGGGAAAGCTGGCCGCGCAATGTGCCCATGCCGGCCAGCGAGCGTGGGAGCGGGCCGAGCCGGCGGCCAGGGATCGTTGGCGAGCTGGTGGCTCGCGAATTCTAGTGGTGCATCCCGACGGTGGGTTGTGGGACGAGCTCCGGGCCGGGCCGGTCGAGGAGATTCGTGACGGCGGGTTCACCGAGATCCCGGCCGGTTCGCTGACGGCGATCGGTTGGATCGAAACATCGAACTCTGGAGAGAACAAAGGCTGAGGGTGTGAAAGAGAGCATCACGATATATCGTTAACTCTTGTACGGCCGTCCATCGTGGGCGGTCGATCAGAAAACAGGAGGTACCCAGATGGGTACGCACAATCACAATCATGAACACAATCACGAACACCACATTCACGAGGACGACGACAGTAGAGGCCCCCGCGGCCGGCGTCGTCGAGGACCCGGGGGACACGGCCCAGGCCGAGGACCCGGGGGACGTGGGCGAGAGCGAGCGAAGCGAGGCGCGGTTGCCAACAGCGTCATGCTCGTGCTCGCCGAGCGAGCACCCCTCCACGGCTACGAGCTGATCGCCGAACTCGAGGAGAGAAGCGAGGGGCGCTGGCGACCCAGCCCGGGGTCCATGTATCCGACCCTCGGTCGGCTCGAAGGCAAGGGTCTGATCGCAGGAACCATCGAGGAAGACGGCGACGGTAAGAAGAGCTACGAGCTCACCGACGAAGGACGAGAATGGTTGGAGCGTCGCGACCCAGACGCTCCGCTTCCGTGGGCCGATGGCGAGACCGGGCCCGGCGGCGGTTTGCGCCCGCTGGTGGCCGAGGTGATGTCGGCAACGAAGCAGATCGGTCGTTTCGGCGACGACGAGCAGCGAGCAGCCGCAACCGTGGTCTTGAAGAACACCAAGGCCGAGCTCTACAGGATCCTCGCCGGAGGAGTTCGGTGACGGTCAGCCGGCCAGGTCGCCGAGTTGGCACTTGGCATCGAGGATGAGCTCGGGGTTTGCGCACCCCCGAGCGAATCCAGCCAGTCTCCGTTCGATGTCTCGTCCGAGGAACCACATGCCGATGCGATCGGCGAGTATTCGCTGATCATGGTGAGGCGATACGGGACCGGGTGAGCGTGCGAACCCCCTTGGCGAGACGTTCAGCGCCATCCAGCAGCTCTTGCCGAATCACGAAAGGGTCCCACCGGTAGCGCACCTCCTGCTGACTCTGGGAGAGGGCGAAGGCCGACGCGGCATCGACGGGAAGCAGCGTCGTTGACTCGACTCGCGGCATCAGCGGCTCTGCATCAGTCGGCGCTCACTTCGTGATCGAGGACGGCGTCGGCATCGAGATACTGGTCGTCGTCGAGTTCGACCACGACTCGTTCGAGCGTGCCCGTGAACTCGTTGGGACTGGCGTAGTGCGACACGGGGGTGCCCCGATCGAGACCGATGTCGAGGCCGGACCACGAGATCAGGATCCAGAAGATGTTCTCGGTCTCGAAGCTGCCGGCCGGCTCACCGTCGATGAGCAGCGTTCCGACGCCGTGTTTGATCAGCCCGTCGCCGCTGCGCTGCATGTGGAAGCCGAGCTGATGGCGGCCGGCAGGCACCGGACGATCCGATCGCAGCAATTGGTGTGAGCCGCCAATGTTCAGGTCGTGGACGAGATGGCCGTCCTCGATGAACAGGGAGTAGCCGCTGGTCAGATCACCGTGGGCGACGAGCACACCGGTGGCGCGTTCGTCCGGAATGACGACATCAGCGGTGATGGTGTAGCTGCGGCTCCGCAGATCGGGTGCGACATCTGACGGGAGGTGACCCATGCCGGCCCAGAACTCATAACGCGTCCGCCCGGCGCGATGTCGTTCTGCGTTCTCGGCGAACCGGTCGGCGAAGCGATCGTCCAAGGGGAGCACCTGGTGGGCTTCGGCCTGCTCCCACCACAGAGCGATCATGCCGGCCAGTCGTTCCGGCTCGGTCTCGGACAGATCGTCGACCTCGCTGAAGTCCTCGGCGAGGTGATAGAGCTCCCACCGATCGTCCTCGAATGGCGTGCCCGGCGGATGGTAGGCCACGGCCTTCCAGCCGTCGTTCCAGATGCCTCGGTGGCCGAACATCTCGAAGTATTGGGGCGGATGATCGCCGCCGGCAACGGCGAAACTCGTTCCCTCGATCGGTTGTTGATCGACACCGTCGACCGAGTCAGGAGCGTTGATGCCGAGCCGGTCGAGAATCGTGGGTGTGAGGTCAGCGGCGTGGCAGAACTCGTGCCGGAGGCCGGCCTCGTCTCCCGGCCAGGCGATGACGAGGGGATCCCGGATGCCGCCGCCATGGGTGTTCTGCTTGTAGCGCTTGAGCGGTGTGTTCGACGCCATGGCGAAGCCCCACGGGAAGTTCGAGTGGGTGTCGGGGCCACCGATGTCGTCGATGCGAGCGATCTTCATGTCGATGTCTTCAGCCATCAGGTTGAACGGACCCATCGCGTTCACGAATCCGTTGGGCCCACCCTCCTGACTGGCGCCGTTGTCCGACATGACGACGATGGCGGTGTCGTCCATCTGGCCGGTCGATTCGACGAAGGCCACGAGGCGAGCCAGGTGCTGATCGAAGTGGTGGAGCATGGCCGCGTACGCTCCACCGAGTCTGGCGAAGAGCCGCCGCTCGTCGTCGGTGTGCTCGCTCCACGGTTGGACCATGTGGTTACGGTCCGGCAGACGGGTCCCAGCCGGCACGATGCCGAGGTCGATCTGGCGGGCAAGGCGGTCCGAGCGCATCTGATCCCAGCCCTTGGCGTACACCTCGGCGTAGTGGTCGATCATCTCCGTCGGGGCCTGGTGGGGAGCGTGACAGGCGCCGGGGGCGACCCACATCAACCACGGGGCCTCTGGGGCGCCGGCGCGGTGATCGGCCAGCATGGAGATGCTCTGGTCGATGAGGTCCTCGGTGAGGTGGTAGCCGGACTCGTATGTGCCGGGTGCCGTGACGTGACTGTTGTCGCGAATGACCTCTGGTGAGTACTGGTCGGTCTCGGCGTCCAGGAAACCGTAGAAGCGATCGAAGCCGCGCCCGAGCGGCCATCCGTTGAACGGACCGGTCGGGCCAGACTCGGTGAGCGGGGTGACGTGCCACTTGCCGATCATGTAGTTCCGGTAGCCGCTGGGCCGGATCATCTCGGCCAGCGTGCCCGCCGACCGGGCGATCTTTCCCCGGTATCCGGGGTGGCCACTGTCGAAGTTGGCGAGGCACCCGACGCCGACCGAGTGGTGGTTTCGTCCGGTGAGCAGGGCCGCGCGCGTGGTGGAACACATCGCCGTCGTGTGGAAGTTCGTGAAGCGCTGACCTCTCGACGCGATCGCATCGATCGTGGGTGTGGCGATCTCGGAGCCGTAGCAACCGAAGTCGGCGAAACCGACGTCGTCGAGCAGCACGATCAGCAGATTCATGAGGGTCTCCCGGGGAAGAGGCCGAGGATCCGCCAACCGAGGTCGGGGAATCCAGAGGCATCGGCGGTCTTGGCCGAGGCGATGTTGTCCTCGGCGTGGAGGTAGATCGGTACGGCACCATCGTCGAGGGCCCGGCGAGCGGCCTGAGTGACGAGACGTTGTGCCCAGCCTCGCCCTCGATGGTCCTCTTCGGTGACGACGGCCAATTCGTGACCGATGCTGGTGTGGATCTTCCGGCCGATGCCGGCGGCGACCACACCATCGGCCGGATCGCCGTCGAAACCGACCAGCACCTCGCCGTTGAAGGGGATCAACCACTCGGGTACGCGCGGGTCGGTCGTGGGGAGCCAGATGCCGGGATCGTCGCTTGGCGTAGGGGCGCCGCTCCATCGAAAGATGCCGCGCCCGAAACGCCACGACGGGCGACCCAGCGTTGACGCGATCGAGGCACCGACCTCGTCGACCGTCGTCCCGAGAGCCCGGACGGCGCCGACCCGAAGCGGATCGACCGAGATGACGGCTCCATCAAGCGTTTCCACACCTGTCATGGGGCGGACCGAGCCGTCCCAGGCCGGCTGTTCCCTGAGACTCGAGCCGACGATGGAGAGTTCAGAGGCGGGAGGCCATGCTCCCAACCATTCGCGCAAAAACTCGTGGAGTCGTTCCTCGATCGGGTCGGCGATCACGAGCGGGGCAGCCCGAGCAGATGCTCCCCGATGATGTCGCGCTGCACCTCACTGGTGCCGCCGCCGATGGTGAGCGCCCGGCTGAACAGGTACGACCAGTGCCAGAGGTCGAGGTGTTCCGCCTCCTCGTTCTGGACGCCGCACATGCCGGCCGCGCCCTGGAGGTCCTTTGCCAGGCTGGTGATGGTCTGCCCGTGTACGTCGCTGAGTGCTTTACGAATCGAGGCGAACGGTCCGGGATCCTTGCCGCCGAGCGCCATCGTCATCATCCGGTAACCCAGGAGTTCGAGAATGGTCTTCTCTGTGTAGGCAACGGCCGCCTTCTGCCGGAGCAGCGGATCGGTGATCGATCCCTTGGCCTGCTCGAAGAACGCATCGCTGGTCGGCCCCATGCCCCAGATGACGCCGCCCTCAGAGAGCGACAGTCGCTCGTTGCCGAGCGTCACCTTCGCCAGCCGCCAGCCGCCGTTCTCGGGGCCGATGCGATTGGCGACCGGGATGCGGACGTCGTCGAACCATGTCTCGTTGAAGTGGTTCCCGCCCGTCATCTCGACGATCTTGCGAACGTCGATGCCGGCCGTGTTCATGTCGACCACGAAGTAGCTGATGCCCTCCTGCTTGCGGCCTTCGGTGCTGGTCCTGGCCAGGAGGATCCCCCAGTCGGCGGTGTTGGCCCAGGTGCTCCAGATCTTCTGTCCGTTCACGACGTACTCGTCGCCGTCGCGCACCGCTGCCGTGCGGAGCGAGGCAAGGTCACTCCCCGCGTCCGGCTCGCTGAAGAGCTGCGTCCACTCGGTCGTTCCGTCGAGGATCGCAGGCAACCAGCGCTGCTGTTGTTCCTCGGTGCCACCGGCCAGAATGGTCGGACCGGCCCAGCCGACGGCGATCGAAACTCCGGGGAACTCGACGCCGGCGGCACTGAGTTCCTCGTCGATGATCAGTTGATGTTCGACGTCGGCATCGAGCCCCCAGGGGACGGGCCAGTGGGGTGCCACCAGGCCGCGTTCGGCCAGCTGGGCCCGGGTCGGGTCGGGATGTTCGGCCAGCCATTGTCGGATCACCGATCGCCGCGGGTCGTCGAGGTCGGGGACGTCGAAATCCATCAGAACTGGCTTGTGGAGGTCGGCAGGCCGAAGGCCATACGGCCGAGTGGCTCGAGCAGGCGAGGGGCGATCATGCCGTGTTGCGTGGCGACGTGAACATCTCGGAACACGCGTTGCAGGCGGCTGGTCAGATACACGGAGGTCCCGCCGCCGGCGTGATAACAGAGGTCGACCGCTTCGGCTGAGCGAAGAGCGGCGTTGGTCGAGGCCAGGCGCAACAGGCGTTTCTGCTCGTCGGTCAGACGGGCTTCGGCTTCGGCGAAATCCCAGCATTCGGCGACGATCTCTCGTACGAACGCACGGGCAGAACGAACATTGGCTTCGGCCCTCGCAAGGTCGGCCTGGATCACCGGTCGCTCGGCAAGACCCTTCGAGCTGCCCGCCGGCTGCTTCTCCGCCAGGGCAATCAATTCGTCGATGGCTCGCTCGGCCAGGCCGAGCGTCACGGCCGACACTCCCAGCGCAAGCGCACCGAGGAACGAGAATCGGTAGAGCGGGCTGTCGGTGATCGGTTCCGGATTCGCTGCGAAGTCGACCCATCGACCCTCCGGCACGAAGGCGTCCGTTGTCCGGTAGTCGGTCGAGGCCGTGCCCTGCAGACCGGCAACGTGCCAGGTGTCGAGGAATTCGACATCGTCGATGTCGAAGAACACGAACGGTGAGCCTCGTTGCCCCTCCATCGTGACGCCGCCGCCGAACCATGTGCAATGGCTCGACCCCGAGCCCCACGCCCACTCGCCGGTGACCCGCACACCACCGTCGGTTGCGGTGGCGACGCCCTTTGGCATCCCGAACCCACCCGTGACGGCCCGCGGATCACCGTAGATCTCCTCGGCAAACTGCGGCGGGAGGAAGCCGGCGTTCAGGGCGGTCGTGCCGCCGATCATCACGCACCATCCGGTGGCGCCGTCGTGGTAGGCGGCCTGCTCGATTGCATCGAGCATGTCGCCTACCGATGCCTCGAGGCCGCCGTACCGCTTCGGGATCCACAGTCGGAAGACCTCGGAGTCGATCAGCGCATCGACGATGTCGCGAGGCAGCCGCCCGGCCTGCTCGATCTCGTCGGAGCGAGCATCGGCCATGGCCAGAGCGGCCGACAGTTTCGGCTCGATGGACAGCATCAGGTCATTCTGGACCGGTGTCCACCTCCGGTGCACGTCGTGTTGCGAACGCAAGCAGTGCAGCAACCCCTCCGGCGAGGAGGGCGAGGGCTCCCACCGCTCCGAATTCGATGTTGTTCCAGCCGCTGAGGACAGCGGCTCCGCCGACGATGAGGAACATGATTCCGACGGAGAGACTGAAGGGACGGGGACGCTTGGTCTCAGCCATGGTGCACCTCGACGTAACCGAAGGTCACCTCGACGTCGAGGGTGATGGTCGGGCGATCGCCGGCACCTGTCGACTGGTTGGAGGAGGCGTCGGTGAACACGCCGGCCACCTCGCGGCCGAACAGGTCGGAGTAGCCGGCCGAGACGTCGGCGTGGACCTCGACATTCACGTCCTCGGGAAGCCAGATCTCGGTGTAGCCGGCACCGACATTGACCTCGATCGTGTGATCCTCGGTGAACGAAACCCGTCGGAGATCGAGCTCGAGCGGTCCGGCGCCGAGGTCGTAGCTGGTGCGTACGTCTGCCTCGTTGACCGGGGTGTAGTCACGGGTGCCGGTGCCACCCTCGGCAAGTGCGTCGACGCCGGGGGAGAGGGCCAGGCCGACCGCCAGCAGCAAGCCGATCGGCACGAGCCCTCTGGCTCGACCGCGGAACGCCCCGTACACGAGACCACCTCCGACGACGGCCAATGCGGTCCCGAACACCGCTGCGGCCGGGATGTTGGGCCCGAACTGATCCATGGTGAGAAGGAGCCCGATGGCGACTGCAGCGATCGCCAGCGTCACCGACGTGACGGGCGGCCGTGGCAACGCTGGTTCGAGCGGTGAGGCTGCCGAATAGGTCGGTTCGACGGTCGCCCAATGAGAAGCTGGGGCGGTCGCAGCGGGAGCGGCGTGAGTGAACCCCGACTCCTCCCGCTGGTTGAGCAGGTAGAAGCCAGCGGCGATCAGCAACAGCGGGATGACCGTGATCTCGAAGGTGCCGGGCCCGAAGGTGAGCGATGACGACGCTGCGGCGACGGCGAAAAGAACGCCGAAGATGGCGCGGGTGGTGTTCGAGGTGATCGTCACCGGTCGCGTCTCGGGGTCAGACGGCGTCGGGATCAGGAACCAGCACGCGATATAGGCCAGCGGGCCGAAGCCGCCGATGGCCGTCGATGCCACGAAGCCGACCTGGATCAGGAGCGGCGCGAAGTCGAAGTACTGGGCGATGCCGGTGGCGACGCCGCCGAGCGGCGAGTCCGTTGCTCTCCGCAAGCGCCGCACCGGCGGTGGCATGGGTGGCGGTTCGGTCATCGTGGTGCCGTCCGGCGTTTCCTCGTGGGGATCGTCGATGGGCATTGGGGTTGTTGGGTCGTGTTCCATGCCACCAGCTTCCTCCCGTGATTCGCCGGCACCCATCGGGACAGTCAACCACGGCCACCGGGTCCTTCTCGGGGTCGACTCAGGGTCGACCCCGATGGCACGCAGCCTGCGACGTGCGAGCATGGACAGCGATGACGTACTGGCAGGTGCCCTCCCGGGCCGACGACGAGCGATTGCTCGGTGGAGTCGCTTCTGGCATAGCGGCCGAGATCGGGATCGATCCGATGTGGATTCGTCTCGGATTCGTCGGTCTCTTCGCCATCGGTGGTTGGGGAGCGCTGCTCTACCTCGTCCTCTTCGGTGTGATCTCGTTCGCCGATTACAACGGCTACGGAGCCTCCGCTCCGCCGACGGCGAAGGGACGATCCGGGCTCCGCCGCCTCGCAGGCACAGCGCTCATCGTCGCCGGTCTTGCCGTCCTCGTCGCCGGCCTCGGGGGGCTTCCGCAGAGTGTCATCTGGCCGGTCGGCCTCATCGGCGCTGGGCTGGTGATCGCTCTGCGCCGTGGCGCCGGTCGATCCCAGGTGGTCGGAGCATTCGTGGCCGCCGTCGGCGCATTTGCCCTTGTCCAGACCGCCGACCTCGGCCCGGCAGTGTCACCCCAGGTGGTGGCCGCTGTCGTGGTGGTGAGTGTGTTCGTGATGTCCGCTCCCTGGTGGTGGCGTCTGGTCACCGATCTCGACGCCGAACGTCAGGCGCGAATCCGGGCAGATGAACGAGCAGACGTGGCCGCACATCTCCACGACTCTGTGCTGCAAACGCTCACCCTGATCCAGAACGGCCTGAACGACGGGAACGCTGATCCGCAGCAGATGGCCCATCTCGCCCGCAAACAGGAACGCGAACTCCGGAACTGGCTCGACCCCGACCGCGCCTCGCGATCCGGCGAGTCGGTACGGGGTCGCCTGGATCAGATCGCCAGCGAAGTCGAGGAGATGTACGGCGTCGCGGTCGAGGTGGTCTGTGTCGGCGATGTTCTGGTCGACGACCGCATCGACGCACTGTTGGCAGCCGGGCGCGAAGCCACCATGAACGCAGCGCGCCACAGTGGCGCATCACGAGTCGATCTCTACGCAGAGATTCGACCAGAGCACGTCGAGCTCTTCGTTCGGGACACCGGTAAGGGGTTCGATCGCGACGCCGTCGACCCCGATCGACGTGGACTGCGCCAAAGTGTGGAAGGCAGAATGGAACGCGTCGGTGGCGTGGTGCGAGTACACACTGTGATCGGCGAGGGCACCGAGATCGAGCTCGTGCTGGCGAGAGAACTGGAGAGCTGATGTTCCAACCACGAGTGGTGCTGGTCGACGATCATGATCTGGTTCGCGCCGGTGTCCGGGCCGGTCTCGGGTCGGCTGTCCACGTCGTCGGCGAGGCGGCCGACACCGAGGAAGCCGTCGACGTCATCGTCGAGACGCTGCCTGATGTCGTGCTCCTCGACGTCCATCTGCCCTCGGGGACCGGGGCCGATGTCATCAAAGGTGTGCTGGCCAGGCTCGACCAGAATCCGGACACGCGCGGCCCGGAAGGGAGGGTGGCGTTCCTGGCGCTCTCGGTGAGCGATGCGCCGGACGATGTGATCTCGGTGATCCGGGCCGGTGCCCGGGGCTACGTCACCAAGGCGATCTCGGGTGAAGACCTGGCCGACGCGGTGCGGCGCGTGGCAGAGGGTGATGCGGTCTTCTCGCCCAGATTGGCCGGCTTCGTGATCGACGCCTTCTCGGGATCGATCGCCGAGCCGATCGACCCGGAGCTGGACCAGCTCTCACCTCGAGAGCAGGAGGTGATGCGCCTGCTCGCCCGGGGGTATGCCTACAAGGAAATCGCCCGCCGGCTCACGATCTCGGTCAAGACGGTCGAGACACATGCGTCGAACGTGCTGCGCAAGCTGCAGGTGTCCAATCGGCACGAGCTGTCCCGTTGGGCACAGAAACGGCGCATCGTCTGAGGGTCTGATCAGGGTCAGGCCAGGGTCGCCCCCGATGGTCGATCGGTCCCGGTGGAACGACCATCGAGACATGAGCCTGATAACTGCCAGAGCCGTGACAAAGACCTATCGAACCGGCGAGGTGAGCGTTCCCGCATTGCGGGGCGTCGACCTCGAGATCGACTCCGGCGAGTTCATCGTCGTGATGGGACCATCCGGTCACGGAAAGTCGACCCTCCTCAACTGTCTTTCCGGCCTCGACACCATCGACAGCGGTGAGGTCATCGTCGACGGTCAAGAGATCCATCGCCTGAGCGATCGGGCCAGAACGGCCCACCGGGCCGCGACGATGGGGTTCGTCTTCCAGAGCTTCAATCTGATCCCGGTGCTCTCGGCCGAGGAGAACGTCGAGCTGCCACTGCTGGCTGCGGGTGCGAAGCCGAAGGTGGCTCGCCTCGCTGGTCAACGCCTCCTGGCCAGAGTGGGTCTCGCAGACCGAGGGCGTCATCGACCGGCAGAGCTGTCCGGCGGTGAGCAGCAACGCGTGGCCGTTGCTCGGGCCCTGGTCACGCAACCGGCCGTGGTCTGGGCCGACGAGCCCACCGGCAACCTGGACAGTGCAACGGCCGGGGCGGTCCTCGATCTGTTCCGTGAGGTCAACGCGAACGGTCAGACAATGGTGATCGTCACGCACGACCAGTCCATCGGCGACACTGCAGACCGAGTGATCGAGGTGCACGACGGTCTCGTGAGGAATGGTCTGGTACTGGCGGGGGCAGGTCGGTCATGATACTCGTCGCTCTCGTCGCCCTTGCCTTACTGATGCCTGTCGTCGTCCACGACCTGGTGCGTCGACCGACCATCCGTCGTCTCGGTCTCCGCAACGTCGCACGTCGGCGCGGCGAGGCCGCACTTGTCGTCTGTGGCTCGATGTTGGCCACTGCGCTGATTGTCGGATCGTTCATCGTCGGGTCCAGTTTCGACCAGTCGATTCGTGACATCGCCGCCACCAACCTCGGTCCCGTTGACGAGATCGTGCTTCCTGACGACCCGGCGCGGGTCGATGATCTCGCCGAGGCGATCCTTGCCGAGAACAGCGGCGAAATCGACGGTGTCCTGGCGGTGCGCTCCGCCGAGGTGGCGGTCGCCTCGGTTGCAGCCGATGCCGATGGCCGGAGGGTCGAGCCGAACGCCGATCTGATCGAGATGGACCTCTCGGACGCAGCGGCTTTCGGCAACGATCCGAACTCCACCGGGTACGCGGGGGTCGGAGACGTGCCGGAGGGTGCAGCCGTGATCAGCCGAGACCTCGCCGAGGATCTCGGCGCCGTCGAAGGCGACCAGATCGACCTCTTCATCGGGTCAGAGGCGCTGCGACTCGATGTCCATGCGCTCGTGGAATCGCAGGGCCTTGCCGGATTCACCGACATCGTGGTCGCTCCCGGCTCGGTGGCGTCCGCCCTGCCCGGTCTCGGGAGCGACCCTGCCGTTCTCCAGGGAGTGGCGCCGTCAGCTCTCCTCGTGTCGAACACCGGTGGGGTCTTCGATGGTGCGGACCGGTCCGACGCTGTGGAGTCGCTCGTCGAAGCTCAGGCCGCCTTGCTGCGTCTCGACGTCAGCGTGACGACCATCAAGGCCGATCTCCTCGCCGATGCAGAGGCGGAAGGATCTTCGATGACCGAACTCTTCGGCACAATCGGCGGATTCAGCGTGATCGCCGGGGTGCTCCTCGTGGTCAACCTCTTCGTGATGCTGGCCAGCGAACGAACCGTCGAGCTGGGAACGATGCGAGCCGTTGGTCTGAAGCGGGGAACGATTCTGCGGGCCTTCGCTCTGGAGGGAGCGATCTACGGAGTGGTGGCGGCAGCGGTCGGCGCTCTGCTGGGCATCGCCGTCGGCGCCGGGGTGATGGCGTTTGCAGCAACGTTGTTCGACGGCGACGGGTTCTCGGTCTCGCTCGCCGTGCGCCGCGGTGACCTGTTGGCCGGTGCAGCCATCGGCCTGGCCATCTCCCAGCTGACGGTGGTCCTGACCAGCGCCCGGATGACGAAGATCAACATCGTGCGGGCCCTGAAGGATCTCGCCCCGCAAACGTCGACGCATCGAGCCTGGCGACGGATCGTTGCGAGCCTCGGCGGCATGGCCGTCGGCATCGGCCTCTTCGTCGCTGCGCCCGATCAGGCTCTCGCCGCCATGGCCGGGCCGGTGATCGCTGCGGTGGCTGCCATCGGCCTGCTCGGCCTCGTCATTCCTCGCAAGGCGGCAACGGTTCTCGGATGTGCCGTTGCCCTCGTGTGGCCGGTCGCCGTCTTCTCCGTTCGGGCCGACGTGCTCGACAATCCGGACGTCGACGTGTTCCTTCTGCAGGGCGTGCTCCTCGTCGGTCTCTCGACTGCCCTGCTCGCCTCGCTCGATCGGGTGTGGCTCGGGGCGGTCTCCGTCCTGGCGCCGAGCGGCATCGCCCCGCGGCTCGGAATGGCACATCCACTGGCCAGGCCCGTTCGGTCCGCGCTCCTCGTGGCCATGTACGCACTTGTGATATTCACCGTCACCTTCATCGCCGTGTTGAGCAGCGCCTTCTCGGCCTCGTCCGGTGAGCTGGCCCGTCACGTCGGCGGTCAGTACGACCTCGTGGTCGAGTCGAACCGCACGGCTCCGTTGTCGGCAGCTCAGCTTCAGTCGATCGATGGCGTGGACACCGTCTCGTCCATCGGTCGAGGAACGGTCGGCGTCGGGCAGGACGAGATCGGTTGGCAGGTGTCGAGCATCGACACAACCTGGCACCCCGACCTCGCTCCCGACCTCGACTCGATGGATGCGCAGTTCGCCGACAGCGCCGAGGCATGGGACGCGGTTGTCTCGGGTGATGGTTGGGTGATGATGCCGGCCGACGAGGGGTTCGAGGCCGGGAGCGCGATTCAGCTGCACAGTGCCTTCGGAGATGTCGTCGACGTCCGTGTGGCGGGTCTGACCAGGAATGGTTGGCTGGTCGATGCAGGGCTGTACGCCTCGGCGGACCTCGCCGATCGATTGTGGGACGACGAACGCCCGGAGGCGCGCTTCTACGTCGTCGCAGAGGACGGTCGAGCAGACACCGTTGCCACCACGATCCAGGGCCGTTGGCCGGAACAGGGTGCCGAAGCGACCACCTTCCTCAGCAGTGCAGATGAAGTCCTCGCCGAACAGAACGGCTTCTTCACGATGCTCCAGGGTTACCTCGGGCTTGGCCTCTTGATCGGCATCGCCGGTCTCGGTGTCGTGCTCACTCGGGCCGTACGTGAACGGCGTCGAGAACTCGGCATGCTCGCCGCCATCGGTGTGCCGGCAAGGCAGGCCCAGCGGGCCTTCCTGGTCGAGGCAAGCTTCATCGGGATCCAGGGCGTTGTGGTGGGTATCGGTCTCGGACTGGTCAGCGCCTGGCAGGTGATCACGAGGACCTCCTCGTTCGAGGATGGACTCGGCTTCGAGGTCCCCGTCTTCTGGTTGGCCGGTCTTGCCCTCCTTTCGGTCGCGGCTTCGGTCGTCGCCGCACTGGCTCCGGCCCACCGAGCCGGTCGGGTCCCGCCCGCTGTTGCCCTCCGGGTGACCGGCTGAGGCTAAGTTCCATGACGTGTTCGAGCCGATGGTGTCTGCGTCAGAGGAACTCCGAGCGAGGGTCGGTCGATGGATCGTCGTGGACGACCGATCGCACGTCTTCCTCGCCGACGGGGACTTTCCCGTCGGCGAGGAATGCCCGGTGCCGGGTGCGACACCTCACCTGCTCGGAACGAACGACGGCGTGCCGATCTGGGCGGTCGCTGCCGGTGACGCTCCCGTCGGCGAACCGATGCATCTCCGAGCACTGTTCGGGACGATTCCCGAGCACGACTGGGCGCTCGCCGGCCGGGCGGCCCAGGTCCTCACCTGGGCTCGCGATCACGCCTTCTGCGGCCGATGCGGCACTGCCACCGTCCCGCACCCCTCGGACCGGGCACGCGGATGCCCGTCGTGTGGCCTGCAGTCGTTCCCCCGGATCAGCCCGGCGGTGATCATGCTCGTCGAGCGGTTGACCGACGTGGGCCCGGAGGTGCTGCTGGCCTGGGGCCGTCAGTTCCCCGGCCGCTTCTTCAGCGCCCTCGCCGGGTTCGTCGAGCCGGGGGAGAGCCTCGAGGAGTGCGTCGTGCGCGAGGTTCGCGAGGAGACAGGGATCGAGGTCGACCGCGTCACCTACTTCGGCAGCCAACCCTGGCCCTTCCCCCACTCGATCATGATTGGTTTCACGGCGCAGTACGTGTCCGGGGACATCAGTGTCCAGGAGGAGGAAATCGTGGAGGCCGGTTGGTTCGGGCCGAATGAGTTGCCGCCAGTCCCTCGTGGCGGAATGTCGATCGCCGGTTGGCTGATCGAAGCCTGGCTCGAGCAGCTCTGATTGCTAGGAGTCGTTCTTTGAGCCGGCGACGTTGTTCGGCACCACGTTCATCTTCGGCTCGTACTCGGTCGCAGCCGAGTCGCTGGCCTCCTTGATCATCGTGGCCCGGAGCTCGGCCCGACATGTCTCGCAAGGGCCGTAGAAACGTTCGACGACAGTTCGCTTGCATCGGGGACAAGCGATCTCGAGGTCGCTTTCCGGTAACGGTCCGATCGCCACGCTCGTAGCTCCTCTTTCGTCGACAACGAGCAAATGATACGGTCCGTCAACGTGCTTGAACGAGGCACGTCGCCCAACAAGGAGATCATTTCGTGGCTGTGGTCAAGCTCAAGGACATCAACAAGGTCTACCCGAACGGGTACCACGCGATTCATGATCTGAGCCTGGATGTCAACGATGGCGAGTTCCTGGTGCTCGTTGGCCCGTCTGGTTGTGGCAAGTCCACTGCGTTGCGCATGGTTGCCGGTCTCGAGGAGATCACTGACGGCGAGATGTACATCGGTGACCGGCTGGTCAACGACGTGCACCCCAAGGACCGCGACATCGCGATGGTGTTCCAGAACTACGCGCTGTATCCGCACATGACGGTGGCCGAGAACATCGGTTTCGCACTCAAGTTGGCGAAGGTGCCGAAGGGCGAGATCGAAGAGCGTGTCCGCAAGGCGGCGGCGATCTTGGATCTGACCGAGAATCTGGAGCGCAAGCCTGGTCAGTTGTCCGGTGGTCAGCGTCAGCGTGTTGCGATGGGTCGTGCGATTGTCCGCCAGCCCAAGGCGTTCTTGATGGATGAGCCGCTGTCGAACCTCGATGCGAAGCTTCGTGTGCAGATGCGAGCCGAGATCGCTGGTCTGCAACGCAACCTTGGTGTCACCACCCTGTACGTGACGCACGATCAGGTCGAGGCCATGACCATGGGTGACCGGGTCTGTGTCCTCAAGCGTGGGTATCTCCAGCAGGTCGACACGCCGCAGAATCTGTATGAATCACCGGACAACGTCTTTGTCGCCGGGTTCATTGGTTCGCCATCGATGAACCTGATGAAGGTGAATCTCACCGGCACAGCCGAGGCGCCGCTGGCAGAGATCGCCGGGCAGCAGGTCGCCATCGCTCCTGAGCTCGCGAAGAGTCGTCCGGCCCTTGCCGGCTACATCGGCAAAGAGATCGTGTTGGGTATTCGTCCCGAGGATCTCGAGGACTCTGTGATTTCGGGGGCTCCCCCGGAGCGGACGTTCACCACGACGGTGACTCTCACCGAGTCGTTGGGTTCTGAGATCATCGTGCACTTCCCGCTCGCCGCTGAGGCGTTCAGCATCATGGATGCCGAGTTCGAGGGCGAAGACGCCGTCGAGGCGCAGAAGGATTCTGAGGGTCGGACGATCTTTGTCGGCAAGTTCAGTCCCCGATCGACAGCTCGAATGGGGAATGAGATCACGATCGGGATCGACACCGGTCGATTCCATTTCTTCGACCCCTCCACCGGCCTCGCCATTCGCGACTGAGGCCCGGAAATGCGGCTTCGTCAGGTGGCGTGGGTCGCACGCGACCTCGCAGCGTCAACCGATCTGGTCACGCGAGATCTCGGCCTCGAGGTCTGTTTCTCCGATCCCGGAGTGGGCGTGTTCGGGCTCGAGAACGCGCTCTTTCCCGTGGGAGACCAGTTCCTCGAGATCGTCTCGCCGGTGCAGGACGGGACCACGGCCGGGAGGCTGCTCGAGAAACGAGGAACGGGCGAGACACCGTGCGGCGGGGCCGGGTACATGGTCATCTTCCAAACCTCGGAAAACCTCGATGGGGTGCGGCATCGGGCAAAGGCCGCCGGGATCCGAATCGTGTTCGAGGCTGACGGGGGGAGCAACGCCGACGGAACTGCGATTCATGGCATCCACTTCCATCCCGCTGACGTCGGGGGAGCGATCGTTTCGATCGATCGGAGCGAACGTGCAGCCGAGTGGGCCTGGGCCGGACCGGCCTGGCGTCAGCACGTGCAGACCGATGTGGTCGAGGCGATGATCGGCGTCACCATCGAGGTGGCCGAGCCCGATACCGTCGCGGCCCGCTGGGCCGTCCTGCTCGGTGTCGATGCCGACCGCGCAACGGTGCAGATCGACGGTACGACGCTGACGTTCTGCGCACCGGACAGCGGGCCACCTCGCGGTGTCGTTGGACTCGATTTCCGCGGTTCGGCCGATCGCCGGCTCGAGTTGATCGGAACCGACGTCCACATCACGACGTCATGACCCGTCGGGTTCGAACCGTCGACGTCGGCGGCATCGAACTCTCCGTGACCGAACAGCATGTGACCGAACCGCGACCGGAAGGTCGAAGCGAGAAACCAACGGTCGTACTCCTCCACGGGTTCCCCGACATCGGATACACGTGGCGCCATCAGATGGACGCGCTGGCCGCAGCAGGTCATCACGTGCTGGCACCCGACCAGCGGGGATACGGATGGAGCGACACGCCGGCCGACGTCGGGGCCTACGGCATCTTCGATCTCGTCGGCGACGTGATCGGCCTGCTCGATTCGGAAGGCATCGACAGGTGTGTCCTGGCCGGCCACGACTGGGGCTCGATCGTGGCGTGGCATGTCGCCCTGATGCGTCCAGATCGGCTGCACGGCGTGCTGCTGATGAGCGTGCCTTATCAGCCTCGGACCGATCGCAGCGTGCTCGATCACATCCGCTCGGTCGATCCAGACGGGCCCTTTTCCTACATGCTGGCATTCCAGGAGATGGGCCTCGCCGAGTCCCTGATGGATCCGGACCCGATCGAGTTCCTCCGGGTGATGCACTGGAAACAAAGCGCCGCATGGGCGGTAACACCCGAGGCGGCCGACGACCTCGCTCCAGCGGGACGACCGCCGTTCCTCGCCGCCGAGGAACTGGAGAACTACGGCCGAGCCTTCGCGAGGACAGGCTTTGCCGGTGGGATCAATTGGTATCGCAACTTCCAGGCGAACTGGGAACGAACCCGTCCATGGCAGGGTGCGCCGATCACCGTCCCGTCGGCCTTCATCGGCGGCGAACACGACTTCGTTGTGACCCGGGGTGACGGCGGCCTGGGAAGTCCGGTGTCCTCGATGTCGGATCATTGCCTCGACCACCGGGCCACCACGATCGTGCCCGGCGGCCACTGGGCCCATCAGGAGCACCCGGGTCCGGTCAACGAGGCCATGCTCGAGTTCCTCGCGTCCGTTTCGCCAGACACCTGACACCGCCCGTCACCTGACACACTGGGCAGATGTCGTCGCAGGCCATCAACGTGCTCGATCGGCCGCCGGACTGCACGGTGCGGGTGCCGGGATCGAAGAGCCACACGAACCGTGCTCTTGTGTGCGCTGCCCTGGCTTCGGGGACCTCGACGCTGCACGGCATTCTCCTCGCCGACGACACCGAGGCCATGCTCGAGCTGCTGGCAACACTTGGAATCGGCATCGAGCTCGATCGGGACACCCGTCGGGCGACGGTCGAAGGTGTCGACGGAAACATCCCGCCCCACGAGGGCATCCTCGATGCCCGTCAGTCCGGCACCACGAGTCGATTCGTCCTCCCGATGCTCGCACTGGGCACGGGTCGCTACGTGCTCGACGGCCATGAACAGATGCGAGCCCGTCCGTTCGGAGATCTGATCGGAGCGCTCGAAGTTCTCGGCGCCAGAGTGGAGGGTTCGACACTTCCACTCACGGTCGTCGGAGCCGGCTCGTTCACGGGAGGCCAGGTCGAGGTCCCGGGTTCGGTGAGCAGTCAGTTCCTCTCCGGTCTGCTGCTCAGTTCACCGTACGCAGCGGCAACCGTGAGCATCGAGATCGTCGGCGACCTGGTCTCGAAGCCGTATGTCGATCTCACGCTGGCGACGATGGCGGCCTTCGGCGTCGAGGTCGATCGCGACGGCTACCGCACGTTCGTCGTCCCGACCGGCGGGTACAACGCTGCCGATCTGCAGATCGAACCCGATGCCTCGGCTGCGTCCTATTTCTTCGCCGCAGCAGCTGCCACCCGTGGCAGGGTCAGAGTCGAAGGGCTCGGCACCACGACGCTTCAAGGCGATCTGGCGTTCGTCGATGTGCTCGAACGAATGGGGGCCGAGGTGATTCGGACCGCGGCTGCGACCGAAGTACGGGGGACGGGGGTTCTTCGTGGCATCGAGGTCGACATGGCCGACATCTCCGACACCGCCCAGACACTCGCCGCGATCGCTCCCTTCGCCGATGGACCTGTTCGGGTGACGGGCATCGGCTTCATCAGACGCAAGGAGACCGATCGCATCGCCGCCATCGTCACCGAGCTGACCAGACTCGGAATCGATGCCGTCGAAGATCCTGACGGTTTCACGGTGCAACCAGGCCGACCTCGCCCCGGCCTCGTGCACACCTACGACGATCATCGGATGGCGATGAGTTTCGCCGTGCTGGGTCTGGTCGCTCCCGGCATCGAGATCGCCGGTCCGTCATGTGTCGACAAGACATTCCCCGAGTTCTTCGAAACGCTCGCCGCGCTGTCCGGCACTCACTCGTGAGGGCGGCATCATGAGAGCGGCAGTGCTTCGAGGAGCGGCTGATCTCCAGATCATCGACATCGCCGAACCGAGAGCTCGGCCCGGAAGTCTCATCGTGGCCGTCGACCGATGCGCAATCGGGGGCTCCGACCTCCTCGCATTCAAAACGGGCGAGCTCCCTGCGCCGGCATGGTTTGGCCACGCCTGGTCTGGTCGGGTGGTCGAGCTCGGCGCCGGAGTCGAACACCACTTCGTGGGTGAACGGGTGGTGGGCGCCGCGCCACCTCCATGCGGTGCGTGCCCGCACTGTGTTGCCGGGTTGCCCGAGAACTGCGACCTCGTGCTCGAAATGATCGTCGGCACTGACCACCTGGCATCCAGTCATGGGGCCTTCGCAGAACGAATTCGCGTCGACCATCGCCGAGTCAGGAGGACCCCAGAGGGGCTCGACGACAACGATGCAGCGTTGGCCGAGCCGGCCGCGGTGGCCGCGCACGGCATCGCCAGGAGCGGCGTCGGTATCGGTGATCTCGTCGTGGTGATCGGTGCTGGTCCGATCGGGCTGATCACCGCCGAACTGGCCAGGATCGCCGGAGCCAGTCGGGTGGTCGCCATCGACCCGAATGGAGCTCGACGTGAGCTCGCCTGTGATCTCGGCAGCGACGCAGCGTTTGCGACCGCCGCCGACGTCGGCCCCTGGCTCGAGCGTCACGGTCATGGTCTTGGTGCCGACGTGGTCTTCGACTGTGTCGGGGCAGACGGCGCGCTGACCGACGCCGTCGATGTCGCCAGGCACGGCGGCACGGTTGTTGCGGTGGGAGTGAGCAGCTCGTCCACCCGCAGTGTCCCTGCTGACCTCGTCAAGAACGAGATCACGATCCGCGCATCCCTTGGCTACACCACCGCCGATGTGCACCGAGTGCTCGACCTGCTCGCCGAGGACCGTTTGAGAGTCGGGCCGCTCATCGACCCGACGATCCGGCGGCTCGACGAACTCGAGGCAGCGCTCACGGCTGGTTCTTCGGGGAGTGGGGCCATGCCGAACGGGACGGTGTTGGTCAGTCCGTCGTCGTGATCGATGCGAGTTCGGCCAGGAACTCATGGGCCCACGCCACTGCGTCGTTGCGCCTGACCACCCGCCGGAGTCGACGCATGCGATCGCGGCTCTCCTCGGGCTCCATCTCCACGGCTTGCATGATGGCGCCCTTGACACCGTCGATGTCGTGCGGGTTCACGAGCAGGGCGTCCTTCAGTTGCACGGCGGCGCCGGCGAATTCGGAGAGAACGAGTGCGCCGGTCTCGTCGTAGCGGGTGGCCACGTACTCCTTGGCGACGAGGTTCATCCCGTCGTTGAACGGCGTGACGAGCATGACGTCTGCGGCTCGGTACATCGCCATCAGTTCCTCGAAGGTCTGACTCTGGTGGATGTAGTGGACCACGGGAAAACCGACGCGGCCGTAGTCGCCGTTGATCTCGCTGACCAGGCGCTCGACCCGTTCGCGCAGCGAGATGTAGGCGTCGACCTTGTCGCGGCTGGGCTCGGCCACCTGGATCATGGCGATCGTCGAAGGATTGAGTCGGCCCTCCGCCAGTAGCTCCTTGAATGCGCGAAGGCGCAGGTCGATGCCCTTGGTGTAGTCGAGGCGATCGACGCCGAGCAGCACCTTGTGGGGCTGGCCGAGTCTGGCGCGGAGGTCGCGGGCCCCATCGATGATCGCCGGATCGGTCGACGCTTCGTCGTAGCGGGCGTTATCGATGCCGATCGGAACGCTCTTCAGCCTCACTGTGCGGGTACCGACCGTGAGCACCAGCTTCTTCTGTCGCGTCGCGACGCCGAGACGCAACGCCAACCGTTGGAAGTTGTCTGCGTGCTCCGGTGTCTGGAAGCCGATCAGGTCGGCCCCGAGCAAGCCGAAGGTGAGTTCCTCCCGCCACGGCAGTTGGTAGAAGAGCTCGGGAGGCGGGAAGGGGATGTGGAGGAAGAAGCCGATCCGCAGATCCGGCCGGAGTTCGCGCAACATGCCGGGTACGAGCTGGAGCTGGTAGTCGTGAACCCAGACGGTGGCGCCGGGGGCTGCGACCTCCGCGGCTGCGGTGGCGAACCGCCGGTTGACCTTGCGGTAGCCCTCGTACCAGTGGCGGTGGAACTCGGCCGGGACGATCTTGTCGTGATAGAGCGGCCAGAAGGTGCCATTCGCCATCCCGTGGTAGTGGAGGTCCCGTTCTTCGGGTGAGAGCGGTACGGGGACCAGGTGGATGCCGTCGTGGTCGAAGGGCGCCTCGACCTGATCGAGCCCGCCCGTCCAGCCCAGCCATGCGACGCTTTCGTCCGCCATGGCCGGCTTGAGCGCTGCGACGAGCCCTCCTGGGCTGGTGACCCACTGCTCGACGCCGTCCTCCACGATCTGCTTGACCGGGAGTCGGTTGGCAACGATGACGATGTCCTGCTGCTTTTGCACCTCTCCAGTATGGCGAGAACTCAGCGGAGGAGTCGCCCCGCCTGGTCGACCGTCGCTCGAGATCCGACAGCGTCGTCTGTCATCAGGAACATCATGGTGTCGGCGTCGGTCGAATTGGCCCACGTTCTGGCGCCGTCTGGCGTGATCAGCGCGGCGATGCCCTTGCTCGGACCGTCCGAGTCGTGCATGACCGTGGCCGCCTCGACGGTTGCGGCGCCGATGTACGACTCGTCCCCCGCAGTCTCGGGGACGGCGTCGACCAGTTCCTGCACGTCATCGGCGATGAAGGGGTGCGATGCCGGTTCGGTCGAATACAGCCCGAGGGCGTGTTTCGTGATGTATCCGCCGTTGCCGGTTGCGAGTCCGAGGCTTCCCGGATCGGATCGCAGGACGTCGACCAGCGCAGCGATGGAGTGCGTGACGTAGTTGTTGAGCGGACCGCCGGCGAAACACAGTCCGCCGGTCACGGTCAGTTGTCGATCGAGGCCGAGCCCGAGCTCGGCGGCCCCGATCTGCACGGCCGAAGGAAAACATGAATAAAGGTCGATGTGGTCGAGGTCGTCCGGCCCGGTGCCCGTGATCTCGAAGAGTCGTGCGCCCGCTGTTTCGATCGCCGGCGATGAGTGGAGATCGCGCCGATTGGTGACGGCATAGGTGTCATGGGCGTCGGTGCCGGCATGGGGAAAGACCCAGCGGTCACGGGGGACTCCGGCGGCATCGGCGGCGGCCGCCGAGCACAGGATCAAAGCGGCACCCTGATCGAGGTCCCAGTTGGAGTTCATGGCCTTGGTGTATGGAAAGCCGACCATGCGGTTCGCGGAGCTGGGTTCGCGGATCTCAGCCGCCGACATCGGGGTGCGGTTCCAGGCGTGGGGATTGGCGACGGCGACGGCGTTGAAACGTGCCCAGAGTTCGGACAGCGCCGTGCGATGCTCGGCGATCGTGCGCCCTCGATCGGCGCCGATGGCCGACTCGAAGATGGGGTAGAAGTCGATCGGCTGCTCGAGCCCGCGGCTCGCTTCGAAGTCGGTCGACATCGTCACATCGGACTGGAAGCGCTCGTCCGGCGTGACGTCGACTTGTTCTGTGACAGACCGTTCGATGTTGTTGCGACGCATTCGCCTCCGGGACCAGATGGTCTCGGCACCGGTGATCACGACCACGTCGAGCTGGCCTCGCTGGATGCGGGCGGCCAGGGCGTTGACATACGACTGAGGCGTATTGCCTCCATGAAACGACAAGAGCGTCGTGGCCTCGGGAGACCCGACATCGTCGGCGATCAACCGACCGGGGTCGCTGTATCGCCACGCGCCGTACACCACCGCCACCGCGTCGAGTTTTGTGAGCAGTCCGGGGGCGCCCGCGTCGGCTGCGGCGTAGCGGACACAGGCCGTCATCAGGGCGGAAGCCTCGAGCGCGGAACGGAGATCGCCCGGTCGTTGGGAGCGTTGGGAGACGCCGACGATGACCGGGGTGCGAGGGTCCATTCAGGAAGGGTTGCTCAACGCGGCACCGAGGAACAAAACGACCACGCTGGCCACAGCGCCCGGGGCACCGGTGACGGCCTCGAGTACGGTCAGCGCTTGAGGATGCCGCTGAGGAGCCCGCCGAGGCCGCCCGAACCGGAGGCGAGGTTGGTGACATCGCCGAGATCGAAGCCGTCACCGTCGGTGTCGAGGATCGCTGCCAGACCGCCGAGACCCGGTGCCTTCTCCTCGGTCTTGGCCCGCTCGGACTGCAAGGCTCCGGCGAGGTCATCAGCGCTGAGGTTCTGCTGCTGCTTCTGCTTGGCGAGGTATCCCATCACCAGGGGAGCCAGCATCGGGAGGAGCTTGGCCACCGATCCGAGGTCGAGGCCGCTTCCGCCGGCGATGCGCTCCTGGGCTGCACCCTGCTTGTTCCCGAGCACGTGGCCGAGGATCTTGGCGCCGTCGTTGTTCCCGATCAGGTCAGTGATCTTGCCGAACACGTCGTCGCTGTGATTGTCGAGTGCCCCGGCCAACGCCTGAGCTCCTTCGGGATTCCGTGCATTACGCGCCATGCCGCCGAGGAGGGCAGGCAGGGCCATCGCGACGGCGTCGCCTGCCTTCTCTTCGTCGGCGCCGATTGCGCCTGCGATCTGCGACAGGCCATTGCTGCCGAGTTGGGAAAGGATTCCGCTGAGGATGTCTGCCATGGTGTCGCCTGCCTTGTGAGTGTCGGCTGCGAGGTGCAGCCGCCGGTCAACCTATCGACGTCTCGGTCGTCGATGTGGTGATGGCGACGCTACGTATTCGGGCGCTCACGCCGGGTGTCGCGAACATTTCTCAGAGAGGTCCCACAACCACGCTGCGCGCGGTGTAGTGTTGCGATCTTCGGGGCGGAGTTGGTGCCGAAAGGGATGCCTCGTGGCTCCGTCCGTTTTGCGTGACCAGCAACATCAACTCCGTCGACACGTTCGTATTCGGCCGACGGCGAGTGCATTCCTCCGTCGCTTGGCCACGCTTTTGTTGGCGTCGACGCTCGTGCTGCTGTTGGCCGGAACGGCGCTCGCATCGATCGATGCCGCCCGCCCGATGATGGCGCAGGCAACGGTCGATCGCAGCTGGGTTCCCGGCGATGCCCCGGACCTCTCGTTCGTCGTTGCCGATGCGCTGGTCGACGGGGTCGTTGACCCGGTGATCGTTGCCTCGGTCGCCCCGAGCCTCTCGGAGATCCCCGGTGTGAGTGCGGTGGCGGTCGACACACTCGACAACGGCCGCGTCGCCATCCACGTGTCGTTTTCTGATCAGGGAGGCGTCGACGGGGCCGACGATGCCACCATCGATGCCGTCATCGGCACAGCCGACCGTCTCCTCGACGGCCGACAGGTGTCCGTCGGTGGGCGAGCTGCCATCGATCGTGACCTGCTCGACCGACTCCATCGCAACGCATTGCTCGCCATCGTGCCGGTGATCGTGCTTCTCGGCCTGGTCGTCGCTGCTTCGGTTGGTCCGAAACTCGGGTTCATCACTGCATCGGTCGTGGCGCTGGCATCGGCGTTGGGAGGCATGCTCGGGGCGAGCGTCGCCGGCACCTTCGACGGCACGCTGGCCTCCACTGCGATCCCCGCGGTGCTCGTGGCACTGCTCGTGTCGTGTGTCCTGACGTTCCGATTGCTCGACTGGTTTCGTTTCCCCCAGGGTGATGATCAAGCTGAGGTCATCCAGCGGTCGCTCAAGCACCTGGCGCCGGAGGCACTGCTGATGTTCGGTGGCCTCGTGGCCACCGCAGTGGTGATGGAGCTGATTGGTCCAGGACGAGCGTCGGCCACTGTCGTCGCAGCCGGCGGAATCGTGGCTGCGATCGTCACGTTCGCAGCGCTTCCGGCCATCCTCGTGACACTCCCCCCGGTTCCGAACGACGACGACTACCGCCTCTTCCGGCTCCCGACACCGGACGGCCGCGACTTCCCGCTCCCCGTCCTCGCCGGGTTCGCCTGTTTCCTTCTCGCCCTCGGCTTGTTCGCCGTTCGTCCGCCGAGCAACGGATTGCTCGACGGCGACGCGCTTCCCAGCGGTGAGGCATCACGCCGAGTGGCAGAACAGCTCGTCCAGAGCGGAGGCGACCCGACCGATGCGATCGTCGCATCGTCCTCCGCCGACGTCGCTGATGCCGACCTGGATCGGTGGGCCAGTGCCATCTCCGACCTTCCCACCGTTGGCTGGGTCGAGACGGCGGCCGGACGTTACGTCACCGGTGCGTTGGTCAGCACCGGCGCCGATGCGGCTCGTTTCGAGACGCAGGCTGCCACCTTCGCCATCATCTCGCCGGACGTGAGCGGGCGATCGAACGCCGCGCTCGAGTTGGCAGCGTCCGTTGAATCCCTTTCGGCCGCCTCGGTCTTCGATCCCGATCTGACCGGCGTCCCGGTCGAGGGGCTGGCCACGGCGAGCGCAGCCGCGAGTGGCCTGTGGGTGCTGGTCCTGATGCTGGCGTTCACCGGCGGCCTGGCTGTCTACCTCCTGATGTCGGATCTGTTCCTGGCGGTCGCCACCATCGGTCTGCGCCTTCTCGGCACCGCAGCATCGCTCGGCGTGTATTCGCTGCTCTCGCCAGACGTCAGCGGGAGCGAGCTCCAGGTGCTGGCTCTCGTGGTCAACGTCGGTGTCGGCCTGTTCGAGATCGGCTTCTTGCGTCGTATCGGCATCGGTCTCTCCGAGGACGGCGCGCCAGACGTCCTGGTTGGCGACGCGCTCCGCCGAGAAGGTCGCGCCGCGATGTTCGGCCTCGGCGTCACCGCGCTGGTCGGCATCGCATTCCTGAGCAGCGATCTGGCCGTCCAGCGGAACCTGGGTGTTGCGGTCGCCATCGGTGTCACCATCGAGTTGCTCGTTGGGACCTGGCTGTTGCGACCCGTCGTGCAGGGCGAGCGTGCCGCGGGAATCTCCCGTGTTCGTAGGCCCTCGCGGGCGGTGCAACTCGGTCTCGATGAGCTCACCGGACGAGACACCCCGTCAGCGAGCTCGACGGTGCTCGATCTCGCTGCAGAAGTCGACCCCGAGTGGCGTCGCATCGTCGGAGGACTCCTCCGAGCCGAGTTCGAGTGTCAGGCCGAGCCGTCGAAGGCCGAGCTGGCCAGCGTCTTCGTCGAGCAGACTCCGTTGTTCGAGGAGGTCTCGAACCACAATCGTCGATTGATCGAGACCGGATTGCGGATCGAGGGTGACGGTCCCAAGTTGCGAGCGCTCGACGTCGTGAACACGTCCTCGCCGATCGCCATCGCCGTGACGGTGGAGCATCCACGTCGGTACCTCGTGGACGCCGGCGGCCGCCAGATCGGCCAACGAACTCCCGAGATCCGCGAGGGCATGCTCTGGCTCATGCAGGATCCGTCCGGTCGCTACCGCATCGCCGAGGCCATCGATCTCGGTGAGGCCGAGCCGACCGAAAGTGCCATGGACGCGGTTCCCGCTCGCCGCAAGGATGACGTCGAAGTCCAGACCGCCGAGGTCACTGTCTCCATCAGCGAGGCCTCCATCACCGAGGCCACGATGACCGAGGCCAACGGGTGAGGCGACGGGCCCTTTCCGGGTCAAGGGTCGGCATCGGTTAGCCTCACTGGGTGGACATCGCCGACTCGGTACTCGATCTCATCGGACACACCCCCATGGTGCGCTTGCGCCAGGTCACCGAAGGGATCGAATGCCCCGTCGTGGTGAAATACGAGGTGTACAACCCGGGCGGGAGTTCGAAGGACCGCCCGGCCCTGGCCATGATCAACGCCGCCGAACGTGAGGGCTTGCTGAAGCCGGGCGGCACCATCGTCGAGCCGACCTCTGGGAACACGGGCGTCGGGCTGGCGATCGTGGCTGCCCAACGTGGTTACAAATGCAAGTTCGTGGTCACCGACAAGGTGGGCGTCGAGAAGGTCGATCTGCTGCGGGCCTACGGCGCCGAGGTGATCGTGTGCCCGGTGGCGGTCGCTCCCGAGGACCCCGAGTCCTACTACTCGACCGCCGAGCGTCTGGTGCAGGAGACACCCAACGCCTTTCGGCCCAATCAGTACGGCAACATCAACAACCCGCAGGCGCACTACGACACGACCGGTCCGGAGATCTGGGAACAGACCGACGGAACGATCACTCACTTCGTGGCCGGTGCGGGCACCGGGGGAACGATCTCGGGTGTCGGCCGCTACCTCAAAGAGAAGAACCCCGACATCCAGATCATTGCCGGCGATCCGGACCAGTCGGTCTACAGCGGCGGGTCCGGACGGCCGTATCTGGTCGAAGGGGTCGGCGAGGACTTCTGGCCGACCACCTACGACCCGGCCGTGGTCGATCGGGTGATCCCCGTCAGCGACCAGGACAGCTTCCTCACGGCGCGGAGGGTGAGCAGGGAGGAGGGGCTGTTGATCGGCGGTTCATGCGGCACCGCCGTCCACGCTGCGCTCACCGTCGCCGAGGAGCTCACCAAGGACGATCTCGTCGTCGTCCTCGTTCCCGACAGTGGCCGCGGATACCTGTCCACGGTCTTCAACGATCGATGGATGGCCGGGTTCGGGTTCACCCGAGGGGACGGCGCCGTCGTGGCAGACGTCCTCAACGCGAAGGAGGGTGACATTCCGCCCCTGCTCTACGTCCGGCCGGACATGAAGGTCCGGGAGGCTGTGTCACTCATGCACGAACACGATGTGTCGCAGCTTCCGGTTGCAAAGAACGAGATGCCCCTCGCAGCTGCCGAGGTCATGGGTTCGATCGACGAGCTGCGGATCATGGAATCCGCGTTCGCGGCGAATTCGATCCTCGATGAATCGGTCGAATCGGTCATGAGTCAGCGCCTGCCCACCATCGGCATCGGCCAGCCGGTCGAGATGGCGGTCCAACTGCTCGACCTCGCCCCTGCCCTCCTCGTTCTCGACGGCGGTCGGCCCCGAACCGTGCTGGCCCGCGCCGACCTCCTCAGCTTCCTCTCGCTCGATCAGAACGAGGCAGTCCGGTGAGCGCTGATGCGGGCGAAGGCGTCGGGTTCGAAGGCTTCGGTTTCAACACTCGGGCGATCCACGTCGGCCAGGACCCAGAGGCGATCACCGGCGCAGTGGCAGTCCCGGTCTTTCAGACCTCCACGTTCGCTCAGGAGGCGGTCGGCAAACACTCCGGCTACGAGTACGCCCGCACCGGTAATCCCACCAGGACCGCACTCGAGCGGGCGTTCGCCTCCTTGGAGGGGGCTGCGTTCGGCGTCGACTTCGCCTCCGGACTCGCCGCGGAGGACGCCATCCTGCGAATGTTGCGACCCGGTGACCACATCGTCATGGGGAACGACGCCTACGGCGGGACCTTTCGTCTGATCTCCAAGGTCTTCGCCCCCATGGGCATCACGTGGTCGGCCCACGATCTGACCGACCCTGCCGGGCTCGCCGGCTCGTGGCCGGACAACACGAAGATGGTGTGGGCGGAGACCCCGACCAACCCGCTGCTCACCGTGATCGATCTCGCGGCCGTGGCCGGCATCGCCCACGACAACGGCGCACTGCTCATTGCCGACAACACCTTCGCCACGCCGTATCTGCAGCAGCCCCTGGCCCACGGGGCTGACATCGTTGTGCATTCCACCACCAAGTACCTCGGGGGACACTCCGACACCGTGGGCGGCTTCGTGGCCACCAACGACGCGGCGCTCGACACCCATCTACGTTTCATCCAGAACTCCGTCGGCGCAGTCCGGGGTCCGTGGGACGTCTACCTCACCCTCCGCGGAGCCAAGACCCTCGGCATCCGGATGGATCGCCACAACGAGAACGCAGCGGCGATCGTCGCCATGCTCGGCTCACATTCGGCTGTCTCGACCGTCCTGTATCCGGGGCTGCCCGGTCATCCCGGACACGAGGTCGCGGCCCGTCAGATGAGCGGATTCGGGGGAATGGTCAGCTTCCGTGCTGCCGGCGGACGTGACGCCGCCATTCGCATCATCGAAGCCACCGAACTCTTCATCCTCGCCGAGTCACTCGGTGCGGTCGAGTCGCTCATCGAGCATCCGGGCGTCATGACCCACGCATCGGCCGAGGGCTCGCCGCTCGAAGTGCCGGACGATCTCGTGCGACTGTCGGTCGGCATCGAGAACGTCGAGGATCTCCTCGCCGACCTCGAACGGGCGCTCGGCGCGGGCTGAGCGGGATTCCGATGGTCGCCCCGCGCATCGCCGTGTTGCCGGACAGCGGACGGGTCGAGAGTCTGCGCGAGGCAGTGATCGCCGGAGGCGGCGTGCTCGTCGATGTGGCGAAGGCGGAAGGTTTGGTCTGGGCCGATGCCAAACGACCCCAGGACCTGCCCGCCGTGTTGGACGGCGCCCGAGAACTGCGCTGGGTCGCCCTTCCGTACGCCGGAATCGAGCCGTATCTCGAGATGCTCGACGATCGCCACACGTGGACCGCCGCCAAGGGGGTCTACGCCACTCCGGTCGCCGAACTCGCCCTCGCCCTGAGTCTCGCCGGCCTTCGGAGCGTGGCGACCTTCGCCAGAGCGGCGTCGTGGCCGGCCCCGCTCGGACGCAATCTGGTGTCGGCGAACGTCGTGGTGTTCGGAGGGGGAGGTATCACGAGCGAGTTCGTGCGTCTCCTCGAACCGTTCGGATGCCACATCACCGTCCTGCGGAGGTCGGCCGAATCGTTTCCCGGGGCCGACATCACCACCACGCTCGATCGTCGGTTGGAGGTGCTGCCCGTCGCTGATGTGGTCGTGCTGGCGCTGGCGCTCACCCCCGAGACCGAGAAGGTCATCGGCGCAGCCGAGCTCGATGCCATGGCTGAACACGCGTGGCTCGTCAACGTGGCTCGCGGTGGCCATGTCGACACCGACGCCCTCGTCGCCGCTCTGGCCGACGGGGCGATCGGAGGGGCTGCGCTCGATGTCACCGATCCAGAGCCGCTCCCGGACGGGCACCCACTCTGGTCCGAGCCCAGAGCGATCATCACCCCGCACGTGGGGAACACACCCGAGATGGGGATCCCGTTGCTCGCCGCCCACATCAGCGAGAACGTGCAGCGTTTCGGCGCAGGTGAGCCGCTGATCGGCGTCGTCGACGTCAGGGCCGGTTACTAGCGCCGGTTCGAGAGGTCAGCGGATCAGGCGGACGGGGTCGCCGACGACTCGGACGGACCAGCTGTTCCAGTCGTAGAGATCTCGGTCTGTCGGGCTGCCGCCCTTCTCGTACTGGACCGTGTACCAACAGTTCGCACCGTTACATGCCGGAGTGCCGACGTCGAGGAAGAAGCGAACAGTTCTGTCCTGGAAGACCTGGCCGACACCGCCGGTCTGGTTCGCCGGCAGGCGAGGGTCGGTGAGCGCTGTCAGGTTGGACACACCACAGGGCACGCTCGCAGTGTTGGGCAGATCACCGGTGCCCCCTCCGTTGGTGAAGGTGTTGTACTCGGCGTGAGAGTAGCCCCACACCTCGTTGTCGATGGTGCGCCAGCTGAAGGGCACCGGATTGCCGAACGGATCGAGGATGCGGACACACTCGATACCGTCGGCGGGGTCGAAGAGCGTGACCTCCAGTTGGTTGCCGGCGAGTTCGGGCCTGACCTCGGTGAGGTAGATCTGGATCGGGTCGGTGCCGTTCGGGAGGGTGTCCTCCAGGGCGGCCGAGCCGAGCCAGTCGATTGCCGTGATGCTGGGACAGCTCGGCGTGGCGGGATCGGTGAGACCGGCCTCGTTCACCAGCGGGATCGACGTGCAGTGTTGGGCCGGCCCGACGAAGCCGGCTCGGACGGCCCGGATCGAGTAGAGGACTTCCCCCGGGTTCGACCGGATGCGCAGGACGTATCTGCCCTCGAGGTTGAGGCTCTGCATTGGCACCCACTGAGCGGTGTCGATGAACTGGACGTGGGTGTTGGTCCCGGACTCGACCCGACCGGTGCTCGACGTGTTGAACCCATCGGCCGGATCGGCGTCTGTACAGGTGTTGTTCGTCCTGGTCCGGGTCCCGCTGGCGATGGCGCCCGCTGCCACGTTGTCGGTGAAATCGCCGTCGGTCCCGTCAGGTGCGTAGACCGACCAGGCCAAGGTGCCGGAGTTCGAGTAGTTCCGGCACGAGACCCGCAACTCGAGACGATACTGACTGACCGCTGCAGCCGGGATGTCGATCTCGTAGAAGTAGGCACCCTGCAGTTCGGGGCGTGCCGCCAGGCTGGTGAAGAGAGGATTCGGTGTCCCGAATACTCCGGTGGCCGGTCCGATGATGTCACCGTTGCGCCGCGTGTCGGTTCGGGTCTGAAGGTAGAAGTTGTTCGGCATGCCGGGGTACTCGGTGTCGCCACCGGTGCCGAGCGCGGACGTCGGGTTCCCGAGCGGGGTCGGCTCGATGTACTGCGCTTCTGCCCGCCGGGTGACCTTGACGCTGTCGAGGATCGGTGAGGTGAAGAAGGTGTCGGCCTCGGTGCGAACGGCCACCTCGAGCGTGCTGTTGGTGGTCAGCACCACTTCGACCCAGGGAAACGGTGGGGGCACCGGCATCGCCTCGGCTGCAGCAAAGCTGGTGACGAGGCTGGCGGTCGGGAATCCGTTGCGGCGCACAGCTTCGAGCGCATTGTTCGAATAGGCCACGGGGTCTGGGATCCAGACGACACCGGCCGCGGCGCCGGCATCGGCAGCCACTTGCGCCTTCTGGCCGCGCAGGAACCACGAGCCCACGTCGGTGGCAAAACCGGCGAAGAGCATCAGCGGGATGAGCAGGAGCGCCGTCATTGGCATGACGTAGCCCCGCTGGGTGTCGTGAGAGATCATGTCGGGAACGGCTCCAGTCGCATGACGCTGAACTGATCGAGGGTCGTGGGTACGGGGATTCTCTCGAACCCGGTGACGCTGGTTCGGGAGGCGATGACGTGGACGCCGATGAACGTGGCGTCGGCCTGGGTCCGGACTCGTGAGGTCGGGCACCAATTGGCGTCGAGGGCGCCGGCGGCGCAGCCGAACGAAGTGGCCCCGGCGGCGCCGACGGCCGTTGCGTATTCAGTGGCCGTGTACACGTTGCAGTTCTCGGCGCCGGTGTAGGCCGCTGCCGTCTCGGCCGCGGTCATGCAAGCGTCCGGGGCAGCGCCGCCGTTCACAGCATCATCGGACTCGTAGATGATGACGGCGGTGACGGTCACCGGAGTGTTGGCATATGCGGCTTCGATGCTGAGCATCGCGTCGCGGTCGGCCTGGGGGGCGTCGCCGAACTGAGCGAGCGAGCGTGCCGCCGTCCTGGTCGAGGTCAGGACGGTTTGTGAGTCATCCCAGGCGGATCCCATCTCGATCGCGCCGAATGCCAGTAGCGCAAGAAGGGGGATGACGATGGCGAACTCCAGGGCGACTGCCCCTCGCTGCTTCGATCGCTTTGCGATGGCCATCATTCGGTCTCCGGTTCGAGTCGGCTGACAGTGTTCGAGTCGATCTGAACAGAGTCCTGGAACATGCCGGTGATGAATTGGTGGGTCGTCTCGACGTAGACGCCGACATAGTCCCGTGGGCCGAGGCTGAACGACACCTCACGAGTGGTCGGGCACCAGTTCTCGTCCCTGGCACCGGCGACGCATTGCCACTCAGGGTTGTCGGTGCCGTCGGCCAAGAGCAGGGGAGCGGCGAACGCGTCCGGTCCGTAGACGTTGCAGAGTCCCGGGATGCCGTTCGATCCGATCGGGCTTCCGATGGCGAGACAGCCTGCAGGGACGGGATCGTCCGGACCCGCCGCCTTGTAGACGATGATGCGTTCGATCGACGACATGCCGCCGTCGCCGAGTCCGTCCTTGACGGCCTCGACGATCTGGAAGTCTGCGATCGGCGCGCGGCCGCCGACACTCGCAGCACGGCTCGCTCGTTGGCTCGCATTGCTGATGGTGAGGTCGGTTCGGAACGCCAATCCGAACTCGAGGATGGCAAAGACGACCAGCATGAAGGGAAGTGTCACAATGGCCGCTTCGACGAGGGTTGCACCCCGTTCGCGATCCCGAGAAATTCGCATGATGGGGTTAACGGCGGGGAATCGTGGCATCTGAAGGACGTGGGAACTTCTCCCCATCCCGGGTCCGAACGCAGCAATCGTGGAGAATGTCCCCGAGCCTCGTTTGCGGGGTGACGTTCGTCTCAGTACGGTGCTCAAGTTCGTGATGAGCCAAAGGGGAGCCAGAGCATGACTGCTGTCGCCGAGCGTCCATCGGCATCGAGTGCTGGGACAGGGGCCACCACCATCGCGTCGCGTGCTCGTACCTGGGCGCTGACCCATCCGACGCAACTCGCAATGCGAGACAAGGATCTGGGAATCTGGAAAGAACTGGCCTGGGGTGAGCTCTGGGACACAGTTCTCGATGCGGCAAATGCCCTCCTTGCCCTCGGCGTCGAGCCCGGCGATCGCGTGAGCGTGCACTCCGAGGATCGACCCGAGTGGATCATCATGGATTTCGCCGCAGTGGCCATCCGCGGGATCACCGTCGGTATGTACCCGACCAACCCGCCGGCCGAGGTCGAGTACACCCTCAACGACTGCGGCTCCAAGATCCACGTCGCCGAGGACCAGGAACAGGCAGACAAGATCATCGACCTGCCGGCTCAAGCCTTCCCGACCGTCGAGAAGATCGTGTACATCGAGCCTCGCGGGATTCGTCGCAGCGACGACTCCAGGTTGCTGTTCTGGGACGATTTCCTCCAGCTCGGGCGTGATCACCGAGCGGCCAACCCCGGAGCGGTCGATGCCCGCATGGCCGACGCTCGCGACGATGACGTGATGACTCTCGTCTACACCTCGGGCACGACCGGGCCGCCAAAAGGGGCGATGCTCACAAATGCCAACGCCGAGTTCGGCGTCGAGGTCATCATCGGCACACCGGAACGCATGCCTGGTGGGAAGCTGCCCGGGCCGGACGATTCGGTTCTCACCTACCTCCCGCTGTGCCACGTGGCCGAGCGGGTCTTCTCCACCTGGCACCTCGCCTCACGGGGCGTGGTGCTCAACTTCGGTGAGTCGATCGAGTCGGTCAACACCGACCTCCGTGAGATCCAGCCAACCCTGTTCTTTGCCGTTCCCCGCATCTGGGAGAAGCTGCATGCCGCGGTGCAGATCCGTGGCGCCGATTCGAGCCCTGTCAAGAAACTTTTCCTCGGCACATTCCTGAAGCTGGCGGGATGGATCGGTAAGCGACGGGTGGCCAACGGAGGCGGTTGGACCCCCGCCACGCGGGCTGCTTATGCCGTTGGTTGGCTGTTCGTGTTCCGCTCGCTCCGTGAACGACTCGGGCTCAGACGGGCCAGATGGACCGGCACCGGAGCCGCCCCGATCGCCCCTGAGGTCCTCGAATTCTTCCTCGGGATCGGGCTGAACGTGTATGAGCTCTACGGGATGACCGAGAACACCGCCGTGGCCACGGCGAACCTGCACGGTCGGGTGAAGCTCGGCACCGTCGGTGAGCCCTATCCGATGATCAAGGACGGCGTCCGGATCGACGAGGAGACCGGCGAGATCCAGACCAAACACGCCGGCAACTTCGTCGGCTACTGGGGCAAGCCGGACAAGACCGCCGAGACCTTCACCGATGATGGGTGGCTGAAGACCGGCGATGTCGGGGAATGGGTCGACGGCACCCACATCAAGATCGTCGACCGGATGAAGGACATCATCATCACCGCCGGCGGCAAGAACGTGTCACCGTCTGAGATCGAGAACTCATTGAAGACCTCGCCGTTCATCAACGAGGCAATGATTGTGGGTGATCGTCGCAAGTACCTCTCGGCACTGATTGCCATCGAGCTCGACGTCGTCGGCAACTGGGCGCAACGACAGAACCTGTCCTACACGACGTATCGCGATCTGGCCGAGAAGGCCGAGGTCGTCGAGCTCATCAACCAAGAGGTCGAAAAGACCAACGAGCGGTTCGCTCGCGTTGAGAACGTTCGCAAGTTCAGGCTTCTCCCGAAAGCACTCGACCACGAGGACGGCGAATTGACCGCAACCCAGAAACTGAAGCGCTCGGCGGTCGAATCGGCCTTCGCCGATCTCATCGAGGAGATGTATCGGTGATCACCTTCATCCAGACCCTCTCGAAGGCGGTCGCGCTCGGCTCGATCTACGCCATCATGGCGTTGAGCTTCGTGCTCATCTTCAAGGGCACGCAGGTGTTGAACTTCGCCGCCGGTGCGATCTCGATGGCGGGTGCACTGTTCCTCTCGATCCTCGTGGTCGACCGTGGCTTCCCGCTCCTCCCGTTCACCAACCCGCTCGCTCCCGCAGCCGGCGAGACCGCCAGTGTCTGGCTGTGGCTCGTCCACGTGGTGATCGCCCTGATCCTGGCGGCGATAATGGGACTGGTGCTCGAACGAGTTGCCATCAGACCCATGGTCGGCCAACCGCTGTTCGCCATGGCGGTGATCACACTCGGTCTCGAGATCGCCATCCGCCCGTTCAACCTCGATGCAACCGCTCTCGGCGGTCGCAGCGTCGGTGTTCCATGGGGCAGCGATAGCTGGACGGTGGCAGACGCGATCATCCCGAAGAGCTACTTGGCCGCTGTGCTGGCCGCTGCCCTCGCCTTCACTGCGGTGTTCTTCTTCTATCGATCGAAGCTCGGTGTCGCCATGCGGGCGGTCGCGTTCGACCAGGAGGCAGCGATGGCCCAGGGCATCAATGTCGGCCGAGTCTTCGCCATCGCCTGGGCGTTGGGGGCCGCGTTGGCGGCGCTCGCTGCCATCTTCTTCGCCATGTCACCGTGGCCACCGTCAGGGTCGGTCAGTGCCGAGATCCATCCGGTGTGGGTGTTCCGGGTCCTGCCGGTGATCATCCTCGGTGGTCTCGACTCGGTCGTCGGCGCCATCTACGGAGGTCTGCTGATCGCGTTCTTCGAGATCTTCGCCGGTCAGTATCTGTCCCAGTGGACCAACATCCTCGGGCCGGGTTACTCGACCATCGTGCCATACATCGTGATGTTGGGTGTCCTGCTCGTGAAGCCATACGGCTTGTTCGGTACTCCCGAGATCCGGAGGGTTTGACGTGTCCATCGGTCGTCCCCTTCTCCGCACGTCCTATCAGCAGGACGCTGCCATTTTCCCCACGATCACCCAGAAGGTGCTCGCCGGCCTCGCCGTGCTGGTACTGATACTGATGGCGCTCGGCGCACCCGTGCTCGGATCGATTCCGCAGTTCCTGTTCGGGAACACGTGGCTGAATCCGGTGACCAAGACGCTCACGTTCGCCGTGGCCGCGCTCGGCATCAACATCTTGGTGGGCGTCACCGGCCAGGTGTCGCTCGGCCACGCCTTCTTCATGGGCACCGGTGCCTACACCGCAGTGGTGCTCGGCGGAGAGGGTGAGGGCGGCATCAAGGCCTGCGTTCCGTTCCATGATTCTCTCGGACTGCTCGAGCGACAGGGCGAGTGCGGCCTCGGTCTGCCGATTTGGATCTGGCTGCCGCTCGCTGGTGTTGTCGCCGCATTGATCGGCGTGATGGTGTCACCTGCGGCGGTGAAGGTACGTGGTCTGTATCTGGCCATCGTGACCGTCGGCCTCGTCTTCATCGGACTCCACCTGGGGCGCATGCTCCCCGAATACGCGGGCGACTTCGAGTCCGGCCGTCGCTGGCCCAAGCTCGACATCCGGTTCTGGAAGGAGGAGAACCCGCTCGTGGAGATGACCTCGGACGGGAAATGGTTCGGTTTGATCCACCTCACCGAAGAGCAGAAGCAGTTCTTCTTCCTTCTCGCCATCGTGCTGCTCATGACCTGGCTGGCCAAGAACCTGATGCGAAGCAGGACCGGACGGGCGCTCCAAGCCATCCGCGACCGTGACGTCGCCGCCGAGGTGATGGGTGTGCCCGAGTTCGAGTACAAGCGCCTTGGCTTTGCCCTCAGTTCGTTGTACGCAGGTGTTGCCGGCGCTCTGTTTGCTTCGTACAACGGTCGGGTCTCGCCGGTCGATTTCAGTCTGCTGCTATCGGTGGATTTCATCGCCATTCTGTTGATCGGCGGCGCCGGCACGATCGCTGGCACCCTGATGGGAACGGCCTTCGTCGAACTCCTTCCTGACATCGTCGAGAAGTTCACCAAATGGCTCGGCACTCGTCTCGACGCCGGGGGAATCTCCGGTAGCGTGTCCAACTTTTTGCTGACGTCTGGCTCGGCCGGCGACTTCGGGCCCATCTCGACATCACCGACCGCGCCGGGTTGGCCGATGAGCGTGTTCCAGTGGAACTTCGTGATCTACGGCGTCCTCATCGTTGTTTTCCTGATCTTCGAGCCTCTCGGGCTCTTCGGGGTCTGGTTGAGAGTTCGTAACTATTGGAAGGGGTGGCCCTTCAGCTACTAGCTGATCGGCTACAAACCGCTGGTCTAATCAATGAATGATCGCTTGGTCGGCACCCGTCGACCTTCGAAAAAACAAAAGGGGAGTAATCCTATGAAATACAAGCGCATGCTTGCGCTGTTGATGGCGTTCGGCCTTGTGGCCGCCGCCTGTGGCAGCAGTAGTGATGAAGATACGTCAGACACCACGGCCGAAGATGCCGGCGGCGACACCGAGACCACCGAAGGCAGTGATGACGGTGGCGAAGAGGAGCCAATGGAGGAGGTCGATCCGGCCGACATCGCGTTCGACTCCGGTGTCACCGACACCGCCATCCGTATCGGAATCAACGCCGATCTCTCCGGTCCATTCGCCGGTCTCGTGTCCGAAATCGTCGAGGGCCAGTCCGTGTATTGGGAGTGGGTCAACGAGAACGGTGGCATCGGTGGCCGCCAGGTCGAGCTCGAGATTCTCGACAGCGGTTACGCAACCGACAAGGGCATCGAGAACTACGAGGTGCTCGCCCAAGAGGGGCCAGAAGGCGTGGTCATGATCTCGGAGAACACCGGTTCCCCGATCACCGCAGCCATCGCTCCCGATGCGGCCGACGACGACATGCTCGTCGTGCCGCTCAGCTGGGCATCGCTGTGGCCGGCATTGCCCAACATTCTCGGCAAGCAGTCCACGTACTGCGCCGAGTCCATGAACGGCGTCTCGTACCTCGCAGCCAAGGTGGAAGCCGACGGCAACGAGCCCAAGTTGGCCATCGTCTCCCGCCCCGGTGAGTACGGCCTCGACGGCGCCACCGGTGCACGTCTCGCCGCTGATGCCCTCGGCATCGAAGTCGTCTACGACGGCACCGATCAGGTGGCCGGCGACGACCGCACTGCGGTCATCTCCCAGCTCGTTGGTTCAGACGCCAACATGGTGTGGACCACTCTCACCTCCGGTGAGAGCGTCGACATCTTCGGTAGCGCCGTCAGCCAGGGCTTCACCGGCTACTGGTCCGGCAACTCGCCGAGTCTCGACTACAAGGTCTTCCTCGAGTCTGACTTCGCAGCCGATTTCGATCAGTACTGGACCCACTCGACCTACCAGGTCGGTTGGAACGGCAACGACAGCGAAGCCATGCAGGACATGGTGCGGGAGATGACGGCTCGCCGCCCCGATCTGCCGCTGTCAGACGTCTATTCCATGGGCTGGATCGAAGGCTTGATGGTGCAGCAGATCCTGGAGCAGGCTGTCGCCAATGGCGACATCACCCGCGCAGGACTCGTCGAAGCGGCTAGCCAGGTCGAGATCGACTTCAAGGGCATCGCTCCGAACCAGAGCTTCTTCGGTGACTACAACGACATCGTTGTTCGTGAGACCTACATGTTCGATGTGGACGCCACGGCCTACGATCTCCAGCCGATGAGTGCCGGCGCTGGATCCAGTGGCCTGATCCTCGAGGAAGGCCCGTTCGTCTCCGACGTCCTGGCCGGATACGAGTTCGACGGAGCCTGCATCTAGAGCGCATCAGTGACGGTGTCGTCCCGGGGTGTACGTACCCCGGGACGACACCCCACTACCGAATCACGTACGCAACATCAGGAGTGCATCGATGCTGGAAATCGCAAACCTCGAGGTGGTCTACAACGAGGTCATCTTGGTTCTTCGGGGCCTCTCGATCGATGTGCCAGACGGCAATGTCGTTGCACTCCTCGGCTCGAATGGAGCGGGTAAGACCACCACCGCTCGAGCTATCACCGGGCTGCTCGACAACCACGAAGGCAAGATCACCAAAGGGAGCATCACCTTCAACGGCAGTGACATCACCGAAGCGTCGCCATCTTCGATCGTCAAGGGCGGTATCGCCCAGGTCATGGAAGGGCGGCGTTGTTTCGGTGAGCTCAACGTCGACGAGAACCTGGCCACCGGAGCGTTCACGAACAAGAACAAGCAGAGCGTGAAGGCTCAATACGACAAGGTGATGGAGCTCTTCCCTCGACTCCAGGAGCGTCGAAAGCAGCTGGCCGGCTACATGTCCGGCGGCGAGCAACAGATGTTGGCAATCGGTCGAGCGCTGATGGCCGAACCCAAGCTGTTGATCCTCGACGAACCCTCGTTGGGCCTTGCGCCGCTGCTCGTGCAGCAGGTCCGCGACGTCATCGTGTCGCTCAACAAAGAGGGCATGAGCGTTCTGCTCATCGAACAGAACGCAACGATGGCCCTGTCGATCGCCGACAAGGGTTACATCATGGAGAACGGCAAGGTCGTCATGGACGGCACCGGCGAGAAGCTGTTGGCAGACGACGACGTCAAGGAGTTCTACCTCGGGCTCCATCAGGGCGATGGTGAAGAGGGCGGGGAACGCAAGTCGTTCCGCGACGTCAAGCACTACAAGCGACGCAAGAAGTGGGCATCATGAGCAACGGCACATCACCACAGTCCCCATCACCGATACTCGAAGTCGAGGACATCACGCTCCGATTCGGTGGTGTCACTGCGATCGACGGGGTCAGTTTCCAAGTCAACGAAGGCGAGTTGTTCGCCGTCATCGGGCCGAACGGGGCAGGCAAGACCTCCGTCTTCAATTCGATCAGCCAGGTCTACAAGCCGCAGGAAGGCGACATTCGCTGGAAGGGTGAGAGCATCATGGGCTCGCGGCCCGATGCCGTGGCCAACCTCGGCATCGCCCGAACGTTCCAGAACATCGCCCTCTTCGGTCAGATGACAGTCATCGACAACATCCTGACCGGTCGCCACATCCGCATGGAGGGCAGCTGGTTGCAGGGGATGGCGTGGTTCGGTGCCGGCAAACGCGAGGAGATGGCGAACCGAGCAAAGGTCGAGGACATCATCGACTTCCTCGAGATCAACGAGTGGCGCAAGTTCCCCGTCGCACTGCTGCCGTACGGCATCCAGAAGCGGGTCGAGCTCGGACGTGCCCTCGCGATGGAGCCGGAGCTCCTTCTGCTCGATGAGCCGGTCGCCGGCATGAACCTCGAAGAGACCGAGGACATGGCTCGCTTCATTCTCGACATCCGAGAAGAGCTCGGTATCTCGATCATCATGGTCGAGCACGACATGGGTCTGGTGATGGACATCGCCGACCGCATCCTCGTCGTCGACTTCGGCAAGCCCATCGGCACCGGTCTTCCCGCAGAGGTACAGGCGAATCCTGAGGTGATCGCCGCCTACCTTGGCGCCGAGATCTGAGCTCGCGAGCGGAGATCAGAGCTCGCGAACGCAAACCTCGGGTTCCTGCCCCACATTTCCGGGGGTCTCAGCCTCCGGTTGGCGGGTCAGCGCTGAGCGTCTGTTGACGCGTCGGCGACGGGGGAGCCGCGCTCGGAGGTGATGAGGTGGATGCGGGTCAGCGCTGAGCG